>Ga0187889_10004909_pt1 | contig 10757 bp, 5 predicted proteins | sample June2016WEW_7_10_2_FD_132992 | JGI IMG/M metagenome (GOLD analysis project Ga0187889, IMG submission 132992) | Peatland microbial communities from SPRUCE experiment site at the Marcell Experimental Forest, Minnesota, USA - June2016WEW_7_100 | ecosystem: Environmental > Terrestrial > Soil >... | reverse complement strand
GGCCGAGGATGGGGAACGCCGGTACTCGGTCAAAGGCTGAAGTCCCACGATTCGGTTCTCTCTGGCCGCCGGGGTTCCTTCTCGGCGGCTTTTCTTTGTCCGTTCCCCGAACAGCAGCCTTCCTCCTCCCGCCGACTCTGCCAACGTGTGGCACAAGCCTCGTCGATCGGAATGCCCGCCGCGGAGCAGAACAAGAATCCCATTTGACCCGGTGCTTCATGCAACCTCCCTCCGGCGTACCCGCGCGATCTCCTCAAACGTCCGCAGATCGCCGTCCAGCACTGCCTGTTTTCCGCTGAACCGCTGCCACCTCAGCACCGCCACGTCGACATACTTCGCATCGAGATCCATGCCGTAGCAGATTCGCCCGGTGCTCTCGGCTGCAATCAAGGTGCTGCCACTTCCCAGGAACGGGTCGTAGCACGCCTCCCCCGGACGCGTGTGGTTGAGGATCGGACGGCGCATGATCTCGACGGGCTTCTGCGTGCCGTGGCCGGTGGCTTCGTTTTCCGCCGCCCCCTCCCCGCCGAACGGATTCAGGTTCGCTACCTCCCAGACGGTCGTCGCCGTGCGATTGCCGCGCCAGTGAGCGGTCTGGCCTCGTCGCACCGCATACCAGCAGGGTTCATGCCGCCAGTGATACGCGCCGCGCGAGATGGCGAAGTGCTGCTTCAGCCAGATGATCTGGGACCGGATTTGGAATCCGCAGGCCTGCAGGCCCCGCGCTACTTCGGCGGCGTAAATGCCCGCATGCCAGACGTAGGCGACGGCACCGGGGAACAGCGTCCAAGCCTCCGACCAGTCGACCCGATCGTCGTTGACGAACTTGCCGCCTTGGCGGGTCCGCGGGTTGAGGCCAGCCTGCTCGCGCCACTCCGGGTCGAGAGCAACGCCATACGGGGGATCGGCCAGCATGAGAGTCGGGAGTGGCTTGGCGGCCAGCAGCCGCTTGGTGGCTTTGCGGGCGGTGGCGTCTCCGCACAATACTCTGTGCTGCGGGTGCCCTTTGCGAGGGCCCAACAACCAGAGGTCGCCGGGCCTGGTGACCGGGGCGGTGGGAACGTCCGGAACTTCGTCCTCGTCGGTGAGCCCAGCGGCCTGCTGGGCGGCCAGTTGGCGCGCCAACTCCTGGTCGTCGAAACCGAGCAGATCTAGATTGAAACCCTCGTCCTTCAGGGCTGCCAGTTGTTCGCGGAGCCTCTGCTCGTCCCAGCCTGCATTGAGCGCGAGCTGGTTATCGGCGATGGCCAGGGCGCGGCGTTGAACCGCAGACCGGTGCCCCAGCACGATCGCAGGAACTTTGCGCAAGCCCAGCGCCTGGGCCGCCCGGAGGCGCCCTTCACCAGCAACGATCACGCCGTCCGGCCCAACGAGAATTGGATTTATGAAACCGAATTCCCGGATGGAGGCGGCGATCTGCGCCACCTGCTCGGGGGTGTGAGTGCGCGGGTTAACGTCGCTCGGGATCAGTCGGTCCACGGGCCAGTGCTCGATTTGGATATCCAGATGCCTCATAAATTTGTCCCGACAGGCTTGTGGGCAGGCGCAAGGTACTCACTGGTCAGTTCCATCTAGAGCTCCATCGAAAGAAATCAACTTGAATCCGAGTGTAATCGCGTCGGTCAAAAGGACGCTGTATATTAGGTGAGTGCCGAGTTCCTTTGCAGCGCTGCCGAGTCCTACACGCGAGCAGATGGAGGAATTCGGTTCGTGGCTTTTCATTGACTTAGCTTCACGAACGGGTCAGCGCGGCCGGCAGCAGAAGAAAGCCATGACGGGTGTGTTCTCTTCACCAACATTTGGCAAGAATCCCGGGGTACCGCAGCGGGGGTCGGCCCCGCGGGTCCGATTTGTCACGGAGACGTGCGCTGTGGGTTCAAGGCTGGCATCGCGCCGGAATGACGATTCAGGGGGCGTGCGAGAAGGCTGCTGAAGAAGAGTTGATGAAGGCACGGCTTGGGACACCCAAACGGGGGCGGCGGCCGCAAATACCGGGCGAGGGAAGACAGGAGCGTGAAGAAACCATTCGCACCTGTTATTACGCGGTTCGAAATTACTGGGACCTGGATGCTATGCTAAAGGCCTATTATTACGGATCGTTCTTGGGCTGGCGACAATGGGTAAGGGCAGCGGACGCGAAAACTCTAGCGTTTGTGGCAGGGTTATACCCGAAGACTGGGCCGGTGAATGCCAAGAGCTTCCTGCGGTTCGCATACAAGATTCGAGAGAAATCTTCGTGAGCTAGGGCAGCGGGTTCCCAAAGATCCCGGCTCATTCCCATCCAAGGTGCCTGAAACCCCTTGCAGCCATACGGCAATTCGACTGCTCCCTCTGGGCCGAATTTTGCGAAAAGTCCCACATCTGCCCCCATCTGGGGGGCCGATGGCCTGGAAAACAGCGATAAGGCGGATTATCGAGCCGGACCCACGCCTTGTTGTCGGCGAAGCATTGGCCGAGTCCCGTCGTTCTTTAGGCCGAGGGGCCTTGATTTGGCCCTGATATCGGATTGCACCCTGAACCATAAGTTCAAGCGCTGCAACGACTCTAGACCTCTGTTATTCGCCTGTTTATCAGACAGAAGATGAAGACCGCGCGGCGCCGCGATAAGGCCCATTAAGAGGACTGAAATGAATGAGATAGCGATTGCGAATAGAGCGGCGGACTGGCGCAGATGCCGTGGTTTGGGTGGAGAGCAACGGCGGACGATTGGCCTCATCGCGCTTCAGTAAATAAAGCGGAAGGCCTCCAGCCGCCGAAGGCTTCCTCTAGCCAGAGCGCCACACGCAAGGCGATATCTTCGCGCCACGGAGCAGCCACCACCTGCACCGCAATCGGCAGGCCGGTGCTCGATTCGCCGCACCGCACCACCGCGCCCGGCCACCCTGCCACATTGAAGGCCATGGTGTGGCTGAAGCCGCGAAAATTGTCGTCGCGGATCGATTCGCCGTGAAGCAGCGCTACGTGGATGTAAGCCGGGCAAAGAATCACATCGAAGTTGCGAAGGAATCGGGTCATCTCCGCGCGATAAGCATCCAACTCAGCCCAGTATCCCGCCAGGCCGGCCAGATCCGTGCGATACGGCTCCAACTTGTCGAGCCAGCCAGTGAGCAGCGGATGGACTTCACTCGAGCCCAATTGACGCAAATAGTCGCGTAGACTGTCGCCGCCATCCGAACCGATCAGTTTCATCTCCAAATCGTAGGCCGCCGCCAGACAGGCCGGACGGGATTCCTCTACGGAGCGAACCGCGGAAGCAAGAGCCGCAGCCGCCGCCCGCACCACGCCGGAAACTTCTCCATCCGCCGCGGCGATTTCGTTATCGGTATAGAACGCCACCCGTAATTCGGTTAGCTTCACCTGTTGGGGATCACGGTACGGCACATCGGGAACCGTGGAATCAATGCCATCGGGACCGGTCAGCAGCCGCATGGCTTCGATGAGATCCTCCACGCGCCGGGCCATGGGACCGATCTGCCATAAGGTTTCCAGCCAGCCGCCCGCGGGTGGAAAGTGACCCGTGCGCGGCAGGCGGCCCGAGGTCGGCTTGATGGCGGCGATTCCCGAGAATGCGGCGGGCAGGCGGACGCTGCCGGCAGCGTCGCTGCCCAGACCCAAAGCAGAGCCGCACGCCGCCAGAAGGGCCGCTTCCCCCCCCGCTGCTGCCGCCGGGGGTTCGGGTCACATCGTAGGGATTGTTGGTCTGTCCGAAAAGCAGGTTGGAGCTCTCGAAAGCGAACAGGAGGTCCGGCAGATTCGTCCGCGCGATGGGGATGGCGCCCGCGTTGCGCAGGCGCTCGACCAGGGTCGCATCGGCGGTGGAAGGTGGTGCGTCGCTTCTGCCCAAGGTACCGGCGGTGCACCGGCTGCCGGCCTGCTCAATCGAGTCCTTGACGCTAAACGGCACACCGTGAAAGGGCCCCCGCAGAGAGCCCGCGGCCAGTTCGCGATCGGCCGCGTCCGCATCCTCCAACGCACGTTCGGCTTGCACCTCCACGGCGGCGTGAAGTACCGGGTTGACCGCGGCGATCTGCTTCAGATGAGCGGAGATCAACTCGCGAGAGGAGATACTGCGTACCCGGACCAGGCGGGCTTGCTCCCGGGCGGAGAGCGTCAGAATGTGGTCTTCAGGGGCGCGCTTTAGAGCCAAGTATTATTCTCGCGCATCCCCGGCCGCGGCGGGCTCCAAATGCTGGCATACTGTCAGGTAGATGCGCAGCAAATGGTGGGGGTTCGTGTGGGCGGCTCTGCTGGCCGGTGTGAGCGGCGCAGGCTGGCTGGTTTTCGGCCAAAACAATTTGAACGACGCCCGGATCTGGCAGCACCGCAATCTGGGCAAGGCATTCTACGAAAACCCCACCACTCATAAAGAGGCCGTGCAGGAACTGCGGCAAGCCCTGGCCCTGGCGCCGAATTCGGTGCGCGAACAACTGAATTACGGGCTGGCCCTGCTGCGCCAGGGTGACGTCAAAGCCGCCACCGCCGAGTTGGAGCGGGTCCAGAAGCGCAGCCCCAAACTGCCTTATACCTGGTTCAACCTAGGCATTGTTTACAAGAAACAGAATGAGATCGACAAGGCCCTGGCTCAGTTCCGGGAGATGGTGAGACTGGTCCCCAATGAGCCGGTGCCGCACTACCAGTTGGGAGTGCTTTACAAGCTGAAGGACGATAACACGGCGGCCATCGCGCAATTCGAAGCCGCACGCGATCTGAACCCGCGCCTGGCTGCTCCCCGTTTCCAGCTCTATGGGTTGTACCGGCGTGGAGGCCGTCTCGATCGGGCAGCCGAAGAGTTGCGCATCTTTCAGGAATTGAAAAAACAGCAGGAGGGCGCCGCCGTTCCCGAAGACGTGGAGTGGTGCCAGTATGCCGAACTGTACGACCCGATCGATGCCTCACCTTCGGCTCCCTTGGCCGCGCCGGTATACCGCCTGGAGAAGTTGGCGGAAGGGTTCGGTGGGCCGGGGTCGGGAGTCGCCACCCTGCCGGGGACTAATGGACGCCCCGACCTCATTGGCTGGTCGGCCAGTCACGTAGCCTTGTTCCGCAACGGCCGCACCTTGGCGGAAAACTCCGGCTTGGAGGAATTGCGCGACGTCCAATTCATCGCGCCGGGCGATTTCGATAACGACGGCCTGCCCGACCTCTGCGTGGTGACCACCAAGGGCGCCACACTCTACCACAACACTGGAACCCGGTTCGTGAAGCGCGCCGAACTGGCCACCGGCTCGTTCCGAAAGGCAGTATGGATCGATACCGATCACGATTACGACGAAGACCTGATTCTGATCGGTGACGAGTCCCGCCTGTTGCGCAACAACGGCGAAGCGGGCTTTAGCGATGAAACAAAGCGGTTCCCGTTTGTTTCGGGGCGGGCTGTGGATGCCGTGCGGTTTGATCTGGAACCCGACACACCGGGGTTCGATCTTGTGGTCTCCTATGCCGGCCGCCCCGGCGTGCTTTACCGCGACCGGTTGGGTGGAACCTACCAGGCCGTTCCGCTCAATGCATTGCCACCGGACGCCCACGGGCTAGTGGCGGCCGACGTCAATCACGATAGCTATACGGACCTGGAGTTCGAACCCGGCGGCCTGCTTCTGAATCGCGCCGGCGACCTGCAAGCGGTTCCGCGGCCGGACCACGCCGCGTTCCCTGCCGGTTCGGCCGCTGCGGACTTCATGGGCAATGGGCGGCTGGATTGGGCGCGCATCCAAGATGATGGAAGCCTAGTAATGGCTCACGACGTCACCCCGGCCTATGGCAACTGGATCGAAGTAGGGCTCACCGGGGTCAAAAATGCCAAACTCTCCGTGAATGCCAAAGTCGAAGTGAAGGCCGGCGCCAGCTACGAAAAAATGATCTACGCGGGGGTGCCCCTGGTATTTCGCCTCGGCAGCCACACCAGCGTGGACACCATCCGCATCACTTGGCCGAATGGCCTGATCCAGAACGAAATCAAACAACCGGTCAACCGCGTGTTGGTGGTGAAAGAGGCGCCGCGCCTGGCCGGTTCCTGCCCCATGATCTTCACCTGGAACGGCCAGCGCTTTCAGTTCGTCACCGACGTTTTAGGCGTAGCCCCGCTGGGCGCCAGTTCCGGCGACGGACAATACTTCCCGGTGGATCATGACGAATACGTCTCCATCCCCGCCGCCATGCTGCAGGCGCGCGAGGGAGCCTACGAAGTCCGCATGACGGAGGAACTGCGCGAGGTTTCCTATATCGACCAGATCAAGCTGCTGGCGCTGGACCACCCGGCGAACATGGAAATCGTCACCAATGAGAAGTTCAAGTCGCCGCCCTTTCCCGAGTTCCGTCTGTACGGATCGAATCGCCGGACGTACCCTGCCTCGGCGCGGGATACCCATGGAGCCGACGTGCGGGCGGCTCTGCTGGCTCGCGACCAGCACTACCCGGATGCCTTCCACCGCGACCACGCGGGCGTGGCGGAGTTGCACACTCTGGATTTGAATTTTGCCGGCGCCGCACCCGACGGAAAAGCCGTGCTGGTGCTCTACGGTTGGGTGGATTGGGCCGATGGCAGCACGTTCCTGGCCGCAGCTCAGGCGCATCGCGACCTGGTGTTTCCTTATCTTCAGGTCAAAGATGCGAAGGGGAATTGGAAAACCGTCATCGAAGATATGGGCATGCCCTCCGGCAAACCGAAGGCCATGGCGGTGGATCTCACCGGCAAGTTCCTCTCCGCGTCGCGTGAGGTGCGGATCGTGACCAATCTATGCGTCTATTGGGACGAGATCTACCTGTTCGAGAACAACGCTCCGCCCCCGGCGCATCTCACGGAAATCGCCATGTCCTCCGCCGACTTGCATTTTCGGGGCTTCTCGCGCGCCACTATCGACCCCGAACGTAAGCAGCCGGAATCATTCGATTATCAGGCCACCAGTTCCACTTCCATGTGGAACCCCACGCCCGGAAACTATACGCGCTACGGCTCCGTGCAGGACTTGTTGCGGGAGCCCGACGATCGCATGGTGATCTTAGGCTCGGGCGACGAGATCCGTATGCGCTTCGCCGCTGCCGGTCTGCCCGCGTTGCCGGCTGGCTGGATACGCGACTACCTGCTGCTGGTGGATGGCTGGGCCAAGGACGCGGACGCCAATACGGCCTTCTCGCAGTCGGTGCTGCCTCTGCCCTTCCATGGGATGAGCCGATACCCGTACCCGACCGGTGAGCACTATCCGGACGACGACGCCCACTGGGACTACATCCGCGAATATCTGACGCGTCCCGCTCTGCGGCTGCTACGACCCGTGTCGCCGAACGTACCCGCCACCGTCGCGACGGCGATCCCGATATCGTGACCAACGACTTCAACTCGGCGCCGCAGGTTCTCGTCAGCAATCTCTCCGAGCGCCGGCAGATTAGAGCAACTTGTCTACAATCAGGAAATGGTCAAAGGACGACCGATGCCCACTCGCTCCGGCATTTCGATCTTGGCGCTTCTGCTACTCGCGCTGATGTTCCTGCTGGCTGGGGGCGCCGCCCTCCGCGAGTCCGTCACCATCGATGCGGTAGCTCACATTGGCGCCGGCGTAAGCTACCTGCAAAAGCTCGATCTGCGCTACAACGAAGAGCATCCGCCCCTCGCCAAAGTGCTAGCCGCGCTGCCGCTGGTGATGCGGGGAATCCACGCCGACTACTCCGGTGTTATGTGGAGCGCCAGCCGGGACTTCTTTCCCGCTTACCTGGCGGAGTGGGTTTTCGGCGAATACGTTCTGACGCGCTGGAACAGCCCACAGAGCACGCTCGCCTGGGCCAGACTCCCCATGCTGCTTCTCACCATCGCCCTCGGCTGGGTTGTGTTCGTCTGTGCGCGGCGACTGGGCGGCGACTGGGGCGGGCTGCTCTGCCTGGGGGTCTATGCCAGCACCCCCGTGTTTCTGGTCTTCGGTCCCCTGGTGCTGACCGATATCGCCATTACCTTCTTCTCCCTGTTGGCACTTTTGGCGATGGCCCGGCTATGGGACCGTCCCGACCGGAAGAACACTCTCCTGATGGCCCTGGCGCTGGCCGGCGCGGTTCTCACCAAGTTCACTGGCGCAATTCTGTTCTTCGTCTTCATCGCCGTGGCGCTGAGTACGCGCTGGCGGCCCATCGCCGGCCAGCCCGCCGCGAAACCGGACGCACGCCAGTGGCGCCGGCTGCGCTGGCGCGCCATGCGGAAAGCCACTCTGTGGGCCGCGCTTGTGGTGTACGCGGTCTACTTCCTCCTTTCCTGGAACCAGCCGCTGAACATTCCGGGCCTTGCAGGTCATGGTTCCCTGGCCGCGCTTCTGGGACGCCTGCTGATGCCGCCATGGCTTTTTCTGTGTGGATTGGCCTTCGTAGTGATTACCGGGAACCGGGCGACCTTCATCCTCGGTCACGCCTATCCCCATGGGATCTGGTTGTCGATTCTGCTGCTGGCGCCGCTTCCGCGCCTGCTAGGGCGGATCCGGAGGATGGCTCCGAAACTAGCGTGGGCCTCCGGCGCGCTGGTGGTGTTGCTGGGCGCCAGTTGCCTGGTCACGGCCGTGCGCGCCTATCCAACCTACTTCCCCTATATCAACCCGCTCGCCTCGGGGCATCCCGCATACTGGCTGGTCAACGACTCGAATCTCGACTGGAACCAGGCACTTCCGGAGGTGGAGCGATTCGCCCGGCAACATGGTCTCAAGGATGTCCCTCTGGATATGTACGGGTTTTCCGATTCCACCGCCTTTGTGCCGCAGTCCAGGTTGTGGGATTGCCAGGCGCCCTCGGCTGCGGATGCCGGCCAATGGGCCGTGCTCTCCGCCAACATGATTCTCGACGGCCACAACTGTGAGTGGCTGATGCAGTACCCGCATGAACCGCTGGCGGGCGGCGGCATGTTCGCCGTGCAACTTCCGGCGACGATCCCGCCTGCCGGAACTCCGGGAGGGCCGCCACCCGTGGCGGCCCGGCGGATTTTCCTGGGGCTTCCGTTTGAGATGCGCCAGCTTTTTCAGGGGCTGGTGCGCCGTCCCGACGACATCCCAAAGGTTCTGGCGGACATGAGGGCAACTTTTGAGAAGCAGATGCAGGCTAAAAAGAAGTAGCTCTACCTGGGCCTGAGCTTAGGCTACGGCCGTGGCTCTCCCCGGTTGTCGAAGCGGCCGCTCGCGGCCAGTGCATCACGCAAGCGGCCCCGGTTCGGACCGGCTTTTTCCGCCGCGGCCGTCATCGCCCGTACCGCCTGCTCCAGCGCCGTGTCAACGGGCAGGCGGAATATCCAGGGGAGATTCACCGCCGTAAGGCTGGCGTCGGATGAAATCGCAATCACCGGAACGAAGGTCTTGGCAGCGAGTTGTTCCGCCAGATGGCTGGCGTTCCGGCCCACCGCGATGATGCCCAGGACACTCCCCTGGTAGAGCAGTTCCACCAACTCCGTGGACGCCTGTCCCCACGGCTTGTCCGCATCCACGGCTGACAACGAATAGCGCCCGCCCAAAGGTTCGAGTGCGGCGCGCACTTCCGGCGAAGAAGCCACCTGATCCGCCCCGGGGCCGAAAACCACGAAGCGCCGCGGACCGCTTGCCGCGTCTGCCACGGGTGGCCCGGCGTAGGCTACTCCGCCCTCGCCCACAGTGGCGTAGACTTTCTGCATCCCATAACGCCGGTACTCGATGGCGCCGTTGCGGACCGTGGCCAGGTACATGGCGACGGTGTTCTTGGAGTTGGGATCGAACGCCATTTCACCGGTGACCCCCTTGTAGCCTTCCCGGCCGGCAAGGGCGTCGCGGATGCGTCCGCGGTTCAAACCGGCGCGGCAGACGCCGTCAAGCAGGATATTCATGGTGTCGAAGGCCAGCGACGCAAACACCTCGGGTTGGCGGTCGAAGCGCCTGGCGAAACGGGCGCGAAAGCCGGTCCAGGCCGGGTCGTCGCGACTCGGATCGAAGGGAAATACCGCCTCCATTCCTTCGGCGGCAGCTCCCGCCGATAACAGCATGTCGTCGCCGATGGTCCTGAAGCTGCCGAAAACCCGCTGCTTCATCCCCAGTTCGCGCATCTGCTTGAGGATGGCCGCGGTGGGCGCCTGGTCTCCCCAGACCACGATCGCTTCCGCGTCGGAATCGGCGATAATCCCCAGCGATCGCCGGAAATCGGTTGAACCCGGCAGGAATTTCTGTTCGATGGTGACCGGATGGCCCAGTCGTTGCGCGGCCTCTTTGAACTTGAGCACACCGAACCTGCCGTAGCGGTCGTTGACGCGCAGCAGCGCCACTCGGGTCAGGCCGAGATCGGTGTAGATGCGCCGCGCCAGCGTGTAGGACTGCACCCGATCGTCCTGAATGGTAGTCAGGTACCAGGGGATGATGGTCTCGGGAATGGTGGGGTCCGTGGCCGCGGAGTTCACGATGGGCACTTCAGCCTTGAGGCTCACGCGCAGCGCGATGTGCGTGGAATCGGCGCTGATGGATCCGAGCATGGCCCAGACCTTTTCGTCGTAAGCCATTTTGACGATCTCATTGCTGGACGCGCCCCAGAGCGCCGCGTCGTTGTGCACCATGAGCCGGAATGGCTTGCCGCCGTAACCGCCGCGCGCATTGGCCTCTTCGATGGCCAGCAGCGCGCCGTTGAGCATCATCTTACCGAGGGCTTCGTCGGGATGGTTTTCGACGGGTCCCAGAAAGCCGATGCGTACCTCATCGACGTCCTGCGGTCTGAGGGTGGCCACGTCCCGCGCGGCGCCGCTGTACTCCACCTGCTTCTGATAGTACTCATAGTAGGGCACG
>Ga0187889_10004905_pt1 | contig 10765 bp, 12 predicted proteins | sample June2016WEW_7_10_2_FD_132992 | JGI IMG/M metagenome (GOLD analysis project Ga0187889, IMG submission 132992) | Peatland microbial communities from SPRUCE experiment site at the Marcell Experimental Forest, Minnesota, USA - June2016WEW_7_100 | ecosystem: Environmental > Terrestrial > Soil >... | reverse complement strand
CGGCTTCATTATCGAAAACAACGGACTGCGCATGGGCATATGCACGGACCTTGGAGTTGCCACCAACCTGGTCAAGGTCAGGCTGAAGGGCTGTCATGGGCTGGTCCTTGAGGCAAACCATGACGTGGACAGGCTCCTCGAAGGCCCATACCCCTGGTTTCTCAAGCAGCGGATAAGAAGCGCCCACGGACACCTGTCAAACGAGGACGCCTGCAATCTGCTCGAAGTCGTGCACCATGAAGAGTTGCGCTGCGTAGTCTTCGCTCACCTCAGTGAGACTAATAATCACCCGGACCTTGTGCTGGAAAGCTGCCGCAAGCTCCGCCGGTCCACGCAATGGGAATGCGTCCGTTTCGAACTGGGAAAACAGAATGATGTAGCCGCCGCCATTGAATTGGGATAGCCTGGCCTCAGTCCGAAGTTTCCGGATGGACACCGGCTCGAATCGAAGTCCGTCCCGGGGGCAATGTGGCAGGGAGTCAACACTGAGCCTTGCAAATGGATCTAAAAGACAAAATACAAGAGCCGGTGGAAATCCCGGCTCTCCTGTTGGCTGAATGGAATGAGAGTAAGGTTAAATAAGTTTCTTGACGTTAACCGCCTGCGGTCCCTTTGGTCCACGTTCCACGTCGAAACTCACGTGATCTCCCTCGCTCAAAGAGCGAAATCCTTCAGACGCAATGGCACTGTAGTGGACGAAAACGTCACCCTGGTCCTTCGTCTCAATGAAGCCATAGCCCTTCTTGTCGTTGAACCATTTCACGCGGCCTTCCGACATTTCTCAAATTCCTTTCATTCTCTGGTACTGTTCCCATTCTTGCAATTTCGCTGCTCTGAGCAATCCTTGCAAAACTCCGCCGCCTGCCGATTCGACCCCCTTCGCTTCCTGCAAGGGCCGGACCAAACACCCCTCAATGATAAATTATGCTCCTACAACTGAAAATGGGAAATGTCAAGCGTATAATAGCTGCCGCGACGCCTTATGTTAAACAAAAGTCTCTGTGCTTATTTCCACTGGTTGCAGTGTTCCTGTCCACTGTGCGAACCTGTCCTGAAGATGAACTATTGAATGCGAAACTTCTTATTCTCTTGACCGGTTTTGTTCGAAGTTGGTCTGCGCAGAACAGTTGAAGCTGATGTATATATGAGAAAGTTTAGGTACTTCTAGATAAGTGGAGATCAAGTATTGGAAAAGTTTACTTCAATCAGGTCTTCAAGGGCCTGTTGTAGAGTGGGAAACCTGAACGAAAAGCCTGCTTCCATCAATCTTTTTGGAATGACCCTTTGGCCCTTCAGCACCACGTTTGCAAATTCACCGAGCAGCGTGCGCAGCAAAAAAGCCGGCACCCCTGGAAGCACAAGCGGCCGGCCAAGCGTTCTTGCCACGATTTTCGCAAACTCCGAATTCCTGACAGGGTTTGGGGCCGCACAATTTACCGGACCTGAAATTTCTCTGCTATTCAACAGGAATGAAAAAACGTTGGCGAGATCTTCCTGGTGAACCCATGACATCCACTGCCTGCCGCTGCCCATCGAGCTTCCGAGCAGGTGGCGAAAGGCGGGCAGCATCATGGAAAGAGCGCCTCCTCCCCTTCCAAGAACGATCCCAAACCGCAGAAGCGCTACTCTCGCTCCTGACCGGGCCGCTTTTTCCGCCTCATCTTCCCATTTCATGCAAACCTCGGACATGAATTCGGCGCCTGGAGGAGAGTCTTCGGCCAAAATCTCGTCGTCCATGCGGCTTCCGTAGTAGCCGACGGCCGAGGCATTGAGCAAAATCTTCTTTTTGCCGGAAGCGCAAAGCCCGTCGACAAGATTTCGGGTGGTAAGGACCCGGCTGTCCAGAATTTTCTTTCGCGCCGCATCGGTCCAGAGGGTGAAAATAGATGCTCCAGCGAGGTTAATCGCCGCATCGCTCTCAGCGGCCCGTTGCTGCCACTCCCCCGGTTTTCGAGGATCACCCTCGATCATGGTCGCCCAGGAAATCGATTTCTTCGCCTTACCTGCCGAACGGGTAAGAATGGAGATCTCATGGCCCAAGTCGGCAAGTCTTCCGCTCAGGTATCTTCCGACAAAACCCGTTCCGCCGGTTACGAATATCTTCATGGCGCTTTTCCTTAAGCTCTATGATGAATCGTTCCATTACAGACGGCTTTTATTCGTTGGGCTTCTTGGTTTCCATGTTTCCGAAGACAAATCTCGAGATCAGGTTCTCGATGTCGAGCGGAGGCTGTGTCTCTCTTATTATCCCGCCGTTTTGGATGTAAGCGTCGGAAGCGCCCGGGGCGATCGTGACATATTTATCACCGATGATGCCCATTGTTTTTATGCTGGCGATCGAGTCTTCCTCGAGTTTAACGTTCTTGTTTATGCCCATGGAGATTTGCGCGTGACCGTCCCTGAGCTGGATCCGCTGAACTTCGCCTATAGCGACTCCGGCCATCATTACCTGGGACTTGGGCTTCAGTCCGGAGACCGTGGAAAATGACGCTAATACCTCATAGCGGTCTCTGCCGAAGCCGAAGTTGCCCAGAGTCAGGGAAAGATACCCCAGGCACAACACGCCGATTATCAGGAAAATTCCAACACTGAACTCCAGGCGTTTTCGTTCCGGTCCCATTTTCAAATTTCCTCTTTTTTCGTCTATCAGAGCATAATCGAAGTAATTACATAATCACTGATAAGCACCGCGATTGATGAAATCACCACCGCTTCCGTAGTCGCCCGTCCTACCTGTTCCGGCCCGAAGTGGCCTTCATCCACCCCGGCATAGAAACCCTTATAGGTGCACACCAACGCGATGAGGACCGAAAAGCAGGCGGATTTTACAAGCCCCATATATAGATCGCTCCAGTCCACACTTGAGGTAAGTCCATCCCAAAAAGCTCCCCCGCTGACTCCCAGTAAGCCGACCCCTATAACATAGCCGCCAAGGATGCCGATCACGTCATTAAACGCGGTTAGGAGTGGAAGCGCGATTATGCTTGCGATGAATCTGGGCGAGATAAGATAAGAGAAAGGGTCTATCGCCATGCACTCCAGCGCGTCTATCTGTTCCTCGATCCTCATGATCCCGATTTCGGCAGCCATTGCCGATCCCGCTCTACCCGTTACCATGAGTGCCGAAAGAACGGGCCCGAGTTCGCGGATCAACGACAGCCCGATCGCCGATCCAAGCCAGCCTTCAGAGCCGAACTTGCTCAGTGTATGATAGCCCTGCAAGGCAAGCACCATCCCGGTGAAGGCCGCCGTAAAGCCTATCACCACGAGCGACTTGGCGCCTATGAACTGGATCTGCTTAACCGTGGACCAGAATTTTCGCGGCGGCAGGAAAATCCCGCGAATCGCATAGACAAAAAATAATCCCAGCCGGCCCGCCGAAAAAACCCGGCTAAATGCGTAAGCGCCTAAGGACTCGATGAGATTTACCATTCGAGGGCTCCAGCAGGATTTCTTCTAAATAAAAGTTGATCCGGGCGCAGTGTCAATGTCCCTTCCCTTCGAACAGGCGCTCGTAATAGGAATCCAAACCTGTTCTATAAGGGTCGGCCTCCCGGTTCAAAAACTGCCGAACTCGCCCATCCGTGCTGTTCCGGATCTCTTCGGGACTGCCGGCCGCCATAATCCTGCCCTGATCCATCACCACCATACGATCGGCTATCTGAAAGGCGCTCTCGAGTTCATGCGTTACGACTACTGCTGTCATTCCCAGGGTTTTGCGCAAGTCCAGAATCAAGCGATCCAAGCCGGCCGCCGTAATAGGGTCGAGGCCGGAAGAAGGCTCATCGACAAACAATATCTCGGGGTCCATGATAAGCGCCCTTGCAAGCCCTGCCCTTTTTTTCATCCCACCGCTGATCTGAGAAGGCATATAGTCGCAAAAATCGGCCAGCCCGACCAGGTTGAGCTTCATGACAGTCATGATACGGATCGTTTCCTCGGCCAGACGTGTATGAACCTTAAGAGGTATGGCTATATTTTCGGCAAGGGACATCGAATTGAAAAGAGCGCCGCTCTGAAACAGGACGCCGATCCTGCGCCTGTATTGCATGAGCCTGGTCTCCGAAAATGCGCCCAAATCCTCGCCATCTATAATGATCTGCTTGGGGCCTGTTCTTTTCAGGCCGGTAAGGTGACGGAAAAGCGTCGTCTTACCGGAGCCGCTCACCCCCATAATTACGGTGACCTGGTGTTTCGGTATTGCAAAATCAATATCGAACAACACCTGCCGGCTTTGATAAAAACTGTCGAGGCCCCGTATTTCGATTAAATTCCCCGTAGACATGCTCTATCCAAATCGTGATCTTTAACTTAGCCGGTTTCGTCCGGAAACCCTGATGAGTTTTCATGCCCCCTTTTCGGAGGGTGACTCAGCGATGATTTAAGAGTGGATTCAAAGTATTACGAACCACAATCCCCCTGCTCACCCTGAGGAATGGAAAAGCCTCGCAGTTTCCGGATAAAAAATGGATTAAGGTCAGGCATTATATAGGACAATCAATCAAATACAAATCCAATTCGCGATGCCGCGCCAACCCGGTTGATAACAGCCACGGCAACAGGGAACGGCCGGAAATTATTTGTTTTCTACTGAGCGGATTGTGTGGGATAATTTAATTAAAAGGAGTTCCGGAGCCGAATCAATGAAAACGCCTGAATCTTCCATAATCAAGGCCATTTTTGAACGGCGCAGCGTTCGGCGATTTATGAATGCGCCGGTGTCCCGGGACCTGGTCATGGCTGCCCTTGAAGCTGCTTCCTGGGCGCCTTCGGGGTTGAATAACCAACCCTGGCGCTTCGCGCTTATATGGGACAGGGAGTCCAGGGAGGCCCTCGCCGCTCTCACGAGATACTCCTCAACTATTGAATCGGCAGCAGTGCTGATTGCGGTTTTCCTCGACAGCGAGGCCTCCTACGACCACACAAAAGATTGTCAGGCGGTTGGAGCGTGCCTGCAGAACCTTCTTCTGGCACTCCATTCATTCGATCTTGGAGCAGTTTGGATCGGTGAGATCCTCAGGAACGGCGCCCGTGTAATAGAGGTCTTGAAGCTCCCGGAAAGACTCGAGCTTATGGCCGTCGTGGCGGTTGGGCACCCGGCGCACCGAGACCAGGGTTCAGACAGGCGGCCGTTAGAGGAACTGATTTTGCTGGAAAAATAGTCGGCCGTACACGCTTCAGGGAAAAATGCCGCGTTGGCGGGCACAAAAGGCAGCCCGAAGATGCGGCGAACAGGAAACCAAACCTGGGGCCGCCGATGATTGCCTGCCGGCCTGATCCTCGTCATGCCCCGAGGCCTGCCATGGACGAAGGCACGGAGAAGAAGCACAACCGGTTTTATTGTGCCAATCAGATCAACAGATAAAGAGCGGAGGGTCTGCTCAAAAAGGAGCGAGGCAGTGGGGACTCAGAAGTGCGGTGAAATATACCGGATACTGGTTTTGTGTGCTTGTCTGATGACCGCTTTCGGCTGCAGCCAGTCGAACGCGCCGCCCCCAAACCCTGTCAACCAGCCCCAGCCGGTCTCCGGACCTGCCACTGGGACCGCTCCAAGCTACGGACCCACTGCCGGCCCCTCATCCAGTCCCACTCCTGCCGCTCCCATGGCGTCCAAGGCCAAATTTCTCGATTTCCAGGATATCCCCATTCCTCCCGAACTCAGTGTGCAACCAAAAAGTTCCAACGTTTTCCAGTCAGGTCCGATAAAGATGGGGTTCCTGACATTGCGCGGGAGAGTCGATTCAAATTCGGTTATGAGTTTTTTTGTGGCGGCGCTGCCTCACGAAGGCTGGAGATTGAGAGGTCAGTTCAGGTACAATCGGGCGCTTCTGATCTTCGATAAGCCGGACAAGATATGCGTGATACTGATGAAGGAAGAGACGTATTATAATTACGTTGAAATCTATGTTTCCCCTGTTGCGGGAAGTTAGTTTCCGATCCTCGGTCCCGGCGCCGGGGGGATCGATCCACTCCCCTGCATGGGTTTGCATGGATGGCCTCTTTTATGGGGGCGTATGTCAAGTGTATCGGTGTAGAGCATTATGTTAAATGGGAAAACGGTCCTTCTGGGTGTTAGCGGCGGCATCGCCGCCTATAAGTCGGCGGAGCTTGTACGTCTTCTGGTCAGGCAAGGCGCTTCGGTTCACGTTGTGATGACTGCAAACGCACAACGGTTCGTCACCCCTCTTACTTTTCAGGCGCTTTCAAACAATGCGGTCGGAACCGATATTTTCAGCCTGGAATCCGAATCGCGGATAAGCCACATACAAAAGGCGAGGCTTCCGGACCTCGTTATAGTTGCCCCGGCCACGGCAAATCTGATGGCAAAGATGGCCGCGGGAATAGCTGACGATTACCTGACGACCATATTGCTCGCTACTACCGCTCCGGTGCTGGTATGCCCGGCGATGAACGTGAGGATGTGGGAGCACCCTGCCACACAGCGAAATCTGAAGGTCCTGGCCGAACTTGGGTACGAAATCGAGCAGCCGGGTGTAGGTTCTCTTGCCTGTCAGGAGGAGGGAGCCGGCCGTCTGGCGGAGATCGGCGACATTGTCGAGAGGGCGCTCCGAATGCTGACACCTCCAACGCTTGCGGGCAGGCGCGTCCTGGTCAGCGCGGGGCCAACCTGGGAGCATTTCGATCCCGTCCGGTTCATTGGCAATCCATCCAGCGGCAAAATGGGCTATGCGCTGGCGAAAATTGCAGTGCGCAGGTCGGCACGGGTCCACCTTGTTTCCGGACCCTGTTGCCTCGACGCTCCGGCCGGGGTGGAACGAATCAGCGTTACGAACGCACAGGAGATGAGGGACGTCATTTTCGATCTTTCCCCTAACCTCGACGCCATAGTGATGGCAGCCGCCGTGAGCGACTACAGGCCGGCCGAAAGGGCCCCTCAGAAGCTCAAGAAAAAGGAGGCTGAAGCACACACGGTCCTCCTTGAGCCCAACGCGGACATCCTCGCCGGCCTGGGAAAGGTTAAGCCGCCGAATCAGGTGCTGGTCGGATTCGCAGCTGAAACCGAAAATATCGTTGAAAATGCAAAAGGCAAGCTGGTTCGAAAGAACCTTGATTTCATCGTGGCCAATGATCTTGCCCAAAAAGGCTGTGGGTTCGGCCATGACACCAACGAGGTCAGGATAATCGAACGAAACGGCGCCGTAACTAACCTGCCCCCCATGACAAAAGAACAGGTCGCCTCGGAAATATGGGACAGGATCGAACGGCTCCTTGCAGGCGGCAAAAATTGACTCGGAATAAGACGGCCAATGAGATCGCTGATTGTCTGGAGCAGCTGCGGTGGATCCTTGGGAGCTACAGGACCGCGGGTTTTTTGGACTGGCAATACAGGCCTCGAAAATCTCACGATGAGGTCCAACCGGCAGCAGTGAGCCAGGCCGACGAAAAACTCTGCCGTATAAACAGTGAACTTACCGGCTGCACCAGGTGCAGGCTTCATTCCGGGCGCAACAAACTGGTATTTGGGGAAGGCTCCGCGGAAAGCGGCCTGGTTTTCGTCGGTGAAGGGCCGGGCTTCGATGAGGACCGGCAGGGACGTCCCTTTGTGGGCCGGGCCGGAAAGCTGCTCGATAAGATGATTCTCGCAATCGGTCTGGAGCGGCGGCAGGTATATATCTGCAATGTAGTAAAGTGCCGTCCGCCGGACAACAGGGCCCCCCAGCCGGATGAAACAGCCGCGTGTTCTCCTTTCCTGTTCAGGCAGATCGAGGCCCTTAGCCCCAAGGTCATTTGCGTGCTGGGTTTGAGCGCGGCTCAGGCCCTGTTGGGGAACTCGGGCCCGATTTCCAAGCTTCGCGGCAAGGTCCTGAAATGGCGGGGGATACCTCTGATATGCACATACCATCCGGCTTACCTGTTGAGAAGCCCTTCCCAAAAAGCGGCCGCGTGGCAGGACCTCAAACAGGTGATAAAGCTCCTCATGGCCTAAGCTCGAGCGAATCTCACGCGTCACGGCCGCAAAAGCGGGTAGACGTTTTATTGAAAAGGCGATCTTTCGACATGAATATCAGGCAATTTTTTTTGATCACGCCACTTTTCCTTACCGCTCTGATTTTTTGCGCGACGGGGTCGGTCGAACCTCAACAGGCGCACGTCAATATCATTCAGATTCAGGACTCGATAAACCCGGGGGTCGAGGATTTCATGGAATACGCGCTCAAACGCTCGGTCGACGACAAGGCCGAATGCCTCATTATTCTGCTTGATACGCCGGGCGGGCTGATGACGACGATGCGCGGGACCACCCAGGCAATCCTGAATTCCCAGATCCCGGTTATTGTCTATGTATATCCGAGCGGGGCTCAAGCCGCCTCCGCCGGGGTATTCTTAACCGTCGCGGCCGATATCGCGGCAATGGCGCCCGGCACCAATATAGGGGCCGCGCACCCGGTTACGGGAGGCGGGGGCGATTTGCCTGCTTCGATAAGCGAAAAAGTCCTGAACGACACGCTCGCATTTGCCAGAAGCATTGCCGCTCAACGCGGCAGAAACGCCGAATGGATGGAGGACTCCGTCAGGAAGAGCGTATCCGCGACAGCCGAAGAAGCGTTTAAGTTAAATGTCATCGACCTGGTCGCCGACAGTCTGCCCGATCTGATCAAGAAGCTTGACGGCTGGCATCTTCAGCGCGGGGGGGCAACGGTGGTTCTAAAAACCCAGGGGGCCGAGCAGCGCACCATTGCCCCGGGCCTGCAGCACAGCATCCTGCGAATCATAAGCAATCCGAATCTCGCTTACATTCTTCTAATGATTGGACTTGCGGGACTCTATTTCGAGTTGTCCAGCCCGGGGGCGATTGTACCCGGAGTCATCGGCGGGATCTCCCTCATCCTGGCGCTATACGCTCTCCAGACCCTTCCGGTGAACTACGCGGGGTTTCTGATAATCCTTCTGGCGATAGTCTTTTTCATCCTGGAGATGAAAATCGCCTCACACGGCCTGCTAAGCCTCTCCGGGGTCCTGTGCCTGGTGCTTGGCACGCTCATGCTCTTCCGGTATCCCGAGCAGCCCATGCAGATCGCGTTGTCGGTTTTTCTGCCCACAACGGTGGCAGTCTCCCTATTTTTTGCCGCTGTCGCAAGGCTTGCCTTCACGGCTCAGAAAGGACTGGCGCAGACCGGCCCGGATGCCATGGTGGGAAAGATCGGCGAAGTGCGCAGTGCAATAGACCCCGAGGGCAAGGTATTTGTGAGCGGCGAGTTGTGGAATGCTCTGGCCGAACAGCGAATCGAGGTCGGGGAAAAGGTCGAAGTGTTGGAAGTGCATAATTTAAAGTTGAAAGTAAAAAAGATCGGTGGTAGATAGTGAAAATTAGCTCTAGCATATTTTATGCGAATGGAAGGCTTAAAGGAGAGTGAATGTTTTTTAACCTGAGTGCCTCACTCGTAGCCATAATTGTTTTTGCGATTCTTTTTCTCGCGAATGCAATACGTATCCTCAACGAGTATGAACGGGGCGTGATCTTCCGTCTGGGCCGGGTTATCCTCGCAAAGGGGCCTGGGCTTATCCTGCTTATCCCGGTGATCGACCGGATGCAGAGGGTGAGCCTTCGCGTAATTGCCCAGGAGGTACCCACGCAGGACGTTATCACGCGCGATAATGTCTCAGTAAAGGTGAGCGCCGTAATTTATTTCCGGGTAATCGATCCGGTCAAGGCCGTCATTTCGGTCGAAAATTATCTTTACGCTACAAGTCAGCTTGCCCAGACGACGTTGCGCACGGTTTGCGGCCACGGCGAACTCGACACCCTGCTTTCGGAAAAAGACAAAATAAATGCGCATATTCAGGAAATTCTCGACGCCCATGCCGATCCATGGGGAATAAAAGTTTCACTGGTCGAACTCAAGCAGATCGACCTGCCCCAGGAGATGCAGAGGGCAATGGCAAAGCAGGCCGAAGCCGAACGTGAGCGGCGGGCCAAGGTGATCTCGGCCGAGGGAGAGTTCCAGGCAGCCGCCCGCCTCTCCGATGCAGCCGAAATTATCGAGAAAAGACCCGTTGCGCTTCAGCTTCGTTATCTACAGACATTACGCGAAATAGCCACAGAGCGAAACTCTACTACGCTCTTTCCAATCCCGATCGATTTATTCAAGCCTTTTCTCAAGATTGCTGAGATGCTCGATAAGGAACGGCCAAAGGAATAGAGATAATGGGCAAAAAAGAAAAAGTAACGAAAGCAAAACCTCTAGACAAGATGACAGCGAAAGAACTCCGGGACTTGGCCCTGTCCACAGGTGACATCGTTGGGGTCCATGCGATGAACAAGGCCGAGTTGATCTCTGCGATAAAGGAAGTACGCGGCATCGTAGATGAGAAGAAAAGAAAAAAAGACGTGGATGTCCGCGGCCTGAAGGTCAAGATCAGGGAGCTCAAAGACAAGTGGGGAAAGGCCGTAGAGGCCGGCAGCAAAAAGCTGGCCGATTCTTTCCGCCGCAGGATCAGCAACCTGAAGAAGAAGACCCGCCGGGCCGCATGATCTAAAGAGGACATCTAGCTCATACCGGGCTGATTTCTCATATGTTTGATGTGTGTTGGAGCCGAACCTTGTTGTTCTCGATGATGGAGGTTACTGATGAGTGTTGATCCAAAGGTGATTGCGGCAATCTCGTCCGCTATCGGGTTTTACCTTCAGGCCGAGCAGGAGGCGTTGCTTGCGCAGCAAATGAGTCGGCCCGCACAGCCGCCGCTGATCATGAGCAGCCCGTTTGCGATAGCCGGAAGACAGGCTGCCATGGACGTCAGGTGG
>Ga0187889_10004901_pt1 | contig 10771 bp, 4 predicted proteins | sample June2016WEW_7_10_2_FD_132992 | JGI IMG/M metagenome (GOLD analysis project Ga0187889, IMG submission 132992) | Peatland microbial communities from SPRUCE experiment site at the Marcell Experimental Forest, Minnesota, USA - June2016WEW_7_100 | ecosystem: Environmental > Terrestrial > Soil >... | reverse complement strand
TCGGTGAGGCGCGTGAGCGAGGCGCCGTCGAAGTTGATGCGGTAATACTGAACGAAGTAAGGATCCTGGCCGGGAATCGAGCCGCCGGCCTGGAACCAGATCTGGCGCTTGGCGTCGTCCACCTCGACGACGTTGCGGACTAGCCAGTCGCCCCTGGTGATCTGGTTCTTCACCTTGCCGGTGACGCCGTCGTAGAGGTAGAGATGCTCCCAGCCGTCGCGCTCGGAGGCCCAGATGATTTCCTTGCCGTCGTTGAGGTCGTGACGGTAGCGGCGGCCGCCGGAAAGGCCCGGACCCAATTCGTTGTAATAGATGAAAGTCTTGCTGACCTCATCGATGAGCGTGCGCGCTTTACCGGTATTGGCGTCTACTTCGATCACGCGGTAGACCTGGTGCCCGCGCGCGTTGTACTCAAAGGTGAAGCCACGACCGTCTTTCCACCAGACCGGCTGAGTGATGTCGTAGGGATTGGGGAAGAGCGCGTGATCGACCTCGACCTCTGTTTTCTTCTCCACATCGAAAAGAGCTGGATAAGCGATATCCAGCGCGTCACCGGGCTTTTGGTAACGGATGGAGGTGGATTTGGGCTGGACCTGGTCCGCGGGCGACGACTCGATGTAATGAACCTGGCGGTCGTAGCCCGGCCGCGTGTGGTACGCCACGAGGTGTTTGGAGTCGGGCGACCAGGCGACCGAGCGCAGCGTATAGTAATTCCCTTCCGAGCCGTCATAGCTCAGCGGGAAGGCTTGGGGGGCGTTGTTGTTGCCCCGGCCCCTGCCAGCGGGTGGCACAGAGGATTCGCCCACTGAAGCGGCGGCCGGTTCCGCCGCCGGCCGAAGAAACACGTTGTAGTTTTCGATGAAGGCTTCCCACTTGCCATCGAAAGAGGCGCAGGTGTCCGGTGGAGCGCCGGCGACCTGTCCCAGAATCTGGGAAGCGACGGTGGCTGTAGTAGTGGTGGTAGTAACGCCACCGCGCCCTCCGCGGCCGCCACGTCCGCCGCCCTGCCCTTGCGCCTGGCGCGCGGGCGCGCACGGAGGCTGCGCGTTGGCGGCGCCGCCACGTCCGCCACCGCCGCCCTGCTGGGGAAACGGTTGATACTCGAGGCCATCGACCGGGTCGCCACCAACTTCCATGGGCATGGGCTGGTCGGCATCTTCCAGATCTTCGGGCGCGCCGCCACGGCCACGGCCACCGGCGTTGGCCGGTATAGCGCCGCCCTTGGTGCAAGTGTAGTCGGCGAGCTTGCAGGTATACATGGAGCCGCCCGTGCCGAACTCAATCGACTGTGCATCGATAAAGCGGAGCGGCGCGGTCTGCGGCGGAGCACCCGCCGCGCCGCGGCCAGCGCCAGCGCCGCCACGGCCACCCTGAGGAGGCGCAAACGGCAACGTCAGTCCGGTGTAGTGACCACCGGTGGCCACGTTGATCGCGGCGGCCAGCTTGTCGTGGTCAAAGGCCGGCTTCTTGGTGGCAGTAGTTGCGTCCACCATCAGGAATTCAGAGCCTCCCTTCACCGTTCGCGAGTACCAGAACTGGCCGGAATCGCCGATCCATGTGGCGGCGGACGGCGTATCGACCACCAGGCCGCGAGCTTTGGCCTGGAGCCCCTGTGCGCGTTCATAGTCGGCGAGGGTGCCCTGCGCCGGGGCGACGCCGGCGAAGAGGGCCGCGAGCGCCAGAGCGCGGGCGGTTGCGAGTGCGAGATGCAATTTCATAGTGCCTCCTGCTGCTTTAACCAAGAAGTATAAACCGTGGCGCCGGGTCGCTGTGGGGCGGTGCAATCAGTATGTCAGGCCCGCCGGTGAGACGCGGGGCGCGGAAGCCGGAGTAACCTGTTTACCTTCATGCGAAGGGCGGACCGGGACCGGCCCGCCCTAGTTACGGCTGAACCTAAAAGCTCACGAACGCACGCAGCAGACACGTGCGGTTGCCGGAGGCTGAACTGATCAGGCCGAAACTGTTCGCCGTCACGCTGGAGCTGCCCAAGGCAAAGAACGGATGGTTCAGGAAGTTCGACGCCTCCAAGCGAAAACCGATGTTCAGACGGTCCCTGATTCGAACCGCCTTATTTAAGCTCATGTTGAGCGTGAATGCGGTATTGGCGTAGAGGTATACGAAGTTGCTGAATACGCCGGGTGTAATCGCCGGGCCATAGTACGCCGGGTTCGCGATACCGCTGGATTGGGCGACGGCCGAAACGTTGCTGACCAGATCGCCGCTCACCACGGTATTCATATTCGGAATCGTAAACAAATCCTGGCGCAATTGGGCCGGGGTGAAGCCACTGCCAAAAACTACGCCGCTTTGCGCTCGATTGTTCAACGTGTCGCGGGCGCTGCTGATAATGCTTGGGGCGCCGGTCGAAATCTGTTCAACTCCGCCCAGGGTCCAGCCGCCCACAATGCGGTCCAGCACCGGGTTCGTTATGTTCACCGCTTTTCCCTTGCCGAACGGCAGGTCGTACGTCCAGAAGGGATTCCATGCCAACCTGTGATCGAAAGGCGACGGGCCGTAGTTGAGATGGCCATTGCGCTGCGTGAACCACTGGTAAGTGGCCGTCTGGTCGCTGGAGTTTAAGAGATCACCCATCGAGTGGCTCCAGACGAAGTTTCCAGTGAATGCCAGCCCGTGGCCTAGGGCTTTCCGCACTTCAACCTGCATGCCGTTGTAATTGTTGTTGCCGTTATCGTCTTGGTACTCCAGGTTGCTGGCGAATGGGTTGGGGGTCCAGAAATTGAGCGGGTAGCTGCTGGCGGAGGTGAAACCCGCCGCGGCGCAGGGAGCAAAATTGCTGCCGACCAGACGGCAGTAATATCCGGGGCTGGTGCTGGTGGTGCTGGCGAGTGAACCGGCCATAGTGCCCGCGAGGCCCTGCTGCAAATCAGTAATGAAGGTGCTGTTGGTGTACCCCGAGCTGGCGGACAGGGCCGAGAACGAGCCGTTGGCGCCGAATGCCGCAGCGAAGATCGGCATGGCCGCCTGCCCAGGCAAGCCGTTATTCGCGAACGTGTTGCCTTTGCCGTTGGCTTGGTTGACGGTCAGGTTTTGCTGGGCCTGAATAAATTGCGGCAGGAATCCGTTTTCGAAGATATTGGCCTCGTTCAGATTCTGATAGTGCCACATATGAGTGGATTTGTTGCCCAAATATCGCACCTCAACTACTATGTGGCCCGGAATCGCGCGCTGGATTCCCATATTCCAGTTTTGCGTATAGGGGGTGACCAGGTTCGGATTGACGTAGCCCAGAGTCTGGCCACCCGCCAGGGCAAACTCGGATTCCGGGAAGGGATACCCAAACGCGGCCGGGAAGACACTTAGCGTCGGGGCCGGCGAGGTCAGATTCAGACCACCCAACGTAAACCCCGGACTGCCCGGGTTCGCCGATATGGATTGAGTGGAGCCAGGATTGTTCGTAACCGTATTCGAGATGGTGTTCATGCCCTCGTTGTAGTACGCGATCGAGTAACCGCCGCGAATCACGGTCTTACCGTTGCCTAATATCTTTCCCATCAGGCCGCCCTCGGGGGCCGGATTCCACGCGATACCAATGTTGGGCGCGGGATTCACCAGGTCGGATTTGTAAGGCGCATTCACAGCCGAGTAAAGAGGGTTCTGATTCCCGCTGAGCACGCCAGGCTGGAAGAGCCCGTTGGACGGGCCGAAGAGCCCGCCCGCGGGCTGGCCGTCAATGCCATTCGTGGTATGGATGGCTCCGTCGAACTCCCAGCGGAATCCATAGTTCAGAGTAAGATGCGGCGTGATCCGGAAGTTATCCTGAATGTAAAGACCACCAGTCTTGTAAGCCCATCGCTGCGTTTGGGGCTGATATTCAGCGTATTGGTGTGTATGCTCGTCCACGTTCACATTGCCGCTGATGCCGCTGACCCGGCCCGTAAGCAGCGCAAACAGGTTCTCCGCGTTCGTAAGGTCGCCGTTGCCGGTGTTAATACCCGGCATAGCATTCTGCAGGGCCGTGGCCACGGTGTCGCCGGAAGCGATGCCGAGCGTATAGGTGGGAATGCCCGCGGTACCGTACGACGTCTCCCAAAAGTTGGTGGCTTTCAAGATGCCGCCGATGAGCAGCGTGTGTTTCCCCCTGCTCCAGTTCAGATCGTCCTTGATCTGATAGACCGGGTTGTTGCGAATGAACGGCAGCACGTTGGCGCGGACCGGGTCGGGTATGGTTTCGTTAATCAGCGAGGAATAAAGCGCGCGGTTGCCGTAGGGAGCCCATTGTTGAGGATTGGCGCCGTGGTAGAAATACTCGCCGTTGCTCTGCACGCCAAAGTTCACCGAATTGATCATTCGTGGAGTAACGGTCCAATCCAACCCGGTAGTGGCGATATAGGTCGTGATCTTGTACCCGTTCGAAAACGCATATTGGTCCTCGCCGGGGTATGGTGGGGCGCTGCCGGCGATGTTTTCATATCTCAAGTTCCACGACCCGTGCCAGGCGACCTTGGGTGTGATTTGGTAGTCCACGCGGGCCGAAGGGAACAAATATAGCGTGTCGGTACCCTGCGTCCATTCCATGGTTTGCCAATACGGCTGTCCGGCGATGGCGAGGTAGCCGCTCGATTTGGATTCCGAGCTATTGATGGCGCTCAGCATGGTTGCGATGGTCGGATCGATGGTGCTTGTGAAACCCAAGGCGCCGGCCGCTTGTAGAATATTGACGGTGTGCTGCACGCCATCCGTCCCGTTATAGGTGAAGATTCCCTGCTGGGTCGCCGAATTGAGCACGTTGGTCGTCAGAGTTGTGGTGCCGGGCTGCGGCTGGGCTTCGAAATAAGCGTAGAAGAAAAGCTTGTGCCTCCATTTATCACTGAAGGGAATCAGCGGGCCTCCGATACCGCCATACGGATTATTCTGCCGCGTCTTCGAGATGGGCTGCCCGCGCAAATTGGCGAAGAAGGTATTGGCATTCAGATCTTCATTGATGAACTGTTCGCCGATGGTGAAATGATACTGATCGGTGCCGCGCTTGGTGGTGAAGCGGATGCTCATCGCGCCCATGGCCGAGGCGTCCGCGCCCAGGCCGGTGGTAGAAACCGTGACTTCCTCGGTCGACCCGATGCGCTCGGGCGCGAAGGCGTAGAAACTCGTGCCGCCGCTCTTGAAGCGTTCGGAATTATTGTCCATGCCATCGATCGTGATGGCCATCGACGCATTGGGAAGGTTATTGAACGTGCTGCCGCCGGACCCGGCCTGAGAGCCCGCCGAGTACAGGGCGAAATTCAGGGAATCGAGACTGCTGTAAGGCAGGTTCAAAATGTTCTTGTTATTGATGGTTGTGCCGACTTCATTCGACGTCGTCTGGAGCTGCGCCGCCGTGGCCGAAACCTCGACCGTGTCCGTTGCGACGCCTACCACCAGGGTCACCGGAACGTCGGTCACGCGGCCGGTGTCAACCACCACCGAATCCAGAATTGCGGTCTGAAATCCTCTAGCGGCCACCGTGATCTTATACGTCGCCGCCAGCAGGTTCGGGAACACGAAACCGCCATCCTGGGCGGAGGTGGTATCTCTCTCGATACCAGTGCCCGTGTCCGCCGCCTTGACCGAGGCATTGGGCACGACGGCACCGGAGGGATCCCGGACAACTCCGTGGATCCCGGTTGTTGTGACTTGTGCGAGGGCAGCGGCGGAGAATACGACTACCGCAACGGCCCCCGAGAATTTTCGGAAAACGCCCGAGTCGACCCGACGAAGCATTGCTACCTCCCTACTTCAGACTTAGACCGAAAGACATGTGGCAGCCAGAGGCCTGGTCTGCGAGAACACTTAACGCAGATTTAATATGCCCAGATTATAGGTCGCTATCTTGAGCTTGTCAAGGAAATTATGAGAGGACTTAATAATATGATTATAAACAAGTTAACAAATATTTCAAGGTTGGGCGAATGAATCAATTTAATCGCTTCACTTTCAGCTTGACACCCAACCCCAGCTCTGGCAGTCTAGGGAACGCGCTGGGAAGCTCCATTCGGGGCCCGGAAAAGGATCCGGCTCAGAAGCCGGCAAGGGTGAGCCTCCAAAACCCTGTTGCAAACGCGGCAAGGAATGAGGAGTAACTTATCACTCAGCACGGGGACAAACAGCAGATCGGGCCGCCAGGGCTTTCGAACGGACATCGAATGCAAGCTTGGCCACCCGCAGACCACCTGCATTTCCGTCACGCCGCGGTATTCATACGATCACTATGGCTACCATGAAGCAAGTCGCGGAACGGGCGGGCGTTTCCGTCGCCACCGTTTCCTACGTTCTCAACGACACGTGCAAAGTGCGGCCGGAAACCCAGGCGCGCGTGTTTACCGCCGCCAAGGAACTCGACTACTTACCCAGTGCCGTAGCCCGCAGCCTGGTCTTGGGCCGCACCTCGCTGCTTGGATTGATCGTCCCCGACATCGGCAATCCCTTCTTCCCGGAAAGCCACGACTCGAATCACGATCATGAGATAATCGCGACTGGTGTGCGCCGAATATGCCAGCGCGAATAGCTGCGGCCTGCGATTTCATACTGCCTCCTGCTTAACCCAAAAGTATAGACCCTGACGCTGGGTCGCCGTGGATCTCAAGCGCGTTCAAGATCCGCCAGGGCCACGATCCCGGTTCAGTCCGCGGGTTCCTGGTCGCCTGCTGCCGCCAGGGGTCGCTTCCTTCCGGCCTCATCGGCCGCCGAGCGACTACCGCGGCGGAGCGGTAGTCTGCCGCACCACCAGATTCGTCTTCACCTCGTAATTGGCGCCACGGCTCGAATCGTGGATCAAGTTCCACAGCGACTGAAACGCCACCCGCCCGATCTCCGCGCGCGGCACGGCCACCGTGGTCAGCGCCGGCTGCGTGAACTGCGCGAAGGTAATGTCGTCAAACCCGATCACGGAAAGCGCCGCAGGCACCGCTATCTGCCGATCATAAGCATAGTGCAATGCTCCGATCGCCATCAGGTCGTTGGCCGCCATCACCGCCGTGGCGTCGAACCCCGCCAGCAGCTTCGAGCAACTGAAATAGCCGCCCTGCACCGTGAAATCGGAATCCACCACGCGCGTATCCAAGCCGTTGGCCAGGGCTCCTTCCAGAAATACGGCTTTGCGCCGCTGAGCGAAGACGCCATCCGCGGGACCGCCGATGAAACCGACCCTGCAATGGCCCAACTGCGCCAGGTGGTTTACCGCTTCCAAGATTCCCTGACGCAACTCGATGGCGACATTGGAGATGTGGGCACCCGCAGCCCCGAAGCCGAGGTACACCGCCGACATCCCTTTCTTCGTCACGAATTCCTTCACCGGCTCATCCACCTGCGTGGTGAGGAACGCAGTTCCCGGCACTTGAAGAGCCAGCAGCCGTTCCACCACGTGGCGCGTGCGCTGCGGATCGTGGTTGGTGTCCATGACGATGGTCTCCATGCCGGAGAGGTTGGACTCTTCCTGGAACGCTTTCATGATCTCGGGGAAGAACGGATTGCCGATATCGGGGACGACCAGGCCCACAATCGAGCTTCGCCCGACCACCAGACTGCGGGCCGCCCCATTCGGCGTGTAGCCCAGTTCCTTCGCCGCCCAGAGCACGCGCTGCTCGGTAGCCGGCCGCACTTTGCGCGAATCGTTGAGCACGTAAGATACGGTGGCGGCAGAGACGCCCGCCTTCTCCGCAACGTCTTTCATGGTAGCCATAGGACCGGTCACCCAAACGCAATTGTAAACGCGGGGATACCACCCACTTCCGCCACCGGCGCCCGCTTGCTTGCGCGCACGGTTTCAGTTGACATCGGTTACAGAGTGCCAGAAGCGAATCGCGGAGTCAAGCGTAAGTGAAGCGATTAAACGCGTGCTGCTTGGAATATCCTGCTTAACCAAACGGTTGATCGATGGCGGGGCTCTGCTTGCTGAAGGTGCGAACGCCGCGATCGGTGATGTACATGCAATCTTCCAGACGAACGCCAAATTCGCCGGTGACAATCATGGGCTCGTCACTGAAACACATGCCGGGTTCGAGACGGGTCTTGTTTCCCTTGACGAGATAGGTCCATTCGTGAATATCGAGGCCGATGCCGTGGCCGGTGCGGTGGGGCAGGCCGGGCAGTTTGTAACCGGGGCCGAAGCCGGCATCGGTAATGACCTTGCGCGCGGCGGCGTCGACGGATTCGCACGTGGCGCCGGGTTTGGCGGCGGCCAGGGCGGCGTCCTGCGCCTTGCGCTCCAGGGCCCAGATTTCTTTCTGGCGCGCGGAGGGTTTGCCGAAGACCACGGCGCGGGTGATGTCGGATTGATAGCCCTCCACGGAGCAGCCATCGTCGAGCAGGATCATGTCGCCTTCGTGGAGGGTCTGCGGCACGGTGCTGCCGTGGGGGAAGGCGGTGTTCTTGCCGAAGCTGACGGAGACGCCACCCTGGAAGCCGAGGGCGCGATAGGCGGCGGCGATGTGGTTGCGGAGCTCGGCCGGGGTCATGCCCTCGCGTAGCGTGGTGAGGCCGGCGCGGTAGGCTTCGATCGTCACGTCGGCCGCGCGCTGCATGAGCGCAAGCTCGGCTTTGGACTTGACCATGCGGCAGCCGGCGGTGACCGGGGTGGCGAGCGAGAACTCGGCCGCGGGGACCTCCTGGCGGAGGCCGTCGAAGATGGAGAAGCGTACCTGCTCTTCCAGAGCGATGCGGCCGGCGGTGATGCCGCGATCTTTGAGCGCCTGGCGGACGGCAACGCAGGGAGTGCCGGCGTCGGGATAGGCGGCGACGGAGCCGCCGATCCGGATGTCGTCAGGGAGGGGCTGCGAGGCGGGGACGATCCACGAGAGTTCGCCCTTGGCGGGGATGACGAGCCCGGTGATCTGGGCGGCGCGCGTGCCGGTGAAGTAGAAGAGAGAAGAACCGCGCTCCATGAAGACGGCGTCGATCTTCTGGTCGTGCATGAGGCGGCGGGCCTTTTCGATACGGGCGCGGCGCTCGTCCAAGGTGATGGGTTCGACACCGGCGGTCATGGGTTTGAGCGCGCGGATGGCGTCGGGCACGGGCGCGGAGGGTTGTTGCGCGCGGGCGAGAGCGGCGAGACCGGCAGTGGATGCTGTTAGAAAAGATCGGCGATTCATGTTGTGCTCAAACCTCCGCTCCCTAGCGGTCCTGCGACAAGTCGCGGCTCGGTGCGTCTTGGCTCGGCTAACTGTACTGGCCCACTATTTCAAAGTGCTTTTCAGTCCCGGTCCGGATGATGACGGTGTCGTTGTGCTCGCCGCCGATGGCAGCGGGGCGGCCGTTCACGGTGGCCGTTTTCACCGCGTTCGAAAGCGGCATGCGGAGCTTCACGTGAAGCTCTTGGGGAGCGCCGGCGCGGGCGAGTTCGACGGTCGAGACGACACTCTTCGATCCCGGTTTGTTCTGGAGGTTGAGATTGACGCGGCCCCAACGCGTGGGCGCCTGATCGATGCGGATGGGAAGGCCAGAGGCCACCCAGGCGCGCGGCAGGCCCTTGGCAAGATAGAGGCGGTCTTCGTCGTGATCTTCGATGGCCAGCATCCAGCGGACCACGCAGGGGATGGTCTGCTGGGCGGGGATGCAGAAGGTCGGCTTGCCGGGACCGAGGCCCGCCACTTCGCCCGCGGTCCAACTTCCCGGCGAATGGTCGTGATAGCGGTGGCCGTAACAGAACAGCAGGTACTCTTCGATGCGGTCGAGACGGATGAGCGCCTCGGCGAAGCCGTATGCGATGAAGCCCAGGATGGCGCGGTTCCCGCCGCCGCCCACGTTCGCCAGCACGCCCATGGTGGTCGAGCCATACGCGCGCATGGTGTCGACCACTTTGTTGGCCACGGCGGGCGGCAGCACGCCGGACATGAGCAATTCGGCGTAGGGACGGTGCGGCCACTGTTGTTCGCTGGGCCGTTCCGTCCGCATCGCCTCCTTAAAGGTCAGCTTGGAACCAGGCAGCAGCGGAACGTAGGGCGGAGTCTTGTCGTTCATGGTCCACTTGTCGATGCTCTTCAAAGTGGCGTCGAGCAGGGTGTCCGAGTGCTTCTTCCAGTCGCGCGCGAGCGAGGCGCTGAAGCCGCCCCACACGCGGCTGAGATCGCGCAAGCCGCGCGCGGCGAAGGCACTGTTGGCGTAGTACGGCTTCCACCAGATTTCGGGCCGCGGGGCCAGACAGGCGTCGGATTCGCTCCAGCCGGCGATCAGGCCATAGCCCCGATCGTCCGGCGGCAGCTTCAGACTGGTATCGTGCATCGCCAGCAGGCCGGCCGCGGTGGCTTCGATCTTGGCGCGATGCTGCTGAACGAGCGCGGTGTCCTTGGTGTAGTTGAGATACCGCGCGATTAACGAAAGCGTGAGGCCGTACTGCGCGGTTTCCGGACCGCGCATGTTGATCATGCCGCGGGCATCGGTGTACTCGGAAAGATAGTTGTCGAGGATCTGCTTGCACGGCTCGAAGCGGCCCAATTCCAGGTTGGTATAGACGGAGGCCGTGAAGATATCCTGGAAGCCGTCGTACTCGGAGCCGTAGTAGTCGCGGTCCACCGCGCCGTACTTGGGGTAGACGCCGCCCGGCCGCACCATGATTTCCTTGGCTACGGCGTGCTTCGACATGTCCACCCAGGTCCGGTCGGGCAAGGTGGTGGGCGCGAAATCGGCAAGCTGCTTGTCCCAATACTCGGCGAAGATCAGCAGCGCGCGGTAGAACTCTTCGGCCTTCGGATCGACTTTGAACGGAGGATAGGCGGGGTACGAATGGCCGTACACGACTTTGCTCATCTTGCCGCTGGCGTTTTCCATATCGATGCGCGCC
>Ga0187889_10004897_pt1 | contig 10781 bp, 12 predicted proteins | sample June2016WEW_7_10_2_FD_132992 | JGI IMG/M metagenome (GOLD analysis project Ga0187889, IMG submission 132992) | Peatland microbial communities from SPRUCE experiment site at the Marcell Experimental Forest, Minnesota, USA - June2016WEW_7_100 | ecosystem: Environmental > Terrestrial > Soil >... | reverse complement strand
TGACCACAGTTAAAGTGGGCGTGCGTGAGTTCCGCGAACGAATTGCCAGTTTCCTGGAGTCAGATACTCCTGTTGCCGTCACCCGCCGTGGTGAAACTCTCGGTGTCTATGTTCCAACGCGCCGGAAGCGCCCCAAGTCGGCCGACCTTTCCGAACTCAAGGCTGCTGCGGACCGTCTTGCCGAGGTACTGGCCGACGTTGATGAAGAAGAGCTAGTGTCCGAGTTTAAACAGCTGCGTCGGCGCGGGAAGGACGCCGCCCGCTAAAATGATCGTTCTCGATGCGAATATTCTGATCCGTGCCGTTTTGGGACGCCGCGTTCGGCAACTCGTCGAGACTTACGCGGCCCAGGGAGTCCGCTTTTTTGCACCCGACGTTGCCTTCGACGACGCCGGGAAGTATCTGCCTCTCCTGTTGAAGAAGCGAGGTAAGCTTGATACCGACGTTCCAGCGTCGCTCGAATACTTGCGACATATCGTTGAACCTGTTGAACAGGACCTCTACGCCACATTTGAAAACGAAGCTCGACAGCGCTTGCGCGGTCGCGATGAAAATGATTGGCCGGTACTGGCCACGGCACTCGGATTGGCATGTGCAATTTGGACTGAGGATGTGGACTTTTTCGGAACTGGCATCGCGGTGTGGACCACAAATCGCATCGAGATCTTTCTCAACGCACAAATCAAGTCAAGCGAATCTGAGCAAGAGTAGCAAGCCGTATTTCCTCTCGATGTTCCTAGTAAAACTCAAGCGCGGCCAGCTGAATATACTGGGTCCACAACTTCGCGGGCGATTCGGCCGCAAGGTTGGTCTGCAGCAGATATGTTCCTTCAAGCGCTCCTGCCCGGCACTCCGCGCACGGCGTTTCTGCCAGTACTATTTTTTCGTTACCACGTGGCAGATGTACCAAGTCATCGACGCTCTTCTAAACGGCGGGAAAACGGAAGTGAGCAGTCTTTGGAACGGTGCCAGCTGATCAACGGTCCGTTCTTCTTCAGGAATCGCAACTCCCGATACAAAAGACAAAGACACTGTTACAAAGGGGCGTTTTTGGCAAAAGCCGCCGAGAAAGCACTCCGAAACCGAAAGCGTTTTAACGATTCCTCGAAGCTTACCGATACTCGACGCACATCGAGAGGATTGACGTTTCCAGGGGCGTTAATGCCCCCATAGTGCGAGAACCCTGTGCGGTAGTTATTGCGGTGCGCAGCCAGTTGCGTGGCATTCGTGAACGTATGCTGCTTACCCAAAGGATAGGCGAAGGAGTCCACCACGATGCCAAGCTCTTTCTGGAGAATTTGCTTCGAGGTTCGCAACTCCCATTCCTGGTCCTCCAGCGGGAGGTATGCCAGTACGGGGTGATGGTGTGTGTGGGAGCCGATCGCCATACCTCCCTTGCTCAATTCAGCCACTTCCGGCCAAGACATTAACAGTCGCTCGGTGGGCAAGTCAGTCATCGAAAAACCGCACACCGCAACAACCTCAGCGGCGAACTCGGAGAGGGTGCGTTGCTGGTCAAAATATTGCAACTGGAGCACATGGCGGACGGCCATGGTGCGAGGTATATTCCGTAGTTCTATACGGCGAATCTGGCCATTGCAGGGTGCGTCAATGAAAGGTCGGTCTGTATTCCGAACTGCCCAGGCAATTTGGTCCCACCATGGAAGGGCGTTGGTCCCAATCATGCCTGTCGGAAGGAAAAACGTTCCCTGGACACCATGCGAGCGGAGAATGGGAAATGCGACCTCGAAATTGTCCCGATAGCCGTCATCAAAGGTGACAAGAATATGGAAGCCATTCATTTTTCGGGGGGTTTCTACCATCTCCTGAACCCCCTCTAAAGTGGTGATTGAGAACTTCGACTTGAGATATCGAATCTGCTCGTCAAAGTGCTCTTCGGTGGCAGAGAAAACGCCGGTGTCGTAGGCACAGGTCGCCGGATTACCTAGCCGGTGATAGTTCAGCACAAGTAGGCAATCACGCTGACGGAGAGCTTCCAACAGGCGTGTAAGCCCAACGGCCGCACAAAAAGCTGCCAGATTTTCTCGTTTTCCGAGCACAGGGTAATAATAATTTGTTTTGCTGTGCCGTCAAGCACTTAGAACTGCGGCAATTTGCGGCTCGTGGCAGGGATGAGCACCGGTCCTAGTGGGAAGATGAGGGCGTCTGGCTGGATGCGTGGCGCACGCTGTTGAAGGCGCTGGATGAGGACGGCCTGCTCAAGTGGGATGAGACCTTTTTGGACGGCCGCTTCGCCTCGGCGAAAAAGGGGAGCGCTGCCCTCGGCAAAACCAAGCGGAGCAAGGGTACGCAGTGGATGGTACTGGTCGACGGTGAATGTCTTCCGCTGGGAGTTCGGCTGGAAAGTGCCTCCCCGAGTGAAGTTAAGCTTGCGGAAGCCATGGGTGAGTTCTATCCTTGGAAAGCGGAGTGGACGGTGACATGTGGCCGACAATCCTCGTTGTATATGTACCCGAACACAGCGCGCGGCTGGGTCGAGTATTTCATCCATTACGCGTGGAAGCAGCCATTTAAGAAGTCGAAATCGCTGGTCCACGCCGCCCGATGGCTGCGGAGCTTTCGCTCAGGCGAATAGAATACTTTGCCTCGACTGCCAATCTCGATAGTGATCCCAACTTACAACCGCGCAGACCTGTTGCCGAGAGCGGTTCAGAGTGTGCTGGCGCAGTGTGCGCCAGAGGATGAAATCATTATCGTCGACGATGGTTCTACAGATCACACGCAGAGGGTGGCTGCCCAGTTCAGCCGGGTGGTGTACTTTCCTGTCTCGCATGGCGGCGCGGGAAGAGCACGCAATTGTGGAGTTCGCGCAGCCAAGCATTCGTTGATCGCGTTTCTCGACTCCGACGACGAATGGATTGCCGGGACGTTGGAGTTGAAGCGCACTCTCATTCAGGCGAAACCGGACATCGTGTTTTGTTTCAGCGACCTTGCCGACATCGACAAGGCAGGGCGGTTGCATCATGGAGCGTTAGCGCAGTGGCGTGAAGACCACCGTCCCTGGGATGACATACTTGGACCGGGTGTTCAGCTCTCTGAGCTGGCCCCCCTGCCACCGGGAGTTCAAGATTGCCTGGTTCACATCGGAAATCTGTACCTGGCGGAGATGACCGCCAGCTATATCTCTAGCATCACGATTGTCGTTAGACGGGAGCTGGCCGGAGAGGCGCTGCACTTCGCGGAAGACCTCCCGACCTATGAAGACTGGGAGTGCTTCGGGCGGCTTACGCGGAAGGGAAACAGCGCGTATCTGGCGTGTGAGACCGCAATCCAGCATGGACACTCGGGTAGTCGACTTACGGACGCCAATCTCTTGCAACGCGCGACAGCTCGCATCACTTTGTTGCAGCGCGTCTGGGGCGCCGACCCAAAGTTCCTGGCCGAGTACGGCCGTTCATATCACGAACTTTTATTGGCTCAGCGCTTGATGCGGGTTCGGCAGCTCCTCCGAACTGGGGACACACGTACTGCGCGCCAGGAAATAAGAGGCAGAGAGCGGTCGTATCCTGCCAGCTGTCGATTGCTGGCACAGTGTCCGGGGTGGCTTGCGAGCGGCGTGATCCGGGGCCGGTCGTGGGCGAAGCTATTGCTCCGCAGACGGGCTGGCGAAGCCGAGCAAGACAATTAAGACTCCACAGGCCAATCGCAAGTTTATCGTTTTGCGAGACTGGGCTACACCTGAGTTCTAATTGGCCTTATACGACGATACAGCCGCCCCACGACAGGACGGAGCTTGAAGTGAAGCCACTCGATGGATTTGCTCAGGACGCCCGGACGGAATACATAGTAAGTCGACTGAGGCCGCGCCTCCGAGGTCCAGGAAGCCTTCCACGGCATCCAATTTCCGAGAAAATCGAATTCATGCAGATCTCGCTCGGCGCAATCGCGCAGAACGCCGTTCACTATAAGGTGTCCTGGGGCGAAGTCTTTGTACTGCTCGTCATAGCCGATCTTCGGAACACAGAACACTCCATCCAGAGCAAACGCATAAATACCGGCGATTGGCCGCTTGTCGAGCTCAAGAATGTACAAATTGAAATAGCCCTTATTAGCCGCGGCAATAGCGGCTTCGTTATAGAACGCTAGGAGACGTTCCTCGCAAGCTATCGCTGTTCCGGCCTTCTTTTTCCATCCCGATGCTTCCAACTTGTAGAAGGTCAGGAGGGCGTTCTCATCAGCGGTGTCATACCGAAGTAAAACGAGTTCGCCTGCAGAATCCGCCCTGCGTTTAGCTTTTCGGATCATGTGTCGGAAGTTGCTACTCCGGGTAGTGATATACCAGTCCCAATCCCCGTGCCAGCCAGAAAGACTTACAAAGGGTACCAGCCTGCAGTTGACAACGTGACTAGTTAACCCGCACTCTTCTGCTGCGTCCGGAAGTAATTCTGTGGCGCCCTGTTTCCGGACATCGTGAAGCCTGATGATGTTCCACCAATTCATTCTGCTTAGTGCGGCGAGCAGCGAGATACACAACTCGCGTTTGTCTATATCGTTGCGACAAATAATGTCAAACACCGGATAGTGATCGCCACGAGGGGAGGTAAGTACGTGGATGGGAATGCCGTACCAGCGCTCAGTCGCTTGCACCAGTGGCAGGACCGCCACGAGTTGGCCGCCGCTTCGCACGACCGTGAGCACAATAGGGCTGCGAGTTTCGAAGGCACGCACGTAAGCCCGAAAATATTCTGGACGGTAGAATGGAACGTCCCGTCCGCCTTCGCGGCATAGCGCTGCCCATTCAGGTGCGAGCGCGTCGATGAGTTCGAGCCCACCGCGTAGACATTCGCTTGTGAGCCGAACGCCGGATCCGCAGGCTTGCGCTGATTCGCTGAAGGCAGACATAAACCGATCCACGTATAGCACGACTCTGCAACCGATGCAACAGTAGCTGTGACCAACGCACGAGATGCACTTGAATCCAGAGCCCATTGCTGTGCCGTGATGATCGATGCATAATAAGGACGCAGTTCAGAGCCTTATGGCAGCTCGACTTAATGATCACTTGTCAATGGGAGTGGATGAAGACATTGTTCACCCTACGTACACTTAGTCCGAAATCGGATATGGAAGATATTGAGCAGGTTTGGTGTGCGCTCGCCCCGTACGAGAGCGAGTCATATTTTCTGTCGTGGGGGTGGGTCCAGACTTGGCTTAGGATGTTGCCGCTGGGTACGAATCTCAAATTGGCTGTGCATTTCGATTACGCGGGCCCGAAGATGGCATTCTTTGTCGGCAATGCACGCATCAGACGCCACCACATCCTGACCAGCAATGCGTTTTATCTGAACGAGACCGGTGATCCCGAATATGATCAGCTGTTCATTGAACATAACTGTGTGGTTGCACGCTCCGACGCCAAGGTCGATATCTTGGAAGTGTTGAGCGCTTTGCCTCCCAACTGGGAAGAACTGTACCTGTCGGGATTGCGTGCCGAGAGCCCGTTGCTACTTCTCCCCGCCCCATATACGCTCCGACGATTGCGGCAGTCTCCCTCTCCCTTTGTTGAACTGGATCGCGTTCGCAAAGTGGGCGATTACGTTACGCTTCTGAGTTCCTCGACTCGATCCCAGATCCGCAGGTCGTACAGATTGTACGCAGAGGAGTTTGGCGAGGTCGAGCTCGATGTAGCAGAGTCAGAATCGCAGGCCGAGCGATTCTTCGCTGAATTGGTTGAGCTTCATCAGCGGCGGTGGGAGCAGAAAGGTGCCGCAGGAGCATTCGCGAACCGTTTTTTTCATGATTTTCACCGGTCCCTGATCCATAACCGCTTTGAGACGGGAGAGATTCAACTCCTGCGGGTTCGCGCGGGTAGAACCACGATCGGCTGTCTGTATAATTTCGTACTCGGTGGAGTGGTGTATTTCTACCAGAGCGGCTTCAACTATGCGGGCGACAACCGCCTGAAGCCGGGCTTTGTCACCCATACGGAAGCTGTCCGGTTCAATGCCGCGCACGGAAAACAAATCTATGACTTCATGGGCGGATCAGCACGCTACAAGAACAGTCTCGCAACATCAAGCAGGGAATTGGTTTGGGCGGTGATTTCTAAGCCGAAGATCAAGTTCTCCGTCGAAAATTGGCTACGTGAGTGGAAGAGGAAGTGCCGCGTCTACTTGGACCGAACTCATGCAAGGAGCTAACTGGGAATGTACGTGGTGTGACAGTGCCGATCTATTTGTATAACCTTAAGCGCAAGGTGCCCGTACGGGAGAGTTCTGGGTTGTGGTGACTACTTTTCGGAGAGACCACCTGGATTAGTAGCGGCAGTACGAAGGCCTCAAAGTACGCCAGATGTACAATGCCAGCCGCTTCGAAGTGCAAAACGGAGATGTTGTTTTACGATGGAAGCACGTCACATGATGGCCTATGTTCCGCAGCTTCGGCCACACAATCAGTTGCGTGGCCGAAAGCTCTTCTTCATGATCTCAAGGCGTCCCCTTTTGGAGCTGTCGACTGAAGAAGTCCTACTTTACAACAGCATAGATGGGCGAAAGACCGTGGCCGAACTGGAGGGGATATACCCTGGTGCCGGTGATCGGTTGTTGAGGTGGCATGAGGCCGAAATCGTAGAGCTAATCCCTCCCATTACGCCGCCTGCGAATCCACACCTCGTGGTGATCGAGCCGCATATGGACGATGCCGCGCTTAGTGTCGGAGGTCGCCTTCTTCATCGCCGTGGTTACGGCCGGATCACAATCGTATCGGTGGTCCGGTGGAGCAACTATACTTCCTATCTGAAATTGAAGAGGAACTTCCAGGATGTTCGCGTCATCACGGACCTGAGGCAACAGGAGTCGGCCCTTGCAACCAGGCTTCTCGGGGCGGAGCACCGTTACCTGGATTGGACCGATGCTCCGCTTCGTTTCGTGCCCGCTGAGCGTTGGTCTCCTGCAACTATCGACAGGTTCGACGTGGCTCAGAAAGCCTTCGCATATCTTTTCCCGGATCCGGGAGAGGTGTCACTCATCGCCAAGCAGCTACTGCAGAAGGTGAGCGATCTCGCGCCAGACGAACTGTGGATTCCAATGGGTCTGGGCGATCATGTCGATCATCGTACCACCCGAAGTGCATGCCTCCTGATGCTGGCCGAGGCGCGCGACCGGTTCTCGGGTCTTCCAGTCGTCATGTACGAGGACCTGCCTTACGCTGCCGAGTCTGGGCATGCCGCACAGATATGTGCCGCTCTCGCTCAGTGTGGTACGCACTTGGTTCGTTGTGCCGAGGACATCACGGACGTTTTAGGAGAGAAACTGCGGGTCATATCCATCTACGCCTCTCAGTTCAAAATTTCTTTTATGGAACCTAGGATTCGTGCTGTCGCGGAGCGCGAGAGCGGAACTGCTGGGCAGTTCGCAGAAGCCTACCATCGCGTCGAAAGAGAGCCCTGTCTGCCTCTGGAGTCACGTCTCTCTCCTGACTGTGCTGGTCTAGCGCTGCTCCAGACACACGTGTGTGCGCTCCTAGTGAAGAGGATGCATTGCCACCGTGTCACTGTGATAGCACTGCCGTCTGGCCACTTGGGGAGGTGGAAAACTGACCAGCAATCTTTGGTCGCGGCCTTTCCAAATGCCGATGTCCGTGTCTATGCGGCGGAGAACCTGATTTGGCAGGCGGAGGAAGGCGGATCCGGAAGGTTGAGTCTTACGGTCGTGCGCGGGCGATGGGGATGGGTCGGCGCCATCTGGCGCGAGCTTTTTCGCATTCGCACCCCCACTGTCGTCCTCTGGTGGGGTGCATACGATGCCGGACTTAAGAAGAAGCTCATCATGTTGTTGCTTCCGTTCCGACATTTGCTATTCGCCAAAACCCTTTGCGATTTCTGCGGCGTATTGAACGAGAAGCTCGGGAAATTAAGGCAATGAAAAACGGGACTCCTGGCGGAGCGCCCTCGTTAGCGAAGGCGCTGAATGTACGCCCCTCACCGGATGCGTTTGATCTGGTGCAGTTAAGAACCTTTCGTCCTTGGGCACAAGGGCAATGCCCGCGGCCTGGGCAGTGGCTCCAATCAGGCGATCACAGGGATCCCCAGGATAATGTCCAGATGGCTGATTGGCGAGTATGGCGATCTCCACCGTAATCGGCTGAATGGAGGTCTGCGAGGAAATCTTCCGTACGGAGGTCCCGTGTTCCCCTTGACAAAATATACAAATAGACATATTTATGTATAGTGCCCGGACCGGAGCGCTCGCTAATATGGATCGGTTCTAGTCGAAGAGACCTGTGCAGATTCCCGCGCGACGTCCGGCGCGACATCGGACTAGCTCTGTATGCCGCTCAACAGGGGGAAACCGATTCGGCAGCTAAACCGCTGGGCGGTTTTGGCGGAGCTTCTGTACTTGAAATTATCGCGGATCATGACGGCGACACCTGGCGTGCCGTCTATACGGTCCGCTATCCTGAGGCGATCTATGTTCTGCACGCCTTCCAGAAGAAGTCAAAGAGAGGTATCGCGACACCAAAGAAGGACCTTGACCTCATCCATCGCCGCCTAGCTGAGGCCGCACGTCTCCACAGAGAAAGGCAGAATTAACATGACTACGAGAACGAAAAAGCCTATCAGGGTGGAAAAGAGCAGCGGGAACGTTTTCGCGGATCTCGGTCTTCCTCATCCAGAGCAGGAGCTCTTGAAAGCAAAGCTCATGCTCCAGATTTACCGCCTCATCAAGGGCCGCGACCTGACGCAAGCCGAAGCCGGAAAGATCCTCGGTATCAAACAGCCGCACGTCTCAGCGCTGATGCGCAATCGCTCTGGCGCCTTCTCCGTCGAGCGCCTCATGGACTTTCTCACTGCCCTTGGGCAGGATGTGGAGATTAGCGTAAAGCCGGCGCGCAAGGAGCACGGCGAAGTATCCGTCGTCGCGTAAGCACGCCCTGCTGGGTCAGGCCGTCAAGGCGGTTGCCGCAAGAACCCAGCCATCGCAAGAAATTATTCCCGAAATCGAACGCGAAGTAGCTTGCCGCCACTGAACGCCGCACAGCCATAAATATGGAGGGAACGGCGCTGGGCAGTCGGATCTGCTTCAGACAGCCGGGAGGCTTTTCCACAATGAATTGATCAAGGTGCGGGACTAAACAAAGTTGCCAACGCGAGCGAACTCGCTTTATTCAAACCATTGGACGTGCAGATTATTATTGCGGGTACCGAAATGGGGCCGTCATCTGGCATTTATTCCCAGATGGAGTGATCGGTGGCATGGATGACACAGGGCAACTAAGTTTTCCGCGGAATCTGAACCGAACTGAGCGCGTGACTGGATGTGGTGAACCTGTAACTCGGAGCGGCTCCCGCAGACCTGGCATCTCCAGCCATCGCGCTCCAAGACACGGCGATGCAGGTTTTGGTACTCGGCGGAGTCGAGTCGAAGACGCTTCATGCGGCAGTAAGTCGTTGCAGGAAAGCGGTCTGTTGCGCATTGGGCAACAGACAAAAGCAGCGGTGCAGGGCATTCAGGAGCATTTCCGGTTCGTCCTTCCCTGAATTTGCTCCCGCCAGGAAATCGGCACAGATCATCTCCAGGCAGTAGCCGCGGGATTTATCTGAACCCAGCATCCGGGCAGCGATTCCCAACGCTTGCTCGACGACCGGGATTTGGCTCTTGTAGAGTTTGAAGTACATCATGTCCCAGGACTCGCTATCCGGTCCATTGAGTGCTCGTTCGATTTCCTGTTTGAATGGATCAAACGGCAACGCCTTGGCTTTGTGCAACCACTTTGCACAATCGAAGTCCTGGCCCTGGCGGCGAGCCAGCTTGGCCAGTTCCGTCGCCTTGCTCCATCCCACCTCCTTCAGTTGGCTGCGCACCTGCTTCGGAAGTCGTTCGTGAATCGACATCAGGTAATAGGCTTTCCGCCGCGATCCGGGGAAGCGCCTCTCCAGGAACTCGTCGAATGATTTCAAATTCTCCACGCGCCAGTATTGCCCCGCCCGTACTTCGCACAAATAGCGGCCCAGTTCCACGAAGTGAACATCGCGGTTGTTGTTCACCCGTCGCTCCCAGTCGAGGATCTGATCGATCTTGGCCAGGACGAACTGGGCCCGTTTCCTGTTAAGCTTCGGTTCCATCGGCGGATTTCTAAAAAGCAAGCTCGTCAAGCCAATCAAGCGCGGCTCCTTGCTGGCGTGTCAGCCTGAGATCGACCATCTCCCGCCGGTCGAGACAAAGGCCGAGATAGGCACAGCTCAGGCACGGGTTCTGGGGAAAACGGATGCCGCTGTGTTGCAGGAACTGTGCCTCCTCGAGCTGTCGAACCGTTTCCTCCACCAACCGGGCGTATTCCTGCCGCTGCTGATCGCTGATCGTGGCTTTGAGGTACTGGATCTCAGGCATCCGTTTGCGGACGAAGACGACCAGTGCGACCCGCTCAATGCCTGTCATCCACGAGTAGCAGATCATCTGTGGGTCGAGGGCGCACAGACCCGCGGGTTCGGCCGGATAGCAGGCGGTACTGGTCTTCCAGTCGATGACGCAAAGCTCGTTGTCCAATTCTCCGATTGCATCGACGTAGGAGATGAACGTATTGTCTCCAGGCAGCGGGCGGAGGATCTTGACCTGCAGATTCGTCTGCGGCTGAGGAATGCGGACACGGTCTTCCTGGGCGAAGCGGTCGAGCAACTGCATCCCGCCCTGCAGCATGCGATCCCAGTTGTCGTTGGCAGCATACTGAAGATCGAGGTCGCGATACTGGGCCCACTCGTTGAACAGGGTCTCGGAGGCATCCTGGCGCAGAAAGAAGGCGGCCAGGGCCTTCTCAAAGGCGCG
>Ga0187889_10004894_pt1 | contig 10782 bp, 14 predicted proteins | sample June2016WEW_7_10_2_FD_132992 | JGI IMG/M metagenome (GOLD analysis project Ga0187889, IMG submission 132992) | Peatland microbial communities from SPRUCE experiment site at the Marcell Experimental Forest, Minnesota, USA - June2016WEW_7_100 | ecosystem: Environmental > Terrestrial > Soil >... | reverse complement strand
GGGCTCACATTCATATTCTTCGTTACCATTTCTGTCTCGATGAGTGCCGGTGCAATGGCATTCACGGTGATACCTTCCCGAACCAGCGACGCGGCGCAGGAGTGCGTCAATCCTATGATCCCAGCCTTCGATGCCGTATAGTGCGGCCCCACCGCCCCGCCGGTGTGTGCGGCGACCGAGGACAGGTTGATGATGCGCCCCCACTTCCGCTTTCGCATCCCGCCCACGACCGCCTGAGTGACCAGAAACACCGACTTCAGATTGACCGTGAGCGTCTCGTCCCACTCCGCCTCGGTAATCTCCTCCAGCTTGCGCGGACGGGCGATTCCTGCGTTGTTGACGAGGATGTCCACCGGGCCAAGTCGTGTTTCAACGTCTGCGACCATGCGCTTGACCTCGGTGCCAACCGACACGTCTGACTGAACCGCCTGCGCCTTTCGCCCAAGAGCGGTGATCTCGGTACAGACTGCATTGGCGGCATCGGCTCTCTGGCGATAGTTCACGGCCACATCTGCACCAGCCCGAGCCAGTGCGACGGCGATCCCTGCCCCGATACCACGACTCCCGCCAGTTACAAGGGCAACTCGATTCTTCAGGTCTTCCATGGAAGACATCATACGACTGAGTTGGGACGGAGAGGAATTTCCGGTGCCCAATCAGCCCTCGATGTCGGGACGGAACTGTTCACCGACCGCGATTCGTCCGAGGCCAGTCGATCCGCCAGCGTCCACCCGGCACCGGAGCCCAATAGAGCCGTTTGGGCGGCGTCCCTTTGGCGTGATGGTAAAGGGCGGCAGTACGCTCGTAAAAGCCTCGTGTGTGCCTTCCCGAACGGACTCTACGATCTGCTTTTTATTGAAATGCCACTGAAGAGCAGTATAATTTCCAGATTCAGAGCCGAAGTGGCGAAATCTCATTCAGGAGAAGCCCATGCAAAAAGCGATTCGTTGTGCGCGTACTGCCGCGATTGTGAGCATGGTTGCATTGGTTGGCATTTTATATTTGACGCTCGTGTTGCCTAGCGTAGCGCAAACGCTTCCAACTGTCACCGAGGGCGATTACGTAATCACAAACTACACGTTTAAAACAGGTGAGGCCCTTCCACAAGTGAAGTTGCATTACCGCACGATCGGTAAACCGGAGCGCAACAGCAACGGACAGGTCACCAATGCCGTCCTCGTACTCCACGGCACCGGCGGCAATGGTGCTAAGTTCGTAGCCCCGCCTTTCGCAGGCGTGTTATTCAACCCTGGCCAACTGCTGGATGCTAATCGTTACTACATTATTGTCCCCGATAATGTGGGGCACGGAAAATCAACCAAGCCGAGTGATGGACTCCACGCCCGTTTCCCTCAATATGATTACGATGACATGGTGGATTTACAGCATCGGCTTCTAGTCGATGGCTTGAAGGTCAATCACCTCCGACTGATCATGGGCACGTCGATGGGGTGCATGCACTCTTTTGTGTGGGGCGAGACTTTTCCTGATTTCATGGATGCCCTCATGCCCATGGCGTGCAACACCATTCCCATCGCCGGTCGCAACCGGATCATCCGCAAGATAGCCATCGATGCGATCATTGATGATCCGGGGTATAACGGGGGCGAATACAAAGTGCAGCCTGCTGGGCTGAACACTGCGATCGGGGTATATCTCATTCTGATGTCCAGTCCTCTCCAGTTGCAGAAGGACTATCCTACAGGAGAGCAGGCCGCCGCCTATTTAGACCAGTTCAGGAAAACCATGCGTGAGAGTACGGACGCCAACGATGTCGTCTACGCTTTCCGTTCATCACGAAATTACAACCCATCTCCCGCGCTCAGCAAAATTAAGGTGCCTGTCATGGCGATTAATTCTGCTGACGATTTCGTGAATCCGCCGGAATTGGGATCAATGGAAAAAGAGATCAAGAAGATTCCCAAAGGCCAATTTGTTCTTCTGCCCATGAGCGATGAGCTGCGCGGGCACGGGACACATAGCCTCCCGCTGGTTTGGCAGGACTATCTCCGGCAGCTATTGGCGAGGTCTGCCAAATAGGACTCGCCATCGCACCAGAGGAGGTCGAAGGCGTACAGCCGGGGTTCGCCACGCCGGAACAGCCTCTTCGGGGGAGTTTTGGAGGTCTCGGAAACGGTAACGGAACCTCGGGTGAAGTGATCCTTTTTGAACAGACCGCCAAGTCGCACCTGACTAGCATGATGAAGCAGGACTAAGTGTCAATAGACCTCTCGCGCTCAAAAGGAGCACCGATAAATGAAACGAGCTGTCGTCATCAGCACAGCACTTCTGTTCTTGCTTCTTGGAACCACTGCCCCGGCCTACGCACAGCACGAGCAGCAGGGTAAGGAGCAGGGCAAATCTCAACAGGGGCAGCAACACCAGCAGGCGAAACCCGCACAGCAACAGCATCAGCAGCAGGCGCAGCAACATCAGCAGGAGAAACCCGCGCAGCAACAGCATCAAGCGCCAGCTAATAGACCTGCGCAACGACCGCAACAAAGCTCTGGCGGCACCTATCACGGCGGCGTCCAGCCCAAGGGCCCCACCTATGGCGGCGTCCACCATAGCGGCGTCCCCCAACACCAAGGGCAGGTGCGCAGCGGTTTCGTCCAGTCTCGCGCCAGTTCGTGGAATAACGACCACCGCAGTTGGGGTCAGCGTGGCGGTTATAACGGCTACCGAGTTCCGGAAGACCGCTTCAGGAACTACTTCGGGAGTAACCACTTCTTCCGCATCAACCGCCTTCCGATGGTCTTCGTAGGTGGGTATCCGCGCTTCCAGTACGACGGCTATTGGGTTACGTTCGTTGATCCGTGGCCAGAGTCGTGGGCTCCGACGTGGTACGAAACCGACGACGTATACGTTGATTACACTGGCGATGGATACTACTTATACGACCGGATGCACCCCGGACCGGGAATCGCAGTCACCATCGCGTTCTGAACCTCTATACTGGCTCAGTCCGAAGCGTGGTTAGCGGCGGGCGCGGCAACGAATTCACCAAACAGGGGAAGGAGACTTATATGTTTCGAAAAACCAGTATTGTCGCAGCAGTCCTTGGTGGAGTCTTGGTCATTGGCGGTGCGGTGCCCTCACTGGCCGATGCACGGAGCAATTGCGAAAAGCGCGTTCGTAATGCCGAGCAGAACCTCCAACACGAAATTGATCGTCATGGAGAGCACGGCAAAAATGTTGAGACGCGCAGACAGCAGCTTGAAAGAGAGCGCCAAAACTGCCGCATGTATGACAAGGATAAAGAACGTCACGACAATGAAGGCGATAAGCGCTAATCCGTACGCCCCACGGTAAGAAACTCGGTCTGCGTTGCGACTGGCGTGCAATCCAGCCTCGGCACATACGCTTTCCTCCTTTTGTCAGCGACAAAGGGAGGAAAGCAGGTCGGACGACTTGGCGACCTGCGGCTCCAGCCGTCTATGTCGGTAGCGCACTCGGGCCGGGAGAGTGGCTCGACCCCGGATTCCAGAAGCCGGACGCCATCTGCGACCTCCTGAAGCCGTTTGACCCGGCATTGATGCGGCGCTTCGAAGTGAGCAACCGGGTGAATCTGGTCAAGAATGATGACTCGGCGTGTGCGGAGCCTCAGGGAAATGCAGCAAACGCCATGGCCAGCACGGATTAAACGCCCGAGCAAACCGCCCGAGAAAACATCTTCTACGACCGCCCGGAAAGTGGTAAAGTTCCCTTCCATTCCAGCTACTCACGAAGAGCTTAGATAATTCTGCGTTCAATCGTGGGCGCAACGGGGAGGACTTAATGCGAGACGCTGTGCTTATCGAGTTCGATAATGACACTCGGCAGGCTCATTTTCATCTGACCCCCGATGATGATTGCTACTATTTTGTTGAGTTCGTAAAAGGGGCGGGATTTGGGCCGCCGGGAAATAACTTCATAAATAATCTGAAGAAAAAGCCGAGCAAACGGGGAACTTGGGAATGGCAGCATAAGCTTAGAGCAATTGAGGAAGCGGCAATAACGCTCCGGCGTGAACTGCCGAAAGAGTGGCTCTCGGACGCGACGTTCGTTCCTATCCCTCCGTCGAAGGCTAGGGACGATCCGGAATACGATGACCGAATGTTGCAGGTTCTTAAGAAGCTTGGCAGGGAAGTTGACGTGAGGGAGTTGGTGATTCAGACGCATAGCATGGATGCAACTCATGTTTCTGAACAACGGCATTCAATCGACACACTCGTCGAAATCTACGAAATTCAGGAAGACCTAGTCCGCCCGAAACCCACGCATATCGTGATCGTAGATGACATGATCACAGCCGGAAACCACTTCAGGGCTATGTGCCGGGTTCTGGAACAACGTTTTCCGCAGGTACCCCTTTCCGGCGTGTTCTTGGCGCGGAGGGTACTCCCGGAGCACAATGATTAAGCGAAGCGGATGGGCTGTCGTCTTTGATCTTGATGAGACACTGGTACTCACGAGCCCACTGGAGTCTCTGCGGAGATGGCGAAAATGGAAGGAAGTGTACGCTGCCTTCGGCCAGACTCGTCTTCCAGATGGCACCTTAAGGTTTCTCGAAAGAATTGCCGAGAAGGCGACACTAGCGGTTGTAACCAAAGCCCCTCGGTCGTATGCGGAGAGGCTGCTCGCATTCCATGGAATAGAATTACCTGTCGTCGTCGGATATCATGATGTGAAACGAGTCAAGCCTGACCCCGAGGCACTCCTGTTGGCATCACAGAAGCTCGGAATTGAACCTTTTCATTGTATTTACGTGGGTGATGACGAAAATGATGTACAGGCGGCCCGATCCGCAGGTTTTACTCCCATCGGAGTGTGCTGGGGCGAACCGCTCGACATCGGGGTTGAGCCAATCTGCGCAAGCTGGGACGAGGTCTACAACGTGATTCTGGAGTTGATTGGCGAATGACTAAGGTAGCGATACAGCAAAGGCCGGAAGAGCTTCAAGTCGCCTACTCGTATTGCCTCTCTCATCTGGCACAACTGAGCGAACGGGCTGCCTTGAAATTTAAGACTGGTTTCCCAACATATGAATCATGGTTTCATCTTCCATTATCCGAGCGTCAACACGCGGCCAAGACTGCGCTGGGTAAGGATTCTGAGAAGGCATTGATACTAAATTTGGATGCTCTTTTAGAACGAGCTTTGGCAGATGTGAGGAAACATGAGCGGGAAGGCATCAGTGTCCTTCCGATTGATAGCAGCGAATACCCTGAATTACTTAAGCAGATCGCCGATGCCCCTTTGGTATTGTTTGTCAAAGGTTCGATTCAGTGTCTCGTGGATAACTCAAATGTCGCTGTTGTTGGAACCCGAGACGCAACTTCTGCCGGAGAAAGAGTCGCTGCTAAAGTTGCAAAATGGCTCTCCGAGCAAGGATGGTGTGTGGTGAGTGGTCTTGCGAAAGGAATTGATGCCGCTGCTCACCGGGGGACTCTGGACGTTCAGGGGCGGACTGCTGCTGTAATGGCCACTCCACTAAACAAAGTTTATCCTGCGGAGAATAGGCAACTAGCTAACGACATCCTTGATAGCGGTGGGTGTTGGATCAGCGAACTTCCACTTTGGGGCAAGTTCCACAAAAGCTCCTTTGTCCAGCGGGATCGCATCCAGAGTGGACTTTCTGTTGCGGTCGTTCCAGTCCAGACAGATGTGGAAGGCGGCACGATGCACACAGTTCGATATGCCGAACAACAGGGCAGACTTCTTTTGTGCCCTCGACCAATCGAAACTGAACAGTCGTTGCGACAATACGCTGGTGTCCGACAGCTTCTAGAAAGTAAGCGAGCAGTGCCTTTTTCAAGCAATGAGTACGCAACGGTGCTGCAATCATTGCTGGAATGTCGCAACCATTTGTTGAACGCCTCACCCACAGAACGCACAAGCGAGAACAAGACGCCTGACCATACGAGTGAAGACGCCGGAACTAGGATTAACATTGCTGCGAAACTAGAAGAGCAGCCTAGCAGCGAGGCGGCTCCAGTACCGGAACAGAAACCGAAACGAAAGAAGCAACAGCGTCTTCAGGTTGATTTCGACTTCATCAAAGAACTGCCTGCAAGCAAGCCGAAAAAGCCAAGCACCAAGAGAGCAAAGGAATCTCAGATTCGGCTTCTAGAACAACTCCGGGACGAAATCTATGATGCCCGGCGTCCTGACGGCGGACGTATTTCGAGCGCAGACGACTTGCAGGTGTGGTTGGACGAGAAGATCAGGACTCTGCGCAACCAAAGTTGAGAGCCAAACCCTGAAAATCCGGATCGCCGCCCCGCTCCCGGTCGAACAACTCCTCACGCCCGACCCGCTGGATGTAGCTGCGGTTGCGCAGGTACGGGCAATACGGAGTTCCCGCCCATCTATATTTGCTGCTGTCAGCGATCAAAAGTCATCCACGTCAGGAATTGATGTGAACGAGATTCGCGTTGGGGCGGAATCGAGCACCGAATGAATTCCGCCGAAGTACACGGCATTCTGCCCATACCACTGGTTCAGCGCATCGGCGACCGTGCTAATCCTGTACCGCTTTTCGTCGTCCTCGAACAATGAAAGCGTGTGCAGTTCATCCGGCACGAGATTGAACAACCATACGCCGACCTGCAACGGCACCTGCAATGGCTCCTGTGCCGGACATGAATTCCACAACTCCGTCAGGTTGCCGCTGGAGGTTCACGGTATCCCGGCACTCGGGAATTCGCATGTGAGCCTTCCACTCGGGGGCATCCACGCCTTCGTCACTGAATCTCACTGGACGCTTCTTCAAAAACTTCACTCCCGCCCCAATACCGCCAGCCCACATCTTCAACTTCCGCAGGTTTGCGGCTGAGATGTGCAGCAGCTTGAGAGCCACACAAAACGCCTGCTCCCGCGTCCGGTACTTGGGCGCAAGGACATGCTGCTTGCCGAGGCTCTTCCGCTTGAACTCCGGGTCGTGGAAGTCGGCTCCCCGGAGCCAATGCCAGAGTCGCTCGCCGAGGACGCTGTTCCATATGCCCCGCATCTGCTCCGGCGAAAGCCGACATAGCTGCTCGACCGTCGTTATCCCGCTGTTGTGAATCCGCTTCTCCATGGCGTGGCCGACGCCAACCAAGTCCGACAGCTTCAGGCCATAGAGAGCTTGCGGCAAATCACGCAGCAGGAAAACCGTCAGCCCGTCCGGCTTGCACAGGTCGGAGGCGATCTTCGACAGGTATCGGTTGGGAGCCAGCCCTACCGAACAGCGCAACGTATCTCCCACGGAGCGGAGCGCCTGCTTAATATCGACAGCGATGGTGGTGGCGTTGGGAAGGGCACGTTCCCGCCCCATCAGCCTGCACGCCATCTCGTCCACCGACATGACATTGGTGACTGGGATACAGGTATTGACGGCCTCGACGATGCGGTGGTGATACTGGACGTAAAGTTTGGGCCGCGCCTCGACAAGTTGAATGTGAGGGCACCGCTGCTTGGCCTCTTCCACGTTGATGCCCGTCTTGACGCCGTAAGCCTTGGCTTCATAAGAGGCGGCGATACAGCAAGTGTGCTCGGTGATGAGGGGGGACAATGCCGATTGGGCGACCCCTCAATTCCGGGCGCTCCTGTTGCTCGACCGAAGCGAAGTACGAGTTCAGGTCAAGGAAGAGCCACTCCACGGTGGGAGCCGAACCTTCCGTGAATGGTGGGAGGAGCCTCACGGGATCGGATTGTAACGCTATGGCGAACAAAAAGCGAACATGATACAATCTGGTTCCATGTGTGGCCGCTACCGCCTGTCCCGACGCAAAGACCTTCTGGCCGAACGCTTCGACGTGGAACCCGATGATGATTGGGTGCCCCGCTACAACGTTGCGCCGACGCAGAACGTCCCGGTCATCCGGCAGCACCCGGAACAACCCAAACGCTTGGGCTCACGGATGCGCTGGGGACTGATTCCGTTCTGGGCGATGTCATCATGACCTCAAACTCGATCTCCATATAATTTCGGGTTGGAGGTCAATGTCGATGCCCGTCTACATCCGCCGCTGGCCTGCTTGACGCCGTGGCGGTGAAGTGGGCTTTTGTTTATAGCGCTGTGTCGCTCTCGAATCAGGGTTGACCTCTAGCTTAGGGGCGATGGGTGGGTACGATACTGGAACGTAAGTTGTTGATTACAATTGGTATACCATCTGGTCTATGCACTCTTGACAAGGAACGCAGCTTTCACTTGACAAATCAGCATTAAAAAACGACAATGCTTGACATGTCTGCCGTGGAAAGCTTGACTCCCTCGCAAATAACCGATGCGTTTCTCCGCGATGTGCCGCATAAGCTCTTAGCGGCTCTGCTCAGGGCGACGTTAGTGCATTACATACAATCGTCCGAGTACTGCTTCACCAATCTTCGTCCAGCACAAGCCAAGGACCTTAGCGGCCATCATCGCCGAGCCTCCATTGAAGATGAGTGGCTTGGAATTGCTGATCGTTTTAAGCCCGATGTTACAGCCGAAGAATTACCCTACAAGCGCAACACGGGTTCCTACGTTGAACTGACAATTGGCCGAGTGAAGATGACTCAGTCCTGCGTACTAACAAAGGATCATCTGCCTCGGGAAGCTGATTTCCGTGAGACGCTGGCAAGCACGGGACAACTCGGCTTGTTTGAAGGCTACGGGGATGTTGATCGCCCAGAAACATACTGTCTCTACGCTCTCTTAATTCACGGAGTGGATACGAGCGTAGCGAAGCGTAAACGCTGTTCATTCGCATATGTGCGTTTCCCTTACGGGGATTGCAAGAGCTACATCGGCGGGAGCATCGATATCTTCGCCATGTTCCCTGAAATAGTGGAGGAGTTCTACCCCAAGCCGGTAGAGGAGAAGGACCTCGCATTGCCTCTTACCGCGAAAAAGGCAAAAAAAGCCGCTGGAGCAGAATGATCACTGGAACCCCCGGTTTCGTGGGCGAGCGCCTGACGCAGTCCCGCATCGCGATGGGGCTGACGCTATCGGCATTAGCCGAGTTACTCAGCGTGTCAAGGCAGGCTGTATCACAGTACGAGAAGGGCGTGGATTCTCCCAGAGACGAGGTTTTTAGGAAAATCTATACCCTCTTCAAACACGAGCCTCATTTCTTTTTGCGTTCTGTCGATCCCACCCTGTTGCCACCGGTGCTTTTCTTTCGCTCTATGGCTACCGCTACAAAGGGGGCGAGGGCGAAAGCGGAGGTCCGCAAGTTGTGGATTCGGGAGCTTGTAAACTACCTAACGGACTATCTTAATTTCCCTGAAGTAAACTTCCCGAACGTTGAAGAATATCCAGCAGACCCCAATTGTATTGCGATGGAAGAAGTAGAGGTAGCGGCAGCAGGGTTGCGTAAGGCATGGAACTTGGGAAGTGGCCCAATTCCGAACCTTGTCCGCATCATGGAGCAGAACGGGGCAATCGTGGTGCGTCATCCACTCGACGCCGACACGCTGGACGCTTTGTCGGGATGGACTTATCCAGAGCATGTTCCTTATGTCCTGCTAAACAGTGACAAGGATTGTTCAGTTCGATCTCGCCTCGATCTTGCTCACGAACTTGGGCATTTAATTCTGCATCGCAAGATCAACAGCACGGTGTTGCGCCGTAGAGAATTATTCAATTTAGTTGAAAGCCAAGCATTCCGGTTTGGAGCATCCTTCTTGCTTCCACAGGAACCATTCTTGGAGGATTTGTACTCGGTATCTCTTGACGCGCTAAAAGTGCTAAAGCAGAAATGGAAAGTCTCGATTGCGATGATGATAGAGAGACTCAAGCATTTAGCGGTCATTGATGCCGAACAGCACAGGAGATTGCGGATAAATTACTTGGCTCGGCACTGGGGTAAGCAGGAACCATTCGATGACGAAATACCTATTGAACAGCCTTTATTGATTCCATCGGCGCTCCGCATGTTGGTAGACCAGAGGATTCAATCGGTAGAGCAAATATCTATCAACAGTGGTTTTGCCGAGCACTGGCTAAAGACGCTGATTAACGCGCCGACAGAGCTATTTACCCCACCGCCAGTAAGCCTTAAGGTTTTGCCATTTAGAAAGATGGGATGATGAGGAGCAAAGCAACGGAGGGCGGTTACCTTCGAATTCATGCAAAAGGATGGTATACCGCGAAAGCCGACTGTCTAGTGGAACGTGATCCTGTGGGGTAACGGCACAGGGGAAGTAGCGGCAAACATCTGACGCCCTCGGTCGTTCAATAATGCCCACAAGGACAACTCTGGCTTTCCGTTCCCGGACAGCCTACAATTTCTCCTGTACCTCGGCTGTAAGTCAATTTATTGAGCGGCTCCCGCTCCCTGAATCTGTATGGGAACCCGCAACCAATGAACTTCTAAGATGTTGAATTTCACATCGGAGAATCCGATGGCAACTCCTGCGTTACTTACTTTCGAACAGGCTATAGCATCGGCTGAACCGAACAAGAAGAAGCATGTCCTTCTTGGGAACGGGTTCAGTCGCGCTTGCCGGAATGATATTTTTGCGTACGATGCGTTGTTTAGAAGGGCTGACTTTACGAGCCTTCCATTCGCACAAAAGGCGTTCACCGCTCTCGGTACTACGGATTTTGAATTAGTGATGCGTGCGCTTCGTATGGCAGCGATACTTGTAGCTCTGTATCAGCCCACAAATCCCGACCTTGCCAAGCTATTCCAAGATGAGGCAGATGCCCTGCGCCCTCTGTGTCAACAATAGTGAGACATCTTCGCCATCAACAATTACTGTAGGGGCGGAGAAAGATTCCCACCTTCATGAGCAAGACCAATGGTAGGCGGATGGAGTTGAATACTGCGGAGT
>Ga0187889_10004891_pt1 | contig 10786 bp, 9 predicted proteins | sample June2016WEW_7_10_2_FD_132992 | JGI IMG/M metagenome (GOLD analysis project Ga0187889, IMG submission 132992) | Peatland microbial communities from SPRUCE experiment site at the Marcell Experimental Forest, Minnesota, USA - June2016WEW_7_100 | ecosystem: Environmental > Terrestrial > Soil >... | reverse complement strand
GTGGCTTGGGGAACCGGTTCTGAGAAGTCCGTTCAGTCCGACGTTTCTCCCCGGGCAGCCTTTGTTTTCCCCATTCTTAATCGTCTTAATCGTAATCCTAACCTCACCGCCAATCACCGCCCCCAAAAAAAACGTTTCGCCGCGGAAAATCAGCGGCAAAAAACCTCTTTTCCCGCCCGTTGGAATGCGTGAAAAAAACGCACAATGCGTGAAAAGTGCGGCGCGCCGGTTGGCAACAACAGGCCCTTTTGTTCCATTTTGCCTGCCTGGCCCCCTCTTGCACCAGCTTGGTTTGCATCGCTGCCGCCGTTTCTCACCATGGCACGGATTAGGCTCATAGAATTGGACAGATAGAGAGGTTGTTTGGAACGGAAGAGCCAAAAACGCCGAGGAGACATTAGTGGCAAGCGGGAAATGCAGGGGGGTGGGGACCCAATTTGAGTGTTCGAACAGACCGCTCTTCCGCCAGACGGCCTCTCTTTCTTTATGAAAACGAGCGCAGGCGGGCCAGGAATAGTGCAAGGTGAAAAGGCGGATTCTTCCTCTCCATTCACCATTCCAATCTCACTATTCTTTGATGGACATGGACCAGGGCGCGCTTGTAGAATGGCCTCTTTCAGATCAAAAACTGACCGAACCAAAAGGTGAATCGTGGCCGCAAAAGACGACTATTTAGTGGATTTATTGGTGGATATGGGGCATGTCAGCGCCGAGCAACTGGTGCCCTTGCGCGAGGAAGCTGCCGCCAACTCCGAAGGGCTTCTCGACCTGCTCCTCTCCCGCAAAATTGTCTCCCCCTCCAATGTCGCCCAGGCCAAGGCCTCCCATTTCGGCTACGAATTCGTCAACCTCAGCAACCTGCGCCTGCCCGATGACGTGATCGCTTCCATCCCGCGCCACGTGGCCAAGCGCTATCGCGCCGTGCCGGTTTCCAAACACAACAACTCCATTGCCGTCGCCCTGGCCGATCCCTCTGATTTGGACACCATTGACAGCCTGCAACGGATGGTCAACTCCGAAATCGAGCTGCGCGTGGCCACCGATGAAGACATAGATGCCGCCCTCAACAAATACTACGGCGCGGCCGACGATTCGGTCTCCAGCATGATCCAGGAAATCACCGAGGGCGAAGTGGACGCCACGGCTGTCAAAAAGCAGATGGGCGACGATGGCGCCATCGTGGAAGCCGACGCCCCCATCATCAAGCTGGTCAACATGCTCATCGTCGAAGCCTTCCGCGCCCGCGCCTCCGACATTCATTTGGAACCGCTCTCCAAGACCTTCCGCGTGCGCTACCGCATTGACGGCATGCTCCATGAGATGAAAAGCCCGCCCAAGCGCCTGCAAGCCGCCGTCATCAGCCGCATCAAAATCCAGTCCTCCATGTCCATTGCCGAACGGCGCATCCCCCAGGATGGACGCATTCAAACCTCGGTCGGGGGCAAGCTCATTGACCTGCGCGTCTCCTGCATTCCCACCAACCACGGGGAAAGCATCGTCATGCGTATTTTGGACAAGGAAGGTTTGCGCCTGGGGCTGCCGGAACTGGGCTTTTTCACCGATGACCAGCAGACCTTCGAGCGCTTGATCGGCCTGCCCGACGGCATCCTCCTGGTCACGGGCCCCACCGGCTCGGGCAAAACCACCACCCTTTATTCCTGTTTGAATTTCATCAACCGCCCGGACCGCAAGATCATCACCGTCGAGGACCCCGTCGAATACTTGCTCTCCGGCATCAACCAGGTCCAGGTCAACGACACCGTCGGCCTGACCTTCGCCATGGCCCTGCGCTCCATGTTGCGCCAGGCCCCCAACGTCATCATGCTCGGCGAAATCCGCGACGTCGAAACCGCCACCATCGCCATCAACGCCTCCCTCACCGGCCACCTCGTCTTCTCCACCCTCCATACCAACGACGCTCCCAGCGCCGTGACCCGCTTGATTGACATCGGCGTCAAGCCCTTCCTGGTCGCCTCCTCCGTCCGCGCCCTGATGGCCCAACGCCTGGTCCGCAAAGTCTGCAAGCGCTGCTCCGCCCCCTACACCCTCACCGACACCGAGTTGCACGGGTTGAACCTCGATCCCAGCCAATTGGCCGGCGCCAACTGCGTCCAGGGCAAGGGTTGCAGCGATTGCAACAAAACCTCTTATCGCGGACGCTTTGGCATTTTTGAGATCTTCGTCCTCGATGACGAGGCCCGCAAATTAATCTATGAACGGGTCTCCTCCTCCATCTTGCGCGCCCGGGCTCGCGAGATGGGCATGCGCACCTTGCGCGAAGACGGCGCGCGCAAAGTCCTGGCCGGACTGACCACCGCCGATGAGGTTATCCGCGCCACCACTGGCGATGCCGACTAAAATGGAGTAGAATAATACAGAGCAATACCAATATCTGGATTCAGTATGTATTCGATGGCTGATTTATTGCAGTTGGTGGTGCAGGAAGGCGCCTCCGATTTGCATCTCCGTTCCTATGTCGCCCCCGTCATTCGGGTTCATGGCATCCTCCACCGGGTGGATGGGCCCCAACTCCGGCCCGAAGACGTGGAGGAATTGGTGCGCAGCGTCACTTCCGAAGACCACATCCAGCAGGTGCGCGAGAAGGGCGGCGCCGATTTCGGCTTCGCCTTCGGCGAAGTCGCCCGCTTCCGCGTCAGCGTTTTCAAGACCAAGGGCGATTTCGGCATCGTCTTGCGCCAGATCCCCACCTTGCTTTTGACCTTGGAGCAGATCGGCCTGCCCGTCCATACCATCAACGCCTTGTTGCGCAAGCCGCGCGGACTGGTCCTGGTCACCGGCCCCACCGGCTCGGGCAAAACCACCACCCTGGCTTCGATGATCAACATCATCAATGAAACCCGCGACGATGCCCACATCATCACCGTCGAGGACCCCATCGAGTATTACCACAAACATAAAAAGGCCATCGTCACCCAGCGCGAGGTTCATATTGATGTTCCCAGCTTTTCCGAGTCTTTGCGCCGCGCCCTGCGCCAGGACCCCGATGTGGTTCTCGTGGGCGAGTTGCGCGACCTGGAAACCATGGAAGCGGCCATCACCGCCGCGGAAACCGGTCACCTGGTCTTCGCCACTTTGCACACCACCGGCGCGGCCAAGACGATTGACCGTTTGGTCAACGCCTTTCCCATGCAACAACAGGAAACCATCCGCATCCAGCTTTCCACCGTCTTGCAAGCCGTCATCTCCCAATTGCTCCTCCCGCGTTGCGACAAGCCGGGGCGCATTGCCGCCTACGAAATCATGATCAATACCCCAGGCATCCAGGCGCTCATCCGCGACAATAAGACTTTCCGCATCAATTCAGACATTCAGACCGGCGGCAAATGGGGCATGGTCACCCTGGACGGTTACCTCATGGAATTGCATATGAAGGGCCTGATTTCCCGTGACGAGGTCATCACCAAATCCCAGGACCCCACCACCGTCGTGCAGAAGCTGGCCGAGTGGGAAGCCGCCCAGGCCGAGGCCGCCGCCCGGCACGCAGGAGATCAACGATGAACCCCAAGTCCGAATCTCTTTCCAGCCCCCTCCTCAACCTCATTCGCGACGGCCACCTTCTCGACGAACTGCAATTGGACGAGGTCAAGGAGGAGCACAACCGCACCGGCAAGCCCATCGAGGAGATTTTGAGCGATTTCGGCCTGATGGACACGGAAACGCGGCTCCAAATGATCGCCAACCACTTGGGCACCGAAGTCATTCAACTCGCCAGCAAGGATCTGACCCCGGAAATCCTCTCCGCCATCCCGGCGGACACGGCCCGCAATTACAAGTGCCTGCCGATTGCCGTCTTTGATTCCAGCATCCAACTGGTGCTGGAGGATCCCCTCAACCAACCCATGGTGGATGAATTGGGCTATGTCCTCCGCAAGGAGATCGTTCCCTTGGTGGCCGATCCCAAGGACATTGACGCGGCCATCACCCGCTACTACGGCGAGGCCCAAAGCGATGTCGGCCAACTCCTCAAGGAGTTGGGCAGCAACGAGGACATCGCCCGCGAGGTCGCCGCCGCCGAAGCCGCCGGCGGGGCGCAGGACCTGGTTAATCTGGCCGACGCAACCCCCATCATCAAGTTCGTCAGCCTGGTCCTTTCTCAAGCGGTGGCGGACCGCGCCAGCGACATCCATTTCGAGCCTTTTGAGGACGAGTTTAAAATCCGCTACCGCGTGGACGGCGCCCTCTACGAAATGGCCCCACCCCCAAAAAACCTGGCCCTGCCGGTCATCTCCCGCTTGAAGGTCATGGCCAATCTGGACATTTCCGAGCGCCGCCTGCCCCAGGATGGACGCATCGCCATCACCGTCAGTGGCCGGAAAATTGATTTGCGCGTTTCCACCCTCCCCACCCAGTTCGGCGAATCGGTCGTCTTGCGCGTCCTGGATCGCGCGGCGGTCAATCTGGAAATCAAATCCCTCGGCCTGCCCAAGGCCACTCATGATTATCTCCTCCAGGCCATCTTTCGCCCCAATGGCATCATCGTCGTCACCGGGCCAACCGGCTGCGGCAAAACCACCACCCTCTATTCCTGCCTCCAGCAAGTCAACCTCATTGACAGCAAACTCCTCACCGTGGAGGACCCCGTGGAATATGACATGGAAGGCATCATGCAAGTGGCGGTCAATGAAGCCGTGGGCATGACCTTCAGCCGCGCCTTGCGCTCCTTCCTCCGCCAGGACCCCGATATCATTATGCTCGGGGAAATGCGCGATCTGGAGACTTCCCAAATCGCCATCCAGGCCTCCCTCACCGGCCACCTCGTCCTGACCACCCTCCACACCAATGACGCCTCCGGCGCCATCACCCGCTTGATTGACATGGGAGTGGAACCGTTCTTGATCTCTTCCACCTTGATGGCCGTCCTCGCCCAGCGCCTGGTGCGCACCATCTGCAAAAAGTGCCGCACCCCTTTCGAGCCCACCGAAAACCAGCTTTCCCTCCTCAACCTTTCGCCCCATGACATCGGCGACAAGGTCTTTTACTACGGCCGGGGCTGCGCCACCTGCAACGACACCGGTTACAGGGGCCGGCGCGGCATCTTTGAATTGCTCGTCGCCTCCGACCCAATCCGCCTGCTCATCAACGAGCGCGCCCCTACCGTCGTCATCCGTCAGAAGGCCGTCGAACTGGGCATGGTGACTCTGCGCGAAGATGGCTTGCGCGGCATTTTCGACGGTGATACAACCATCGAAGAAGTCGTCAAATACACCTGATTCTATGCCAAAGTATAATTATGTGGCCATGGACGCCCGGGGCAAGGAAACCAAAGGCACCCTCGAAGTCGGCAGCCAGAATGAGGCCATCGGCCGCATCCGCGACATGGGGTTCTTCCCCACCAAGGTCGTGGAGGACAAAGGCGGCGGCAGGGCGGCTGACACCGGCCCCAAAAAGCCCGGCAAAAAAGGCGAAAAAAAAGGCGGCGGCGGCCTCAATTTCCAGATCAACATCCCCGGCCTGAGCGGGCGCGTCAAGTCCAAGGTCCTCACCACCTTCACCCGTCAATTATCCACTCTGGTCCAGGCCGGATTGCCCCTCCTGCGCGGACTGCGCGTGCTGCAAAAGCAGGAAAAAAGCGCCAACCTCAAAAGCATCCTGGGCGATCTGGGCACCGCCATTGAAGGGGGCAGCACCTTCTCCGAAGCCCTGGCCCAGCACCCCAAGGTCTTTAACCGCCTTTTTGTCAACATGGTCAAAGCCGGTGAAATCGGCGGCGTCCTCGAAGTCGTTCTCCGCCGCCTTTCCGAATTCATGGAAAAGGCCCAGAAGATCAAAGGCAAAGTCATCGCCGCCATGTTCTATCCCTGTGCCGTCATCACCGTGGCCACCGGCATCATGGCCATTCTCATGATCATCGTCATCCCCAAATTCAAGGATGTCTTTTCCGGCACCCTCACCGGCGGAAAGCAACTCCCCCCGTTCACCACCCTGGTGCTCAATATCAGCGATGCCATCCGCCTCCATATTGTCCGCACGCTCATCATCGGGGCTGTCGTTTTCATCCTGTTTGAAATCATCGTCCACACCAAGGTCGGCCGCCGCCTTTTCGACCAGTTCAAGCTCAAAATCCCCGTCTTGGGACCCGTCATCAGCAAAGTGGCCATCTCCCGTTTCACCCGCACCCTGGGCACTTTGGTCAGCAGCGGCGTGCCCATTCTTCAAGCTCTGACCATCGTCAAGGAAACTTCCGGCAATGTCGTCGTCGCCCAGGCCGTTTCCGATGTCCATGAAAGCGTCAAGGAAGGCGAAACCATCACCGCCCCACTGGAAGCTTCCCGCGTCTTTCCCCCCATGGTCGTCAGCATGGTGGATGTCGGCGAACAAACCGGCGCGCTCCCCGAAATGTTGATGAAAATTGCCGACAGCTACGACGAAGAGGTGGACAACGCCGTCGCCTCCATGACTTCCCTCCTGGAACCGATCATGATCGTCTTCCTGGCCGTCATCGTCGGCAGCATCGTCATTGCCATGTTCCTGCCTCTCATTGACTTGATGAACACCGTCGGCGGTGAAGAAAGCTCCGGAGGTGTCGGAGCTGCCACCGCTGCGGAACTGAAGAACTGAGGCATCCAGCCGAAAATCTGCATTCTTTCGCGCTTTTTCGCACGTGAACCCTTGACATTTTCCAAAACATGTTGTAAATACAATGTAGTTACATTGCATGGCCATTTGATTTACATAATATGGACTTTGACTGGAACAATCCGCCGTTTAATTTGGACCCCTCTTTATCCTTGGGGATTATTGAAGAGTCTTTTGAAGACCCGTTCGCCGTCCGGCTCCTCCCCGATTCCCCCAGATTCGAGGTTCAGGCGCGCTTCTTCAATCTGGGCGTCGCTGCCAGCGGCCAGGGGGTTTTTACCGTCTATCGCACCAATGGAAAGCAGGCCCGCGTCATTTTCGCCCGCCCCTTCGAGCCAGAGGAAAAATTCCTCTACCAGCGCAGGCTCTCCCATGCCCTTGCCCAATAAACCATGAATGCCATCGCCAATTGGGAAGATGTCCCCCTCTTCGACCGCGAGGAAGCCGAGGCCGCCTTTTGGGCCCACAACCGCATCGAGGTCAGGCTCATGGAACGCTCCGTCGTCGCGGCCAGCGAGATGGCCGATTCGGTCACCATCACCCTGCGCATGGACCCCCGCATGCTCACCCGCATCAAGCGCGTCGCCCGCTCCCGCTTCCTCAACTATCAAAGCATGATGAAACAGTGGCTCAGCGAAAGAATGGAACAGGAAATGCGGGAACAAAGGGTTGACAGCCGCTCCGAAAGCGGAATGCCATGAACACGAGGAACACAAAGCGCAGTGACAGAGTGATGGAAAATGGGTTCACCCTCATCGAATTGCTCGTGGTCATCGCCATCATCGCCATCATCGCCGCCATGCTGACCGGTCTGGGCGCCCTGGCCGCCCGCAAGAAACATGACGCCGTCGTCACCGCCATGAAAAACAAACTCATGCTTTGCATCGCCAGTTACCAGTCCAAAATGGGATTCTTTCCGCCGGACAACACCAACAACGTCAATTATCTCCCCGGCACCGCCAATTATGAGAATTCCACCGGCCTGAATCCTCTGCTCTACGAACTGACCGGCGCGCCCCTGGTCACAAACAACAGCTTTCTGGCTTTCGATGGAACCCTCATTATCAACACCGTCTTTAGCACCGCCTACGGTCGCGGCGGCATCGCCAATTCACTCCCGGACGAAACCCGCTCCTTTTACCAGCCGCTCCCCGGCCCCAAAGACTACATGACGACCAATGGCTTGAAACAACTGGTCGTGCCCGTCCCTCTCACCTTTGCTCCCAACGAACTCAATTGGTGGCATTACGACTCCTCCTCCACCAATCGCCACAACTCCTCCGGCTTCGATCTCTGGGCCGAATACTTCGCCGGCAAGGACAGCGCGGGCAACCCCATCCTCATCACCAACGGCAATTGGTAAACTCCCATGAACCCCGCGCCTCTCCATTCCCTGCCAGGTCCAAGAACCTTGCCCGTCCTCTGGCGCGACCACTCCTGGGCCCTCGCCCCCATCCGTTCCAGTTCCTCCCCGCCCCCGGTCTCCTCCAGGTGGAAGCTGACCCGCCGCCATGCCGGTGGCGCGCAATCCATTGCCGCAAACTCTCCGTCGGGCCTTGGCCTCAAGCGCGGCAAACGCCCTCCCGGCCTCACTTTCCACTATTCCAAATCCACCCTTCACAATTTCCACCGCGCTTTCACCGTCTTGGAAATGCTCGTCGTCATCACCATCATCGGATTCTTGGCCGCCTTGGCCTTGCCCCATCTGCCCGGCATGACCCGCGCCAATTCCATGACCACCGCCGTCCAGCAACTCCTGGGCGACTGCGCCCTCGCCCGCCAACTGGCCATGTCCCACCGCAGCACCGTCTATATGGTTTTTGTTCCCCCGTACGTCGTGGGCGCCGCCGCTCCCGTCAACGAGCAGAGCAGCTTCAACAACCTGCTGGCCCATCAGTACGGCGCCTACGCCCTGGTCAGCCTGCGCACGGTGGGGGACCAGCCGGGCCAGGCCCATCCCCAATACCTGACTGAATGGAAGCCGCTCCCCGACGGCGTGTTCGTCGCCCCGTGGAAGTTTGCCAGTCAAAAACCGGTGATGGTTACCTCCACCAACACCCTGTCGGGCACGGTCAACGTCTTTCAGATCTTCCCCTTCGCCCAGGTTCAAATCCCGTTTCCCGCGACGGATGCCGTTTCGACATCGGGAACTGCCTTTGCCCCGTTTTTGCCCTGTATTGGCTTCAGCCCCCTCGGCCAGTTGGCCACCAATGGCGACGAATACATCCCCTTGGACCGCGGGCGCGTCCTCTATCCCGTGGGCGCCGGCGTCCCCGCCGCTCCGGTCGCCGCCACTCCCATGGAAGCCCCGGCCGGCAACGCCACCAACAATTGCAACCTCATCCACATTGATTGGCTGACTGGCCGGGCCAAAATCGAACGCAACCAGCAACGATGAAACTCACCCGCCCCCATTTCAAAAGCAGCATCTCCACCGTCGCTCTTCGCGCGCCGGCCCGCCTGGCGTCGTCCACTCCGTCCACTCCGTCCACATCGTCCACTCCGTCCAGCTCCCAGTCCGCCTTCACCATGATTGAAATCGCCATCGCCCTGGGCGTGATTGGCTTTGCCCTGGTGGTCATCATCGGCATTTTGCCCGCCGGCCTCACTGTCCAGCGGGAGTCCCACCAGGACACCGTCATCGGCCAGGACGGCCCCTTTTTCCTGGAAGCCATTCGCAACGGCGGCCCCCCCTTGCCCAACGGCGCCAGCACCAGCCTCGATTTCCTCACCAATTACGTGGAATCAATCACCATCATCAAGAGCGGGAGCGCAACGCCGCTCATCTACACCAATGACCCTAAATCCGCCAATTACATCAGTAACGGCCAGATGATCCTCGGCTTGTTAAGCACCCCGGAAATTTACCCGCCCGTTTACGGCACCAATGTGAATTCCGTCACCGCCCAAATCCGCGGCCTGACCGGCGCGGCCACCGAACAGCGCGGATCCAATGCAGCGACGGCCTTCCGCTATTACATGAACGTGGAACTTGTCCCCTTTAATGCCACCGGCAATTCTATTTCGTACCAATCCACTGATTTTCTGGATTACACCAATAACCCCAATGGCATTGACTACCTCACCAGGCTCGAGCGAGCCGAGGAGGTGCCCTATCTGGTCAACAACCTCTACGATCTCCGCCTCAAATTTAGCTGGCCCATCCGGCCCAACGGCACGGCGGGGCAGAATCGCCAGGCCTATCGCAGTTTGGTTTCCGCCCACTTGCTGTTTAACACCAATCACAACGTGATCACCTGGTTTTTCCAGCCCAACAACTACTCCACCAACGATTACCTCGGCCTGTGAAAACCATTTCCCCAATGCCATGAAGACAATCGGCAGCAACAGAACACAAGGAGCGCAAGACAATCGCTCCCTCTCCTCGAAGGAGAGGGCCGGGGTGAGGATTGACTATTCTCAACAGAAGCAAACGAAGGAAACGAAGAGGGGAAAGAATTCTTCTTCGTTTCCTTCGTTTGCTTCTGTTCAAATCCTGCATCCGCCATTCTCCATCCTCCATCCTCCATTCTCGCTCCGCCGATGCCGCGCCCTCACCGTCCTGGAAATGCTCGTCTCCACCACCTGCCTCGTCTTCATCGTCGTCGGCCTCACCGCCATGTTTGTCCAAGTCCAGCGCGCCTTCAAAGCCGGCGTCAAGCAATCCACCATGACCGACGCCGGCCACACCATCATTGACTTGGTGGCGGCCGACTTGGCGCAAGTTTCCGACGCCCAGAATACCAACATTGTCAACTTGTACTGGGGCTGGGCGGCCATGAATACCAGCTCCAACTATCAGGACATCCCCGCCGATGTCTATCGCACCAACCAATTGCAGGAGATTTATGTGCTCGTCCATACCAACACCCAGTGGCTCGGCACGGGCTACGCCATCAGCAACTTCGCCGGCACCGGCGCTGGTACCTTGTACCAGTATCTGGCCTCGACCAACGACCCGCTGCAACCCAACAATTTTCTTTTCTCCAACTTCTTCAACGGCGTCATCAATCAGTCCTTTAACCCCGGCTATTTCCATCGCGTGGCCGACGGCGTGGTTCATCTTAAAATCCGCGCCTTCGACCAGTACGGCAACGAGAACGGACAGGAACAGGGGATGGATTTCTTCCCGGGCAACACCAACTTCTCCTATCCGGCGCCCGCCTACACCAACATGCTGGGCGTCCTC
>Ga0187889_10004889_pt1 | contig 10792 bp, 3 predicted proteins | sample June2016WEW_7_10_2_FD_132992 | JGI IMG/M metagenome (GOLD analysis project Ga0187889, IMG submission 132992) | Peatland microbial communities from SPRUCE experiment site at the Marcell Experimental Forest, Minnesota, USA - June2016WEW_7_100 | ecosystem: Environmental > Terrestrial > Soil >... | reverse complement strand
GCCGGCCAGCACGGAGTCCTTGAGCGCGGCGCCGAAGCGGGAGCTGTCGGGCATCTGCATGTCGAGGCCGCCGACGGCGGACGCCACGGTGGAGTGCGTCGCGCCCCAGTCCGAGGTGACGAATCCGCTGAACCGCCACTGCCCCTTCAGCACCGTGTCCAGCGTGTACCCGTTCCCGCAGGCCCACGCTCCGTTGATCGTGCTATACGCGCACATCACCGACGAGGCGCCGTCCTCCCCGACGGCGGCCTCGAACTGCGGCATGTAGATCTCGTGCAGGGTCCGCGGGGCGACGACCACGTCATCCTTGGGCGTATTGCGGAACGTCTCCTGATTGTAGGCGACCCAGTGCTTCACCTGCGCCAGGACGCCCTCGCCCTGCACCCCGCGTATCTCCGCGGCGGCAATCTGTCCGGTCAGGAAGGGATCCTCGCCATAGGTCTCGAATGCCCGGCCGAACCGCGGATCCCGGACGATGTTCACCGTCGGGCCCAGATTGACGTTCGCGCCCTTGCCCCATTCCTCGTTGCCGACGACCGCGCCGTACGCCCGCGCGATCGAGGTGTCCCAGCTCGCCGCCACCGCGACCGGGGCAGGCAGCTGCGTCACGCCGGTCACGCCGTCCGCCACTCCACCCGGACCGTCCTCCAGCTTCAAGGCCGGGATGCACAGCCGCGGAATGGCCGGCACGTAGCCGACATACCCTGAGCCGGTGGCGCCGTGGACCAGTTGGATCTTCTCGTCCAGCGTCATCTTCGACAGGACCTGCGCCACCCGCGCCGGGATCGAGGCCGTCGAATGCACCCAGGGACACGCATCGGCCTTCGAAGCGGCCCGCGGCGGCGTGCCGTGAGTGAATGCCGTGCCGGCCGCGATCGCCAGCGTGAGCACCCAGATGGGGGTGACGCGGAAGTTCAGCATCGTGCGGCTCCTCCCCGTAGCTTACACCATAACCGAGTGACATCCCGAAGCCATCGAACCCCTGCCTCGCTCCACGGGAGATGTCCGTGAAAACGGGATTCCGCAAACTCGCCCTCGTGCTCCCGCTGCTCGCCTTCGGCCCGCGCCCGGCGCGGGCCCAACTCGTCTCCGGCCTCCTCTGGCGCAACGTCGGCCCGTTCCGGGCCGGTCGCGTGTCCGCCGTCTCGGGGGCGATCGGCGAGAGCGGCGTGTTCTACGCGGGCTTCCCGGCCGGCGGCGTCTGGAAGACCACCAACGCGGGCACCACCTGGGACCCGATCTTCGACTCGGTGACGAGCGTCTCGTCCATCGGCGCGGTCGAAGTGGCGCCGTCCGACACGAGCGTGATCTACGTGGGCACCGGGGACATGCCGACCGGGGGCAACATCGACGAGGGCGACGGCCTCTACAGGTCGGTGGACGCCGGACACACCTGGCGGCACCTGGGCCTCGATTCGACGAAACAGATCCCCTCGATCCTCGTGGACCCGCGCGACCCCAACCTCGTGCTGGTCGCGGCGCAGGGGAGCCTCCACGCCAGGAACGGCGCGCGCGGCGTGTTCCGGAGCACCGACGGCGGCCGGACCTGGACGAAGAAGCTGTACCTCGACGACGAGACGGGGATCCAGAAGCTCGCGTGGGCCTTCGACCGGCCGAGCGTGATCTTCGCGACCACCGACCGGCACTTCTTCGCGCCGAACGAGGGGCGCTTCGGCTTCGGCGGCGCGGGCGGCACCGGCCCCACCGGCACGGCCCTGTACAAGTCCACCGACGAAGGACTCACCTGGCACGAGGTGACCGGCGGCGGGCTGCCCCGGCTCCTCGGCCGCACGTCGGTGGCGGTCGCGATGCACACCGACGCCCAACGGGTCTTCCTGGTCGGCAACTTCGGTCTCTATCGGTCCGACGACGGCGGGACGACGTGGCGGCAGATGGACCCCGACGACCGCCGCGTGGGGAACGGCCAGGGCGGCTACAACTGCGGCGTATATGTGAGCCCGTCGAACCCGGATGTCGTGTACACCGTCAACACTTCGAGCTACGTCTCGACCGACGGCGGGAACACCTTCACCGGATTCAAGGGCGCGCCGGGCGGCGACGACCCGCAGCAGCTCTGGCTCGACCCCACCGATGGCCAGCGGATGCTGATGGGACTGGATCAGGGCGCGACGGTGTCGCTGGATGGTGGTCGCACCTGGAGCCTGTGGTACAACCAGTCCACGGAGCAGGTCTACCACATCGCGGTGGACCGCTCGTTCCCCTATTGGATCTACGCCAGCCAGCAGGACGCCGGCGCCGTCCGCACCCGCAGTCGCGGCAACTACGGCGAGGTCGGGCCGCTGGACTGGAGCCCCGTCGGGACGTGGGAATGGGGCACGGTCGTGGCCGACCCGCGCGATCCCGACATCGTCTACGGATCGGGTTCGGGGATCCTCAAGATCACGTGGCCGTCGGAGCAGATCATCAACGTGAGCCCCGGGGTGGACCCCAATTCCAACCTGCGCACCTCCCGCTCGCAGCCGCTGCTCTGGGCGCCGTGGAATTCCCACGAGCTGCTCTTCGGCGCCCAGTACGTTCTGGCCACCACGGACGGCGGCGCGCACTGGCGGAAGCTGAGCCCCGACCTCGGGTACCCCAAGGGCGTGGCGCCGCCGCCTCCGGAGAGCCTGGCGGTGACCCGGCCCGGCGGGCCCCCGGCGCCGCGCGGCGGCTCGATCGAGGCCCTCGCCGCCTCCACCGTACGTCCGGGCCTCATCTGGGTCGGGACCACGAACGGCCTTGTGAAGGTCACGAAGGACGAAGGCAAGACCTGGCAGGACGTCTCCATCCCCGATCTGCCGGACTCGAGCCAGTCGGACATCGCCGCGATCGACGCTTCGCACCAGGATGCGGCCGAGGCGTACGTCGCGGTGGATGGGCACGCCAGCGGCGACTACGCGCCCCTCTTCTACCGGACGCGCGACGCAGGCCGGACCTGGACCAGGATCGTCGCGGGACTCCCCCAGGATCAGCCGAGCGGCAGCTTCGCGCAGGTGATCCGGGCGGACACCCGGAAGGCCGGGCTCCTGTTCGCGGGCACCGCGAGCGGGATGTTCGTGTCGTTCGACGACGGCGACCACTGGCAGTCGCTGCAGCTCAACCTGCCCAACACCTCGTACCGCGACGCCGTGATCACGGGCAACGATCTGGTGGTCGGTACCTACGGGCGCGGGATCTGGATCCTGGATGACATCTCGCCGCTCCGGCAGATGGCGCCGGAAGCCGCCGGCGAGGCCGTGCGTCTCTTCAAGCCCGGCGACGCGGTGCGCGTGCGCCGCAACGTCAACCAGGACACGCCGTTCCCGCCGGAGGTCCCGCACGCCCTGAACCCGCCCGAGGGCGCGCTCATCTACTACTACCTCGGGACGAAGCCGGCCGGCGAGGTGACGCTCGACGTGCTGGACGCCTCCGGCGCCGTGGTGCGCCACCTCTCGAGCGTGCCGGTGCCGCCGGTCGCCGAGGCCGCACGGCCGCCGGAGCCGAACTTCTGGCTGGCCGGGCCGCAGCCGCTGCCGACCGCGCTCGGCGTCAACCGCGCGAACTGGGATCTGCGCTACGACGCGCCGCCGGCGTTCTCGCACAGTTTCGAGATCAACGCGAACCCGGGTCTGACGCCGCCGACGCCCGAAGGCCCGCTCGCCCTCCCCGGTACCTACACGGTGAGGCTCACCGTGGACGGGAAGACGTACGCGAGCACCGTGACCGTCCAGAACGATCCGCGCTCGCCGGCGTCGAGAATCGCACTCGCCGCGCAGGCCCGCCTCCAGATGAAGCTCTACCGCGGCATGCGCGAGGCGTGGGATGCCTACCAGCAGGCCGCAGCCCTGCGCAGCGCGCTCGCCGCAGACACCGCGGCGAGCGTGAACGCCGACGCGGCCCAGGCGGCCAAGGCGCTGCTCGCCCGGCTCGACAGCGTCGCGGGGAATCCGGCGCCCGGGCGCGGAGCGTTCTTCCGTCGCGGCGGCGCGGCCCGCTCGCCGAACCTCATGCAGCTCAACGGCAGCTTCGGCAGCCAGCTGACCGCTCAGGACCTGGCCGACATGGCCCCGACGGAGGCGATGCTCGCCGGGTACGAGGCCGGCTGCCGGGATCTGGCAAAAGCGGTCACATCCTGGGATGCAATACAGGAGAAAAGTCTCGCTGATTTGAATGCCGTGCTCGGAGCTCACGGCCTTCCGGCCCTCGACGTCCCGGGCCGTGCTCTGCCCGTTCCCGCCTGCACGAAGCCGTAGGGAAGATCATACGCCACAAGCACTTGGGGCCGCTGGAAGGCGGCCCCAATTTGTTAAGTCCGGCCCGATCACCAAGATCGCTATCGAATTCACATATGTACCGGAGTCAGACGGTGTTGACAGCGCCTCCAATGAGCGTTAGTCGTGGTGGCGGCCGTTCTGGTCCCTGATGGAGGAGGTGATTGGCACACGTATTGCTTGGCTTTCCACGCGATCGCACGGTGCACGAGCAGGTCACCCGGGTTTCAGCTCGGCGTACTCCCCCGCGCATCCACTGCAATCCACGCTGACTGCGGCCCTCCCAGGCGCACGAAGCGCGGCCCTTGCCCCGGTATCGCGATCGGCCGAGGCGTTTCAGAGCCCAACAGCTTGAGGAGACGCGTATGAGACGAGCAGGGTTCATGACAGGTGCGCTCCTGGCAGTGCTGTGCGCGGTACCGCTCCGCGCGCAACAGACCTCCGCGACGGTCCGCGGGCAGGTCGTGGACGACGCGACCAAGCAGCCGATCGCGGGAGCCCAGGTGAGCGTGGCAGGGCGCGCGGCGCTGTCCGGCAACGACGGCCGCTACGTCATCACCGGCGTACGCGCGGGCAGCGACACGGTGCGGGCCCGGCGGATCGGGTACGCCCCGTCGACGCAGGCCGTCACGATTCTCGGCAACGCCACGGTCGTCGCCGACTTCGCCCTGACCGCCCAAGCGGTCGGTCTGGCGGAGATGGTCGTGACCGGCTACGGCACGCAGAGCGCGGGTGACATCACCGGCGCCGTGAGCCAAATCAGCGCCGTCGATTTCAATACCGGCACGATCGCCACCCCGCAGCTCCTGATCCAGGACAAGGTCGCGGGCGTGCAGGTGCTCGACAACAACGAGCCGGGCGGCGGGCTGTCGATCCGCATCCGCGGGGCGACGTCGGTCAACGCGAGCAGCGAGCCGCTGTACGTCGTTGACGGCGTGCCGCTGGGCACGGGGGCGGGCGCCGGGCTGTCGGCTGGCCGCGATCCGCTGAACTTCATCAACCCGAACGACATCCAGAGCATCACGGTGCTGAAGGACGCGTCGTCGGCGGCCATCTACGGCGCCAACGCGGCCAACGGCGTGGTGCTGATCACGACGAAGTCGGGCGCGGGCGGGCACCGCGGCACGACGATCGAGTACAGCACGACCGTCTCCTCGTCCTCGGTGACGCGCACACCGCAGCTGCTGTCGACAGCGCAGTTCGTCCATGCGGTGGACAGCGTGATTCCCTCCAGAGCGTCCATGCTGGGGACCGCGAATTCCAACTGGTTCAACCTGATCGACCGCACGGGGTACGGCACCGAGCAGAACCTGTCCGTGACCAACACGGGTGAGAACACCTTCTACCGGGTGTCGCTCGGGTACCTCGACCAGCAGGGCATCATCCAGACATCATCGACCCAGCGGCTGTCGCTGGGCTTCAACTACGACCAGCACCTCTTCAACGACCGGCTGGACATCAAGGCCAACCTGAAGGGCTCCCGGTCGTTCGACACGTTCCAGGCCGGCGACGTCCTCGGCAACGCGGTCAGCATGGCGCCGACGCAGCCGGTGTACGATCCGACCAACCCGACCGGGTACTTCGACTGGCCGTCCAGCACAGCGGGCTCGAGCAACCCGGTGGCGAGCCTGGACCGCTCGACCAACCAGGGCACCACCTGGCGCAGCGTCGGGAACGTGCAGCTCGACTACGCGATCCCGTACGTCTCGAACCTGAAGGCGAACGTCAACCTCGGCTATGACATCACCGAGGCGAACCGCTCGATCTTCCAGCCGAACAACCTGTTGGACCAGATCCGGCAGGGTCAGGGGTTCCTGAGCATCGCGGACAACAGCCAGACGAACGAAGTGGCGGAGGCATACCTGAATTACAACGCCCCGCTGAACTTCATTCCCGGCAACCTCGACCTGACGGGCGGCTACTCGTATACGCAGTCGCACAGCGAGTACCCGTACTTCCAGGAGACGGGCCTGGCGAGCAACCTGTTGGGGATCAACGGCATCTCGACGGGCGGCGCGTCGGTCATCCAGAACAGCCAGTTCATCGACGACTACAAGCTGATTTCCTTCTTCGGCCGGTTCAACTACAACCTGAACGACCGCTACCTCATCGCGGCCAGCCTGCGGCGCGACGGGTCCTCGCGGTTCGGGCCCGGCAACCAGTGGGGGAACTTCCCGTCGGTGTCGCTGGCCTGGCGCATCTCGCAGGAGAGCGTCCTGAAGTCGCTCTCGTGGCTCAGTGACCTCAAGATCCGCGGGTCGTGGGCGAAGACGGGGAACCAGGCGTTCGCGGATTATCAACAGTACCCGACGTATACGTACAGCAACAGCCAGGCGCAGTACTGGTTCAACGGCCAATATACGACCACGATCCGGCCGAGCGCGGTGGACCCGAACATCCACTGGGAGACCACCGCCTCGTGGAACGCGGGCCTGGACTTCGCGATCCTGAGCGACCGGATCAGCGGCGCCTTCGACTGGTACACCAAGAAGACGACGGACCTGATCTTCACGGTGCCGGTCGCGGCCGGGACGAACTTCTCGAACTTCGTCACGACCAACATCGGCTCGATGCAGAACAACGGCGTGGAGCTGAGTCTGTCGGCGAAGATCCTCGAGGCGCGGCACGGCGGTCTGAGCTGGACGGCCGATTTCACGGTCGCCCACAACGCGAACAAGCTGCTCTCGATCAACGGCGCCAACGGCATCACCCAGATCCAGGTGGGGGGCGTCGGCGGCGGCACCGGCAACACGATCCAGGTGCTGCAGCCCGGCCAACCGATCAACGCGTTCCTGGTCTGCCAGCAGTACTACCAGAACGGCAAGCCGGTGCAGAACACGTACGTGTCGGGGGACAGCACGGTGGTGGGCTGCTCGGGCGCCGACTGGCGGCCCTACAAGTCCCCGTGGCCGACGCTGGAGCTGGGGCACACGTCCAGCTTCACGTACGGCAGCTTCGATCTGAGCTTCACGCTGCGGGCCCAGCTGGGCCAGTATGTGTACAACAACATCGCGGCGTTCAACGGCTCGTATCAGAACATCACCGCCGGCAACGTGACGCCGAGCAACATGGACGCCTCGGTCCTCAAGACCGGCTTCACGGCGCCGCAGTACCTGTCGGACTATTACATACAGGATGCGTCGTTCCTCCGCATGGACAACATCACCCTCGGCTACGCGTTCAACGTGGCCGGCCGGAAGTGGCGGCTCTTCGGGACCGTGCAGAACGTCTTCACGATCACCGGGTATAAGGGCGTTGATCCCACGGCGGCCCAGAACGGCGTCGGCATCGATAACAACATCTATCCACGCTCGCGCACCTTCACGGGTGGGCTGAGCATCCGGTTCTAAGGGGGACGGAGACATGAACCTCAGAACACTCAAGGCGCCTGCAGTCGCTGCCGCCCTCCTGTTGCTGGCCGCGGCCGCCTGCACGGAGCCGTCGGTCGCTCCGAAGAGCACCGTGACGGGCGCCAACATCTGGAGCGACCCGAGCGCCTACGCCGAGTACATGGCGAAGCTCTACAGCGGGCTGGTCCTCACGGGCCAGGTAGGCCCCAACGGCAACGCCGACATCACCGGGGCCGACGAGGGGACCGATGAGTACCTGCGGTTGAACTGGTACCTGCAGGAACTCCCGACGGACGAAGCCGTGATCGGCTGGAACGATCCCGGCGTGCGGGACCTCAACACTTGGTCGTGGACCGCGACGAATGCCGTTTCCAGCGCGATGTACTACCGCGTGTTCTACCAGGTCGTCCTGGCGAACGAGTTCCTGCGCCAGACGACCGCTTCGGTGCTGGCGTCGCGGGGCGTGAGTGCGACGCTCACGGCGCAGATCCAGCAGTATCGTGCGGAGGCCCGGTTCCTCCGGGCACTGGCTTATTGGAACGGGATCGACTTGTTCGGCAGCATCCCGCTCGTGACCGAGGCGGATCCGATCGGCGGCGCGCCGCCCAAGCAGGCCACGCGCGACAGCGTTTACCTGTACGTCGTCGCGGAGCTGAAGGCGATCCACGATTCCCTGCCCCTGCCGAGCACGGCCGTGTACGGCCGGGCGACGCAGCCGGCGGACGACATGCTGCAAGCCGTGCTGTACCTGAACGCCGGGGTGTACGCGGGCACGCCGGACTATGCCGACGCGCTCACCGAGGCCGGCAAGGTGATCAACTCCGGCTATTACAGCCTGACCCCGGTCTACCACAACAACTTCACGTCCGACAACAACACGTCTCCTGAGTTCATCTTCGAAGGCGTATCGGATGGCACGCATACGCAGAGCTGGGGTGGGATGACGTTCCTGGTTCACGCGGAGTGCGGCGGCTCGATGCAGGCGTCGTGGTACGGCATGGACTACTGCTGGGGCGGCTACCGGATGAAGCAGCAGGCGTACCGGCTGTTCGCCGGCGACCCGCGCGGTGCGACCATTTATGACAGCGCGGCGGCAGTCGCTCAAGGCGACCATTCCGTGAGCGACTCCGTCAGCGACATCGGCTCGTTCAACGACGGGGCTGCCGACGCCAAGTTCACCAACCTGACGTCCACTGGTGGGCCGGGCGAGCAGACCACGATGATCGACACCGACTTCCCCATCTGGCGGCTCGCCGAGGCGTATCTGATCTACGCCGAGGCCGCCGTGCGGACCGGGACGAACGTCGGGCAGGGCGTGACGTACTTCAACGCCCTGCGGCAGCGTGCATACGGCAACGCGACCCACAACGTGACGGCGGCCCAGATGACCACGGACACCATCCTGGCCGAGCGGACGCGTGAGCTGGTGTTCGAGGGCCACCGCCGCACGGACCTGATCCGCTACGGGTATTTCACGAGCGGGACGTCTCTGTGGGCGTGGAAGGGGAACGTGCCGGACGGCGGGTCGGTGAAGGCTGGGTGCAACCTGTATCAGCTCCCGGCTAACGAGCTGACGGCCAACCCGAATCTCACCCAGAACCCGCCCTGCTATCCATAGCAGCGGCCAAGACACAGGACCTTTGCCCGCCGCTCCACCGCTTTGGCGGTGGAGCGGCGGCTCGTTTCAGGAGCCGATCGGGCGTGTCACCTGAACACCGCATCACCGCAGCCGCGCTGCTCGCACTCGCCGCCCTGGCGTGCCATCAGACCTCGTCCCCGCTGGTGACCGGCGGCCCGCCGGCCCCCCGGCCGACGCTGAGTCCCGCCTACCGTCCCAGCGGCCACATGGCCGCCGGCGACGTCTTCGTCCATCTGTTCGAGTGGCGCTGGGCCGACATCGCCTCCGAGTGCGAGCAGGTCCTCGGCCCGGCGGGATTCACGGCCGTGCAGGTCTCGCCGCCTGAAGAGCACAGCATCACGCCGACGCACGACTGGAGCGAGCGCTATCAGCCCGTGCGCTACAACATCGCGCACAGTCGCTCGGGCGACAGCACCGCGTTCGTAGACATGGTCAGCCGCTGCAAGGCGGCGGGCGTCGGGATTTACGTCGACGCCGTAGTCAACCACATGACCAACTCCCCGAGCCCGGGCAACGGGAGCGCGGGGAGCCCCTACTCCAAGTTCGTCTACCCCGGCCTCTACGACTCCACCGACTTCCACTGGCCGGAATGCACCGTCACCGACTACTCGAACGCGGCGAACGTGCAGGACTGCGAGCTGCTCGGCCTGCCGGACCTCAACACGGAGCTGCCGAGGGTCCGGGACAGCATCGCCGGCTACCTGACCAAGCTGGCGCGCCTGGGGGTCGCCGGGTTCCGGATCGACGCGGCGAAGCACATCCAGCAGGTGTCGCTCGACGACATCTTCGCCATCGTGGACTCCACGGCGAAGGCCGAGGGGCGACCGATCCCGTACTACGTCCTCGAGGTGAGCACGGGCCCGGGCGAGGCCCTGGGCCCGAGCGACTATTACGGCGAGGCGTACGGCTCGGGCGGCGCGGCGGACATCACCGAGTTCATCTTCCAGGGCGTGGGCGACAAGTTCCTCGAGAACGGCGGACAGCACATCTCGCAGCTCAACCCCAATGGGCCGTCCGGCAGCCAGTTCTCGCCCGCCGCGTGGGGTCTGATGCCCTCGGACAAGGCCGTCGTATTCCTCGAGAACCACGACACCCAGCACGACATCGGGCGCATCAGCTATCGCGACGGGAGCGTGTTCCGGGTCGCCAACGTCTGGATGCTCGCGCAGCCGTACGGCTATCCCTCCATCCTGTCGGCCTACGCGTTCGTCCGGCCGCAGGAGAATTCCATGGGCCCCTTGTCGGACGGGAACGGCTGGACGCTGCCGGTCGCCTGCGCGTCGAGCCTAGAATCGGCCGCCGACGACCAGTTCGTCTGCGAGCACCGCGACCCGTACATCCTGCACATGGTCGCGTTCCGGAAATACGTCGCCGGCACGGACCAGAACCACTGGTGGGACGACGGGGCGAACGCCATCGCCTTCTCGCGGGGGAACAAGGGCTTCGTCGCCATCAGCCGCGAGACCACCGCGGTGACGGATACCATCGCCACCGGGATGCCGCCTGGCACGTACTGCGACCTCCTGACCGGTGGGATCCTGGCCGGCGCCTGC
>Ga0187889_10004887_pt1 | contig 10795 bp, 8 predicted proteins | sample June2016WEW_7_10_2_FD_132992 | JGI IMG/M metagenome (GOLD analysis project Ga0187889, IMG submission 132992) | Peatland microbial communities from SPRUCE experiment site at the Marcell Experimental Forest, Minnesota, USA - June2016WEW_7_100 | ecosystem: Environmental > Terrestrial > Soil >... | reverse complement strand
CTCACGCGGCGTCTCGGTTTACCAGGGGGACATCGACCAGGGTCTGGCGGATTATCCCGACCAGGCCTTCGACTACGTGATTCTGAGCCAGACGCTCCAGGAAACCCATCGCCCGCGCAAGGTCCTGCGGGAGATGCTGCGCGTAGGGCGCCGCGTGATCGTGGCGTTCCCTAACTTCGGCCACTGGCGGGTGCGGCTTTCCATGCTGGTGAGCGGCGGCGCGCCCCGCACCAAGCTGTTTCCGTACGAGTGGTACGAATCTCCCAACATCCATTTCCTGACGGTGCTCGATTTCGAAGCCTTGGCTGCCGTGGAAGGGCTGGTGGTGGAGCGGCGTTACTTCCTGGCCGGCCGCCGCAAGGTGACCCTCTTCCCGAATCTGCTGGCGGAAGTGGCGGTGTTTCTGGTGAGCGCGGCGGGCTAGGGCGCTACGGTGGTGGTCATGAGGGAGTGGCGCCCCCTGACAGCCGAGCAATTGGCGCGAGCGGAAAGCAGATTGCGGAATCCGCGTGCCGGGAGCCGTATGGAGGCCGCCCAGGCGGCCGAACAGGAGCGCGGCGCTGCGCGAGGCAAGCGCACGTGAACTTCGTCACGGCGGTTCACGCGCTGGTGGTCCATCGTCCGAAGCACCGGGCTTGGATTTGACTAGTTTTCAGAGGGCTTCTCGAGCTGGTCGATGACGACGAACTCCACTGGTCCTCTTGAAGGTTCCAACCTCAGGCCGAGCTGGTCCTGTAATGCTGAAAAGATGTTCGGACGGTCTTCGTTCGGCGTAACTGAGTAGTCCAGCCGGAATTCGAAGAGGCCTTTGAGTCCAGTCTTGTCCACTACGGGACGGCCAACATCCGGTACGCTCGACAGAGTACTGGCAATCATCCACGGTTCCCATCCTTTGGACGAGGTCTTGTGCCCACGGAGCCATACCCCGTCACCCGGGGGAGAGTCAGGTTTTGCCTCATGAAGTTTCGACCCGCTCTTGCCCACGACCAGGGCGTACACAGGCATCTCTTTGGTTTCGCGGTGGAATTTGAGTTTGAAGCGGTCCTCCAAAAGGAGCTGTGTCATCAGCCGGCACTGCGCCTGACTGACGGGTCCTTCAGCTTTCGCTTCAATGTCGTATCTCTTTCCGGAAATCTCGGCCCAGTCCGGCACGGAGAATTCGGTTCTGATGTCGTACGCCCATTCGATAAGGTATTTCACCGGCACTCCTGCCGATACGAATCTTCCACCAGCGGTGCAATTGGCTTGCGGACGGGAATCGCGATCCGCTGTGAGTGGCTTGATCGATGCGACCTCAAATTGCGGCCTGGGTGCCGATACCGTCTGTGCACGGACCAGTGTAACAGTGAGCGCCAGTGCGCTTCCGATCAAATAGAGTTTCATGCAGTTCTCATCATACCAACGAATGATCGAGGAGGAGTCGGAGAGTGAGAGCTATTTCGCGGGCCGTGATTGTCCCGAAAAGGCCTTTTGGGACAGTGGCTTCAACCACTTGGCCGCGCAATGCCGGTTGCTGTGCCGGGACAGATTCTCCCTGACGCCGCAGGGTTTCGAACGGCCGACAACTGTCACGCCCACCGAGGAACGGTCCATCGGCCCTTAACCTAACGCCAATTCCGCGCCCGAAGGCCCACTCCAACAGGCGACAAAAACCGATCGCCTGCCCCACAACTACACCACTACACAGTTTCACTTCGCGGGCGAGAAGATAGCTACCGTCCCTCCCGAGGACGCCAACTTGAGTTGCAGCGTGTCGGACGCGCGCACGGTCTTTTCGTTCTTGACCAGGTGCTCGGCGTTCTCACCGGCGTCGGGCGCGTCTTCCCATAGGGAGACTTTCCAATCGCCCTTGCCCAGGAACTTCAGCGGCACCGGCAATTCGCGAGCGTTGCGGTCGGTGATGGCGGCCAGATACCAATTCTTCCCGTGGCGCCGCACCTCGACCACGTATTTCCCGACCTCGCCGGCCAGGCCGCGGGTCTCATCCCAGACGGTCGGCAGGCCCTTGAGGAAATCCATGCCGAGTAAGTATTTGCCGTCTTTGTCTCTGTAATCGTCGGGCGAATCGCAGGCGACGGTGAACGGGCTCTCGATGAGGATGAACATGGCCAACTCGCCGGCGCGCGTGGCTTGCACTTGCGTGGGCTTCGTGCCGGTGTGGAACTGCGATGGCTGCCGATTGGCGAACCCGCCGGGGGTGTAGTCGGCCCCGCCGGCCAGTACGCGCGTGAAGGGGAGGGTGGCCCTGTGTTCGGGCGTTTCCTTGGTGCTCCACTTGTTGTATTCATCGCCCTGGATGCCCTCGCGCGTGATCTGGTTGGGCCAGGTGCGGTTCAGGCCGGTGGGCTTGAACGCGCCGTGGAAGTCGATGAGTAAGTGGTTCTCGGCCGCCGTTTTGGCGATATCTTCGTACCATTTGACCGCAAACTGGTCGTCGCGATCGATAAAGTCTATCTTCAGTCCCGCAATGCCCCATTTCGCATACATGGGGAAGTCCCGCTTATAGACTGCGCTGTCGATGAAGTCGTTGAAGTGGAACCACAACCACACGCGCACGTTCCGTTCCTTGCCGAAGGCCACCAACTCGGGCACAATCGATTTGTCGCCGATCTCGGACAATTGATAGGGCCAGCCCATGTCGGCGGCAAGCTGAATGTACTGCTTGAGCGTGGGGAGATCGTTGCGCCCCACGTTGGGCCACCAGGTGCCCCAGGCCGACATGCCGGGTTTGACCCAGGAGGTGTCGGCGAGTTGGCTGGGGGTGGCGAGGTTCAATACCAGGTCGCTCTGAATGAGCTCGTGAGGCTTTCGTGCAATGATGAACGTCCGCCAGGGGGAATTGTGGGGAGTGGTGGCCACCACCAGGCCTTTCTGAGCCGGGGCTAAGGGCGGTGGGGCTTGCGCCCCAGCCGTGCGCGCCGGCCATGCCTGCACCGGTAATGGCGGAGCGAGTTGCACCTCCAACGTATTCTTGCCGCCGGCCTTCTGCACCAGCCACATGCCGGACCAGTCGAGCAGGTCGGACTCGGTGATGGCGACATAGGCGGCGGGCGTCTGCACCAGGAACGGCACCCCATGTTTGAACTTCGGGTTCAGCGTGGATAGCTTCGCGGGCGCGTACCACCATTCCTGCGAGCCGACGAATCCGCCCTCCGGCCGGGTGGTGCCCTCCGGGTTGTTCCAGCCCGCCCAGACTGGACAGTCGTCGGCGAACGTGTACTCCATGGCGTCGCGCGTGACGGTAAAAGAATCCATCCCGGGCTGTTTGGGGAGAACCAGGCGGAGGCCCACGCCGTCGTTGTAGGCCCGGGCAAGCACGCCGAAGGTGCGATCGCCCTCCTTCAGCGTCAGGTTCAGTTCATTGTAATGATCCCGCACGTGGCGGTTCTTGCCGAACTGGTTTTCCCAGCGATTGTCGGCGGATCGCCGTTTCTCGCTTTCGACTACGGGTTTCTCGCCCAGCTTCACATCGCCTTCCAGTTCCAGCCCCAGGCGGGACCGCACCAACAACGGCTTGCCGTCCACGGTGATGCTGTAGCCCAGAGGGGCGTCGGTGTGGATGGTGACGGCGATCTTCCCGTCGGGCGAACGAACCTCGCGCGCTGATTTGGCCGACGCGGCGGCGGCCGGTGAGCATGAGAACAGCACGGTTCCCATGAGAACAGCGACGTACGAGCGAAAACAACGGATGTGCATGACGTTCCTCCTGGCAACTTGCCGGCCGCCAAACTTCAATGGCATGTTGGCCGCCAGCGTGAATTGGCATTCTACCATTTGCTGAAGGGCAAACCGGGGACAGAGCCAAAGTGAAGCCGGTTGCGGCCCCCGAAACGGCGTCGCCGGCAACCTCTACCCGTCGCTTCAGGATGCGCTGGCGCCGGCCATCGAGAATAGTCTCGATATCGAGCTGCAGCGGTCCGCTTTGCCGGCGGCGGACACGGAGCTGCCGCGCGCCGAAGGCGGCGGCACGCTGCGCGGCTTGAACTACACCCTGGCGGAAGCGCCGGCGGCCGTGATGCAGAACAACGGCTTGGCGGGGAAAGTGAACCCTTTCGCGCTGCCCAACCGCGGATTCGCCGGCGGATATGGCACTGTGCTCGACCAGGTGCTGGCGCGCAAGTTGCAGGAGGAGTCACTCGAGGCCGAGCAGGCCACCGGGACCATCCTGGACGACCACCAGATCTCGCTGGACGCCGCCGTCAAGATCGCCGGCGTTACTATTGCGATCCCCGCGATAACAGGGTGGCCTTGATCGTGAGGAAGATGATGTAGTTGTCCAGCGACAGCGACATGTTCTTGATGTAGTAGAGATCGTATTCCAGCTTCCGGATGACGTCTTCCAGGGTATCGCCGTATTTGTAATTGACCTGGGCCCAGCCCGTGATTCCAGGCCGCACGCAGTGGCGGTGCCGGTAGTACGGAATCTTTTCGGAGAGGGACTGCACCATTTCGGGGCGTTCGGGGCGCGGTCCCACCACGGACATTTCCCCCTTGAGTACGTTGAAGAGCTGGGGGATCTCATCGATGCGGAGCTTACGGATGATCCGGCCGAGGGGCGTGACGCGGGGATCGTCCTTGGAGGCCCATACCGCGCCGGTTTCGGCTTCGGCGTCGGCGCGCATCGAACGAAACTTATACAGAGTGAAGGGGCGGCCGTCCAAACCCACGCGCAACTGCCGATACAGCACGGGGCCCTTGGAGGTGAGCCGTACGGCCAGCGCGGTGAGGAGCATGATGGGCGTGGCCGCCACCACTCCAACGGCCGCCATCACCACGTTGATGGCCGTGTGGTAGAACATGCTGGTGCGGCGCGGTCCCAGTTCGCCGGAATAGATGAGCTGCGAGGGCCGCAGCTCCTTGAGGCACACGCGCCCGCAGACTTTCTCGTAGGTGCTGGCGGCCTCCTCGATGATATGGCCGGCAAAACGGAGTTCCAGCAGCTCGCTGACTGGCATGCCCGTGCGGCGCTCGGTCATTCCCACCACAATGCGGTCCGGCTTGGTGGTCTGAACGATCTCGCGCAGCGACGCCACGGGGCCGAGGACCTTCCCGCCGGCCATGGCCGTACCGATTTCCGCCCGGTCGTCTACATATCCCACCACTTGCAGGCCCATTTCCGGGAATTCCTCGATGTGCCTGGCGATATCTTCCAGCAGAGGGCTTGTCCCCACCAGCAGAAGCCGATCCTGGGCCACCACGCGAAGCACGTACGCGCTGAAGAAGAGGCGCCAGGCGAACATCACGACAACCGCCAGCAAGCTGCCCAGCATCATGACCGTGATGGAGACTCGCAGGTCGGCATCCAGATAGCCGATGAGCGCCTGCAACAGGAATGCGATGCCGATCACCAGGCAAAGCTGCTGGGCCAGCACGAGGCGCGATCGGACGTAGATCTTCGAATAGAGATCGTGGAAGTGCATGCCCAGGAGAATGCTGGCCAAGACCAGGAGGATGCGCACCAGCCCGCCGTCATAGAGCAGGTAGACGGTGGGATCGACGTCGAGAACCAGGTATGTAGCCAATATGAACGACGACGTGATCAGCAGGATTTCGGAGCTGAGGAGAGCCAGCGGGCCGACCGGGACGAAGACGCGGAATAATCGAATCATTCACGGATCCGAGAGCTTACATCGGTATCAGTTCCACATTATAGCTGGATTCGGCTCCTGGCTGCTCTGCGTCCCGGACCGATTCACGCGGTTTGAATTACAATCACTACACGATGCTAAAGTTCACCGTGTGCCTGTTACTGGCCGCGTCGGCTTTCGGCCAGAAGAAGCCCATTACCCTCGAATCGATGAACGAGGGAGGCCGCGGCGGGGTGCCCTCTGGGCCCGGCCGCCGCGCGGGTGCGCCCACTTGGGCGCCGGACGGCAAAACCTTTGTCTTCCGGCAAGGCCGTAGCCTCGCCATCTACGACCCCGCCACCAGGAATTCCAAGGATCTGGTGGCCGTCGATGCCATGGATGACGCCGCTGCCGCCGCCGCCATCGCCACCCCGCCCACCGACCGGCCGTTCGATTGGACCAACCGCCGCGTGCGCGCCGGTGGCCTTCAGTTTTCCTTCGACGGCAGGGAATTGCTCTATATCGGCGGCGGCGACCTGTTCCTGGTTCACGTCGATACCGGCAAATGGGACCAGCTCACCAAGACGCCGGTCGCGGACGTGGCCCCGAAGCTCTCGCCGGATGGCAAGCTGGTGGTCTTCCGCCGTGGATGGGACCTGTACTCCATCGATGTCGCCACCCACAAAGAGACGCCGTTGACCACCCACGGCGTCGAGACCCTCCGCAACGGCGGCCTGGACTGGGTCTATCCCGAAGAGCTCGAGCTGGGCACGGCCTTCTGGTGGTCGCCCGATTCGAAGTCGATCGCCTATCTTCAGTTCGACACCAGCCGCGAGCCGCTCTTCCCGCACGAGGACCTGCTCCGTACGCGGGCGCTCTACGAGCCGCAGCGATACCCGCAGGCGGGCGAAAACAACGCCGACGTCCACCTGGGCGTGGTGCCGGCCACCGGCGGCCCCACCAGGTGGCTCGAAGTCGGCGACACCCGCAATTCCTATCTCATCGCCCGCGCCGGCTGGATGCCGGACTCCAAGAGCGTTTACGCGATTCGCACCAATCGCGTGCAGAATCGCCTCGAGATGCTTTCCATCGACGCCGGGTCCGGCGCGTCTTCCACCATCTTCCGCGAGTCCGACCCCTACTGGATCAATCTCGGCGGCGACGTAAATTTTCTCAAAGACGGCAAGCGGTTTCTGTGGACCAGCGAGCGCGACGGCTTCCGCCATATCTACCTGTACTCCATCGACGGGAAAAACGTGCGGCAGTTGACCCAGGGTTCCTGGGAAGTCACCGGGGTCGCGGCGGTGAATGAAGCCGAAGCCGGCGGGCGCGTTTTCTATAGCTCCGACGAGCCTACCCCGCTGGAGCAACACTTCTACAGCATCGGGCTCGACGGCCAGGGGAAGCGGCAGCTTACCGCGCCAGGCTTCAACCACAACATCTCGATCGGCCCCGGCGGCGCGTACTATCTGGATACCCGGTCTAACCTGGGCAGCCCGCCCCGCACCACGCTGCACGCCGGCGACGGCACGGAATTGGGCGTCTATCGCGAGGCTGACCGCACGCAACTGGAGCAGTTTGAGATTCTTCCGACCGAAATTGTGAAGTTCAACTTGAATGATGGAACGCCGCTCTACGGGCGCCTCATTAAACCAGCCGGCTTCCAGCCGGGCAAAAAGTATCCGGCCGTCGTCACTGTGTACGGCGGGCCGGGCGTGGAGGGACCCATCCACAATACCTGGGTGGCCATCGGCATCGACCAGGTGCTGGCGCACAAGGGCTACGTGGTCTGGCAATCCGAGAATCGGGGCATCCTGGGGCACGGCCACGCCTTCGAGACGGGCGTCTACCGCAATTTGGGTGTCACCGAGTTGGCCGACCAGGTAGCCGGAATCAAGCACCTGATCTGTCTCGGCTTTGTCGATCCCGATCGCATCGGCATTCACGGGTGGAGCTATGGCGGCTTCATGACGCTGAACGCCATGCTCAATGCACCGGATGTGTTCCGCTGCGGTTTCTCCGGAGCGCCGGTCACCAGTTGGCTTAACTACGACACCATCTACACCGAGCGCTACATGGGTCTGCCGTCGGAGAACCCGGAGGGCTATCAGAACACGGCTCTGCCGCCGAAAGCCGCGAACCTGAAGGGGAAGCTCATGATTGTGCACAATTTCGAGGATGACAACGTCCTCTTCCAGAACACTCTTCAGGCCATCGACGCGCTGGAACTGGCGGGCAAGCAGTTTGAGTTCATGCTGTATCCGCAGAGGGCCCACAGCGTGACCGGAGCCGCCGCGCGCCAGATGGACCAGATGATGCTCGATTTCTTCGACCGGAATTTGAAATAGGCACGAGCCGGCACCGCCGCGTATCCAGATTCGAGCGGCTGCTGCCGAACATTCCGATGGCGACGACCGTCCTGGCTGTCGCAGTGGCCGCATGGTGGACATTCACCGTGGGTCCCCTGCGCGATCCGCGAGGCGCCCTTCCGGACTTTTACGAGGGAGAAGACCGGCGTGAGGAGCAGTTGTGCGAGCCCCCGATTCTGGCCGGCCCGCGGGTGGTGCCCCTGGTGATCGCCGACCTGCCCAAGAAGGGGCCCACGCCGTTTATACGCCATCCGGTTCCTGGGCAATGGACGCTATTCACGGCCATTGCCGGTGCTCCAGCAACTTCTCGGGGACTACGAGGAAGGCATCGCCTTCCGGGTGGAAGCCCTCCGGGCGATCCACCAGATTTCGCCGCACTGCGCAGGCCAATTGGCGCCGGCCTATGGCTATGGGCACGACCAGCTCGCGCGTGGCCGTGGATATTGCCGTCAACCGCGACCCGGGATGCTGGATGCGGACCTGTTGGCAAGCTTTCTGGCGGGAGCACAGCGAGCAGAAGCCGGACCGCGTTCCAGTCCGCTTCGATGGCCGCCAGCGGGGCTCGATACCGGGCGGCCTTTTCATGGCGCGAGCGGCAGGCGCTGGCGTTCCCGTGGATCGGATTGGCTTTCCCGACCGAGACATCAGGGTAAAGATCCTCGGATGGTTCAGCCATTACAGAGACGTCACAAACTGGTTGGCGGGTTTTGTCCTCCCTGGGGAAGCCGAGAGCGCGATTCCGCCGTTCCCGGCCAAGCTGCAAAACGGAGATGCCAGCCTTTTCGAGGAGAAAGGCCCGATCTTCCGGCAAGACGGCCAGCGTGGTCGACTCGCGCGTCGCCGCGTTCCGGTACTGGAAAGCTCGATAGCCCAAAACGCCGGCACTGGCCGACAGCGGCGCGAGACTATGGTTCAGAGCCATCCAGAGCAGAAGCTCGAGCCGGATGGATTCGTCCCTGCTTGAGCCGTTCGGTTTTATGCGTCGGCTGGAATACTGCCTGGCCGATCGATCATTCGACCGACCTGGGTCCCACCCGGTGCGGTGAATTCGTTTTCATTGTCAACTTGTCTCGTGTCTTTCGTTCCACCGCTCACCGGGGTGCCGAGGGCGATTTTGCCGGGGCCGCCGCGGGTAGCGGGCTCTGATGAACCGGTGCCGTTACCGGCAGCAAGCTCTGTATCAATGTCTCGATGGGGATGGCTGCGTTCGGTGGCTCGACCGGTGCAGGGCCTGTAGCATGAAGGCCTGGAGTCCGCGGATACTGGCCCGTGTTTGGTTTGAGAAATGGCGTGGGATATTTCAAGTCAAACACAGGCTGACCCGCCGGGACCGGGCGAACCAACTCGGGCGTCACAATGACAATCAGTTCCGTGTTCTGCTTGGTGACGGATTTGGACTGGAAGAGCTTTCCCAAAATCGGAATGTCTCCGATGAAAGGGATCTTCTCGAGAGTACTCGTCGTCCGATTATCGAGAAGTCCCCCGATCGCGAAACTCTGACCTTCGCGTAATTCGACCTGCGTGTCCAGCTTGCGCGTTGTTAGGGCCGGGACAATGAAGCCGCTTACCGAAAGTCCGTTTGTAAAATCCAGGGCGCTGACTTCGGGCGCCACCTCCAGGTGAATGGTCCCGCGCGGCGTGATGGTCGGAGTGAAGGTCAAACGTACGCCAAACTCGCGGAATTGAATCGTAACCATTGGAGTGCCTCCCGTGCCCGAACTCACACTCGGGAAAGGAAATTCTCCGCCGGCAAGAAAGCTCGCCTGCTTGCCGTTCTGCGCGAGCACGTTCGGCTCGGCGAGGATTTGGAGGAGCCCCTTTACTTGCAGCGCTTCAATGGTCGCTCCCAGATTCAGATCCGAGCGGAAGAAGAAGAGATTGAGAGCATCCGCAATGGTGGTCGTGAGCGGAGTGTTGTTTTGGAGAGGCGAGAATGACAGAGGCGAGAATTGTTGCGTGGTTGTGGATCCAATGGTATTGGCTCCGCCCGTGCTGAGGATGTTTAACCCCAGTTGTGTACTGGTAGTCCTGTCGACACTCGCAAACTTGACCCTCAATAGAATCTGCGCCTCCGGAGGCGGTACATCCACATACAGCAGGTTCACGGTCTTTCCCAGCGTGGAGGCGATCGAGACCGCGCGGTCCGCGCTGGTCACATCCTTGACCGTCCCCCGCAGAAAAACGGTGTCGTTCTCACAGCTCAAATTGACGCTCTGTCCGGGCAGTTCCCGTTCTATTTGTTGCTGGATGGCTTCCACCCGTCGATCAGCCAGAAAGTCGCTGGCCACCACCGTGATATCGAAGAACCGCGGGGTGCCTCCCTCCTGCCAGATGATCAGGCTGGTCACCCCTGGCGTCTTGGCGTTCAGAAGTAACTGGTGCGGGCTGATCGCCGTACCTTCCGCTATGTCTCCAAAGCCGACGGAAATGCGCTGCAAGGGAAGCGCGTTATCGATGATCATGGACTTTCCGACAGTCAGCAGGAGCTTGGCCGGCGTATCCTGGTCCGACTGCGCCGGGGGCTCGGGTGCTACCGGAGGCAAGCCCTCCGTCTGTTGGCCGGCGGCGGCGTACAGAAATGACAGGGCCAGCAGACAGACCGCCCGGATTCTCGCAACGTCGTACCACTGTTTGGTTCTCACGGCTTCCCTCCAGGCCGGCTGAACGTGGCTTGGGTATGCACGGAGCCGTTCGACACTTCGATAATGTACTGACTGTGTGCGGCAGGTTCGGCCGGGACCGGCGCTGGCGAAGGCATGGCCAGCGATCGGATCACTGGGCGGACCGGTGGAACCGGCTCCGGAGCGCGCGCGCCGCCGAAGAGATCCGACATGATCATACCCGGCAGCCCGGAGACCT
>Ga0187889_10004882_pt1 | contig 10804 bp, 13 predicted proteins | sample June2016WEW_7_10_2_FD_132992 | JGI IMG/M metagenome (GOLD analysis project Ga0187889, IMG submission 132992) | Peatland microbial communities from SPRUCE experiment site at the Marcell Experimental Forest, Minnesota, USA - June2016WEW_7_100 | ecosystem: Environmental > Terrestrial > Soil >... | reverse complement strand
CGCTGGTGGGACCGAGCGGCGCCGGAAAGACCACCATCGCCAACCTGGCGCCGCGCTTCTACGACGTCATAAGCGGCGCCATACAGGTGGACGGCCATGACGTGCGCGACCTCAACCTGGCCGGGCTGCGGTCGCTCATCGGCGTCGTCGCCCAGGACACCTTCTTGTTCAACGACACGGTTGCCAACAACATCGCCTATGCCCGGCCCGGCGCGCCCATGGAAGAGATCCGCCGCGCGGCGGAGACGGCGCTGGCCGATGAGTTCATCCGGCAGATGCCGGAGGGATATGAGACCATCATCGGCGACCGCGGCCTGAAGCTCAGCGGCGGCCAGCGCCAGCGCATCGCCATCGCCCGCGCCCTGCTGAAGAACGCGCCCATCCTGATCCTCGACGAAGCCACCTCGAACCTCGACACGGAATCCGAGATGCTGGTTCAAAAGGCGTTGGCCAACCTGATGGAGCACCGCACCGTCATCGTCATCGCGCACCGCCTGTCGACCATCCGCCGCGCCGACAAGATCGTGGTGCTGGACAAGGGCCGGGTGCGCGAGGTCGGTACGCACGAAGAGCTCATCAATCGGGGCGGAATTTATCAGCGGCTCCACGAGCTTCAGTTCGAGGATGCCGGAACGGTGGTGGATCTGTGAGTCTGCGCAGCATGACGGGCTTCGCCCGCGTTAGAAAAAGCATCGAGCGGGGCGAGATTGTCGCCACCCTGAAGAGCGTGAACCATCGCGGCCTGGACATGCACTGCCGCATGCCCCAGGAACTGGAAGCTCTGGAGCACGAGGTGCGCGGCGTCGTCAAAGGCGGGGTGGCGCGCGGCCACATCGAGATCCAGGTTTCCTTCACCCGGACGGCGGGCGCCGCCGCCACGCTGAACCGGCCGCTGCTCGACGCCTACATCCAGGCCTTTCGCGACGCCGCCGGGATCTATGGGCTGAGCGGCCAGCCGGACCTCAACTCCGCCCTGAGCATTCCGGGGATGCTGAGCGCCGCCAGCGACGAAGAGGTTGAAAAAGAAGTGGCCCAAGCCGTTTTGGAAGCCGTCGCCGAAGCGCTGGTCCTGCTCAACGCCTTCCGCGAGCGGGAAGGCGCCGCCATCGCGCAGGAAATGCGGCAGCGTTGCCAGAACGTCCTTGGCCTCGTGACCCGCATGGAAGAGATTCGCGCGGGCGCCGGCGCCGCCTTCCACCAGCGTCTCAAGGAAAAACTGGCCGACTTGCTCGCGGGCGCCGCCATGGACCCCCAACGCCTGGCGCAGGAAGCCGCCGTGTTGGCCGACCGCAGCGACATCGCCGAGGAGCTGGTCCGCTTGCGGACGCACGCCGCGCAACTCGACGCCATGCTCCTAGGCGGCGGCGAAGTGGGCAAGCGCCTCGATTTCCTCTTGCAGGAGATGAACCGCGAAGCGAACACGGTTCTCTCCAAGACCGGCGGCCTGGGCGACCTCGGCCTCACCATGACCGAGCTGGCGCTGGCCGCGAAGTCCGAGATCGACAAAATCCGCGAGCAATCGCTGAATCTGGAATGACCACTGTCTTCATCATCTCCGCCCCCTCCGGCTCGGGAAAAACCACCCTCGTTTCGCGCCTGCTTTCGAGCGTCCCCGGCCTGATGTTTTCCGTCTCCTACACCACCCGCCAGCCGCGGGGCGGCGAGGTCGATGGCCATAGCTACCACTTCGTCTCCCGCCAGGATTTCGAAGCCATGCTCGCCCGCAACGAGTTCCTCGAATGGGCCGAGGTTTTCGGCAATTACTATGGCACGCACCTCGGCATTCTCGAGGAGGCCCAGGCCCAGGGCAAGGACCTGGTACTCGACATCGACGTGCAAGGTGCGCGACAATTAAGAAGTCGGATTCCCGAGGCTGTTTCCGTCTTCATCCTGGCTCCCTCGCGGCAGATTTTGGAGCGGAGGCTTCGTGCCCGCGGCGAGGACCGGGAAGACGTGATCGAACGACGGCTGCGGGACGCGGCCGGGGAGATTCGGGACTACAACCGGTACGATTATGTTGTGATTAACCGGGACCTGGACGAGTCCGGTGCCACTCTCAGCGCCATCGTGCGCGCGGAGCGGGTGCGGCGGTCCAGGATCGAAGAAGAGATTCGGCCCATTCTGGACACATTTCAAGCTTGAAGAGGTATCGAAATCATGGGTGACAAAGCCCCACGGAACAACGCGCACTGCACCATCCCCGACGACGCCGAGCAGAGCACCTACCGGTTCATCATTGTAGCGGCCAAGCGGGCCCGGCAATTGCAAGGCGGCGCGCGGCCCGTGTTGCCCACGTCTTCCAAGAAGCCCACCGTCATCGCCATGGAGGAGGTGCGGCGCGGCCTGGTGAAGTACAGCCTCACCGGCGTGGCGCCGGAGGAACCGCAGCCCGAAGCGGTTCTGTAAGCCCGCATGAAGATCATCCTGGGCGTCGGAGGCGGAATCGCGGCCTATAAGTCCGCCGAGCTCGCGCGCCTGCTGATGCAGGAAGGTCATCAGGTCCAGGCCGTCATGACCGGCGCCGCGCAGGAATTCATCCGCCCCCTGACCTTCGCCGCCCTCACCGGGCGCAAGACGCTCACCGATCTGTTCGCCATCGAGAGCGCCATCGAGCACATTGCCGTCGCGCAGGAGAACGAGCTGATGGCGATTGCTCCAGCCACCGCCGACCTCATCGCCAAGCTGGCCCACGGCTTGGCCGACGACTTCCTCACCACCCTTTACCTGGCCTTCACCGGCCCGGTGGTGGTGGCGCCCGCGATGAACTCCAACATGTGGCTGCACCCCGCCACCCAGGCCAACCTCGAAACGCTGCGGCGGCGCGGCCACCGCATCGTGGAACCGGACAGCGGCTACCTGGCGTGCGGGATGACCGGCCCCGGCCGGATGGCGGATCCGGCAGCCATCGTCGAAGCCATTGAGCGCGAATCGCGCAGGCGCCGCGACCTGGAGGGCGAAACCGTGCTGATCACCGCCGGCCCCACCCAGGAGCCGCTCGACCCGGTGCGCTACATCTCCAACCGTTCCAGCGGCAAGATGGGCTATGCCCTGGCCGAAGCCGCCGCCGCCCGCGGCGCGCGCGTCATCCTGATCTCCGGTCCCGTGCATCTTGCGCCGCCGCGCGGCGTCGAGGTGATTTCCGTGCGCACCGCCGTCGAGATGCGCCAGAAGGTGATGGATAACCTGGCGCCCGCCAGCATCGTCGTCAAGGCTGCCGCGGTGGCCGATTTCCATTTGAGCAAAGTCCCCGAGCAGAAGGTCAAAAAGACCGCGGCCCGCCTGTCCCTGGAACTCGACCCCACCCCCGATATTCTGGCCGAGCTGGGCCGCAAGAAGGGCGACCGCCTGCTGATCGGCTTCGCCGCGGAAACGCAGAACCTGCACCAGGAATCCCGCCGCAAGCTGGAATCCAAGAACTGCGACATGATAGTCGGAAACCTGGTGGGCGGCAGCGAGACGGGCTTCGAATCCGACGAAAACGAAGTCGTGCTGGCGCTCGCGACCGGTGAACTCATTCCCCTGCCCCGCGCCCCCAAGCGCGAGATCGCCGACCGCATTTTCGACGAAGCACTGAAACTGCGCCTGGCCCTCCATGCCGCCGATGGACGCTGATCTCATTCGCGGCTACCTGGAGTTCTACCAGGACCTCGGAATCAAGACGCTGTATCGGCGCGCGGCGCCGGCGGCGGAAGCGGTTGCTCCGGCCTCCGAGACCCTTCCCCAGATCCTCGCCGACATCGGAGATTGCCGCCGCTGCCGTCTCCACGAGGGCCGCAACAAGATTGTCTTCGGCGTCGGCAATCCATCCGCGCCGCTGGTCTTCGTCGGTGAAGGCCCGGGCGCCGATGAAGACGCCCAAGGCATTCCCTTCGTGGGCCGCGCCGGCCAGTTGCTCACGCAGATGATCGAGAACACGGCCAAGCGCGAGGGCATCGCGCTGAGCCGCGAAGACGTATACATCTGCAACGTGGTGAAATGCCGTCCACCCGACAACCGCACTCCCGAACCGGACGAAATGGAGATCTGCGGGCAATTCTTGGCCCGCCAGCTTGCGGCGATCCGCCCCAAGGCCATCTGCGCTTTAGGCGGCACTGCCGCCCGCTGGGTCACCGGTCACAAGGAAGGCGTCACCAAGATGAGGGGCCGATGGTTTCAGTGGCGCGATATCCCGGTCATGGTGACGTATCACCCCTCGTACCTGCTGCGGCCTTACAATCAAGACGCCAAGCGCGAGGCCTGGGAAGATCTCAAGAAGGTTCTGCACTTCGTGTACGACTGAGGAATCAAGAGCCGGTTCAGCCGGGAATGACGGCGGAATAACCTTCTTTGGCGGCCAGATCGTATAGCGCTCTGTCGAACGTAACGAGTGCGGCATGGCTATGCCTGGGAGCCTATACTTGAGAGGATATGCGGACAGCTTTGCTCGGCACGGTTCTTATATGTGGCGCGGTCATCGGCTGGTGTTATCAAGGCGAAGGAATCTCCGATTATGCCAAGGCGCACAAATATCTCGGCGCCGACCGGAAAGAGTTCACCTACACGATCACCTCGGTGATGCAGTTCGCCAAACCATTCGACGTGGCGGACATGACCGACGATTACCAGGACGCCCGCCTGATCGCGCAGGACGCGGATTCGGCGACAGTGGAGATCACGTACTACCCGCTGAATACCAACCGCGCGGGAATCGGGGAGAACCCCAACTGGAAGCGCGACTACGCGCACATGACGAAGTATCTGGCGCCGGCCGCAACCGAAAACTGGGACGAGAAGATGCGGGCAGAACTGCTGGCGGAATTGCGCCAGGACGGCATCAATCCCGACTCGCTGACAGATCTCCAGGTGGTGACACAAGTCTCGCGATGGTTGAAGCGGCGCAGCCGATTCACGACGGCGTTCGCCATCTGGCTCGTGCACTATCCCAAGGGTACGCCGGAAGTGTTTCCACCCCTGCGGCAGGCGTTCGACAAGGAGAAAGCTACGCCGGGCACGACAGACCAGTCGATGTTCGACCAGGAGGTGCTGGGCCGGTCGATGTTTTACAGCCGCGTGCATGGGAGCTGCACGTCTTACTCGATTTACCTGGCCACGGTGTTGCGTGCCCTCGGGATTCCGTCGCGGATCGTTTTCTTCGTTCCGCCGGTGGATCCCAATGACCGGCAACAGACGGAAATGCTGCTTTCGGCGATCCACCACAACGGCGTGCGGACGGCCATTCGCCACGGCCTGCCCCGCGGCGGCTTCGCCAACCATCTATTCAACGAAGCATTCGTGGGCAACCGCTGGGTGCGGGTAAACTACGACGTGGTCGGGCAGAATACCCTGGACGATTCGTATCTGGGTCTGCTGACTCACATCCTGACGACCGACAGTATCAGTCATGTGCCGATAGCGGAGACATGGGGGCGCCGGTACGCTATGTATCCGGCCGTGGGACCCAAGCTTTCGTCGCAGAATCCGTACCGCCTGTTGAGAACTTCGGACCATTTCGGAGCACATGCCAAAATCGCCAATCCTGAGGTGAAGGACGAGGAACTGCGCGCGGTCACGGTTCGGGAAGCATATTGGAAGGACGCTCTGCCGGCGGCGATACAAGCCGTGATGAAGAACGGCGACCCGACGAATCCGGATTTCTACATCGGGATCCAAGAGTACATCCCACACTATGAGAACCAGATGCGCGATTTCGAAGCGCGCGCGGGGCATCGGTTCGTGCTGGCATCGCCGGGCCATCCCGATCTGCACGCCGCCCTCAGCGGCATGACGCTCTCAAATGGAGCGCAGTATCAGATGTGGGGAGTGCGCATCGACGCCGAATCGCGAAAGGATATCGCCGCAGGGGCGGCATATGCCATCCGGGCCATTAATACCAGCGAGACCTACACCTGGGGTTTTAAGGGAGGGCTCGTTGTGCGGGCGCCTTCGGCAGCGCGTTGATACTCTGGGTCGACAGTGTCTTACGACTGACAAAGGGCACTGCGCTGGCCACTTTGCAGCGCACTATACCAGCCTGCGGTTGAACAAGGAACTCATCCTTGCTATGGTAAGGACAGAGAGCCGGAAGCGCGCATGGCTAAGGTTACATCCAAATACCAGGTGACTTTGCCGAAGAGAATCGCGGAAACGTACCGGATCCGTCCTGGCGACGACATAGACTGGGTAGCGGCAGGCGAAGTGATTCGCGTGATTCCTCCAGGGAAACAGGCGGCATCGCAGAGCCGGGAATCGCAGCTCCGTTTGTTCGATCAAGCCACCGAACGCCAGCGCAAGCGGGAACCGGCGCGTGCCACCGGGCGTCCTCGCAGCCGGGGATGGAGCAGAGAGGATCTCTACAGGCGTGGCCGCTCTGGTTGACACCAACATCCTGGTCTACCGGTTCGATGGCCGGTTTCCCGAGAAGCGGAGAACTGCAACGGAAATCCTCACTGAGGATCTTCAGCATGACCGGCTTTATGGCACGGTCCGCGTCGTGAACCCGTTTATCGACTTGCTCTAGGGCTTCGGCCTCATAGACGAACCAGGCCAAGGCTGATTTTGAGAGCTTCGTCGACTTGGGCCACGGTAGCAGAATCGACGACGCCCAAACGGCGGGCCAGGCGCTGCCGGTCCACCGTGCGGATTTGGTCCAGGCGGATGGAGGATCGAACGTCCAGGCCGTTGGCAGCCGTCGGATCAATAACCACCTCTACCGGGTACGGCACCGGCGAGATAGCGGAGGTGATGGCGGCGACTATGGTCAGCGGGCTGTACCGGTTGCCGACATCGTTTTGAATGACCAGCGCGGGCCGGGTTTTCTTGATTTCGTGGCCGACGGTGGGATCAAACGAACAGAGGTAGATTTCACCCCTGCGCAGGCCGGCTACTTCTTGTTTTTGGCCTTTTGGCCGGCGCGGGACGTTTGCCATGCTTCTTCCTCAAGAGGAAACCACTCCGCGGCAATCTTCAGGTTTTCGTCCGCATTGGCCAGGTAGCCGGCCTTGAGCTGCTCACGCAGGCTCTCCTTGCCCTGGGTCTCGACGTAGTGGATGACAGCCCGAGAGATAAACCGGCTGCGGCTGCCCCTGGGCGCCACCCGGCGGAGCACGGCCAGGGTCTCTTCCGGCAGCACAATGTTGATGCGTTGGCTCATAATTCAGTGCCTTTAGTTTACACACTATTCGTGTGTGCGTCAAACGCCGTCCGGCCGCCACGAATCCCCCCGCGCACTCAGCCCCATCCATCCCAAATACCCCGCCACCCTGATCGCCCCGATCCAGAACGCCGCGGAATACGGGTGCAAGCCGAACAGGTGTCCGAAGAGCGGCATGGTCGCGGCGGCCGCTTCCGCATATCCGGCCTGCGCGAAGCCACGGCCCACACGGCCAGCCACGCCAGGCCGATCGTCCCCGTGAACCAGAAGGCCGCGCGCCGCGGAGCCCGGTTTCCCGCAGGATCGCCGGCAGCCAGCGGCGCCACCTCTCCCCGCTCGCGGACATAAGCTCAGATGATATCGCATACATGCTAAACTACGTTTTCGCCCCTATATAATGCTGCTTGCAAGAGAATTTGTTGCGTACCTCTCCCGACAACTCGTCAAGAGGCTGATGCCCGGCGTCATCGAGACGCCCAACCCCGACCTCGTGGCCCAGAAAATTGCCGAAGTCATCACCCAGGAACTGGCCGTCGAAGACCGTCTGAACGACGAGGTGCGCGACCTGCTCAGCCAGTACAGCGACTACATGCGCCGCGAGAGCGTCAGCTACCAGGAGATGTTTCGCCGCATCAAGAACACGCTCATCTCGCAGCGCAAAGTCATCCGCGCCTCCGGCCGCGACACCGGCGACAACATGAAGCTCTCGCGCGATAAAGTCACCGACATGTCCCACCGCATCATCGAAATGCTGCGCAAGAGCCACGAGCTGCGCCTCAAGCACAAAGACCCCAACAACGTGCGCCTGGAAATCCTACGCCACATGACGGAGCTGCTGATGGCCGAAGACAAGGTGGACCGCACGGCGCGGCAGAAGATCAAATCGCAGAAACGCGAAGTCCCCGAAGGCAGCGAGGAGTGGGACCTGCTGCACCGGCGCTACTACTCCGAAGAGCTCAAGAAGCTCGGCATCGACCTGGCCCGATAGCTTAGCGCTTGTACCCGATCACCCTGAGGAACGCCCGCCGTTTCTCCGCGTCTTCGGCGGTCTCCACGCCTTTGGGCGGGAAGCCGTCGATCACGCCCAGCACCCCGCGCCCCTGTTCGCTTTCCGCCACCACCGCCTGCGCCGGGTTGGCGGTGGCGCAGAAAATCGAGCACACCTCGGGGACGTCTTTGATGCGCCCCAGCACGTTGATGGGGTAGCCTTCGCGCATGGCCACCACGAAGATGTGGCCGGCCGCGACCGCCATGGCGTTGCGCGCGGCCAGCTCCTGGAGCGCGTCGTCGTTGCCGTCCACGCGCGTCAGGCACGGTCCCGAAGCCTCGTTGAAGGCCACCCCGAACTTGATCTGAGGGACGGTGTTCACGATGGCCTCGTAAACGTCCTCGACCGTCTTGATGAAGTGCGTCTGGCCAAGAATCAGGTTTCCGCCCTCGGGAATCTCGAGCGGCACAATCTTCAGTTCCATAAATGCCATCCTACTCCCTTGTGGCGCCGGCGGTCTTTGCCGCCGGCGGCAGCCCCCATGGGCCGGGTGGCGCGTTCTCGAGCCGCGGCTTCACAGCAATGTTAGAAGCTCGACATCACTCATCACGGAGATGCCGTGCTTCCGGCAGAATTCGATGACGCCGGGTTCATAAAAATCCCGGTCGAGAGTGCAGAGCACTTCCGCTCGCCCATCCACCGCCGTGTAGATAACGGGATCGTCTTGCGGGTCGTTCAGCACGACTGGCTCCCGAACTACCGGGTCAACGATGCGCGCAACGGAAACCATCTCCGCAATGTGCTCTCGGATTTCGCCTGGACTGAGCTGGTACAGAGCCTGCATCCTGGGATAATACAGAACCCGCTCCGTCTCCTCCAACAGAAACGGCGAGAGGATCAACTCGTGCGGCCCGAAGGCAATCCGCTCCAGCAGCCTCCTGGCGGGACCGGAAGCCTTGGCGTTCATCCGGACTAGAATCGCCGTATCTGGAACCACCCTCATTCAGGGTTGTGGCGGACGAAATCCACGGCTTCGTCGATCGCCGTATCCAGTTCGGCCTCAGGGACGTTTCTCACCCTATTCGCCGTCTTGTCGATCCGGCCCAGCAGCCGTCGGTACGCCATGTCACGAGCCGGTCCAGCCGGCGCATTCTTGGCCCGGTAAGTCCGGATGCCAACGGACTCGTCTTCTTGCAACACCCGCCCCAGCAGGCTTTCGATCGCCGCTTTAACCGGAGGGGCAAGCTCGCCCGCCTTGTGCAGTGGTTGCATGGCGACTCCCTATGGAACACGCGTCTCCCCTAATTGTACGCCGAGTGGGTGTAGCGCTTCCACTCGTGTGCGGGTCGCGGCTCTGTTGCGGAGCGGAGGCGTTCATAATAGAAGTAGTGCCGCCGCTGACGTTCACCCAAGCCCGCGAGACCGTTCTCTCGACCGTACGCGCCGCGCGCCCGGTCCCCGCCATCGAAGAGATCGCCTTGGAAGCGGCCGCCGGGCGCGTGCTGGCCGAAGACGCCGCTGCCGACCGGGACGTCCCGGCCGCGGCCCGCTCGGTTCGCGACGGTTATGCGGTGCGCGCCATCGACCTGCCGGGCGAGTTGGAGGTCATCGGCGAGGTGCGCGCCGTCCGGCGCTTCGCGGGCGTAGTCGGTCCCGGCCAGGCAGTCGAGATCATGACCGGCGCGCCGGTTCCCGCGGGCGCCGATGCGGTGGTGATGATCGAGCACACCGTCCGCGAGAACGGGCGAGTTCGCATCGGCCTTTCCGCCGAGCCGCGCCAATTCATCAATCCGCAGGCCTCGGAAGCGGCTGCCCACGATGTCGTTTTGCACGCCGGCAAGCGCCTGGACTACAGCGACGCCGCCATGCTCGCCGCCTTCGGCCGCACCGTCGTCAAGGTTTACGGCAGGCCGGTGGTCGCCATCGTCGCCACGGGCGATGAAATCGTCGAAGTGCGCGAGGTGCCCTCGGAATTCCAGATTCGCAACTCCAACGTCTACTCCCTGGCCGCGCAGGTGGCGCGCGCCGGCGGCATCCCGCAAATCCTGCCGGTGGCGCGCGACAACCCCGGCCACACCCTCGAAATCATCGAGCGGGGGCTCGCCGCCGATCTCCTGCTCGTTTCCGGCGGCGTCTCCGCGGGCAAGTACGACATCGTCGAGTCAGTGCTCGCCAGCCTGGGCGCCGAGTTCTTTTTCGACCGCGTGCTCATCCAGCCCGGCCAGCCGCTGGTCTTCGGCCGCGTGCGCGAGCGGTTCTTCTTCGGCCTGCCGGGGAACCCTTCCTCCACCATGGTGACGTTCGAAGTTTTTGCGCGCGCCGCCCTCGAGCTGCTCTCCGGCCAGACGGAGATTTCGCTCCACATGCCCTTCGCGCGTCTCACTCGCGAGTTCCATTGCAGGATGGGGATCACGCGCTTCCTCCCCGCGCGTTTGAGCGCCGATGGCGCGGAGGTCGCGCCGGTCGCGTGGAGCGGTTCCGGCGACATTCCCGCGCTCACGCGCGCCAACGCCTTCCTGGTGACCGATCCCGCCCGCGCCGAATACCCGCGCGGCGAGCTGATCCGGGTGCTGCTCAAATGAAGAAACTTTCGCACTACGATTCCGCCGGAAGCCCCCGCATGGTGGACGTTTCCGCCAAGCCGGAAACGCGCCGCACCGCGCGCGCCCACGCCTTTGTGCGGATCG
>Ga0187889_10004881_pt1 | contig 10807 bp, 5 predicted proteins | sample June2016WEW_7_10_2_FD_132992 | JGI IMG/M metagenome (GOLD analysis project Ga0187889, IMG submission 132992) | Peatland microbial communities from SPRUCE experiment site at the Marcell Experimental Forest, Minnesota, USA - June2016WEW_7_100 | ecosystem: Environmental > Terrestrial > Soil >... | reverse complement strand
CGTCCATGTAATGGGTGGTGAGGAAGATGGTCAGATTATCGCGCTCGCGCAACTCGTGCAGGCGCGTCCACAGGGAACGGCGGGTCTGCGGGTCGAGGCCGGTGGTGGGCTCGTCAAGAAAAATTATGCGCGGCCGGTGCAAAAGGGCGCGCGCCACTTCGAGCCGCCGGCGCATACCCCCGGAAAAGGTGCGCACCCGTTGCTCGGCTTCGTCAGCGAGGCCGATCCAGCTCAAGGCGTCGTCGATGCGGGTCCGGCGCTCGCGCCTAGGGACGCCGTAGATCATGCAATGGATCTGGAGGTTTTCGCGCGCGGTCAGCCGGTCGTCGACCGAGGGATCCTGAAAGAGCAGGCCGAGCGAGCGGCGGACCTGCCCTGGCTCGACGGCCACGTCGTGCCCGGCCACCCAGGCCCGCCCGCCCGAGGGGGCGAGCAGGGTGCAAAGGATCTTGATGGTCGTCGACTTGCCGGCGCCGTTAGGCCCGAGAAAGCCGAAGATCTCGCCCGACTTCACCGCGAACGAGATGCCGTCGACCGCGGTCAGGTCGTCGAAACGGCGGACCAAATTCTCGACCGCGATGGCGGCATCTGGAACAGGGGCGAGCATGGACGGAGAGTATGTTCTACACCAACCCGCATGGTGGGCCACCCGGCTTTGGGCCTTAGACACAGGGCTGCGAGCTTCGATCAGGGCGGGGGCTCTTGCCCGCGCCATGAGACGAGCAGCTCGCGCAGGCGGGGGAAGGCGGCTGCGATCTCTGCCACCGAGACGGCGCCCACGGACAGGCGAAACCAGCCCGTGTCGCCGCGCTGGCCAAAGGCCTGGAAGGGAACCACGGCGAAGCCGGCCTCTTCGAGCAGGCTCTTGCGTATGCTCTCGTTGCTGGCGCCGGCTTTACCAATGCGAACCGAGAGATAGATGGCGCCCTGGGGGTCGATGACCTCCACGGGAAGGCCTTGCGCTTGCAAGGCGTGGAACCCGTTGGCCAGGCCGTCGAGCCGCTGCCGTACTGCCGCGACCATGCCGTCGCGATAGCGCGCTTGCGCGCCTTCATCGGCCAGGAATGAGGCCAGCGCGACCTGCTCGGCGTGGGGCGCCCACGCCCCGACGTGCCCGAGGATATTCGCCATGCGCTCGGCCAGGACGGGGGGCATGACCGCCCAGCCCACCCGCAAGCCGGTGGCGGCGTAGCTCTTCGAGGCGGCGTCCACCATCACGGTGTAGCGGGCGACTTCGGGGACCAGGGCGGTCGGGGTCACGTGGCGAGCGGCGCCGAAGGTGAGCTGCCAGTAGACCTGGTCGTAGCAGAGCCACAGGCTCTTTTGCCCCTTACGCTGCCGCCGCTCGTTTTCGCTCACGACTCGTTCGCACAGCGCAGCCAGGACGTCAGGGCTGATCACGGTGCCGGTGGGATTGAGGGGCGAGTTGAGGGCAACGAGGCGCGCCACGCCGAGATGCTCATCGAGCGCTTCCGGCAGAGGGAAGAAGTTCTCCGACCGTCCTGCCGCAAGCTCCACCGCGCGCGCCCCGACCAGCTGGGCGTAGTAGCCGTTGTTCCACGAGGGGACCGGATAGATCACCACGTCGCCCGGATCGAGGAGGCAGCGATAGACGCCGTAGAGCAGGGGGCGCGCGCCGCTCGCTACCACCACCGATTCGACCGGGTAGTCGAGACCGAGCTCGCGCGCGTATAGGTGGCAAACCGCCTGGCGCAGCGCTAGCACCCCGTCGGGCGGGGGATAGTTGGTGCGGCCCGCGGCCAGGGCCTGGCCGATGCCGGCACGCCACGGTTCCGGGATGGAAAACTGCGCCGAGTCGAAATCGCCGATGGTAAGATTACAAAGTGGCCGTCCGGTGGCTTTCAGGGCACGAATCTCCGCGGCGATGCGCAGAATATCGGAGCCCTTGGTCGTCTTGGCCAAGGTCGATAACGATGCTGTCAGCACCTGGGGCGAGCCAAAATCCATGCCCAATCCTAGCAGCCGTGCCTGTGCCGCGGCCATCCCAATGATGCCATGATGGGTGCGCCTTGAACGCGCGGGCGGTGCGCGGGCTCCGAGGGTTAGGGCGAGCGGCCCGGGCGCTGCTCGTGGCCTCGCTCGCGCTGGGCTTGGGTGTGCCACTGCTGGTCCGCGGCCCGCTGGTGCGCTGGCTGTTCGCGCGCGCTTTGGCCGACCGGAGTGGGCACTTCTCGGTACGGGGTGGACACCTGGGCTGGACGTCCATGGCAGATGTCGTTCTCGGCCGTCCGGTGGAGGTAACCCTGGACGGCGTCTCCATCAGGGAGGCGGACGGAACACCCGTGCTCGAGGTGGCCAGGTTGGACGCGGCGGTCAAGGTGACCTTGGCTTCGCGCGAAATTGGCATCAGTGGGTTACGCCTGGCGCACGGGCGCTGGCGCCTGGCGAGCAGGGCTGACGGCCACGGCAGCTGGGACGCTTTTCGTCTCCTGCCGGGGCAGCGGATGCCAAGTGGGGCGCCGTCCACGGCGCGTGCGAGGCAAGCCCGCGCTTCGTCATCCGGGCGGCGTCTGGTGGTGAACAAGGCCTGGCTGGACGACGTCGACGTGGATCTCGACTTTCCCGCCTGGTACCTGGGTCTCGAGCGTGTGAGCACCAGTTTCTACCTGTCGCTCGACGGCGCGCTCCAGTTCGACTTTGGCCGGGCGGTTGCGGCAGCGGGCCGACTGCGCATCGGCTCGACCGCGTCCGAGTGGGCGTCGACCGTCCCGTTCGGCCACATCGTCATCAGGCGGGTGGCTGTCCTTCCCGATAAGCCCACCGACTTGCTCTTCGAGGTCGAGAGCGCCCGGACGGGGCGCGCCGATCTATACGGCCGGGCCGAATTCCGCGCCGTGTTCGCCGGCGCGGCCCGGCCACCGGAGCAGCCCGGGCTGGCAGTGGACGCGCACTGGCACTCGTTTGGCGATGCGCTGGCTGGGGCCCAGGGGTCATGGAAGTCCGGCGCGGAGTGGCTCGAGCGTGGCAATGGCGATCTGCACCTCACCCTGCGCGGCCCTTACTCTGACCTGGGCGCCACCCTGAGCGTAGAAGGAGAAGGGGTACACATCGAGGCCGAGCTCGCTCGCGTCCTCGCCCAGGTGCGACTCGACTGTCAGGGAGTGGATACGACCTGGATGGTGGCGCCCGCGCTGCGCCCGCTCTTGGGTGGTCGGCTGCAGGGCAGCTTGCGGGCGGCCGTGCATTTGGCACCCTCGCTCGCCAAAATGGCCGCGGAGATCGGGCGTGCCGATCTGCGCCTGGATCGGGGCGCCAGGGCGCGCGGGCCGCGCGTCCTAGCCCTGCGGATCGGACGGTTCGAGTCGGACTTGCTCAGCCCGCGTCGTGCCCCGTCCGCAGGTGATGCGCTGCTAGGGGGCCTTCGCCGCGTGCGCCTCAGCCATGGGCGGCTCGATCTGGAGGGGGCCCGCCTGGCTTGGCGCGCTCTTGAGGCCGAGGGCGACGCGACCATCGACTTTGCCGGTGTGCTGGGCCGCTCGCAGGTGAGCGCGCGGGCCAGTCTCGCAATCGGGAGAGATCTTCTGCCCGCCTGGGCGGGAAGGCGTGGCCTGCGTCTTTCGGCTCGAGCTAAGGGAACCTTGGCGGAGCTCGCCATCCAGCTCGACCTTCATTCCCCGCCTGGGCTCATGGTTGGAGGGCAGCGCCTGGCCCTGCCCGCCCGACTGGCGCTGACCTGGGGAGAAGCGAGGGGGCTCGCTCTCGCCCCCTGCCTCATCGCCGGGGGCGGAGGCACGGTCGAGCTTGCCGGTAGCTTGGACAGAGACGAGAGGCTCGAGGTGGATGTCGTGCTCTCGCACTATGCCCTGAGCGCCCTGCCCGGGACGGCAGATAGCGTGCTGGGTCGAGAGCTCGCGGGCACGCTTTCCGGCCGCCTGACGCTCGAGGGGCCGCTGCTCTTGCCTGTGCTCGCGGGCCATCTGCGTGTGCCCAGGCTGTCCCTGCGCGGACGCTCCTTGGGCAGCGCGAACGCCACGCTGCGCGCGAGCCTTGCGGAGGGAAGCGCGGACGTGCAAGTTGGCTCAGCGCTGGTGGCCAAAGTGAGCCTGGAGCGAGCGGCCCCCCTGACCGTCGCCGCTGATCTGACCCTGCACGGACAGGAGCTCTCGCCCTGGCTGCCCGGCGCTTGGTCCGTACCGCCGGTGGCCGCCTCGGGCAGGCTGCGCCTCGTGTATGTATCCGGCCGGCTCCCTGTGGTTGCGGGCGCGCTCGATCTGGCCGGCCCGGGTCTCGAGCGGGTCAAGCTGGCGGCAAGCACGCAGGGCGAGGTCATTACTGCGGAGCTGCAAGGTCAGATCGAGGTCGCGCCCTGGCGCTGCCTGTGGTCGCGCTACGGCACGGGCGGGGAGGGAGCGGTCAGGGTCGACCTCAAGGCGGTACACGGAGGTGGCGGCACGCAGGTGAGCGGCGATCTCCTGGTGGTGCGCAAGCTTGTCCTGCCAATGGGTCATGGGCCGGGATGGGTGCGCATCGAGGCCGGCGACCGGCTCGGCTTCGCGGGCGACAGCCTCAGCAGCCCGGGCTTGCACCTCGAGCTCCCATGGTTCCACGGGCTAGTCAGCGGCCGCCTGACCCCGGGCCATTCCGATCTGGCGCACGGCTTCGGGCAGGCCAAGGTCGCGGCCAAGATCGAAGGCGAGCTCGACTTTGCCGCTCTCCCGGTCGAGCTGGCCGGTGCCACCCTGGGCGGGCGGGGCAAAATCGTGGCCGAGCTGCAGGGCGCGCTCGGAGACGCCGCGGGGCCGGTTGTGAACGGCGAGCTCGACCTCAACGGCCTCACCATGAAGTCGTGGCTCTTGCCCCCGGTGACCTGGCACGGGACCGTCACGGCCGCGGCCGGCCAGCTCACCACCACTGACCTCAGCGCCGATATTGCCCAGGTGGGCCGGGTCAGGGTGGGGGAGGCGGGGTCACCCGCGGTGGCGACCCTGCTCTCGCTCGTGCCCCTTCGCCTGGGCTTTCTCGATATCCCCATCTCTGGCTCCCGTCTGACCATCGATGGCGCTCATTCCGCTTCGCCCGTCGCCATCAGGGATTTCGACGTCAATGCTCGCCTGACAGGTTGGCCTGGATCACGCAAGCTGGTGGGCGAGGTGACGGTGGCGGGCGGGGTGCTGACCCGCGCCAGGGGTGGGCGCAAGCCCAGCGCGGGCCCGGAGCGCCCGTGGTATGCGCTGCTGCCCCCGGGGCTCGCCCTGGATTTGCGCGTGCGCGGGGCCAAGAAGGCCATGCGCGTGGCGGTCCCGGTGCTGCCCGATGTCACGGTGGATTTCGACTGTCGCTTGCAGGCGACCCGGCAGGGCGCCACTCTCACCGGCAATCTGCACGGCGACAGCCCCTACGATCGAGCGGTAGTCGATCTGTACGCCTGGCTGGCCGGCAAAGACTTGCGCCGCTGCCGCCTGTAGCATCATCGTGTCGGGTGCGCACCCGTGATGATCGTAAGGCGGGCACGAGTGGGGGATATTCTACCCAGATCGAAAGATTCGTCAGTCAGAGTGGCCGCAAGCGGCCTTGACGGCGGCGAGCAGACGGCGCGTGCCCTCGGCCAAGACGGGGGGTGGCGAGAGCAGGCTGACCACCAGAGTCGCGCCCAGGTCGAGATCGAAGAAGTAGCCCGGCTGTACCAGTACTCCGTGCTCGCGCAAGAGCCGTAGGGCCCAGCCTTCCTCGCTCATGACGGCGGGTACGCGCACGATGGCGCTCCATCCTGCCTCGGCGGTTAGCAGGGTGCATGGACTATCGCTGACTAGCCTAGCCAGCTCGGCCAGATTGTGCCCGAGGCGTTCCCGTATGCTGGCCCTTATGCCGGCGCCGATGGCCAGCAGCTTGGGCAGGGCGATCTGTACCGGGGTTGCCACCGAGAGGTAGCTGTCCGCCACTAGGTCGAGGTGATGGAGGGCCTCGGCGACCGAGTCCGGTGGACCGCTGGCCGCGATCCACCCCAGCTTCATTTGCGGCAGGCCGCTCGCTTTGGACAGGCCGCCGAGCGAGAAGGTTAGGGCCGGGCTGGACAGACCGGCCATGGCGGGGAGCGCGTCCGGTGCGGGTGTGAGGGGAAAGTCGGCGAAGACCTCGTCGGCGATGATGGCCAAGCCGTGCCGGGCCGCCAGGGCGCAGAGTCGCTCGCCGTCGCCGGTGGTGAGGTATGAGCCGGTCGGGTTGTTGGGGCTCACCGCCACGATGGCGGCGACATCGCTCAGATCGAAGCTGTCGAAGTCGATGTGCCAGCGGCCATCGTAGGCTAGCCGGTACGGGCGGGGCACCAGTCCCTCCAGAGCCGCCAGGTAATCGAACAGGGGATAGCTAGGCTGCGGCACCAAGATTGCCTGCCCGGGATTGGCCAAAAGCTTGAACAGCAGCGCGTACGATTCGCTCGAGCTGGCGGTGAGCACGATGTGGTCGGGCGGCAGGGCGACTCCGCGCCGCAGGTAGTCGCGAGCGACGCAGGCGCATGCCTCGCTCATGCCACGCGGTGCAGGTCGGTAGCGGGCCAGCGCGGGGTCGGCGAAGGCCTGGGCCAGCTCGAGGTCGGGGTAGGGCAATTCGACCTGGGTCGGGTTGGTCACCGTCAAGTCGAGCACCGGCAATCCGGCCGCCGCACGTTCGGCTTGGGCCAGCGCCAGGGCGTTTTCTTCGGTCGCCCAGGGCAAACGGCGGGAGAAGCGCACGGCCGCCGCCGGCGTCACAGGGTGCCCACGTCTTCGGCGTGGACGAAGCCTTCGAGGCCATTGGCCAGGCGCACGTGCAGCCAGTCTTGTTCGCGCTCGAGGATGCGCACGCGGAGGCCGCCGTGCACTTGAAAGCTGGTGCGGAAGCTGTCGTCGCCGCCTTCCTTGACCGCCACCGAGTCGGGCAGTACCACGGCAAAGGGGATGCGGTCGAGACTCATGCGACCCACGAGCAGAAGCCCGGTCAGAAGGGCGCCCACGCCCAGGATGGCGGCGGCGGCAGTGACGGCGACGCGGGCATCTGCGGCACTGCGCCGGCGGAGCAAGAGCAAGGCGAAGCAGCCCACGTAGAGGACACTGAAGAGCACCACTTGGGTCGACGGACCGAGGTAAGTGACGATGCGCGTCCACAGCGGCTCGCGCTCGGCCCCCTCGAGCTTGTCGTGGGCACGCTGCTCCGCGAGCTTGTGCGCCTGGGTGAGGTTGAAGCGCGCGTCTTCGTCATCGGGCGCGACCACCAGTGCGCGCTCGAACGACCAGATCGCCTTGCCCAGCTGGCCCTGGCGAAAGTAGGTGACGCCCATGTTGTAGTAGAGATCGGACGAGATCACGTGCTGGCGGTCGAGCTGCTCATAGGCCGCCGCCGCCGCCGGGTAGTCACCGCGCAGGTTGGCCTCGTTGCCACGCTTCCAGGCCTGGTCGAGCAGGTCCGCGCGCGCAGCCGGCGCGGTCAGCAGTGCCAGGGTCACGGCCAGGGCGAAGGTCAGCCCGCTGCCCCCCTGGCTCCCGCGCACGTGCCGCCGCCCATGCCCGTATCCTCGCCCGCGCAATCTCATGCCTCACCCCGCGGCCGTGCGCCAAGCTTTTCAAAATCCTCGATGATCTCGCTCGCCCCTTCGATGGTGGCACTGGCCTCTTCCGTGCTTATACTGCCGGGGGCGAAGCGGGCGCGATCGCATGTGTCGAGCGCGGCCAGGGTGCCGTCCACCAGAGTGAGGCTGGCACCCAGCGCGACCAGGGCGGCACGCAGCTCAGCGCGTGACATGCCCACCACGGTGCGGCCGACCTTGCCCAGCAAGAGCTCGCTTAGTACTCGCTCGATCTCGGCCAGCGACGGGGCGAGCTTGCCCGCTCGCCACAAGGCGGCCGCGGTACGCAGGCGGCGGTTGACCGACCGGCGCAACCTGCGCTGGCGCTTGCCCTCGCTCTCCCGGCTCATACGTGCTCGCGCCACGCCAAACAGGCTGAGCAGCGCCAAGAGCCCGGGCGGGGCCGCCACCACGCCCAGGAGATATGGCGATCGGTAGAGGGCGGCCCCCAGATCGCGGTGGAGAGCGGGGTGGCTGTGGATGGGGCGCACTTGCAGGCCGAGCAGGTTTTCGCTGCCGGCTGCGGCGGGGGAGGAGGTGGCAAGGGGGGGATTGCTCGGCTGGGGCCGCGCTTCGCCGGTGACGGTCAGGCGCAAAGGCGAGGTCTTGAGGGTGGTGTAGCTGCCCTTCGAGGGGTCGAAAGTTGCCAGCTTGAAGGGGGCAATGGTGGTCTCGCCCGGCCTTTCCGGCAAGAGCAGATACTCGGCGGTCTTGCTGCCCGTGACGGCGCCCCCCGCGCGTGAGAGTGCCACGTGGATCTTGGGATCGTAGACCCTGAAGCCCTCCATCACGGGCAAGCCGGGCAGGGGGACCTCGTGGAGGTTGCCTTCGCCTTCCAGGCTGAGCTTGAGGGTGACGGCGTCGCCCACCTGCACGTGATCGCGGTCGAGCTCGGCCGCTAGCCGGTAACGGCCAACCGCGGACGGGTTGAAGTCGGCCGGCGCGCCCGCAGGCAGGGGCATGATCTCGATGGTCACCGGATCGGCCTTGAGGTGCTCGCTGCGCACATGAAAGAAGTCGGCGCGCGAAATGTCGGCTTCCAGAGGGGTTATGGTGTACCGCCCCGGGCGCAGCCCGAACAGGGCTTTGCGCATGAGCGGCCCGACCAGGTAGACATGTCCGTCGACGACTTGCTCGGACAAGGAGAGGTGTCCGCCTTGGCTGGGAACCTCGAGCTCCTCCACCCAGAAGCCATCGGTGCGCGCTTCCTTGGTGGGAGCGTAGTTGGTCTGGCGCTCGACCAGGCACAGCGACCACTCCACCGTGATCTGCTCGCCGACGTAGGCGCGCGTCTTGCTGGGCACGACACGGAGGAAGTTGTGGCGGCCCGCGGGCAGGCCTTGTCCGGGAGCAGCGGGAGCAGGCGCCGGCTCGGGCTCTTCGTCCGGCTCGAGGTCGGGGAAGAGGAACGACCCGGGGAAGCCCGGTATGCCGCGCGGCAGACGGGTGCGCGGCTGGGGCGGCGCCGGGGCTTGGCCGGCGTCGACCACGTTTACCGTCACCTTTTCCGTGGCCAGGGTGCGGCCGCCCGCGCGTACGGTGGCGGAAGCGATGGTGAGCTTGCCCTTTTGCACCGGCACCAGCTCGTAATGCCAGGTGTAATTCTGGCGCATGAAGCTGCCCCCGCCGCCCATCTGGATCTGGGTCGACTGGCTCGGCTGCTCGACCAGTACCCGGAAGCCGCGGAAGTCGGGTGGCCGGTAATCCTCCATGCCGCCGCCGTCGACCGACAGGGAGATCTCGAAGGGGAACGACTCGCCCAGCCCAACGGGGTTACGCCCGAGGCGGGCCGTGAACGACGGTCCCTGGGCGTAGGCGGGGCATGCCACCAGGACGGTGGCGACGAGGAGCAAAGCGGGTAAGCGGATCAAGCGGAGAGCAGCGGAGGAGGAGCGACGGCGGGGCGAGGGGAGTGGGGGACATCGGTCCGAGCGTAACGTCAGTGGCCGGTTCCTTGGGTGCCGCATCGCTCCGCGTTTGCACACGCGGCCAAGGGGCGAGCTCTCCCGGCCATGGCGTGGGCCCTGGCCACGGAGTGGGCGCTCCCGGCGATGGCGTGGGTAGGTCCGGCCACCGGGCGGGCGCTCCCCTCCGCACGGGGATAACCCCCGGCCACCAGGTGGGGCGGGGAGCTCTTGCTGGCAATTGGGCATGGTGAGGCTGGCTCGCGTCTACCAGTCTTTGGCCGGAGGTGCACGTCTCACCGCACGCAAGCGGGCGCGCATCTTCTCCAGGTCCTTGGGGCTCTGCTCCAGGTTATCCAGCACGGCGTCGATCTCGCGCATGTCGGCCGCTTCGTCCTTGCCGGGCGGCGGTTTTTGTCCCTCGGCCTGCTGCTTTTGCTGGTCCTGCTGCGCCTTCTGCTCTTGCTGCTTGGGCTCCTGCTTGGGCTGGTTCTCGTCCTTGTCCTTGTCCGGCTTGGGCTGATTTTCTTGCTGGTCTTTGTCCTGCTTCTGCTGGTCCTTCTTGTTGTCCTTGTTCTGGTCCTTGTCCTTGTCCTGCTTCTGCTGGTCCTTCTTGTCCTTGTCCTGCTCGTCCGGCTTGTCGTTCTTGTCGTTCTTGGACTGGTCCTGCTTGTCCTTTTGATCTTTCTTCTTCTCTTCCTCCTCCTTCCTCTTCTGGAGGGCCAGCTCGAGGTTCCACTTGGCGTTGGCGTTGCTCGGGTCGAGAGCCAAGGCGTGGCGGTAAGCGGCGACGGCGTCGTCGAACTTGTCGTTCTTGAAGTGGGTATTGCCGAGATTGTAAAAGGCCGCCGAGCGCAGCCCGGGCGAGCCTTCCTGGGTGGCGCGGAGAAACTCTTGACTGGCCTCCTCGTAGCGCGACAAGGCGAAGAGGGCGTTGCCGCGGTTGAAGTGCGCGCCCGGATCGGTGGGCAGGTCGGTGACCGCCTTGTTGTACTGGGTCAGGGCCTCCTCGGGCTTGCCGTTCTTCATGCTCGCATTGCCGGCCTCGGTGGGGCGGTTGTTGCGCTCGAGCGGATTCCAGGCGCCGAGCAGAGGTAAGAATGCGGTCATCACTAGAGCGGCGGGGAGGGCAGCCATGCTGGGGTTGCGGCGCACCCGGCGGCTCTCGCCCAGGCAAGCCTCGATGAGCAAGAGCAGCAGCGCGGGCCAGAGCAGGTATGCGTAGACCTCGTCATATTGCTTGACCAGGCGGGTCTCGCTGTCGGTGCGCTTGAGGCGAGCGAGCGCGTTCGCGATGGCCTCGACGCCGAAGTGCTGCGCGTCGGCGCGCAGATAGCCCCCCCCG
>Ga0187889_10004879_pt1 | contig 10809 bp, 8 predicted proteins | sample June2016WEW_7_10_2_FD_132992 | JGI IMG/M metagenome (GOLD analysis project Ga0187889, IMG submission 132992) | Peatland microbial communities from SPRUCE experiment site at the Marcell Experimental Forest, Minnesota, USA - June2016WEW_7_100 | ecosystem: Environmental > Terrestrial > Soil >... | reverse complement strand
CGATGTCTACCCCGGCGCTTACGACATTCCCGGTGACGGCGTCGATCAAGACTGCGAAGGCGGAGACGCTCCCCTGGTCGCCGACGCCGCTAATGCCGAGGCCGATGGCCAAGCGCCCGACGGCAAAGCGCCCACGACCAAGGTCGGCGCCTTCGCCGGCAATATTCTGATCATCGCCCTCGATGCTACCCGGGCCGACCGACTGGGGGTGGCGGGCTATGGCCGCCCAGCCGGGCACTCGCTCACTCCCAATCTGGATGCTCTGGCCAGGCGAGGAGCATATTTCCGCCGGGTTTGGTCGCAGGCCCCCAATACGCCGCGCTCGTTCCCCTCCTTCGCCACCTCGCGCTATCCTTCGGAGATTGCCTGGCAGAAGCGCAGCCTCAACTATTCCCCTCTCCTGCCCTCTAATCACACGTTCTTCGAGCAGCTTGCGGCGGTCGGGCTTCGTCCCCTGGGGATCTTTTCCCACTTCTACTTCACCCCGGATCGCGGGCTTGCGCGCGCCTTCGCCGAATGGTCGGACGACGGGGCCAAGAGCATCGCCGATTCCAACCAGGACATAGCCGCTCCCCGCATAGTCCCGCGGGTGATAGAGCGTTTGACCAAAGCGGCCGCCAAGGGCGAGCGCTTCGTGCTGTGGACCCACCTGTTCGAGCCCCATTCGGGCTACATGCCCCATCCCGAGTTCCCCTCCCATCTCTCGGGCATTCAGGGTCTAGAGGAGAAGTACGATTACGAAATCGCCTTTGCCGACCTGTGGATCGGCAAGATTCTTAAAGCTTTGGACGAGACCCAGCTGGCCAGGAACACCGCGGTCGTCGTCTTCGGCGATCACGGAGAGGCATGGGGGGAGCACAAGGTCTATTTCCATGGCCAGAATCTCGCGGAAGAGGAAATCCGGGTGCCGCTCATCGTGGCCATTCCCGGACGGCAGCCGATCGTGTCCGATGAAGAGGTCGGGCTCATCGACGTGGGCCCCACCTTGGTCGACCTGGTCGGCCTGCCCCGCGCCCCCCACCTGCACGGCCGCAGCCTCTTGCCCATCATCGCAGGCGGCTCTCTGCCGCCGCGGCCGGTTTTCGCCGAGCTCTTGCCGTCCACCGCCACCCCTGATCATCAAGTGGCCATCGTCGACCGGGGAAAGAAGCTGGTGCACAAGATCTCCGAGCATCGCTTCGAGCTCTTCGACCTCGCTACCGATGCGAAGCAGTTGCGCGACGTCGCCGCAAGTCCAGGCTACGAGAAGACTTTGGCCGAGCTCAAGGCCAAGCTGCTGGCCTTCGAGGAACGCCGACCCCCACCCTAGCCATGAGGCCACCAGACGGCTATCAGGCCGCTGATTTTAGGTTCTTCGCGGCTTGGCGGTTCATCAATCGCTTGAGGTCCTGCCCGGGCGCGAATACCACCGTGCATTGAGCGGGAATGGTGACCGGGGTGCCGGTACCCGGGGTGCGAACTATCCGGGCGTTGCGCCTGCGCTTGGTAAAGGTGCCAAACCCCGGGTAAGTCAGCCGCGGCGGGTTGAACGAGCTCGCCCGGGCGCGAATGAAGTAATCTCCCACTTCGGTGAAGACCGCGTCGACAATCTTGGCGTAGGCCTTCTTGGTCAAAGTCCGCGGGAGATCCTTGCGGCTTGCAACTCGGGCAATGAGCTCGGCCTTCGTCATCGCGCTACCCTTGTCAAGAGAAAAGCCCGGAAAGGGTAGGTTAACCCGAGCGGCAATGTCAACAGACAAAACCCCTCAAGGATAAAACCCCGACCAATGCGCTTTTGGGAACCCCCCTTACCCCTTACCAACCGATTCTTAGCCCCGCGGCCAGGCTGGTCAGCTCCGGGCTCGGTGAGTTGTTGACCTGAAGGAATATGCGCACCACATCGAAGATGCCCAGCTGTACACCCAAGATCTCGCGGAAGCGGGCGGGGCTGGGATTTTCGTGCTGGCCGACGTTAATCGAGGCTGAGCCGAGCGAGTAAGTGTTGCCACCCACGCTGCCGATCAAGTTCGCGCTATTGCCACCACTGTTCATCGCGATGCGCAGGTCGCTACCACCTCCGAGCTGGAAATCAAGGCCAATGCCGCCGTAGAAGGTGATCAGGGAGAAGAGGCGCAGGCTGGTGGTAAGCTCGAGCGGCACGGCCCAGGTCGTTTGATCGAGAGCGAAGAAGATGCCGGTATCCTGGACTGTCACCGAGCCCTGCGGCCCCGACGGGGTGTAGCTCGGCAAAGCAAAGCTCGTAGCCTGGATGGAGCTCTTGGCGTTCAAGGTGACGCGCGAATAGTCGGCACCGCTGGTGATGGCTATGCCGCCCCAGCGCACGAGCGCCTTAAGCGCCGAGGCATTGCGGCCGGGGGCGAGCAAGCGCAACTGGCCGTGCACGCCCCAGTTGTCGTAGCTACCCTGCAATTGGCCCAGGTCGGCGCTGCCCTGGAACCAGTTGGCGAATATCATCAGCGAGTCCAGGCCGAATAGACCGAGCCCCAGGCCACCCATGAGGGAAAAGTTGGCCCCACCCCCGCTCACGGGCGGGTTGGTGTACGAGCCGGACGGCTTATAGGCTTTGTCCAGGTCGCTCGCCACGCTCAGCGTCGCTCCCACCTCGACGCGGGTGGTCTCGGAGGCGTAATCGACGCCTAGGCTCTTCGAGGCAAAGGCTTGCGCGTTCTGAAAGTCCCTGAGGAAAGCTCCGACGTTGGTCACCTGGAAGAGGTTGTTTACCTGGCTGAGGATGCTGCTCGTGAGCTGACTCGTTGTCGTCCCGAGAGCAGCGGCAAGCTGGCTAGCCCCCGTGCCCGGGTTGATGCACACCTGGTCGCTCGGAGATGGGCCGGCGCACTGGACCTGCGCCCGAGCCGGCGGGCTGCCGGCTAGCAGGCCACCTGTCAGCGCGAGGACTACGGCGAGCTGCTGGGCCTGCCTCATACCGGCCCAATTGTAGCACCTTCTCGCCCCACCAGTATCGGGCGACGCCAGATCTGCCAGATTTTGGCGATCGATTTCGGCGATTTCGCCGATCTTGGGCGATTTTGGAGATCTCTTGGAGATCTTTTATCTTGGCGATTCGGCCCGCTGAGCCCGGTTGCCCTCGGTGCGCCATGGCGTGATAACATTCTCGTCGCATGCCAGCCAATACCAGCCTGGAATCACAGGGCCAGACCAACTGGGGAGCGCGCGGGCTTGTGTCCCTCGTGCTCTTCCTCATGCTCCTCGGGCTACTGGTGGTGAGCGTTGCCCAGCGCGGTTATGCCGAGCCGCTCTTCATTCACGCCACCTACTACCTCTTGATGGTGGCGGTGGTGACCTGGGCCACCCTCTATCTGGGAGCCGCCAGCGACTTGAGCAAGGCCCAGCTGGTCGCATGGATCAAGGACAACCGGGGCGGGATAATCGCCGCGGTGGCAGTAACGCTGACCGTTGGTCTAGCCATCCACCCGGCCTTGCGCGTGCTCTCCGACGAGGCCAACCTCCTCGGCACCTCCAAGAACTTCTTTTTCAGCAAGACCGCGACCTTCACCACCACGGGCAAGTACTACTATGACAACTTCTGGGACAGTGGCGTGGTCATCGACCGCCGTCCCTCCTTGTTCCCCTTCTTGGTCAGCCTGGTCCACGTGGTGCGCGGCTATCGCTACACCAACGTGTTCTGGTTCAACCTCCTCGCTCTCCCGCTCTTCGTTCTACTTGCCTATCGCATTGCAAAGTCGCTCTGGGGCGAGTTGGTGGGGCTGGTTGCCTGTCTGTTGGTGGCGGCTCACCCCATCACCCTGATCTCAGTGCGCTCGGGCGGCTTCGACTTCTTCGCCGCGTTGTTCACGTTGCTCATCGCTCACAGCTTCCTTGCCCATAGCCGGCGGCCTTCGGCGGAGCGGCTGGTCGCGCTGTGGGTGAACCTCTGCCTCTTCGCCGAGATTCGCTACGAGACGGCTCTATTCTTGCCCCCGCTGATGGCCCTGCTCTTCGTGTTCCGCCTGGTGCGGCTGGATTACCTGCGGCCCTACGCCGTCGTCTACGCCATGTCCCCGGCCTTCTTGCTACCCCGCATATGGCAGTCGATCTTGCGCGGCAACGTTCCCGAGCAGGATCCCGGCGCTGTCACCTTTAGCGTCAAGAACTTCTTCGACAACTTGCGCGAGTACCTGCGGCCTGTCCTCTCACCCTTCGATTTCCACCCCCCCCACGCGGCCATCGTGATCGCGCTGGGCCTAGCCGGCTCTATCGCCGGCCTATGGTGGTGCTGGCGGCAAGTGCGCAACCGTGACCAGGCGTCGCCCGACCTCAAGTTCGGCGCCATGGTGTTGGGCTGGATGGCCTTGCAGCTCGTAATCGTGTTCACCTACATCTGGGGCCGCGCACAACATCCCGCCGCTGCCCGGCTCATGATCTTGATCGACACCTTCTTCTCCTTCCCGGCAGCTTGGGTCCTGGTGCAGCTTTGCCGACGAGCGCGCCCGTTCCTCCCCGTGCTCGTCGCGGTTGCCTTGCTCGTGATCTATCTCCCGGTGGCCTCAGAGTACCGCGTCTTGAACGAGCTCACCCTCACCCGCGAGGCTTCCGCTACCTGGCGCTTCTTCGCGAGCCTGCACGAAAAGCGCATCATGATCGTCACCGAGCGGCCTGGCCTTTACACCATCATGGAGTACGGAGCCACCGACTACGAGTCGGCCCGCCAGGACTCGCAATTGCTCGACGCTCTCTCACGGCATCTGTTCTACGACATATACCTGGTCCAGCAGATTGATCTCACTTCCAAGAAGCCCTTGCCGCAGTTCGAGATCTGGCCCGACCGGCCCAAGCAGACGATGCTGGAGTTCCAAAACGACGCCAACGCCACCGTCCGCATCGCCCGCCTCATTAGCCGATAGCTTTCAGAAATTGAGGTAGGCGCCGGCGCGGCCCTCGACGACCCAGGCGAGCTTGGACTCGCTCGTGGTACCGCTGGCGCTTGCGACCACGAAGTCGCGCTCGCGCGGAATGAGGCCAGCCTCCACGAAGACGCCGAACGCCGGGATGATAGCCACGCCGGGAATTCCCACGCGCAACCCCACCACGCCGCCGTACTCGATTTCTCGCTTGCCGTCTCGGCCCAAGAGGTTGCTGACCCCTACGATGACCCGGCCATATATGGGGAGAAACGGCGGGACGATGGACAGCATCGGCCGCAGCTCGAGGTTGGTCTTGCTGCCCGAGGTGTCGGCAAAGTCAGTCACGATGCCGAGCTGGAGCTGGAACATGGACAACACGGGTAAGGAGGGCGCGTAGCCAGGGGCGATCTCGAGATTGAGCGGTTCCCAGTCCCGCGGCGTTGCAGTCTGATAGCCTTGGCCCACCGACGCGTCGAGGACAAACCCGGCACGCGCTGCGGCGGGAGGAAGGGTCAGGGCGGTCAGGACGGCGGCGACCAGTAACTTGCGCATCTCTCTTCTCCTTGATTGGGCGGCTGGGCGGCCGGCTCGCGAGCTCGGCCATGACCATGGCTACCCCAGCCCCGGATGCCGGTCAAGCTGCGTAGGATCGAAAGGACCCTCCCAGGGTCCTTAAATAATCGCGACCAGCACGCACGGCAGGGCACGGCTTTCAGGCGGGTACCTTGCGCTTGCGGCGGTGCTCGCGTAGCGCAAGGCGCAGGGGCGAGCCGTCGAATCCGAAGGCCTTGCGCAGCTCGTTAGCCAGATAGCGCCGATAGGGATGGCCTATCGCATTAGGCATGTTCGTGCTCACGAAGAAGGTGGGCGGCCTGACGTCCACCTGGCTTACGAAGTAGAGCTTGACGTGGCGTCCTGACGGCCCGGCGGGGGGCAGCCTGCGCTCCACGATTGCCGCGAAGCTCTTGTTCAGCTCCGCGGTCGGCACCCTGCGACTCCATTGCCCGTACACATGCGCGACCGAGCTAACAATGACCTCGGTGCCCCGGCCAGTGTGGGCTGACATCGGTAGCAGAGCCGCCCAGCCGAGGAAGCTCAGGGTTTCGCGCGCGGCACTGATGACCCGGTCGCGCTCGACGCGCGGGACCAAGTCCATCTTGTTCAGGATGACGATGGCCCCTCGGCCCGACTCCTCGATGAAGCTGGCTAGCCTGGCGTCCTCCGCGCTCGCACCCAGAGTGGCATCGATGACGAGCGCGACCACGTCGGCACGAGCCAGCTGGTCCCGTGCCATCTTGGCCGCCACGGCTTCGGTATGAGTGAAAATAGCGCGGCGGCGGCGTAACCCCGCGGTATCCACCAGCACGAACTCGCGACCGTTCGCGCTAAAGGGGGTGTCGATGGGATCGCGGGTTGTGCCGGGTTGGTCGTGGACCAGCACGCGCTCTTCCCCCAGGAGGCGGTTCACCAGCGACGACTTGCCGGCGTTGGGCTTACCCACGAAAGCGAGGCGGATGGGGAGCTCGGCCACCGCCTTGGTGATGCTCTCGGGCAATTCCTCGCTCCCGTGGTCTTCGCGCGGAGATCGACTCGGCTTGCGCTTTTCCTCCGCCCCACCCGACGTAGCAAGCCCCAGCGCAGCCACAATGGCATCGAGCAGATCCGCCACACCCCGGCCATGCGTCGCGGAGAGTCCGAAGACGTGGGTAAAGCCCAGGGCGTAGCCTTCCGCCAAGGACGCGTCGCGCAACGAAGAGTCGACCTTGTTGACTGCCACCAGAACTGTCTTGCCCGTGCGCCGCAGCAGGCGGGCCACTTCTTCATCGACCGCGGTCACCCCCTCCCCGGCGTCAAGCACGAGCACCAGGACTCGTGCGTCGTCGATAGCGCGCAGGGTTTGCGTGCGCATGGCTGCCAAGATGCCTGCCCCATCCGGATCTAGCCCTCCGGTATCGACAACCTGGAACTCCTGCCCATCCCAGGCGCATGCTCCGTAGCGCCGATCGCGGGTAACGCCTGGCACATCCTCGACCAGCGCTGGGCGGCCCCCCACCAGGCGGTTGAACAGGGACGATTTGCCCACGTTCGGTCGCCCGACCAGGGCAACCGTGGGCGAGGCAGCTCTCATGTCTCCTTCTCGCCGTAACCCAGCTCTGCTAGCTCGGCGGCCGAGCTGGTCCAGCCCTCGTCCAGGCGGACGTTGAGGCGGAGATGGGCCGGCCGGCCTAACATTTTTTCGATCTCAAGCCGCGCTGCGGTGCCAATGTCGCGGATCATGGATCCGCGCTTGCCGACCACGATAGCTCTTTGACTCTCCCGATCGACCACTATGGTTGCATCGAGCACCACGTCGCCGCGCGGACGCTCCTGCCAGGTCTCCACCACGACCGCGGTCGAGTAGGGCAGCTCCTGACGAAGGCGCAGAAAGAGCTGCTCACGCACCAACTCGCCGGCCAGAAAGCGCTCGCTCCGGTCGGTTAGCACATCCGGCCCGAAGAGTGGCGGCTGCTCGGGCAACAGGCGCATGAGCTCGCTCACCAGACCGTCGAGCCCCTTTTTGCGCGTGGCACAGGTTGGCACCACGGCAGCGAACCGGCCCGCCCTGCCCCACCATTCGATGAGCGGCAGGATCTGCGACTTGTCCGCGACCTTGTCGACCTTGTTGAGGCACAGGACCGCCGGCCTCTCCGCCCGGCTAATACGTTCTAGGATCCATGACTCCGCCTCTGGCAACCGGGAGGTCGGTGCGGCCACTCGGGCACCTCGCGCCGATGCCTCTACCACCATCAAGACGGCGTCGACCTGGTCGATAGCACCCATCGCCTCGCGCACCATGAATCGGTTGAGCTGGGAATGAGCAGCATGTACGCCAGGCGTGTCAACGAACACGATTTGCCCCGTGGCCGATCGACCAGATCCACGTGGGTCGCCAACCGCCAGTCTGGCCTCTCCGTTCCACACACCCACGATGCGATTGCGGGTGGTCTGGGGCTTGGGCGTGACTATGGCAAGCTTTTCCCCAACGATGGCGTTGAGCAAAGTCGACTTGCCGACGTTGGGTCGCCCGAGGATCGCGACCGTCCCTGCGATCTTGATAGCAGGTTCTTGGTCTGGTGGGATAGGGTCAGACACCGCGCGCGCTGGTATAGCACAACGTCATCGTCGCTCCGGGCATCTTACCCGCTACGTTCTGAAGTTGTGCACCACGTCCGGGGTCTTGCCCAGGGCTTCGCGCCGCGACAAGCGAATCTTGCCCGACGCTGAGTCGACGCCGATGACCTTCACCAGCATCTCGTCGCCCTCCTTGCAAATATCGCTGACCTGACGCACACGCTTTTCGTCGAGCTCGCTGATATGCACAAGACCATCGGTGCCCGGCAGGATCTCGACGAACGCACCAAAGTCGGCCAAACGCTTGACCAGCCCCATGTAGAACTCCCCTACCTCGGCCTGGGCGGTAAGCCCCTTGATGATATCGATAGCCTTCTGCGCCATGATCCCGTCGGAAGAGGCGATGTGTACCGTGCCATCGTCCTCGACGTCGATGGCCACCCCGGTCTGCGCCGTGATCCCCCTGATGGTCTTGCCGCCCGGGCCGATGATCTCGCGAATCTGGTCGGGCTTGACGCTTATGGTGAAGATGCGCGGAGCGTACTTGTTGAGCTCCTCGCGTGGGGTGGCCAAGGCCTCGGCCATCTTGCCCAGGATGTGATGGCGACCGCGCTGCGCCTGCTGTAGCGCCCGCTCGAGAATCTGCCGGGTGAGACCCTGGATCTTGATGTCCATCTGGACCGCGGTGACGCCTGTCTTCGAGCCGCAGATCTTGAAGTCCATGTCGCCCAGGTGGTCCTCATCGCCCAAGATGTCGGACAGCACGGCCACACGCTCACCTTCCTTGATGAGGCCCATGGCGATGCCGGCGACCGGTGTCTTGAGCGGCACTCCTGCATCCATCAGTGACAGGGCGCCACCGCACACCGAGGCCATCGAGGAGCTGCCATTCGATTCCAGAATCTCCGACACCACGCGAATGGTGTACGGGAAGGTCTTCTCATCGGGCAGCACCACGGCCAGGGCACGCTCGGCCAGGTGCCCATGCCCGGTCTCCCGTCGGCTGGCCCCGCGCAAAGGCTTGGTCTCACCTGTGGAAAATGGAGGAAAGTTATAGTGGAGCATGAAGGTCTTCTCGAACTCCTCGCCTAGACCTTCGATGTGCTGCGCGTCTTGCTTGGTGCCGAGGGTTGTGGTGACCAGGGCCTGGGTTTCGCCTCGGGTGAATAGGGCCGAGCCGTGCGTGCGGGGCAAGAGACTCACCTCGCAGGTGATGGGACGGATCTCTTCCGTGGCGCGACCATCTATGCGGCGCCCGGTGCTCAGCACCAGCTCGCGCAGATTCTTCTTCTTGGCCTTGTCGAAGGCGTCCTTGATCTCGCCCTCGCGCTCGGGAAACTCGAGCTTGAGGGTGTCGAGCGTCTCCGCCGCCGCATGGTCCAGCGCGGCGTAGCGCGCGAGCTTTTCGCGTATCGCCATGGCGGCTTCGATTTTTCCCTTGGCCAAGTCCATCACCCTCGCCTCCAGGGCCGGATCAACCGCCGGCGGCGAGAACTCGCGCTTGGCCCTGCCCACCGCGACACGCAGTTTCTCCTGCAGGTCGATGAGCGGCTGGGCCGCCTTGTGGGCGAACATGAGAGCGTCCACTATGACCTCCTCGCCGACCTGCTGGGCCCCACCCTCGACCATGACTATGGCGTCGCGGCTCACGGCCACCACCAAGTCCAGATCAGAGGTCTCCCGCTGGGCGGCGGTGGGATTCACCAGGAACTCGCCGTTTACCCGGCCCACCCGCACGCCCGCAAAGGGACCCGCCCATGGGATGTCGGACAAATGCAAGGCCGCCGACGCACCAGTCATGGCCAGCACGTCGGTCATGTTCTCGCGATCCGTCGACAGCACCGTGGCAATGACCTGGGTGTCGAAGCGCCAGCCCTTGGGGAAAAGGGGCCGGCACGGCCGATCGATCAGGCGGGAGGTTAGCACCTCGGTTTCCGTGAGGCGACCCTCGCGCTTGAAATAGCCTCCCGGGATCTTGCCCGCGGCCGAGGTCTTCTCCAGGTAGTCGACCGTGAGCGGCATGAAGTCGACGCCGGGTCTCAACCCGGCGGAAGCCACCGCCGTGACGAGAACCATCGAGTCACCGTAGCGAACGACGACGGCACCGTCGGCTTGCTTGGCCATGCGGCCGATTTCGATACTCAGCTCCTTGCCACCAAGGGGCACCCCTTCGCGAATGAACATTTATAGGACTCCTCTCTTAGAGCGGCCCCCGTGGCTTCGTCCCTTGTCTCGCAGGTCTCGGGTGGGATTGCCGTACGGTCAAGAATCTGCGGGACAAAGGATGAACGCAGGCACCGGGGCCTTCGTCAATATGGACATTGTAAATGGGAGCCCGCAAGGGCTCCCATGCCTCTCCTGCGCCGGCAGAGCGGTCTACTTGCGAATGCCGAGCGATTGGATCAGGTCACGATACCGCTTGACATCCTTCTTCTTCAAGTAGTCGAGCAAGCGACGCCTCTGGCTGACCAGCATCAACAGACCGCGGCGGGAATGGTGATCTTTCACGTGCACCCTAAAGTGCTCCGTGAGGTAGGAAATGCGCTCCGACAAGAGTGCAATCTGCACCTCCGGCGAACCAGTATCGGCATCGGCGCGAGCAAACTTCTTGACGACTTCTGCTTTTTTGACTGCGGCTAGACCCATTCGGTCACACTCATTTCTCTCTCTCGAATTCTTCGATGTCTTCTTGTTCCTAATGTCCTACATCACGGCGCCGTAGTCAACCTCGGTCACGCACGGCGGAGGAAGTGGTCGGGCCACGAAGTTCGGCCATGGCCGCTAGTACAGCCACGATCACGACCACGACGTTCGTGCTCGCCCAGGGCGGTCG
>Ga0187889_10004871_pt1 | contig 10824 bp, 10 predicted proteins | sample June2016WEW_7_10_2_FD_132992 | JGI IMG/M metagenome (GOLD analysis project Ga0187889, IMG submission 132992) | Peatland microbial communities from SPRUCE experiment site at the Marcell Experimental Forest, Minnesota, USA - June2016WEW_7_100 | ecosystem: Environmental > Terrestrial > Soil >... | reverse complement strand
ACCGGTCGTTGCGGCTGCCGCTTCAGGCAGTTCCCAGCGCGGATATTCATGCCGCCGGTGAAGCCCAGGCACCCGTCCGCCACCAGCAGTTTGCGGTGCGTCCGCAGGTTCAGTGACATCAGGTGCCAAAGATTGGACGAAGGCAGGAAACAGGCGCGCCGCACACCCTCCTGGCGCAGGGCCCGCAGGATGGAAGGCCAGGAATACCGCGCCCCGGCGGCGTCCACCAGCACGCGGACTTCCACGCCCCGCCGCACCGCCTGGCCCAGGGCTTGGGCGAAGGCCAACCCGGCTTCGTCCCGGTCGAAAATGTAGGTCTCCAGGGCCACGCTTCGCCGCGCCTGGCCGATGGCCTCGAGCATGGCCGGGTAGGCCGCGTCCCCGTTCACCAAGGGTTCGACCCGATTGCCCGGCAGCAGTGGCCGCTCGACCACGCTCTGGACGACCCGGGCCAGCATCTCGAGGTGCCCCGCCTGGGCCGGCAAATGGCGGTGCAGTTCCTCGGGCAGACAAGCCGCCTCGGCGGCCTGCGCGCGGTAGCGTTCCAGGTCCCCGCGCAACGAAGTGGCCTGCCGCCGAATCCGGTTGACGCCCAAGACGAAATAGAGCAGGGCGCCCACCAGCGGCAGGAGCCAAACAAACCCGACCCACCCGATAGCCGAGCGCGCGTCGCGCTTGTAGAGAATCACGTGAGCGGACGCCACGACCGAGAACAGCAAGGCAAACCCGGCCAGGACAAGGTGCCAGACCTCGGGTCCCCTGGCCCACAGGTGCGATGCCAATGGCATCCGCAATCACTATTACAAACCGTGCTCCCCGGCAACCCGATTCCTCGCTGGCTAAGGATTTGTGCTTTCCCCGTCAACTCGCCCCGCAGGGTTTCATCTGGGACATGCGCCGCTGCAACTCCTGCGGCGAGACGTCCTCGATATGCGTGGCGATGGTCCAAGTATGACCGAAGGGGTCGACGAGCGTCCCGGACCGGTCGCCGTAGAATTGGTCCTGCACCGGCTTGACGACCGCCGCGCCCGCGACAACGGCCTTGGCCACGCAGGCATCCACTTCCTCGACGTAAACCAGGATGCCGACGGGCGATCCGCCCAGGGATGACGGGCTCTTGAACTCCATTCCGGGCAACTCATCCGCCAGCATGACGGGGGAGTCGCCGATCTTGACCTCCGCATGAACGACGGTTCCGTTCGGGCCGGGCATGCGCATCACCTCGGACGCGCCGAACACCGCCTTGTAGAAGTCAATCGCTTTCGCCGCGCCTTTCACGATCAGGTACGGCGTGACAGTGTGGTAGGCGGCCGGAGTCGGGCTCACTTTCTTTTTCGCGAGGACATCGGGCCGTTCGGCAAGTGTCAGTGTCTCATTCATAGGTTGTAATTGTTAATATTAGCCACCACCGTTCACTTGTCAAACGCACCGCAGATAGCAGTGGTCGAGGGCGCATCGAATCAACTTGCCGTCGATCCGGATTCGTGCGAAATACGTCTTCGATGGTTCGCAACGAAGTCATTGCAAATGGACAGGTTGCGCCCGTAGCTCAGTTGGATAGAGCATCTGCCTTCTAAGCAGAGGGTCCTGGGTTCGAGTCCCAGCGGGCGCGCCAGTTTTTGCCGGGAGCCGCCACACCGGAATTTGACGATTTTTCCAACCGCCCGCACCGTGCTCCTCATCGCCGACCTCCAGAATCGGCAGCTTGCGCATAACTCATTCCGCCCGCGCTAACTCCACCCAAAACCGGCTTCCCTTCCCCAACTCCGACTCCACACCCGCCGCTCCGGGATGAACGGGCTGAGAGGCACCCCCAACGCCTCGCCGGCCTCTACTCCGAACATCTTCTCGGCCGCCGGATTGAACAGCACCACCCGCTGGCGCTCGTCAATCGAGACAATCGCGTCCATCGCCGACGCAATAACCCCCTGGAGCCGCGCCTTGACGTTTTTGCTGCACCCGCAGTCTCCCTCAGGGCGCGCGCAGCCGATACAGTCTGGTGCCGGGACCGACCGCAACGCCGACTATGGTTTGGCCTTGCTCGACCACATGCGGCTCCGGCGCAGGGGTCCACACGGCCGGCGCAGAGAGGCTGTCCGTGACCTCCAGGACGTAATCCACCGGGGAGGCCCAGGAGATGGTTATTTCATTGCCCACGCGACTCACGGTCAAGGAAGGGGGCGTGACGATGATATGCACCGGGCTTGAGACATTCGTCTCGCCCTGGTCGTCCGTGGTGACGGCGGTCAATGTGTAAGCCCCCGCCGCGACGTTGGTCCAAAGGAAACTGTACGGGGCAAGACTGGTTTGCCCCAACTGGAGGCTGCCGTTGAAAAACTGGGCGTTGGTGATGCGGCCGTCGGACTCGGAAGCGCTCACCGTGATAGCGATGTCGGTCGGCGCGCTGGATACGGCCCCGTCCCGAGGGCTAAGGATCACAACGGAGGAAGGGTAGTACGGACCGAAGGTGAAGCTGTCGATGGTTTGCACGGAGGCGCTTGAGCCGGTCGCGCCAGTAAAGCCGACGAACGCGGTGTTGGCGCCCCCAACAGTCGACGCCAGGTTGACCACGTAATTGGTGTCGTAGGTTAGGCCCGTATTCAGGTCCGCCAAGTGTTCGGTCAGAACCGAGCCGTCGTATTTCAAGGTGACCGCAATCGGATTGCCCGCTCCGAGGTCCAGCGGAAGTGTGGAAGAGTAGCCGCCGGCGTTCCCGTTGGCGGTGTACCCGGTGTCCGTAAACGCGTCACCCTGGAAGCCGGTCTCGACATCAAAGATGACGGCCCCGCTCGGGCCGATGCCGCAATAGCCCAGGCAGCCGTCACTGAGCGCGCTGGGGCCGTTGGTTGAGTTCTGCACCACGAAGGCGGCCCCCGACGCGCCCACGGTGGCCCGGCGGATGAAGCGGGCCTCGAAATTCGTGATGATTTGGCTCGTGTTGAAAAAGGCGCTGCCGGTCTCTCCCGGCAAACCGTCGGTCAAGGTGAGCACGTCATTGGTTGCGCTCGCGCCCCCGTTGAGTGTCCAGCCCGCGGCGTTCCCGCCGAAACCGGCGATGGCCGCAGCCGGAGGGGCCGAGGCGAAGAAGGCAGTCACTTCGCCGCTGGGGAGCATATTTGTCGCGACGGCGATGGCCCGGACTACCGTCGAATCAGTCAGCGTGAAAGGCGCGATAAAACGAGGGGAATCGGGCGTGGCGGCGGTACCGTCGAGCGTGTAATGGACCTCAGCATCGGGGGAGGCCACGGCGAGGTCGACAAGGACCGAGTTGGTGAACACTCCGCCGTTGGGATTGAGGGTTGGAGCGGGGACCCACGAAGCGTTCCCGAAGACGGACAAACGAGAGGCCCCGCTGACATAGACCTTCCCGTTGGCCACCGTGGGCACGCTAAACTTGATGGCCCCGCCCGGATCGTCCCTCGCTGCGGCCTGGGAGCTGTTATAAAGCTCCCTGGACAGATCGGCGGCGTCATAGGCGTGAAGCGTCCCCCGGCCGCCGTAGGGGGCGGTGTCGGCTTGCACGACCCAGACGATGCCATCGTTGGCGCCATTCGCGGACACCGCCGGGGTCGCGCCGGGAAAACCAAAAGTGGAGAGCGATTGTGAGACCGGGGAACTGACCAGCAAGCCGTTGGCGAAGGTGAAGGCCTTCAGGAAATCCCCCTGCGCCGCGTAATACAGTTGGTTGTTGAAATAGGCCGGCAGGCTGAAGGTCGAGATCACCGCGCCGGACAAGGCCTGCACGATTTGGCTGTCGTTTGTGGGATTGAAGTGGCCAAGGTTGTCCCGGTCGACCAAGTAGATTGTTCCTTCCTTGCCCGAGCCAACCAGGAGATGGGGGTGGGCTGGGCTGCCCACTGAATCCGGCAGCACCAGGGCTCCCCCCGAGCCCAGGTCCCCATCGAAATCCGCCATCTGCTGCTGGTTGTAGGGGGTGAAATAATCCGCGACCTCCAGGCCGGCGCCGGTCAGGGCCAGTTTGAGGAAGCTATCGCCATAGTTGTCGAGGGCAGGGTCGAAAGTTCCGTTGCCCGTAAGGCAGTAAATGTCGCCATCGATCCCCGCGGCAAGGGCGGCGCCGGACTGCCAGATTCCGCCTTCGCTGCCGTTTGGCGTTGTGTTGAATGCGCCCAGCAACTGCAAGGTCTGCGCGTCATAGGCCAATACCCATCCGTGGAACCAGCCCGCATCGGCGTAAGAAGCGTAGGCGAGGTAAACCACCCCGTTGAGCGCCAACAGGCCCGCTCGGTTCAACTGCCAGAACCCAACAAAGGGAACCTGCCCCGAGCCATCATTGCCCAACCCGGTGCCGCTGACGCTGGCCTGGACCAGGACCGGCCCGCCAAACTTCTCGCCGCCCGTTCCCAGGTCGAGGGCGTGCAGGCGATGGACGAAGGGAGCGCCGGTGGGTCCAGCTTCCCGAGTCGCGGTGTCCACGTAAATGGCGCCCGAGCCAAGGTCAATCACCGGCGTGCTGGTGATGCCGATCTCCGGCATGATAACGTAGTATTCGGCTTCTCCGGGCACGGTCGTCACCCCGGCGGCCGGATTGATGAGACTGGCGCGCCAGAGAGGGACGGCGTTGCTGCCGCGGTTGTCATCCGCGTCGAAAGCGTACACGCTGTCGTGCTCCGTGGCGACAAACACCACGTTATGTGTCCCCCGGTTGGGGATGGCCAGGTTCGATACATAGAGCGGCTGGGCGTAAATGTCCCCATCCACGTCACAAGAGAACAGCCGGCCGAAGCTGTTGGTGTTGACGTTCGCGCGGGTCAGCATTGTTTCATTCAGGTTTTGTCCTGTGCGCGCGTTGTCGTTGTGGTAGGTCAGCATATTCACCTGGGCCGGGGACGGGAGCGGCACGGCGCCAACCAGGACGCAGCCCAGGAACAAGGGGCGAAGCCGCCGCAAAAGTCTTCGGGAATACGTCAATTCGGGCGCGGAGGATCTCAGCATCGGTAATGATCGCATAACCTGACTGGGAGATCCAGCAGAAATACCCGGACGCGCAGGCGGTCAGTGCAGGTGGGCGGCATCGATCAGGCCAAAACCGTCTAAAATCAGTCCACTACTTTGCCGCCGCACGTGGGGTACAGGACGCCGCAGGGCTTGACTTGCTTAGGAAAAGCGCCTAAAACGCTTCAAAATAAAGGCCCGCAAACGGGTTAGCCGTGCCTTCCAAGCAGAGGGTCCTGGGTTCGAGTCCCAGCGGGCGCGCCAATAAAATGGGGCGTTCCCGAACGCCGGCTCTCGGGAGGCCAACCGGTTTATACAGTTGTTTAGACAGTGGCGGCATGAAAGCAAATTTGAAACCAGCCAACTCAAAAGCGCGAGCCTTGCTGAAAAAGTTGCAGGCCCTGGCCGAGCGGGGAATTGACGGCGAGAAAACCTCGGCTCAAAGGAGAATTGCCCGGCTCAAAGCGCGGTTCGACTTCACCGGGCCAGACCCCGCTGAGACACCAGATTTGTTCCTTGGCAGCTTCAAGCGTTCGACCACGGCCAGACGCATCTACTTTTTCGGCCGCAATGAATTTGATGTGGCCAATGCCGTGAAATGGGCGATTGAATCGGCAACTAAAATCGCGTGCGTGTATCGGGACGGCGAACTGCTGGCCGAAGCGACGCCCAGCACGGCAAACCGGCTGGCGGAAATTGCCGTTCACATCGCCCACAGTTTCCGCACCCTGCTTGACCACTTTAGCGCGGTCGATGGCGTGAGCGCAAATGATCGGGGTGTTTTTGTCATGGGGCTGTATGATGGAATGATGAACGAGGTGCGGAACGTCGGGCAACGGCTGCCGAGCCGGCCTGGTCCGACGAAAATGCCCAAGGGCAAGAAACGTGCCGTGACCCGCGCCACCGGCCTCCATATCCACCCATACACCCTGGCTTTAAGCCTCGGCAAACAAATTCGTTTCTCCACGCCGTTGGAACAAATCGCCGCGGAGTTGGAGGCGGTTACGCAGAAACGTTTAACTTAAGGTTCGTGTTACGGTGTGCGGACTCAAGAGGCTCAATGTGGTCGAGACCCCGGTCACGATCACCCTCAAGGGAACCACTAAGGAAACCAACGGCCTCATTCGGCTTACGGCGGCCGGTCCTGACCCGGCAGCAGCGGAGCGCGCCGCTGGGGAAGGCGCCAACCGCTTGTGTGATAGGCTACGGCAAACGTTTGGCAGCACGAACCGGATTGTCGGCCGGGCACACAGCTTTGCTTCGTCCTCGGTCCACCAGCGGACCTGGTTCACGTTTAGAAAAGCCGCTCCGGTAACGGCGTTTCCTGTGGCAGGCCGGGTCTTCTTCGATCACGCTGGTTTGTCCATCGATCCGGGCAGCCGATGGGATCGGTACTATGACTGGATCGGCTATCCAGCCTGCCACCTCGCCAGCTTGTCTGGCGTCGGCCGGTTCTCGGGCAATTCCATTCACGCAAGTTTGGTTGGTGAGCACATCTCCTCCCGCGGCGCCGACGGCTGGACTTTTGTCGCCAGGAGGAAATCCGATGCTTCCCGAGCGTTGCCAGAGGTCGATGCGGCAGTCGCCGAGTCACGCTCGCAGTTTCAAACGAACTCACGCACGATTCCCTCTTCCTGGCGAGAGGATCCGTTTGTCTCGGACTCAGGCGTGCATGGGACGCGCCTTTCTTTTATTGAGCAGTATCCCGCCATCAACCCAAGATTGGGCGGGACGATGACGATGACGCAGGCCGTCCATGAATACATCCTGACGAATGCCCAGCAGCGTGGGGTGACGCTCGAGTACGTTACGGTCACAGAAAGCGCATCCGATGCGGTCCGCCGGATGATTGAAAAGACATTGAGATTGGAACCGTAGGCTGGGGATGGTCACGGCTCGTGGAGGATGTCCTCCAGCGGCGGCGTCCGGCCGGCGGTGTGGGAGGCGTCTCGGCCCCGGCTCTTGCATCCCGTTGTGCTGGCACGCCCGCTTTCAGGCCGAAGGCCTGGCTCATACCAGCCCAGACTGGTCGGCTTAGCACAGCACAGGCCGCAGGATGAATCGCGCTTTCAGCGCTCCGGATTGTTTTTGGTGGCTAAACCCAGGGCGTTGCCCTGGGCTGGTATGAGCGGCGCCTTCGGCGTCTCAGATGCGCCCGCCGCCCTGGTTCCAAGGTGCTCTCAACGCATTCGTGCGCCCGACAGGGAACGTCTAAACATGCCAATTGCGGGCGGGTCGGGGGCCTGTTAGGTTTAGGGCTTGGGTGCGGGTCTGCTGCGGCAGCCGCCCGAGAGATCAAGATTTCAAGACAATGCTATGAAGAAACTGGCGGTGCCTCTTCTGCTCAGCCTGGTCCTGCTGTGCGGCTGCGCGCGATACTACGTGGTCAAACTCAGCAACGGCACGCGGGTTACGGCGGTCGGCAAACCCAAGCTCAAGGGCGCCCACTACGAATACAAAGATGCCAGCGGGAAGGTGCAGCGAGTTCCCGAGGGCCGGGTAACCGAGATCGAGCCCGCCTCGATGGCCAGGAAGGAGGAGAGCCAGTTTATTTCGACGCCCGGGAAGTGACGAACTTCTCGACGTATTTGCCGATCAGGTCGGCCTCGAGATTCACGGCGTCCCCGACCTTGCGCTCGCGCAGGGCGGTGACCTCGTAGGTATGGGGAATAATCCAGATGCGAAAGCCTTGGTCCTGCACGCCGGCAACGGTCAGGCTGATGCCGTCCACCGCGATGGAGCCTTTGAACACCACGTAGCGCATGACTTCCTCCGGCGCGGCCAGGTCGAGCACGTGGTCCTGACCCTGGCGTTCCCAGCGCGCAATGGTGCCGACGCCATCGATGTGCCCGGTGACAAAATGGCCGCCCAGGTTGCCGTCGGTTCGCAAGGGCCGTTCGAGATTGACCAGCGACCCGGCCCGGGCGAACTGCAGGTTCGTCCGTTCCCAGGTTTCCTTGAGCAAATCGAACCGGGCCAGCCGTTCTTTGCCGCGCCCGGCCAGCTTCACCACGGTCAGGCAACAACCATTGACTGCGAGGCTCGAGCCGACCTTGAGCCCGCGCGCGCAAAGCCGCACACGCACGCCCAGCTCGATTGACTTCTCCGCCGGCTTGATTTGCTCCACGGTGCCGGTTTCCTCGACGATTCCTGTGAACATGACGCCCGCCAGACTTGCAGGGCAAAGCCGGCGTGGCAAGCCCGGAACGCCGGCTTCAGCCGGCAGCCGGGCTCCGGTGGAGCGTGGGAGCATGGGAGCGTGAGAGCGTGAGAGCGTGGAGCGTGGCTGCGATGCGCCCACGCTCTGCGCTCTACGCTCGGACGCTCCACGCCGGACGCCAGGCAAAGCCGGTTTGCTAGAATTCCGCCCAAAGCACCGAATTTGTTTTTGCGCGCGCCCTAAAGGGCGTCTTCAACTTGAGCCGTGAGGAGCCAGTCGGGGCCAAGCCTGCGCCATTGGACCTGGCTCAGGTCCAGGGTCTGGTCCATCGCCAGGGCGCCAATGCCGCCGACGGCGGGGCGCGAGCCGCCTCCGCCCAGGATCTTGGGGGCGTAGAAGAAGGCGATGCGTTGCGCCAGGCCCTCGAGCAGGAAGGCGGCGTTGACTTCGCCTCCGCCTTCGACCAGCAGGCTCGTTACGTTGTCGGCCCCGAGTTTTTTCATGAGCCAGGGCAGGTTGATGCGATGCGGGCCGCGCCTGGCCTGGCGGCGGGCGGCCCGAGCCGGCGGCGCCACCAGCACATTCACCCGCGCCGCCAGCGCCGCTACGCGCTTCTTCGGGGCGGATTGGCCCACCACGATAGTCGTAAGCGCCGCAGGGTCGTCACTGACCACTTTGGCTCCCAGCGGCGTGCGCGCCATCGAATCCAGCACGAACCGTCTCAGCGGATGACCTCCGGCCTCCGGCCTTTGATTTCGACCTAATCTGACCGTCAGGCTTGGGTCGTCGGCCAAAATGGTGTTGATGCCGACCAGGATGGCATCGGCGCCCTGGCGCAATTTCATGCCGTAATTGCGGGCCCGCTCGCCGGTAATCCATTTCGATTGGCCGGAACCCGTGGCGATCTTGCCGTCGAGGGTCATGGCGGCTTTGACGGTGACAAAGGGCGCGCGGCGGACGATCCAATGGTTGAAGGCCCGGTTGAGGCGCTCGCATGGCCGGGCCAGCACGCCCTGGACTACCGTGAGGCCGGCGTCCCGCAAGAGGGCGAAACCCCTGCCGGCATGGCGCGGGTTCGGGTCGGTCGCGCCGGCGACGACCTTGGAAAGGCGCGCCTCCATAATGGCTTGGGTGCAAGGGGGCGTGCGGCCGTGAGTGCAGCAGGGCTCGAGTGTGACATAGAGGGTAGCGCCCTGGACGCGCTGATGGCGTCGTTGCGCGTCCCCGAGCGCCTCGATTTCAGCGTGCGGCCCGCCGGCTCGACGATGCCAGCCGCGCCCAAGGACCCGGCCGGCCTTGACCAGGACCGCGCCGACCATCGGGTTGGGCGAAGTGGCGCCGTAACCGCGCAGGGCCAGGCGCAGGGCCAGGCGCAGGTAATCAGAGTCGGTCCGCATTAGCTCTCCCCGAAGAGCGCGTGGGCAAATTGTTGAGGGCTGAAGGGCTGCAAATCATCAGGCTGCTCGCCCAGGCCGATGAACTTGACGGGCAGAGCCAGTTCCTGGTGAATGGCGACGACCATGCCGCCTTTGCTGGTGCCGTCGAGCTTGGTGACGATAAGCCCGGTCAGGGGGACGGCCTTGTTGAACTCGCGGGCCTGGTTGAGGGCGTTCATGCCGGTGGTGGCGTCCAGGACCAGGAGGACCTCGTGGGGAGCGCCGGGCAATAGCCTGGCCGTGACGCGGTGGAGCTTTTGGAGCTCCTGCATCAGGTTGTGTTTGGTGTGCAGGCGGCCGGCAGTGTCCACAAACAAATAGTGGGCTGCGCGCGCCTGCGCCGCCGCCACGGCGTCATGCGCCACGGCTGCGGCATCCGCCCCATAAGCCCCCGCAATGACTTCCACCTCCAACCGCTGGCCCCAAAGCTTGAGCTGTTCGATGGCGGCGGCGCGGAAGGTGTCGCAGGCGGCCAGCATCGCCTTCTGCCCGCGGGCCTGGACGAGGCGGGCCAGCTTGGCGGCCGTCGTGGTTTTGCCGGTGCCGTTCACGCCGACGATCGAGACCACCGTCAGCCCGTCGGGCGCCCGGCGCAATTCCGGCTGATCGGCGGCGAAGCTGCGCACGACTTCGTTCTCGGCGATGGCGGACACGTCGAGGCCGGCGGCGCCCTGGGTCTCGTATGACTTCTTGACGGCATCGAGGATCTTGCCGGTCACCCCGAGGCCGAGGTCGGCGGCAATGAGGGCGGCCTCCAGCTCTTCGAGGGCCTCGGCCTCGAGCCGGGGCGAGCGGGTGATGATGCGTTTGATCTCGTGCGCCAGCTTGCTGTGCGTCCGTTGCAGGCCGGCCTTGAATTTTGCCAATAAACCCATCGGTCAGCGCGCAATATGCACGCCCGGGTGCGGATTGGCAATCACGGCCCTGCGTTCCTGAATTTTGGCCTTGAGCTTTTCGACATAGTGGCAGGGCAGCTTCACGGTGCCGATGAGAGGTCTGCCCTTGCTGACGCCGTGGCAATCGGAGCCGCCTGTAACCAGGAGTTGAAACCGGGCGGCCACTTCCAGGTAATGCCGGGCGGCGCCCGAAGAGTGCTTGGTATGGAAGCACTCCAGGCCGTCCAGTCCCGCCTCGACGACGCCAGGGATGATGTTGTCGGTGCGGTTGAGCCCCGGGTGCGCCAGGACGGCCACGCCGTCGGCGTGGTGAATGAGGGCAATGGCCTCGGCGGCGGACAGCTTGAACTTGGGCACCCAGGCAGGCCGGTTCTTT
>Ga0187889_10004866_pt1 | contig 10830 bp, 9 predicted proteins | sample June2016WEW_7_10_2_FD_132992 | JGI IMG/M metagenome (GOLD analysis project Ga0187889, IMG submission 132992) | Peatland microbial communities from SPRUCE experiment site at the Marcell Experimental Forest, Minnesota, USA - June2016WEW_7_100 | ecosystem: Environmental > Terrestrial > Soil >... | reverse complement strand
TCGCCCGATCGGATTGGCCTCCTGTTCGAGCATTTCTTTTTCGGCCAGCTGCGCGCCCTGGCAGCGGCCCGCGACGTCGATGTGCCGGTGAGCAGCTACCGGACCGAGCATGGCGCGGAAGTGGATTTTATCGTCGAGCCGCAAGGCAAGCTGTGGGCTATCGAGTGCAAGGCCTCTCGCCAGGTCGGCCCCAGCGACCTGAGGGGGTTGCGCAGCTTCGCCGAGACGGCCAAACGCAGGCATCGTGCCGTGGTCGCTTACCTGGGTGATGCCCCTCGCGCCATCGACGGGGTCGAGGTTCTGCCTTGGCAGCAGGTCCTGGCCGAGATCGGCGCGGCCCTCGACTGAAGCCCTCTGTTTGCAGCTCTGGCACTGGCCAGCCGACCAGGAATATCGTCTACTAGCCGCATGGAACGACGAGTATTGGGCGGAAGTGGCCTGGCGGTGTCCGAGCAGGGGCTCGGCTGCATGGGCATGAGTGATTTCTATGCTGGCCGGGACGAAGCTGAGTCGCTGGCCACCCTGACGCGCGCTTGTGAGCTGGGCGTCGATTTCTTCGACACCGCGGAGATGTACGGCCCCTACAAGAACGAAGAGTTGCTCGGGCGTTTTCTCAAGGGGCGGCGCAACCATCTGGTAGTGGCTTCCAAGTTCGGCATCGTGCGCGATCCGGGCGACGTGACCAAGCGCCTCATGGATGGCTCGCCGGCCAATTTGCGGCGTTCCATCGAGGGCAGCCTCCGGCGGCTCGGGACCGATTACCTGGATCTCTACTACTTGCACCGTGTCGACCCGAAAATCCCTATCGAAGACACGGTGGGGGCCATGGCCAGGCTGGTCGAGGAGGGCAAGGTGCGCTTCCTCGGCCTGAGCGAGGCCGGGCCCGCGACCTTGGGCCGGGCGAGTAAGGTCCATCCCATCGCCGCCGTCCAGTCGGAGTACTCGCTCTGGAGCCGCGAGCCCGAGGACGGCGTTCTTGCGGCCTGCCGGCAGCTCGGCATCGGCTTCGTGGCTTATAGCCCGCTCGGGCGGGGCTTTTTGACCGGCCAAATTAAGAGCTTCGCCGATCTCGCGCCCGACGACTACCGCCGCCACCTCCCCCGCTTCCAGGGCGACAACTTCGCCAAGAACCTGGTCCTGCTCGACCGGGTGCGGGAGATCGCGGGCCGCAAGGGCTGCACCCCGGCCCAGCTCGCCCTGGCCTGGGTTCTGGCCCAAGGCAAGGACATTATCCCCATCCCAGGCACCAAGCGACGCTCATACCTCGAGGAGAACGTCGCTGCCTCGCGGATCTCGCTCAGCTCGGAAGAGCTGCAGCAGATCGACGAGGCTGCCCCGAAGGGATCAGCGGCCGGGCTACGCTACCCCGCCGCCTTCATGACCGCGGTGGCTCCCTAGGAGCCGGGTTGGAGCTGGCCGCTGTCGCCAAAATCGGCTCTCGCGTGGATCTCACGTGCACCAAGAGTCGACCTTCGCGGTTTTCCAGTTCAATCTGGAGGACGAGATGGCAAGTCGTCGATCAGTCACCGAGACAAAAGCTGCCGGAGTTGTCGGGAGCGCTCCCGAGGCTGCTTCCCCGCCCGGTGACCAGCACCGTGATCCCGGTGGCCAGCCCCATGATCAGGATCATCAGGACCGGCAGGCGCGCCACCTGGCCCGGATGCAGCGCAAGAAGGCCATCATCGACGCCGCCATCTCTGCGGCGGCCGAAGAGCGTGGCCTACTATTGGTGCACACCGGCAACGGAAAAGGCAAGAGCAGCTCGGCCTTTGGTATGCTGGCACGCGCTTTGGGCCATGGCTTGCAGTGCGCCGTGATCCAGTTCGTGAAGAGCCGTTCCGACACGGGCGAAGAGTCCTTCTTTCGGGCCTGCAAGGGCGTGCGCTGGCACGTGATGGGGGCTGGCTTTACCTGGGACACCCAGGATGACGAACGCGATCGTGCCAATGCCAGGGCGGCGTGGGATCAGGCATGCGCCTACCTGAGCGATGCTCGCATCGACCTGGTGGTGCTCGATGAATTTACCTACGCCATCAACTACGGCTGGGTACCGCTTGCGGAAGCGCTAGCCGCGCTGGCCCAGCGGCCGCGCATGCAGCACGTGGTGGTAACCGGCCGGAGCGCTCCTGCCGGGCTGATCGCGCAGGCCGATACCGTGTGCGAGATGACATCGCCCAAGCACGCGTACCAGGCGGGCGTAAGGGCCATGCCTGGCATCGAGTGGTAGCTGGCCAGGGGCCGCCTGCGGCCAGCGTTCACTTTTCGCTCTAGCTAGCTCTCGACGCTGAGCGTCTCGGCCGGCGCGGACCGGGGACGACCGGCTACTCCCCGATGCGAGGGACTGGTCCGAGAATGTCCTTCGCGTGGACCCAGATGTGGTCGTGGCCGCCAGCCAATGCTACGCCTCGCTTGATGCGATAGGTAAGGTGGTTTGCCTGGTACGAGGCCACGAAACGCAGGGGCGCCAGCACCTGAAGAATCGCTGTCTGGCTGCCTGGCTCCTCCAGATCAATAGTCACCGGCACGTTCTTGAGGTCCAGAGCGAAAGTCAATCCAGGTGTCGCCACCACCACATCCCTCAAGCTGGCCTTCTTCGTTATCACGCGACATGTTGCCCAAGCTCCCCGGGTAGCAAACCCGCATGCCATCACGAGCAGAATCGAAGCCCGGTGCCGGTGCGCGGCCGTGGCCTTGGTGGCACGCATGCACAGAGTGTAGACGGAAGGAAGCGCATACGGTGCGCAAGCTCTAATAGCGGCGATGTCACGCTGGGCTTTCACGAGAAATGCCATCAAGATGACTACGAAGCGTATCTGAAGTCGCACCCCTTACCTGATCTGCCCATCCTGCATGTGGGTATGACTGGGGGCGAGTACAATCAGGCGATCGCCGCGTTCAATGAGAAGCTGAAGGCCTATTTCAAGACCATGAAAGCGGAATCCGTGTCGAAGACGGATGAAGCCGGTTATTCAAAATCCACGTATGAAAAGACGGGAAAGCCATACCACCACATGATTCCGACGAAGTAACTGTGCTTCAGTCCTCGGCCGCTGGCGTTGGCGTTGTCGTTACGCCGCCTCGCTGCCGCTCACCGCTGGCGCGGGTGGGCAGGCTACCGGGCCCAGGCGGGCGTTTTCGGCTTTGCGCAGAGCGACCAGCTTGGTGCGCAACTCTTCGGCCAGGGCGGGGTGCTCGTCAAGGTACTGGCAGGCTTTGTCGCGGCCTTGGCCGATGCGCTCGCCGTTGCAGGCGTAGTAGGCGCCGGATTTCTCGAGCAGGCCTGCGGCGCTGGCCAGGTCGACGATCTCGGAGTTGAGCGAGATGCCGGAGCCGTAGAGGATCTCGAGCTCGCACTCGCGGAAGGGTGGGGCGACCTTGTTCTTCACCACCTTTATCCGGGTCTTGTTGCCCAGCACCTGCTCGCCGCTCTTGACCACGCCAGTCTTGCGGATGTCGAGGCGGACGCTGGCGTAGAACTTGAGAGCGTTGCCGCCGGTGGTGGTCTCGGGGTTGCCGTAGACCACGCCGATCTTCTGGCGGAGCTGGTTGATGAAGATCACGCAGGCGCTGTTACGGCTGGTGGCGGCGGTCAGCTTGCGCAGGGCCTGGCTCATGAGGCGGGCCTGCAGGCCCATGTGGGCATCACCCATCTCGCCCTCGAGCTCGGCCTTGGGCACCAGGGCGGCCACCGAGTCCACCACGACCAGGTCGACGGCGCCGGTGGCCACCAGCTTGTCCACGATCTCGAGGGCCTGCTCGCCGCTGTCGGGCTGCGAGATCAGCAGATCCTCCAGGCGGACGCCGAGCTTGCGGGCGTAGCTGACGTCGAGGGCATGCTCGGCGTCGATGAAGGCGCACACCCCGCCGCCCTTTTGCGCCTGGGCGATGGTGTGCAAGGTCAGGGTGGTCTTGCCCGAGGACTCGGGCCCGAAGACTTCGACGACACGGCCGCGGGGCAGCCCGCCCACGCCCAGGGCGAGGTCGAGGCCGAGCGAGCCGGTGGGGATGACGGCGATGTCCTCGGCCTCGCCCCCGAGCGACATGATCGCACCCTTGCCGAACTGCTTCTCTATGGCGGCCAGCGCGATGGCGATGGCCTTGAGCTTCTCCTTGATCGTGGACATTTCCATTCTCCTTTGCTCAGCTAGCTTCTCGATCGAGAGATCGATAGGTGAGGGCTTCGCCCAGGTGGGGAGCGCGGACGGCGACGCTGCCCTCCAAATCGGCGATGGTGCGGGCCAGGCGGCGCACGCGCTCGATAGCTCGCGCTGACAAGGCCAGGCGCTCGACCGCTCGTTCGAGCAGGCGATGGCCATCGCCGTCGAGCGTCGCCACCGACAATAGCTCGCTGGTGGAGAGGCGGGCGTTGTTGCGCGGCCCGCGCTCTTGCTGACGCAAGCGCGCCCTTTCCACCCGCGTGCGCACGGCCGCCGTGGCCTCGCCCTGCGCTTGGCTGGTCAGCTGGCGATAGCTGAGGGCGGGGACCTCCACGTGCATGTCGATGCGATCGAGGAGGGGGCCGGAGAGCTTGGCGCGATAGGCGTTGATGGCGAGCTGGGAGCAGGTGCAGGTGCGCAGGCGGTTGCCATGGTGGCCGCACGGGCAGGGGTTGAGGGCGGCCACCAGCATGAAGTCGGCGGGGAAGACGACGGTGCGCTTGGCCCGGACCACGGCGATGGAGCGCTCTTCCAGGGGCTGGCGCAGGGCCTCCAGCACGGGCCGGCCGAACTCGAGCAGCTCGTCGAGGAAGAGCACGCCGTGGTGGGCGAGGGAGATCTCGCCCGGGCGTACGGCGGGGCCGCCCCCGGCCAGGCCGGCCACGCTGACGGTGTGGTGGGGCGCGCGGAAGGGGCGCTCGGTGATGAGGGAGCGCCCCGACAGCATGCCGGCCACCGAGTAGACCATGGTGGTCTCGAGCGACTCGTCGAAGGTGAGGGGAGGCAAGAGCCCTGGCAACCGGCGAGCTAGCATGGTCTTGCCCGATCCGGGTGGCCCGATGAAGGCGATGTTGTGCCCGCCCGAGGCGGCGATTTCGAGCGCGCGGCGCGCGACCTCCTGTCCGCGCACGTCGGCCATGTCGGCGGCAATCGAGGGCAAGAAGGTGGGCGGGGCGACCGGGCCGGCCGGGCGTGGGTGACCGTGCAGGGTCTCGACCAGCTCGGCGAGATGAGTGACGGGGACGATGGTGCAGTCGCCGCCGACCACGGCAGCCTCGGCTGCGTTGTCGCGCGGCACGAATAGCCGGCCGATGGCCTGTGCGCGGGCGTAGGCGGCCACGGGTAGCACGCCGCGGACGGGGCGGACCCGCCCATCGAGAGCAAGCTCGCCGACGAACAGGGCGTCGTGCTTGGCTTGGGGGGGAATGGCCTGGGCCGCGGACAGTATTCCGACCGCGATGGGGACATCGAAGGCCGCTCCGTCCTTGCGCAGATCGGCGGGAGCGAGGTTGACGGTGATGCGACGCAGGGGATAGCTGAAGCCGCTGTTCTCGATGGCGCCGCGGATGCGGACCCTGCCCTCGCGCACGCCAGCGTCCGGCAGGCCGACGATGTGGCAGCCGGGCAGGCCCTGACCCACGTCCACCTCGACGTGAATCGGAGCGGCGTCGATGCCAACCACGGTAGCCGAAAGAACCTGAGCGAGCACGAGGGGGAGCCGAAGCGAAAAGCGTGCCGGAGCCAATCCTCGCTGCCCCCAGGGCCAGGCCGGTGCGCGCTGGCCGGCGGTCAGCAGGGTCGTCCGTTTCCCGGTCGGGGCGTCCGCATCCCATCCGGCCGCCCTCCTGGCCGGATCCTCAGCGTCGCGCGGACGGCAGCACTAGGTCGTCTTGGGCTTGGCCTTCCACTCGGGGGATTCCACGATGGCCATACCGACCAGGCGCAGGCCCTCGAGTAGTTGCCGGGTGGTCATGCGCACCAGGCGGCCGTCGCACTGGCCGACGTCGGGGTAGCCGCGCTCGTCGGGCGTGACCTTGCCCCACGACGCGAACAGCTTGCCCCAATCGCTCTGCAGGATGGGCTTCATGCGCTGTTCCGCGTAGCGCGGGTACCAGAACATGTCGTGGTAGGCCACGCTGGCCACGTACGACCAGGGTGCGAGCCAGGTCTTGAGCGACCACTCCAGGGGCTTTTTGAGTGGTCCCCAGTAGATGCGGTGTTGGTTGCGCGAGGCGAAGGTCATGTGCTTGAACGGGCCCTCGAAGCTCCAGCTCTCGCGGGCCGCGTCCACGTCACCCACCAGCTCCATGTCGCGCACGTCGCCGCAGCCCAAGCCCTGCTCGTGAGCCAGGCGTACGAACTTGATGTCCTTGAGTGGGTCGAAGCCCATCAGCTTGGCCGCCAGGGCATCGATGGCGACTTGATCGGATGAGGCCAGGAGCACGTTCTTCACGTGTGGGATCATGCAGCGCGGGCCGGGACCGTCACCGGCGAAGGTTCCATCCATCACCGCAAAGACGCCCCGGTGGATCTTCTTCTGGATCATGAGCAGATCGACCAGGGTTTCGTGGATCACGGGATGGGTCCAGTGGCGATGCTCGTTGAGGAGCCCGCCGAAGGCGTTCTTCATGGCGCCCGTGGTGGTGGTGAAGATGTGGGTCTTTATGGTGGGCAGGTGGATGATGTTCTCGCCGATGAAGCGCTTGGGGATGCTGAAGCCCTTGGGATAGACCTGGTTGAGGCACAGGAATTTCTTGGTCAGGTCACCGACCGCATCGCGCACGTCGATCCATTCTTCGCCTTCGTACAGGTGCACGTTGCGCAGGCCGTGCGCGCGTACGACATCGATGTGCTTGTTCTCGCGCTCGCCCAGGTGAGCGTCGATGACCACGGTGCGGTTGTGGCAGGCATGGATGAGGTCGCGCGCGTACCCATCACGGAGCATGGCCTTCACCACCCCGTCGATCTGCCAGGGCGTGGTCGAGGCGCCGGGGAAGAAGAAGTGCCAAGATATATTCATCTTGAGCGCGGTGTCGGCGTCCTTGGCCACCACGTCCTGGTAACCGGCCAGGTTCATCAGGCGGTGGTAGTCCTCGATCACCGTGGCGGGCCGGGTGCGTACAATGGCAACTTTCGCTTTGGGCATGCTGCTACTATAGCGCGACCGACCAGGGCTGTGGCCCCCTAGCTGCGCGGGCGCTCGGGACTAATCGATGCCGACGATGGCCTTGATGTACTGGCCCCGTTCGAAGGTCCACGGATCGCTGTCTTTGCCGGCCGCCAGCCGGCCACGGAAGGCGGCAAGATTGGCGAACTTGTGCTCGTCCATCCAGGCTTCGAGCTCGCCCAGCATTCTCGGCACCGCCTGGCCGGGGCTCTTGAGCAACGCGCTCACCGCCTGTACCGAGTTGGCGCCCGCCAGAACGAGGCGGGCTATGTCGCGACCCGTGCTCACCCCGGTGCTGCCCACCAAGTCGGTCTTGGATCGCCGGCTCAGCAAGGCTAGCCAGCGCAGCGCGACCAACGAGTCTCTCGACTCGCTGGGATAGTATGCCGCTCGCTTGCCCAGTGCGTCGACATCGATGTCAGGCTGAAACAAGCGGTTGAAGAGGATGAATGCACTGGCGCCGGCCTTCTCCAAACGGGCCACCACATTCATAAGACTGGTGTAGTAGGGGTGCAGCTTGACCGCGATGGGCAACTGAACCGCCGCCCGGATAGCCGCCAGCAGGTCGGCTTCCCGCTTCTCGATGTCGCCCGATGTGATTTCGGGGTTGAGCGCAGGTGAGTAGAAGTTGAGCTCGAGCCCGTTGACGCCTGTATCAGCCAGTCGGCTCGCGTATTCGACCCAGGACGAGCTGTTAACGCAGTTGAGACTGGCGAACAGGGGGAACTTGACCGCCTTGCGCGCCTCGCGCACCCAGTACACGTGCTCCTTGGGTCCTCCGTGGTGGAGCTGGGGAAAGAACGATTGCGCCTCGGCAGTGGTACCCTCGCTCGCGGAGATCCGGCTCTCGAATTCTTCTTCTTCGATCTGCACTTGTTCTTCGAACAGCGACTTTATGACCAATCCGCCGGCACCGGCTGCCTCCAATGCCCTGACGCTGTCCACGCTGCGCGATAGCGAGCAGGCGCCAACCACTAGTGGATTGGCTAGAGGGATACCCATATACGTCGTCTTCAAGTCAGCCATGATGTGCCTTTCTCTTGCGAATGATCTGCTCGGCCGCGGGTCGCTGCGCGCGATCGGGATCAGTTGGTCCTTCGCCTAATAGATGCCGGTAGTGGCGTTCGCGTTAGCACAAAAGAGGAAGCGGCCGCCTAATAGGGGTAGTCTGTAACGTCTTCGCGCCATGCCGCTCGAAAAACCGCGTTTTCGCCGTGATCTGGAGGCGAGGCCCGTAGTGGCTGACGGGCAAAGCTATATCGAGGTTCGCGACGCCGTCACGGCTAGAACCTTTCTATTCTACGACTTCGAGTACCAGGTCGCGTTAGCGCTGGATGGGCTGCCGCTGGCGAAGGTGATCCCTTGGGTCAAGCTGGCCACTGGTCTGGTGCTCGACGTCGGCCAGCTGCGCGAATTTGCCGAGCGCCTGCGCGAGCTTGGTTTCCTGGAGCCCGATCCTGAAGGCGCGACCGCGCTCCCGCCCCCGGTCGAGTCGGACGATCTCGCGAGCGCTGACGAGCTACCCGGTCCGCCGGCGCCCGATGCGGTGTTCATGCACCCGACCGAGGTGGTGGGAGAGACGCCGCCGCCCGCGTCTTGGGCCAGCATCTTTGTCCCCCGCGCGGCGACCGGTCGTGCCGCGGCTGCTCCCACCGAGGGGGAAGGTGCCGCGCCACTGCCTGCGGCGAGCGATCTGCTCGGGCGGTCTGCGCAGGAGGCCTTGCCAGGCGCAGCTATTGCGACCAGCCCACTGCCCGCCATCGCCCCGGCGCCGCCAGTTCCTTTCAGGATGGAGGTGCCCGCGCCGTTCGATACCAGCTTGGCTAGCCTGGCCACCGCCGGCCCCGCCGCCGCCGCACCGCTCGCGACTCTAGCCAATGGGAATGGCCCGGACTTGCGCAACAGCGCTGTCGCGCGCTGGCGTCTCCGTCGCTCGCTGCTGCGCTTCGGAACCCTCGGGGTGTTAGCCGCCGCGGCGATCTTGGCCGTCGCCCTGCCTTTCGTGCTCGCGCCCCGCCAGCGGGCGCCGGTCGAGGTCAGCGTTGTTCCGGTCACCCTGGGCACGGTCTATCGCTACTTCAGCGTCACGTCACCCATCATGCCGGCGCCCACCGCCGTGCTGAGGTTCCCGCGCGGCGGCAAGGTCATCCGGGTGATGAGCAAGGGCAGCTCCGTGGCGGCGGGCGACGTGGTCGCCGCGGTGGCCGCGGCTCAACCGCTCCTCGATCAGCTAGCTCGCCAGCGCGAGCGACTTGCCTACACCGAGCAAATGGCCGAGGCCACCCATCAGATGGGCAATAGCAAGGAAGAAGAGCGCCAGGCGGCGAAGGTCGATGCGCGCAAAGCGGCCATCGCGAGCACCATCCGTGAGCTGGCCAAAGTCGCTGTGGTTGCCACCAGCGCGGGCGAGGTCGACGAGACCATGGTGCAGGAAGGTCAGCTCGTGGCGGCGGGGGCTGAGGCGGCTCAGCTACGCCCGCCCGGTTTCAGCGCGAGCTTCGCCCTGTTGCCCGCTCAGAGCGACCTGGTCCGGCGGTTGGGCTTCTGCCAGGTCGAGGTCGCGGGCTACCTGCTCGACTGCCTGGCTGCCCCCTCGTCCGGTGCCGACGAGCGGGTGACGGTCGAGCTGTCCGCGCTTCCCTCTGCCTTGGCGGGCAAGGCGGCCCGTCTGGCGCGCGCTCGCTACCTCGGCGCTGCCGTCTTGCCGGTGGCCGCCCTGAGGGGCAGCGCGACGCTGACCAGCGTGCTCGTGGTGGCGGGGAATGCTCGCCTGGAAGCCAGGCCGGTGGTGGTGGGCGAGCGCGACGAGGGCTCGGCCATCGTGGTGCAAGGGCTCGACCCCGGGGATCGCGTCGTCACCGCCGGGAATGCGGCTTTGCGGGCCGACATGTCCGTGGTTGTCCGTGGCGCCAAGTAGGCCGGGCAGTGGCCTCGATCCTAAGCTACCCCGGCCAGGGGGCCGCCGTGGGCGAAGAGCTCGTCGACCCGGGCGGTTATCGCCTTGTCCTCGACCAGCGGAGGGGCATGCTGGGGCTTGCTCCTGGCATCGATGACCAGCGATCCCTGGCAGCCCCAGTGCTTGTGCGTCGTCGCGGCGCCGATGCCCGCGACGTCGACGGCGGGATTGGAACGGGTGAAAGTGACCCATAAGAAGTTGTCCAGGCTGCGCGCGGCCAGATCCGAATCGTCGACCAGCACCACCAAGGGGAAGGTGTTGATGACGTCGGAGGTGGTGAAGGCGGCGCAAAAGCGAGCGAGGTCAGCGTGGCCAGCGCCGGCGGAGCTCGCGTGGGCGGGCGCCTGCGCCAGCAGCACGCCGGGCATGGCCAGGCGGGGACGAGAAAATCCGTCGGGGAGCCTTAGGTCGGGCAGGCCAACTGGCAAGGAGCGCCGCGGCGGTCCGACGGCGGCTACCACCAGCTTGGAGCCGCGGTGGAGGCCCGATCCCGAGTAGTCGAGCGTGTCGATGGTGGTCTGGGTGTGGAAGTGCAGATCGCGCCGGCAGTCGACGCGCTCGAGCAGGTGGCGGAAGAAGCCGGTGACGTCGCTTATCCGCAGGGCAGGGGCATCGTGGTGCGCCACGATGAAGAGATACTTGGCTAGGGAGAGCTGTCCTTGGCCGAGCAAGGCATTGGCCTGGGTCAAGAGCTCCTGTGGCTCGTCCGGGGTCGCGTAGGGTGCGTAGCGCTCGCTGCCGATGGCGAGCAGCAGCGGATGAACCCCGGC
>Ga0187889_10004855_pt1 | contig 10849 bp, 14 predicted proteins | sample June2016WEW_7_10_2_FD_132992 | JGI IMG/M metagenome (GOLD analysis project Ga0187889, IMG submission 132992) | Peatland microbial communities from SPRUCE experiment site at the Marcell Experimental Forest, Minnesota, USA - June2016WEW_7_100 | ecosystem: Environmental > Terrestrial > Soil >... | reverse complement strand
GAAGCCCTTGGCCTCGAACCTGCTGATGACTTCACCCGTGAGCTTCCTTGCGAACGCGTCTGGCTTCACCAGCACCAGCGTCTTGTTCTTCAGCTCGTCAGACGAGTAGGTCCCGACCTTGGTGATGTCAAATGCGCCGGCGCTCAAATGCCCTTTCCACCCTTGACGTGCTTGGAGGTCCACTTCAGCTTGCGTGGGTCCCTCTTGAGCTTGAGCTGGTTCAGCCTGCACTTGTTGGAGCAGAAGTACAACACGGAGCCGTCGTTTCGCACGAACTGTCGGCCAGTCCCCGGTGTGACCTCCTTGCCGCAGAAACTGCACTTCCTAAGAGACAGCAAGAGCCATTCCTCCCTACTTGATCTTCCTAGCCTCGCGCTCGGTCTCACGGAGAATGAGCGTATCCCCTGAGCGGATGGGCCCCTTCACGTTCCTCGTAAGTATTCGGCCTTTGTCCTTCCCCTCCAAGATCTTCACCCTGACCTGCGTGATTTCTCCCGCCACCCCTGTCCTGCCGACTATCTGTATGACTTCAGCTGGGGTCAGCTTCTCTTCGGAGGCCTTGCTGCTCATCTAGGATCAGCCTGCCTGAATCTTGCTGAGGCTTGTCAGTATCTGTTCCAGGAGAGGCTGCGCTTCGCCTGCCTCTGTAATGGCGCATGCCGCCGAGGGGACGTCCATCCCCATAGAGGCGCCCAACTGCTGCTTGGATGCCACATACAGGAAGGGCACCTTCCTTTCGGTGCAGAGCATCGGGAGATGCGCGACGACTTCCGGAGGCTCTACGTCCTCGGCGACTACGACGAGCTTGGCCGTCCCCCTTTCTATGGCCTTGGTCGTCTCATTCGTCCCCTTCTTGACCTTCCCTGTCTGCTTAGCTTGACGTACCGCTTCGTATGCGGCTTCGGCCAGCTCCTTCGGCGTCTCGAACTTCACGAAGTATGGTTTGCCAGCCGCTTTTTCCGACGGGGTCATCTTTTCATACTCACCCTTGACCTCTACCGTGCAGAGAACCTGTTTTAACCTTTTCAGAACTCACAGCGAGGCCGTCAGCGTGAGGTGAAGTACAACCCGACCTTCCCCGGTCCGATGGAGTCCACCCTCGCGAAGAAGAGCCTATCACGGCTACCCTGAGGAGCTCAAGGCCATCAAGCCCATGGAGATCGAGAAGGCGCTGGCCACCAAGCCCGCCGCCTTGTACATAAGCTTGGGCGAGCTGGCCAAGGAACTCGGATATGCCGATGATGAAGAGATGCGCGGTCAGATTTCGACCCTGAAATTCCTCTCGACGGAAGACAAGGGATACACCGTCGAGTATACGGTCAGGAAGTAAGTCCTCTCTTCAATCTCTTGCGCTCATCTGTATAATGCTTCCAATCTCTGAACATAGAAGAAGAAATGATGAAATCGGCAGTGCTTCGATTGCAGGCAATGGGAACGTCATACAGCACCGCCAGACGCAGGAGGGTCTTCACATCTACATCGTGAGGTTGAGGAGTCAGAGGATCCCAGAAAAATATGATTACGTCAACCCTTCCTTCAGCGGTCATCGTGCCTACTTGGGCGTCACCACCTAGAGGCCCAGAGAGAAGGAGGTTCACTGGCAAGCCACTTTCTTTCATGACCATCCTCCCCGTGCTCTCCGTGGCCCATATTTCGAACTCCTTCAAGGTCTCTTTGTTGTAGGCCACCCATTCGACCATGCTTCTCTTCTTGGAATCATGGGCTACAAGGACTATCTTCTTCTCTTTCATGTGTGACCCTTAAAGCTACCGGACTCGGCCTATTATCATTATGGTCGCGACCGATGTGCCTCCTTAAATGAAGCATACTGTCTAGTTTCTGATGCTTGCCGCAGTTCTGCGGGAATCTCGCTGTGAACTGCGTCCTACTAACCACCTTCCCGTCTTCTCTGAGCAGGCTATTACAGGGAGGTAGTAATTGAGGAGAAACACCGTCGGGGGGAGGAGGGGTATCGTGGAGAAGCCGTCAAGAGATTCCGAAAAAGAGTTTCCTCACAGGTGCACAGTCATCCACCCAGGAGTTCTCGTAGCTTCCCTTTAGCTTGATTGCCTTTTAGCGTATGGCCTTCTACGCTTATCCTGTTTTCAGATTCAGCTTTCAGAAACTGTTCTCTGCTTCTGGAACTGTACAGGTGCAGCAACGTGTCGAAGTCAGCGCGAACGGTGACATCTGGAGAACTCGATAGACCCGAGCCCACTAGGACTGAACCATCACCATGGATGATGATAGAACCGTCACCTTGATTGGTCAACAAGTTTGCCGTAAGCGGCGTAAGGAAAGAGAACGCCATCCGTTCGACAAAGCTCCGCCTTGCCAGCTCCGACTTGATTCTCGCCTGGGCTTCCTCCCTAACACGTTCAGCGAACTCGATGAAGGAAGTCAAGGCACTAAGGTATCACGAGATAAACGCTCTTAAGGGTTGAGGGGGAACACCCTTCAAGGTTCAATGGTAGCCCAATTCAATCAAGGCGTGATTCGCGCTGTATCAGCACCGTGACTCGGAACATCACACTCTTCATTGATCGTCCGTCTCTACCTTTCTTATGCCCACAACGGTCGAGACGACTACAACTAGGACTCCGCGCCAACCGGTCCCGTCTAGAATGCACAAGAAGGATCATCATAGCGCTTATACAGTTCCGTCGACACTAGGTCCTGGAGAGGATTATGGCAAAGCTAACTGCGGTCAAGAGAGAGCGATTGCCTGCGTCCCTTTACGCGTGCCCGATAGACCGCAAGCTTCCGATCAATGATGCGGCACACGTCAGAAATGCTATGGCCAGGCTTGACCAGGTGATCTCGGCGACTGTCACCCCGCAGAAGCAAGAAGGAGGATACTGGCTGCAGCCAAGAAGTACGGCGTAGACGTCACAGAGTTTCAAAAGGTAAAAACCTTCAAGAAAAAGTGATAAGAACTGTTAGCGGAGACAAGGCCATGGGAGCTGACGCCAGGTACTGCTCCTCCTTGTTCAGCAGGATTCATGGGACACCGTCCAAATGAGTTTGCGGGCGGCCGTAGAGGTCTTCGAACTACCGTAGATTTAGCCTCACCTAGCCGTCTTCAAAGACGGCGCCGCCAGACAGACAATCGGCTACATGAGATCTGGGGTGTAATCGCGTCTATTCAGTGGTGTTCATCGTCCATACCCACTCCCACCTTCTTCCTGTAGGCTTTTTCACTGCCCATCTCCTTGACCTGTGCAGGGGACTGGACGCCAGGAGTGGCATCGCGTATAGCATTCGTTCGGGCATCGTCGACCTTTCGGTTCCCCTTGGACTTTCCATCTCGACCCCCGTCAGACACGCTCATACCTGTATTGACGGGCGGTCGTACTTATACTTCACCGTTCAATCCCTATGCTTCTTGGTCATCCCTTTCGTCCCCTCAAGTCGACGAGTCCCGACCCGAACTTCCCTTCGACTTCTTCCTTCATGACAATGGGGAGTCCCCTCTCCCTCCTTTCGAAGGACCCACACGACGAGTAGAGGAAGACGTATGCTCCATATTTCAGGCAGACCAGCTCCCTCTCGAAGTCGGCCGCATGGGCACAGACCCTACAGTGGGGCGGGCGCACTCCTCCCCCTTCGAGATGCTTCAGGAAGTCAGGCGGCAGCATGTCTCAGACGCATATCTGCATTCCCTCTTTAACGGTCCACAGATTCGTTGTTCCTGTTGGCAGGGGAGGAGGGGTGTCCTGCCTCTGGGGAGTGATGATTCCTATCCTACGGACAGCTTCTCGATCTGCGCAGCAAGGTCGTAGAGCCTCCATCCCTTCTCCGTAAACCTGTACTCCACTGGACGGTATGGCTCATTCATCACCCGCTTCTCCACCGCCCTCTGGGCTTCCAACGCCTTGAGGCACCTCGACGTTGTCGTGGAGTAACCTACCATGCCCACCAGCTCGGTGTATTTCATGGAGCCGTTCTCCTCTCGGTCTTAGCATAGAGAGAACCCTTACCACATTCAGGGCAGATGGTCATTTCGGGATACTATCCTTTAGCTTCGGTATTCTCTTCTGCAGCTTTTTCACAACTCTGTTGGTGCTGTCAATCTGTTGCTGGAGATTCAGTATCAGCTCCTTCATCTGTTCATGCTCTTTGTCGTGAATCGGCTTCAGGCTGAAGTCGCCATTGATGCGCCCTTCTGATTTCAGCACGATTATCATAGGGTACATTTCCTGCTCGATTGCTTTCTTGCTGCCTGCTCCGACGGCTGGTGCGTCGGCGTAAGACAGAACGAGATTCTTCAAGTTTGAGAATCGTTTGTCTTCTACGGCCTCATTCTCCCAAGTTTCCTGAAACGTGCTTGAAGTCTCGGCAGGTGTTCTCGGCTGTAACGACGAAAACTCGGCAGGTGTTCTCGGCTGTAACGACGAAAACCCTCGGGTGTACCCCATCTGCGGTTCTGGGTTCGGCTTGAAGTGGGTCCTCTTCACCCGCTCCATGTTTGTTGTCCTGACCGTAATGGCCTGATTGATGTAGGAGGCCACGAAGTCCTCCACCATTCGATGTTTAGTAAATGCGTTGAAGTACGAAGGCAGCTGTTCAGCGTCTTCCTTCGGCAATCTCCTTGGCCTCCTTCTTCAGAGCTTTCTGTTCCTTGATCCACAGCTCAATGGCTTCCTCAAACGCTTCCTTGAGTACTCCCTTATGCAATCCCTTTCGTTCAACCACGGCCTTCCTGAACCTCTCGTCCAGTTCATCTGACAGCTCGACTATCTCCTTCTTGCCCATAGCCGTAGTATGGCATATCCCTATACTTATAGTTGACCGCTACGTCCATATCCCAATATACATTACGCGCTCCTACCTAGTGATCGTAGCTGGACTGGTGCCTGCAGTGGGAGGTGTGGTGCTATATCGCAAGGGAAAGCCCGCTGGAAGAACGGCGTCCCCCGCCGCATCGGACGTGCCTGTGCCCGCGGCAGAAGAGTGCGGAGTGGAACCGTCTGATTCTCACGGCGTGCATACTCCAGTAAGGAATGGGGCCGGAGCATACGTGCCCGTCACGTTTGGGGTGACGCCTGCAGTGCTATTCAGGTTGTTGAATAACACCAGTGCGTAGCCACCGCAACCTTGAGTCGAACTGAAGTCGAATGAAAAGGAAGTACCTGTTTCGTTATGGATCGTCGCCACGGGTTTCCTATCGATCAAGTTTGAGAAGTTAGGTCCCTTATTGCGCGAATGGTTCAACGAAACTCACGACGGGTTGATGGCCGCAGCTTCGATGCCCGAATCGGAGCCGCCTACCGGAATCCTTCGTGGAAGCACTCGACATCTGCTGTTCCTGACCCTGACGGTTAGCATCGACTATCAGCGGGATGCATCTCAGCTGTGGGATGCCGCAAGGCAGACCATTGTTGACCCTGCGACGGCCTGGCTCTTCCAGCCGAGGACAGTCGGCTCCAAATCATTAGCAGAGATCCAAGCCGCCATGAGAGTCCACGCGCTTTCAAGGAAGCATGAAAAGGACTCCGTCATCTGGAAGACCATCTGCACATCACTTGCCGAACTCTTCGATTCCGACCTCGCGATTCTGTTCAAGAAGTGCGACAACGACGCCATGATGCTGTACTGCGAAATGAGGAACGTCTATCCCTCGCGAAATCATTGAGCCATCCTGACTTCAAATTTATGACCCTTTCTCTTCAGGATGATAATCTTGCCCTTTAGGCTGTCGCGCCGTTCCGCCAATTTGTCGTCGAGAATAGCAATGCTGTTTGATAGGTCAGCCCATGAAGCATAGAGAGTGTAACGCTTGCCTTGGTAGTCTACTTCGCAAATAGGGGCACGCCTGCGGTATCCGATTTTGATGATGCGTGGGTCCGTCAGGATCTTGAGCCTGTGTTCCTTGCCCTCAACAAGCAGCTTGTTAACCGCTGGAGGGAATGTGGTAAGCTCTCGCCCGTAGGCTTGTTTGTTAATGGCTGAGCGTCTTACCATATGCACTGGACTGTGAACTGCGAACTTATGAACTTTGGACTTGGATACTCTAGAACCGAGATACTAAGGTAATGCGCACTCAGATCCTAGGATCTAACATAGGCCTCATTTCACATTGGCTAAAAGACCGGACGGCATCCTCGTGACCGATGAGGGCCTACCTTGATGTTGAGACGCGGGGAAGACGGCCTCGATCATCCAGGCATCTCGAATGACGATCTGCTATCTTACCGTCTCCGAATTCGTCCAAGTACGGCTGTAATGTCCTCGCGCAAGACAAAGACGCAGCTTTATCTGAACTGATTTGAAAAGAAAACAGCTTCGTCTACGCCAGTACCGGCGGCTCATAGACGAACGATGTTTCACTTTTTCTTATTCCGTCGATCTGTGAGATCTTCTGAGCCGTCTTCGCGAAGCAAGAACGGTTCCTCCAATCCGTTCACGCAGGCGAATTGACTGGAAGTGGCCCGGCAAGAGCCTTAGTGGCTGGCGCTTGCCTTGGTGCTGATTACGGGGTCAGGATACTCAGGTGCATTCTTCTGAGCTCTTTCGCTGCCGACCTCTTCATCTGCACTAGCCCAGGACATCCAAGAGTGACAAAACCGGGATCGATCCGTATGAACTGCCCACAATTCGGGCAACCGTCTGCTTCCTTCGGTATGACTTCCTTGCAGTAGGGGCAGACGCCATCGGGGTTGAAGTAAAGTGGTGCAACTGCGCAGTTGAATGGTTTGGTTTCATGGATCGCGCATCCAGCTTGACCTGACACGCTGCCTCCGAAGAAGGGACATGTTGCCAAGAGTCTGCCGCGGGATGCGTTCATGATGTCTCCACCCATACCCTCGTAAACGTGAATCAGTTTGAGTATGTCGTTTCTCCCCTCGCTTCTCCATCGTTGAATGTCTTCCCACATGATGTGGGCGTCGATCGAGCATGCCCATTTTGTTTCCAGACAGCATCGTCCGCACCGCTGGCATTCGAACTTGGAGAAGATACTGGCGAACTTTTCTGAGTTTTGTTTTGCGAGTCTCTGGTCTTCGATGTCATTGCTGCGTACGTGGTGCTGGAAGAGCCACTCCCTTGCGTCGAGCCATTCTCTAGTAACCCTGAAGTTTAGCGTTTCACCAGCTATTTCCATCCAAGAAGAGTAATAGAGGGTGGTCAGTCTCTCATCTTTTGGATTCAGCTCGTGGGCTACCTTAAGGTGCTTGTCCGATTCTGTCAGTTCGCCCAGTATTCCATAGCTCAACCCAGCACATTCCTGGGCCATCGGTTGGTCGGGGTCTATTTGTATGGCGAGTTTCGCGTAATCTATGCTCCGGAGGTACTCTCTCGTTTGGTAGTGAAGTTGGGATATGAGGACGACAAGCTCCGCATCTCTGTTGTTGATCGAGAATGCGCGGTTAGCGTAGTCAAGCGCCTTTTCATATAGGTGGGAAGTCGCATACGAGAATGCACAATTCTTCTGTGCATCATAGTCCTTGGGTTGCAGGTCTGCAGCTCTGCTGTACAATTCCGTAGCCTCTTTCACTTTGCCTTGAAACATCTTCAAATAGCCGTACTGATCGAGCGCAGGTATGCAGTCTGGGGCATGATGTAGAGCCTCTTCGAACAGGGCCTCAACTTCAGCCTCAACGCTCTTTGGAGGGCGCCCAGATCCGTATTGCGAGGCCTTGTTCACTGCTGTGATTGTCAGCGCAACCGCCGCATTATGGCCCGCAAATCTCTTTGCCTCGGCGCTAGTGGCCATATTCGCGGCCTTTCTGAACAAATCAGCAGCCGCGTCGTGTCTATTCGATTTGGCCAGCGCCAACCCTTCCTGCACCAGTCGGCATGCTTCGATATCCTGAGGAGTCTTATGCGATGACGACGGCATCACGATTGTTTCCATGCCTGAGCCATCGGCCTGAGTTGCTTTCTGCAGAATCGCAACCAGTTAACGTCCTTCAGACTGTGTATCTCGATGCTGGAGCGCTTGAAGACTTGCAAGGCTATGTTTGGTCCACAACTTTGTCTGTTGGTTCTTCCCAGCGCTGAGCGCATCTATGAGGTCTTTGTAGACGGGCTTTGTGAAGTTGTCGGTTGATGGCGAACAATTTTAGGCTAACGGGTCGCCAGCAAATTCACGAATGTACCATGTCGAGAATACGCCTATCCCTGAGACCGGGCGCTTTGCGGCAGGGCGTGAAACGGGTATGTACATAATAGAAATCGTTGACGATATTCTACCTTTTCTTCGATACTGTACATCGACATTATGAACATCTTATATCATCGTTCTTCCGACTTGAACCCGTAATAGGTATTAATACCGCCCCGTCCGACAATACTTACATCGGCTTTGAACACTGTTGAGCAATCTTCGCAAGCTCTCGGGCCATTGACGTATTGAAAGTCTTTAAGTTATGCGTAGGGTTTCTGATGTAGTTAAACGCAATATCATGATGGCTGCTAGAGTGGACGGGGCGCGAGGCCGATTCTTCTAATGCATCTTCTAATTGCTTTTGAGATGCTCGTCAGCGCTGGGAATCTCGAGCCTTCCACAGACGACTTCACAGCTACCATCGTCGTCTGAACGCAGACGCACCCCCCCTTCCCTCTAATTTCCAGGCCAGCTGACGCTGGGCTTTTGCAAATCAAGAGAAATGTGAAAAGAACCTTTCTACATGCCGCCAGGGGGCGGGCCTCCGCCCTCCCTACCCATTCCCTTCGAAGCGATCACGTCGTCGATCCTCAGGATCATTATGGCGGCTTCCGTGGCCGACTTTATGATTTGGGACTTCACCACAGCAGGCTCGAAGACCTCCTCCTTCTCCATGTCGCCGACCTTGCCGTCGGATACGTTGATCCCGGCCCAAGTCTTGTTCTTCGAGTGCGCCGCCCGAAGGTCCACCTGCGTGTCGATGGGGTCCATGCCCGCGTTCGACGCCAGCGTCAGCGGTATGACCTCCAAGGCGTCCGCGAAGGCCTGCGCCGCCAACTGCTCCCTTCCCGACAGCGTGTGAGTCCACGCCCTGATGCGATGGGCGATCTCGGCCTCCGGGGCCCCTCCTCCGCACACGACGGAGGGCTTCTCAATCACGTCCTTGACCACCATGATCGCATCGTGAAGGGCCCTTTCACCTTCATCCACCACCCTCTGGGAGCCTCCCCTCAACAGGATGCTGACGGCCATGGGGTTCTTGCAGCCTTCGACGAAGACCCACTTGTCCTGCTCTATCTTCCTCTCCTCCACCAGCGCGGCGTGCCCCAGGTCGTCGCGGGTCAGGTCGCTCAGGTCGGTGACCATCCTCCCCCCCGTGGCCTTGGCCAGGCGAGTCATGTCGCTCTCCTTCACGCGTCGGACCGCCATTATGCCAGCCTTGGCGAGGTAATGCTGGGCTATGTCGTCGATGCCCTTCTGGACGAATACCACGTTCGCCCCGATCCCGATGACCTTATCCACCATCCCCCTAAGCATCCTTGCCTCTTCGTCGAGGAAGGACTTCATCTGGGTGGGGTCGGATATCCTGATTTCGGCGCTCATCTCCGTCTTCTTGATCTCAAGAGGCGAGTTGAGAAGCGCGATTCTCGCCCCCTCCACCTTCTTCGGCATGCCAGCGTGGACGACCTCCTTGTCTATGATGATCCCGCTGATGAGAGCCGTGTCGCTGAGGGACCTCCCCGGCTTCTTCTCAACCTTGACGTTGTCGATGTCAACCTTAAGCTTCTCTCCGGACTTCTCCACCACATGGAGGACGGCGTCGACCACGATGTTCGACAGGTCCACGCTCTCCTGGGACACCAGCTTCGAAGCCAGGCTCGTCTTCGATATCTTGACGAGCCATTCCTTGTCGGTCGGGTCCACCTTGATGGCGATCTTGGCCAGCACGTCCAGCGCCTTCTCCGAAGCCAGGGTGTAGCCGTCGACGATGATGGTGGGATGGACGTCCTTGTCGAGAAGCTCCTCGGCCTTTTCGAGGAGCGAGCCAGCCAGGATGACCGCGCTGGTGGTGCCGTCCCCCACCTCGCTGTCCGTCGCCTTGGCGATCTCGACCATCATCTTGGCGCCAGGATGCTGGACGTCGAGCTGCTTGAGCATTGTGGCGCCGTCGTTCGTGATGGTGACGTCTCCCATCGAGTCGACGAGCATCTTGTCCATGCCCCTCGGCCCGAGACAGGACTCCACTACCTCGGAGATCAGCTTGGCGGCCTTGATGTTGTTCCTGAGGGCATCCCTTCCCTTTGTCTCAGAGGCCCCTTCTTTTAACACTATTACGGGTACCGAATCGGATTTGTATGTCATCGAATTCACTACTGGATAGAGAATATTACCAGAGTCCATTTCCGGAGGCCTCTATTTAATTCCTCTGTCCATTCGGCCTTTTGAGATGGCCCTCCCCCCGCGTAACTGAACGGGAAAGGGCAGAAGACGACAACCTCGCAATATCACCGTCGAAGATTGAGGGCTTGCTGAAGATCGACAGGGACATTCCATATTCACCCGCCATCCAGAAGACGGCGCGAAAGACGGCCCTCTGGCTACCGGGCAGATCGGTCAACAGAATCCCTCGATACTCGTCCTTATATGTTGGGTCTACCAATCAACTGCCGATTTGGATGCCGAAGACCACCACGCTCATTTCTATCGAGAACGTGGTAGCCACGGCTGGGGTCAACCAACCCATAGACCTGAAGGAGATCACTAGGCTCTTTCCCGACGTGAAGTACAACCCGAAGGTGTTCCCAGGGTTGGCCTTCCGCCTGAAGGCGCCCAAGACGTGCACGCTGATCTTCAGGACTGGGAAGATGGTGTGCACCGGTGCAAAGAGCGAAGGAGAGGCTTTCAAGGCGGTCCAGACGGTGGTGGAGAAGCTGAGGAAGTCGGGAATCAAGATACAGAACG
>Ga0187889_10004852_pt1 | contig 10858 bp, 11 predicted proteins | sample June2016WEW_7_10_2_FD_132992 | JGI IMG/M metagenome (GOLD analysis project Ga0187889, IMG submission 132992) | Peatland microbial communities from SPRUCE experiment site at the Marcell Experimental Forest, Minnesota, USA - June2016WEW_7_100 | ecosystem: Environmental > Terrestrial > Soil >... | reverse complement strand
CCCGAGCCCGCGTTGACTGTACAGGCGCTGATGGCAGAGTACACCCTCGACGCTGTTGCTGCCGAGTTGAAATACCCTAAAGGAAAGCCGATTACTGTTTCCGGGGTGGTTCAAAGAACGCAGCGCCAGCCTGAAGGCAACATAGCCGTGGACATAGGTGTAAGAATGGAGCATTCGCTCCTTCCGCCTGGATATCTGACCTGCATAACACTAGACCCGAACCTTGTCGCTCCACCCAAGGGAGAGATCGTCACAGTTGTCGGCACCAAATATTTGGCGAACGTGCGGGAGCATCCTGTTTACGGGACCCATACCTACATTGTTCTTACTTTCTGTGCGATCAAGGAACGATTCTAACAGTCCTGCAAAGTACCGCGCCGTCAAGAGCCCTCAACCCAATCGTGGAGTAGCCCAGAGATGCCGCAAGGAATTCGAAGGACCTCTAGAGTGATCATCATGGCTGTGCTCTTGATTGCGGGTCGCTATGGATTGGCCAAACCTGCACATCTGCCGCGCGCGCCCACACCCGCAGAACTGGAGAAGAAGTTTGCCCTTCATGATGCGGTGCCGGGTACGACGGCCGGGATGTTGATGGCGAACGCACAACTCTTCAAGCGCTCGTGTATCGAGGCCAATATAGCCAGTTCTATGGCTTGGACCGCCAGAGTGACAAAGAAGCTCCGAGTGAACGAGTATGAATTCGACCTGGCATTGCACCGACCCATGGGCGTAGAGCATGTCCCTGTCATTCTCCATACTACGCTGTCCACCTTTTCGTCGGATGGCATCCTCCCTCTCTGGAAAACACTGTGTGTTCTCAAGAAGTACACGCTTAGAAAAACGCTGATGGCGAGCGGCTTTGATGCGAGCATCATGATGTTCGTCGAAGACCCCAGACCCCCAGCCGACGACAACCAGTGACTGGTAGATTCTTGCAAGCGCGCAGCCCTTGCCGTTTCGGTGTATCCTGAGCGTTGCACCGCTTCCGATCCCTGCCGTCACAGCTCTCCTGGAGGTCATCTATGGGCACCACTAGCCAAAACAATTCGCCCGACACCGATGAGGATCTGATCAAGCTGCGAGGCGAGATCGACAAGCTTGAGGCGTTCGATCAGGTCAGGCGCACCGCCGAATTCGCCCTAACAAGACAAGGTGCCGTCTCCCCGGACAAGAGCATGAGCGCCGACCAACTCGCGACCTCAATTTACGAAACGCTCTCCCTGCCGCTCCGGATTGCTCGTTCTTCCTTTGGTACATACCTGAGTAATCTTACCCATCAGGCCAACTCTCCGATCGTCTCCAAGGGACGCGGTAAAGCCGGAGGCTATTTCGTCTCCTCGCTTGCTGCGAAGCAGGTCGCGGAGCAGACGGCCGAGGGAGCTGGAGAACGCGAGGATTCTAAGAGCGATCAAGAGTCTGCGATGTACCCGATTCTGGTCGACTGGCTCGTAGGCAACGGCTACAGGGCGCGGGAGACGGCCGCGATGAGGGCGCTTGGTCGTTGGTCCAACCCTGACGTGACTGGAGTCAAGGTTAGTGAACACCTTGGCAGGATCGAGATCGAGATAGCAACGATCGAAGCGAAGCGATCGCTATACGACTGGGAGAGGGCTTTCTTCGAAGCGGTTGCTCACCGTCGGTTTGCCAACCGCGCGTTCTTCGCGTTTCCGTTGCCGGAGTCCTCCCTCGGGAAGATCCCCCCTGAGATGCGCTATTACTCAGAGCTCTACGATGTGGGTGTCTTGACGGTCGTGATGACGGACGAGTGCTTTCAGAAGTACTCCGACGGCGGGGGCGCAACACCTGACGAGATGATGGCCGCCGACGTGATCGAGGTCCTGTCAGCGCGCCGATCGACCATCCCCATGCACCAGCAGCGCAGGTTCTGCGAAGCTGTGCAGATCACCGACCTTGCAACGCTGATGACGTGGGGCCGGTGATGCCGGACATCCGGCCCGTATTGCTGGCCTCTGTCGGATTGGTCGCGGCAACAACTTCGGATCGGAGCGGCGTGTGAGCGGAATCCCAACCTTCTGGACAAACACCAGTTGCCCAGAGGCGCTGCTCCAGAATGCCATGGCACCTGTGGCCTTTCCGGCCTACTCGTCCAGCCCCAGCTCCCGTGTTACCGTGGCTCGATGCCCATGGTATCAGCACCCCAGCAGTACGACGTCGCTCGACTGCTTGCGAGTTGGTCAGATGACCGGGACGCGGCAGTCTTTATCGTAGACGAGACCAAAACTGCAGGGGACGGGACGAAAGCCGTTGGTGCAGACGTGGCAGAGACCCTGGTGGTCTTCACCGGCCTCATGGCGACAAGCGGGGAGGTCCTCGACCTCATCGAGGATCTGGCCCGCATTAGAACGACGTTACCCGAGTTGGATCGCGGGCGCGCCTTCAAATCGTCCGATCTCTGGCGATCGAGGGAGATCGTCCGGGAGTACATGAGCTACACCGGTCGTATCGCGGCGTTCTGCAAGCACAGCAAGCGGGTCCACTGCCTGGCCAGCACAGACCAAAGAATGCGAGACATGTCGGCGCGGATCACCTTTCGAGATGCCGACGGCGGGCGGGTCGAGAACCAAGGAATCCTCACCCGCATGCACAGCGTACCCTTTGTCACCTGGCTCAAACGGGTCGCGACCCGTGAGGCGTTCGGCCCTGGGTACCTGTTCGTCGTTGTGGACGGCTCGCAGGATCTAGCTCTTGCGCCCGGAAAGGCACTGCGACTTTCTGATCTCAACCATCGCCCGGACGGTCAGCCCACGGTCGAGTCCTGCGAAACTTCGTTGGATATCTACGTGGCCAGCGATCGCGCGCCGCAGATGCGGGATGCCCTGATAGCGCCTGACTTCTGGGGAAACTTCACGCTTCGAAAACTGCAAGGACATGCGCCCGGCTTTGACAAGGCGAGGCAAGCGTTGTTTCGCGACGGCGAAAAGTCGTTCGCATGGGAATACGACGCAGCCACCTTTCTCAAACGGGGAAAGCCGACCTTATGACAGTTGCCCGTATGTGCCCTCGATGCGGCGTGATGGGCGGGGGCCTCGGAAACCAGGAGCGCATGGGTCCCCCGGTCGTACGTACCGGCGCCCCCCCCCGCGCCCGCGCTACCGAGAGTCCGACAACACCCTCTTCATCACCTCGCGCTCATGCGGCGCCGCAGTGCTTCAGACCTTGTCCAGCAGGCCGGCTTACATCCCGGTCGAGCTGGCCGATGCTCTCATCGCCGAAGCCGGAAACGGTCCAGTGCTCGGCAGCACGAAGCCCGGTTCGGTTGTCCCAGGGTGTGTTCGATCGGACAGCCAGGCTCAGCGCTGACTCCCACCTCCGGCCCGTGGCGCGACTTGGGGTTTCCAAGAATGCTCGACGGAGTGGAAACCCCGGCGCCTCGTCTTCTCGACGGACATCGGAGAAATGGCATTCAGGAGGCCGACAGTTCGATCCTGTTCAGCTCCACTAGGTTTTCCCTAATGTTCACGATGAGTTAGGCCGCCGTTCCCCCGGCGGCTTTTTTCTTGTCCTCCCCCGATCCCCCACCTGATCCCCCACTTCCCGGCGCGTCATCCTTGTTCTTCGGCGCTGGCGGGAACACCAGCCGCACGATCTGGCCCGCTGCCGCCAGCTTCTCCTCCCCGCCCACGTGGCTGTAGTGCTCGGTCATGGACTGCGTGACGTGGCCGGTGATGGACCTGGTCACGATCTCCCCTGCAACCTGACGTGACAGGTTGTTGAACGTTCTGCGGAACCCGTGAATGGTAAAGCGCCGAACGATCCCGGCCTTCTTGAGTGCCTTCCGCAGCAGTTTGCGGAGGACCTCTTTCGGATGAAGCCCCCCTACGGCTGAGGGAAATACCCACCCTTCTCCAGTCCCTTCGCCTGGCGCTCGACCAGCCGTGCCCGATGCTCACGCAGTATGAGAGCAAGCTCGGGGACCAAGGGCACTGACCTGGTCTTGCCAGTCTTGGTTGTCGATACCTTGCCCCTCTACTGCGCTCGCCTGACCCGAATCAACCCCGCCGCTTCATCTATATCCTCCCACCTCCACGCGCTCGCCTCGCCAATCCTAGCGCCGGTCAACGCCAGTGACGCAACCAGAGCATAGTGCTGCGGCGATTCCTTCTTGATCCAAGCTAGCACCCATCCCAACTCCTCGGCGCTGAGAATGTTCGGGTTGTCGTCGTCCCACTTCCTGATCGGCAATGCCCGCAGACGCTGACCGGGGTTCCGTGGCAATTCGTACTCCGCCACGGCGTCCCCTATCACCATCTTCAGCACCGCCATGGTACCGATCACTGAGGCAGGAGCCATGCGCTTGGCTAGGCTGGCCTGCAAAGTCCGCAGGTCATCGTTCGTGATCTTGTCTAGAAAGAAATCACCGAGAACCGGCAGGACGTGCTTATCCAGCCGATCTGCGTACCACGTTCCCGACGACGGCTTCAACGCCAGCGCCTTGGATGCGATCCACGATTCGGCGTAGACGCCCAGCCGTGGAACCTCCTTCACGAGTCGGTCTGCGTCGAGAATCTCTTCTCGCCACTGCTGCCTCAGCTTGACCGCCTGGCAGAAGGTGACGAGCAAGGTAGGGCGAAGCCATGCCGACCAGGGTGGATCATGCAAATATAATATGCAATATTAGATATGCGTCTGGAACGTGGGGCCAAATCCGGGCTGCCGACCTTCTCGAGGCCACCCCAGAGCAGAGAGCTCAGGGCCAATGCGTTGTTCATCCTTTTCAGCAGCCGCGGGACGGACTGCGGTCCCAGCGTCTCCGAACGATGTCCAGGCACCCACAGCACCTTTAGGCTCAGCAGGTCTTAGTCCCGGCTGACAAGGTACGGCACCTGTCCCTCCAGAGCCGCCGCCGCAATCGGGGCCACTTCCGCGTTGCGTTTCACCCAGGAAAAGTCCTCGCACACAGCTGGGCCGAACGTGCGCGCACGCTGGAGTTGTAAATAAACGTTTATTCATATATTGTGGCCACGTTGAAGGAGGCCAAGCACGAAGATGCAGGCACAAGAGCTGTCCGAGCGGCAGATGCAGTTGGTGGCCGTTGCGATGAGGATTCTCGCGTCAGAGGGCCCACGGCGGTTCACCGCACAGCGCCTGGCCGAGGACGTCGGTCTCACACCCGGCGCCATCTACAACCACTTCGATAGTATGGAAGCCATCGTCGACGCCGTTGTCGATCACATGGGTGCCTCGCTCTTCGAGGGGTTTCCACCCAAAGCTGATGATCCTATCACCCGCCTGGAGCTCTTCTTCCGCCGCCGAGCAAGGGACATCCTTGCTAACCCGCACATCTCCCGGCTGCTGCTTACCGATTATCTCGCGCAAGCCGCTGGCGCATCGCGAGCCGATCGGGTTGAAGACTTCAAGAGGCGCACACAGCAATTCGTAATCGGTTGCTTGCGTGAGGCTGCCGAGAACGGCCTGCTCGCTTTGGACGTCAGCCCAGCGGCCGGGGCCATCATTGTGGTCGGCGCGGTTCTATCCCTATCACACGCCGGCACGCCCATCGCCGACGCGTCGAAGCTCGAACACCTATTCGACGAGATTTGGCAGGCAATCGAGCGAATGTTGCGCCGCGCGCCTAGAGCGAGGCGCAGCTGCAACCGCCGTGCCTCCGACATGGCCGAAGTGACGAGGACACGATGAGGTCTGAGCTATGCCAGCGATACAACCTAGCGAGGGGGCCAGCATGAAGCGCAAGATTATCCAGATTGACGAATCCAGGTGCGATGGCTGCGGCCACTGCATCGACGCCTGCCACGAGGAAGCGCTGGCGATCGTGGGTGGTAAAGCGTTGCTCGTCAGGGATACTTTCTGCGACGGGCTCGGTGCCTGCATCGGCAAGTGTCCGCAAGATGCGTTGACCATCGTCGAGCGCGAGGCCGAAGACTTCGACATGACGGCCATCGAGGCCGCGCCACGCCGGACGCCGGCGCCCCACGGGGGGGCTCAGGTGCACCGCAGCTGCCCGGGCTCCGCCATGCGGTCGCTACAGCCGGCGCCTATGGTCGCGGCAGGCAGCCCGGCTCAGCCACCGCCGTCATCGCTCAGCCACTGGCCGGTACAGCTAATGCTCGTGCCACCGCACGCGCCTTTCCTCGAGGGAGCTAGCCTGGTGGTCTGTGCTGACTGCGTTCCGTTCGCCGTGCCGGACTTCCACGCGAGATACCTCGCGGGCAAGGCAGTAGTCATCGGGTGCCCCAAACTCGATGACCTGCCCCATTACGCCGAGAAGCTCGCGGCCATCATGAGACATGCGAGGCCGCGGAGCCTCACCGTGCTGCGGATGGAGGTCCCCTGCTGCCGTGGAATAAGCCAGGCAGCGATCGGCGCCGCACTGGGAAGCGAGCAGCGATTCCCGATTGAAGAACACGTCGTCGGCGTTCGGGGCGGCATAGAACGGATCGTCGTGCGCTCGATCGAGCCAGCCGCGCCCGTAAATGAGGAGATCCCGGGTTGATGCTGTCTCAATGCTTGGAGGTCAAATCCCAACATCGCTGCGAACCCCTGCCATGCCACGGCACTGACGGCTTGCGGTGGCCTGGAAGTGCGTTGCGCGGCGGCTTGCTCAGCTTCTACTAGCGCGAAGCAGCTTGACCGGTGCACCGCGCTTTGCTCTCGGACGGGGGAATCGTTTCTAGTACACGGCCATCTGCCCGCTGAAGATCAGCTGCGCCAACATGATGATGATTCCGGAGTAGTAGCGCGGCGTTCCGGTCGACTGAGCCAGATTCCACATCGCAGTGATGAAGTCCGTGCGCTGGCCCGCGGTGGCGATGAGCGCAAGGCCGCCGTTTCCGCCGTCTGGCCTGAGACACCCCTTTCCGGTGCTATCGTAGCATCGCCTTGAAGCTCGCATGCCGCGAAATAACCGCTCTGACCGCGGCTTCGCGAGCAGCGAAGACCGGTGGCGGCTCAGAGCACGGCGCCAGGCGGTATCGTGCAGTCGATGGTACAGAGAACTTGTGCGTCTGGCGCACTCGACGGATTGCCGCTGGCATCGACCGCGACGCCATTGAGGCTACCCATGTCGCACTGTTCCCCAAGATCGGTATCCACCGTGCCGTCGCCGCAGAAGTGGGGCTTCTTGCAAGTGAACGAGCACCCGTTCTTGCCCAGGCTGGTATCCCCGTTCTCCTTGCCCAGGTCGCATTCCTCCTGCGGGCTCTGCACGATCCCGTCGCCGCAGAAAGGACCCCACTGGCACTGGGTAGTGCACCCGCCGTAGGCGGTATCGCTGTTAGCACCCGGACAGCCCGCCGGCACCGGCACCGTTCCGTTGCCACAGTCGCATTCCTTGTTACCCACCACCACCCCGTTGCCACAAGGGCTGCTACACACGCTGGGCGAGCTGTTGAACCCATTGAGGGTCAGCTCGTAGGTCGAGCAGGTGGTCTGTCGCTCGACCTGGAAGACCGCCGCCTCATAGACGCTCCCGCTCTTGAGATTAAGGCCCAATTTGGCGATTGTTGGCGAGTCCAGCGTAACCGAGCCTTGGACCGGGGTATGAATGCCCCCCAAATCCACGGCAAGCTTCTTGTCCACGAAGACCCACACGTCATCGTCACCCACGAAGTCGAGCTCGAAAGTCTTGCTGGGATCGTAGGTGAACCAGTACCTGACTTCGCTGGTGAAGCTGAAGTTGTGCATTCGCTTGTTGCCCGCGGAGTCAACGTCGTAGGGCCAGTCACCCGAATCGTCGTAGAGATCGGCCGGCTGAGACTGAGAAGGAACCTGCGCCACGTGAAACTCGGAAGTCGGAGTGAAGGGACTGTCATCGATCGGGAAGAACAGTGGATTGCCGTCTACCGTCTTGACAATGTACTCCGCCGAGTACGTGCCCCCGCTGGCCTTGCAACTGCCGGGAAGCTGCGTGTAGCCCAGCGCTTCCATCTTCTGGCAATCAGTCTGACCGCCGGTCGGATCGGCATCGGATTGCTGATACTCGAATGTGCACGGAATGGGATTGCCGGCTGCGTCCGTGAGCTCCTGTCCGACCGAGCCGCACCAGTTAGCCGGCGTCGTCACCGTCCACTGCTCGCCGTTCGGGCCATATCGGTTAACATAGGCGCCATTGCTGTTCTGCCACAGGGCGAGAGTCGAGCCTATGGGATAGTTGAGGCCCGAGGTGCTGGTCCGGAACCATGCGCTGAAGGTGGAGGCGCCGGCGATATGGCCGTAGCCTGCGGCCAGGCCCGCCGCATATTGCGGCTTGCCATCCTGGTCGAGAGTGGAAGCGGCGATACCCAGGGTTGCGGCATACTGCCCGGTGACCCCCGGCTCGAAGTCGGTAGGATTATGGAAGCGGAAATCGCGATAAAGGATGGGCACGACCATCTTGTTACCCAGCGGTGGCTGGGTGCACGCCCACCCTGCCTCGACCTGGCAGGTGCTGGAACACCCGTCTCCACTTGTCTGATTGCCGTCGTCACACTGCTTGCTCCCCATGACGAGGCCGTCGCCACAGGGCGAGGTACACGGCGACCCGTCGGCGGGACAGGTAGGCTCCACCTGACAGTTTTCGGAGCACCCATCGAACGGCAGGGCATTGCCGTCGTCGCAGCCTTCGCCGGTCTCGACGATACCGTTACCGCAGACCGTCTTCGTGCACACACTGGGGGCACCGGTGCATTTCCACCCTGGCTCGATCTTGCAGGTCGGGGAGCAGCCATCCCCACTCACGGTGTTCCCGTCGTCGCACTGTTCGTTCCCGACGACGAGCCCGTCCCCGCACAGGGGAGAGCAGGGTTTGCCAGGCACGCGACATACCCAGCCGGGCTCCAGTTTGCATGTCGACGAACAGCCGTCGCCGCTCACCGCGTTACCGTCATCGCACTGCTTGTTAGAGGTGAGAACGCCATTTCCACAGACTCCCACGTACTGGCATGGCTGACCCGGAGTCTGACAATTCCAGTTGGCCTCGACCTGGCAGAGCGCGTTGCACCCGGTGTCGATGGCATTAGGGCCGGTCTTTTCCGCCGGAGGAACGCCGTCATCGCATTGCTCATTGCCCTCGAGGATTCCATCCCCGCACGAGCCGCCCGCCACACGAGTCGCCGAGGCGGCATCGAGCGCCGTGACAGCCACCACCAGCGCACCTCCCGCGCCGCCGTTGCCCAAGCCCGCGCTGCCGCCTCCGTTCGCGCCACCACCGCCACTAGACGCATTGCTATTTATGATCGAAGGGTTGCTACACCCAGCCCCGATCGAGATCACCGATGCGGCCAGAATCCGCGAGAGACGGGCCCGGTATTCAATGAGTCTTCTGCTCCCCATGGCGGCTCGCCTCCAGGTATTGGGTTTACTATCTGATTTTGCTCACGCCGCCACACCGTCTCGCGCCACCGCAGCGGGAGCATGGCGGCTCAACGATCCGGAGTATACCTCGTCAGTTTATTTCCCGGGTAGATATGGAGGACGGGGGGCCCGCGGATGCGGCTCTCTCCGACCAAACGCGGCAAGCCCGACCAACGCCGTCTCCCGTCGCCGCAGCGCATCCTCATCCTCGCCCGTCCAAGCCAAAAATTCGGGTATCTTAGCGCCACGGCAGAGCGATGCGGCAACGAGTATGGAGAGCCGCGCCATCTTCGCGAAGCTCGTGCGCTCGTATCCGCTGGTTGAACACATCAGCACAAAATGACATGGCGAAATCGCGGCGGAGCACTCCCTAATGTTGCTAGCTCGTAGCTCGGCTGACCTGATGTGCGGGTCTTCCCTCAACCAAGGAGAGAGAGCCATGGTTCGACAGAATTTTGCCCGAATCTCGCCAATCGCTGTCCGCCGCGCTTGCGGAATCGTCGGTTTCCTAGCGCTGGCCTTCATGGGTTGCAGCAGCAAGTCGAGCACGAGTGGCAGTGGCGGCGCCGGTGGAACAGGACAAAGCGGTGTGCCGGCTCAAGGTGGTGGCTCAGGCGTGGGGGGCTCGGGTCAGACGGCCAAGGCAACGGGCGGGACAACGGGACAAACCGGGACAGGCCAGGGAACCAATTGCGGGTCCCCGGGGCAGGCTTGCTGCACAGGCAATTCGTGCAGCAACGGTGGATGCTGTGTCCCAGTTATGAGCGATGCTGGCCCGTTCACGACCCAGATTTGCGTGGGAGCAGGTCAAGCCTGCACGGGCACCGGCGTGAGCGGTACCTGCTCGGCAAGCACGGGCTCGTGCACTGACTCCACTACCGGTGCGCCTTGCGGCGGAATTGGGCAGGCCTGCTGCGGCAGCAGCGTGGACAGCGGGGGCTTCGGCGGAAGCGCTGCCTTCTGCACCGCTAGCGGTTCGCAATGCTCTAATGGAAGCTGCGCCGCCTGTGGGACCTCGGGCGCCGCCTGCTGCGGCGGCGGATTCGGCGGCGGCCAATGTCAGGCCTCCCTGGTGTGCGCGGGCGCTAATGGTGCGCAAACCTGCACGCCATGTGGTGATTCTGGCGAGACTTGCTGCTCGGGCAACATCTGCAATACCGGCCTCGGTTGTGACAATCCGAACGGCTTCGGCGGGACCGGAACTTGCGGCAACTGCGGGGCGCTTGGCTCGTCGTGCTGCGAGGGCAACAACTGCCAGAGCGGCCTGACCTGCACCGGCAGCGGCGACGGGGGCACGGGCACTTGCCAAACTTGCGGCGCATCAGGGCAGCCCTGCTGCGGCGGAGGCTTTGGAGGAGGAACTTGCAACACCGGTCTTGGCTGCGTGACCAGCGGAGGCTCGAGCAGCTGCCAGGTATGTGGTGATTCGGGACAGGCGTGCTGCGGTGGAGGCTTTGGAGGAGGGACCTGCAACACCGGTCTCGGCTGCGTGACCAGCGGAGGCTCGAGCAGCTGTGAGACCTGTGGCTCGTCAGGACAGCCGTGCTGT
>Ga0187889_10004844_pt1 | contig 10869 bp, 19 predicted proteins | sample June2016WEW_7_10_2_FD_132992 | JGI IMG/M metagenome (GOLD analysis project Ga0187889, IMG submission 132992) | Peatland microbial communities from SPRUCE experiment site at the Marcell Experimental Forest, Minnesota, USA - June2016WEW_7_100 | ecosystem: Environmental > Terrestrial > Soil >... | reverse complement strand
GCAACTGGCACCGCTAACATCATTGTGAGAGCCACCGATGGGAAAGGCCAACTACAAGACCCAACCGTCACACAATCCTTCCCCGACGGAGCCTCAGGATACTCGTCCGTCCAAGTCACGGTTGCATGATTCTTCAACCAGCACGCGCCCGGGCCCACTCCCTCGCAGTCAGAACTTCAAGGAGAAAATTCGCGAATATCCCGTACCAAGGAACGCTGCCGTTAAAGGAGGCTGAATCGTCCAGCAAAATAAAGATCGCTGGTAACTACGACGCTAGCAACGTTTGGGTGTACACCGGTTCATGGGTGAGGGCTACGGGTTCAACGAGCCTCACGCCAGGCGAAGCCATGTGGATCCTAATCACCACACCCGCAACACTGAGGCCATAACACCATCAGCGAGCCGTAACCTTAGCCACGCTCATTGTCAGCCTGACCCTATGAATGAAAGCGAACAACCATCGGCGCCGGTTTGTTTCCCCAGCTGAAACGTCTACTGTGAGTGCACGTTCGACGATTGTGGGAAATACTCTTAATACGTGGGAAAAACGATTTCTAGGGCAGATCGGCATTGGGTGAAGTTGCGTTAGACGACAAGTACAGAGTCGCGCTTGATCGAAGGATAAGGGAAGTCGCGGGGATAAAAAAAGGCGACCGGCTCGTTGCGATTCCCTTCAAAGGAGGAGTTATCTTGGTGGCGGCTGGCGACCGCAAATTTGCTGGTAGCCTGACAGGGTTTGGTTTCGCAGAGGAACGGCATGAAGCATCACGTTTCATATTTCGTAGGAAAAAGTAATTGCCCGTATTGGACACTGTAGTCATTTTTGGTGCAGCGGATTCCAACGATAGGCATCATGATCGCGCCAAGCGGCACCTTCAACGCATCGCCAACTCTGAAGTCTATCTGGGGACTTTCGCACTTTTAGAGTTCGACATCGTAATGAAGAGCAGGGGACTCTCCTTTCAGGAGAGAATGGAGAAGCATGTCTCGCTTCTGAGAGACTACCCTGAGTTGAGCGAAAAGATGGTTGGCGTGAGCCCCGCCACCCTTTACCTTGCTTCTAGGCTCGAGGGGGAAGCGGAATTGGAGTATTTTGACGCGGGCGTTGCTGCCGAAGCCCTTCAACTTGATGGAACCGTCGTATCCACCGACCGAGCATTCGACCGGGTCGAGGGGCTAAAGAGAATATGGTAGCGACACGGTGCACACACCCCGCCACACTGAGGTCGTAAGACTCAACAGCCAAGTCACAGTCACATAATTGCTCCAACAGAAATTATCTTGCACACTTCATCCGCTACAGAACACATGGCGTAAACGTTTTGTGAGAACTTAAAGTGTGATTCGAATAAAACGAGCTGGTATCAGTTGGAGTAGAGTTTCATTTCGGCTCGGGGAACTTCATGGTCTGATGGTGGCGGGGGTCGTCACGTAAACCCAGAGCGCCTCCCCAACAGGAATTAGAGTTGAACCGCTAGCTCGAATCCAGGCGCCCGTTGGGTTATCGTAAATCCAAACCGAATTCGTATTGTAATCGCCGCTTATGCTTGTAAGGTAAAGTCGGTTGGTATCAGTCGGGGTAGAGTTTCATTTCCTGGCGAATTTGAGGGAGGCGGAGTTTATGCAGTAGCGGAGGCCGGTTGGTGCGGGGCCGTCGTTGAAGACGTGACCGAGGTGGGCTTCGCATTGGCTGCATTGGACTTCGGTCCGCCTCATGAATAAGCTGTTGTCAGCCTCGGTATTGATGTTGTTCTGGTCTATGGGTACGCTGAAGCTTGGCCACCCAGTTCCAGAATCAAACTTAGCCTCGGAGCTGAACACGTTGTTGCCGCAACAGACGCATTTGTAGACTCCGGGCTCATGGTTGTCCCAGTACGCGCCCGTGTAGGCTCGCTCGGTCCCCTTTTTTCTAGCTACGTGAAATTGTTCTGGGGTTAGCTGCCGCTTCCACTCCTCCTCGCTCCTAACAACCTTCTGCGCCATCTATCTCAACCCAGTAGACTCGATCATAAGGCTGCGCACGCTAGCGAAGGCTCAACCATAGAAGAACCGCCAACCCCGCAGTCTGCACAACCGTAATCACCATCACAAGCATCTCCACATCCGCCGCATAGTACATGAACATTGCAACGTACGAATAGAAGGCTAACAAGTTCTGGAGCAGAAAGATCCCAGCGAAAAAGAGTAACCCTGCCGTAAAGGCGGCTTTAATTTTTCTGAAGCCATTAGCGTACACAGCAATCAGGCCGATTAGAAGTAAGATATTGACTAAGGAAAACACTGCCGCCGCCTGAAGCATCATCTCCGCCATGCTCAACCACCTCCCCTTTCAACGCTCAAAACATTATCTACTTTGGCCCAATTCTCTCCCAAATCTTGACGAACTCTTCATAATTCTGCTCTAGTTCAGGGGAGAGAAAATACAATGAACCATAACCCTCGCCCACCTCAAGGATTAGCCTATTCTTCAACAACACGCTCAGATGGTGCCGCACGGTCTTGTAATCCATTCCTAACCTCTGAGCAAGTTGATTCGCATTTAGTGGCTGGTTCTTGATAGTCAGTATGATTCGTGCGCGGTTCGCTCCGCCTCGGTTCCCTGTGATCACCCACCAGAGGATCCGGCGGACGGCGCTTGACATTCCGTATTTGGCCTCAGTAAGGCTTTCTGTTTTTCGATACATAAGTTGTGAATTGGCCAGAACATTTGGGTGAGACTATGGCAAGTCTAGGGCGTTAACCTGGCGTACTCATAAATTGACTCCGACCTCCAGTCCCACCGATTTAAAATGTCAACAAACACGAAAAGTAAAACAGTTCTAATCGCCGCAGTTCTCGTAGCCTTAATCGTTGGCGGCGCGGTCGGATACTTTGCAAGAGCAGGCGAGGTATCATCGTTGATGAACGAAAACACGATGATACAGCAAGAGATGCATTCAATGACAGCCGCGGTCTCGTTAACTCCAACCAGCGGGCCAATGCCCCCACATGACGTATGGTTCATCGTAGCACCCACCGGGGGCGGGGACTTCGCAATAGTTCTGAACGCGCAAGGGCTTGAACAGAACGGTTCCTACCTAATCGAAGGCGTCACGAGGGGCGGAAGCATGAATACCGTTCCCATCACAGGCAATGCCGCGGACTCAGAATTTGTGCCAGACATGCACGGTACCGGCGTATACTGGCATATACTGATGAGCGACCCACGCGTGAGTTACGAAGAAGTGGTGCTTCTTTACCTTCCTAACATGCAGATGTCCGCAGCACAACAAGTTGCTACCGCCAAACTAGGTTAGCCCCCGAACTTGCCAAACCCATCTTTCCCTTCCCTTTTTTTCCCATTCCTAGCGCCAAACTAGGACCAGGGACGCCCCTTCCTCGCCAAACTGTCCCTACCTTGCAAAGAAACGACGCAAGTCAACACAGATGGTTGAACCTCCTTCAAGCTTCTTATGGAACTGGTGTGCAGGGAAGGGGAAGTTGGCCTTGACCGCCCCCATCGATGCAGGCACCGCCAACCTGCGGTGTCCTAGCTGTGACACTGAATCTATGCTAACGAGTCAGACGGAGTATGAGGTTGAGCATTTTGGTTCTGTCCTGTTGAGTGTCGTCACCTGCTGGAAGTGTGGTTACCGGCATACTGACGTTATGACGTTGAGGGAACGTGAACCCATGGCCCTAACCGCCAAGATCAGTTCCCTCGAGGACCTGAACATGCGGGTCATAAAGTCTGGAACGGCTACGGTGAGCATACCGGAATTCGGGGCAACTATCACTCCCGGCCCGTATAGTGAGGGTTACATTTCGAACGTTGAAGGCATCCTGGACAGAATTCGGGATGCGCTAATCTTCATGCTCTCCACGGCGGATGGGAAACGGCTCGCGAAGGGCGAGAAGATGCTCAAACAATTCCGGTCCGCTAAGGAGTCTAAGCCCCGTTTCACCCTCACCCTTAAGGACCCCTTCGGCAACAGCGCAATCGTCTCACCAAGTCCCCGGAAAGTGAACAAACGGCGCCTCACAAAACGGGAACTTCTAACCGTTAAGTATGGACAATTTGCATTAGCACAGGCACCAAGACATCGTTGAGTTAAGAGCGAGCGGTTCCTTGCGGCAAGAAACAATCGGATGGGCCAACGGAATATCCTTTGATACTGGAACCTCACGTTTAATCTTCGACCCCACCAGCGGCAGGCCATTAGGCGAAACTTGGAACGTTTTCGTAACCCACGCACACTCCGACCATACCTACGGCTTTACCACGCACGCGAAGAAACATTCTACGCCTGAGACACTTCGAATCTACGAATCACTCCAAAACCGCCAAGTCAAGAACAGCCACACCCTCAAGTTGGGCGACGCGATTCGAATCGATGATGTTGAAGTCAGGGTCATTGACGCCGGCCACATGTTGGGCTCCTGCCAATTCGAAGTTGTGACTCCCGAATTTACGGGTGTATACACGGGGGACATCAATTGCGTGGAGACGCTGACCACACAGGCGGCGCAGGTTAAGCAATGCGATTACCTAATCATCGAAGCAACATACGGCCACCCCTCCTATGTCTTCCCACAACGGAGCACAATCTACGCCGACATCATCAGATGGACTACGACCGAGCTGAAGGAGGGAAAAATTCCAACATTCCAAGTATATTCCTCCGGGAAACCCCAAGACTTAGTTCGGTTGTTCAACGTGTACACGAAGGTTCCCGTCGTCTGCAGCCCAGGTATAGCCCGCGCCAACAACGCTCATGCCGAGAACGGCGTCCCATTAGACTTCTTGGACTCGTCTACGGGCGAAGGCAAACAGGCGTTGAAAGCTGGTGGCTGCATTTATGTTACCACGGGGTCGGAGCATATGCCGCGTAATGCTTCTCGCGCTGTAGCCACCGGTTGGGCGCTGCGCATGGCGTTCCGCCATTACGCCGCCTTCCCACTGAGCAGCCACGCGGATTACAGCCAACTATTGCAGTTCGTGAGCAGCGTGAACCCGAAGAGGGTGTACGTTTTCACCGGGTACACGGACCTGCTACCAACCGTAATAGAGCGTAAGCTGGGCATCAAAGCGAGCCCACTCCCCGTCGTAGCTCAAACGAAACTCTTGGACTTTAAAGAAGTCGTTACTTGAAGGTGATGTACATGAAGAGGCTTACCGCGACGAGGCCGATTGAGAACATTACCACAACCTCCGGCCTAATCTTAATCCCCGGAGTCTCTTCCTCGAAGAATCGGAGCAACCCGGCGCTTGCCGCAGGCATCGGAGCCTCACGTTTCCGCCTCTTCTCACGCGCGCTAGACAATCTACAAGCCTTCTAGACGCGACTGAGCTTGATACGGGCAATTAAACTTTAATTCCCAAGCCTCAAGTGTCGTTCTGCGTTTTCTGTCTGAGTCGCTGATCAAATCGGGCCGCATCTAAGACCGCTCGAACGTGTAACCCTTCGCCAATCTTCTCTTTGTCGTCCCAAGCCTCCACCTGGAACTTAAGCCGATCCCCATTAATCTCGAGCAGCGAGGCGCGAGCCCTCACGCGCATGCCAACAGGCGTCGGGGCAAGATGCTTTACGGCAACCTCAATTCCCACGGAGGTTTGTCCATCGAGCAGGTGCGCTTGAATCGCAGCAACACTCGCATTCTCCATCAGGGCAACCATCGAAGGCGTCGAGTAAGCCTCTACAAGGCCACTGCCCAGCCTCGCGGCCATATCTTGATCAGTGACAACGCGGCTCACTTCACCGCTCATTCCTAATTCTAATCCTCCCATCGCATAGCACAACCACACGTACGAAACGTAATCGCGCAGCGACGGGTATCTGCTTTTTGATGCAAGCCTGGTTTGAGGGTAACGTCAAGTTCTCGACTGCTGAGTTGCCTTGTAACAAATCGTCTGTTACGAACTTACTTGTAACCGAACCTTTGATTGTAAACCTTATGCGTCATTACTTCTATGATCCACACAAACAAGGGCTCCGTGGGAGTCTTGATTAGAGAATATGCCATCCTGTAGTTGTCGTCCAAATCGATTCTGAAAAGACAGGGGATCGGCTCATGAAATTTCAGGTATTTCTTGGGCCATCGATCGCGAGACACTGAGTCGCCTAATGTTCGACCTTGACTGAGTAGGTCTATGGCATCATCAATTAGCTTAACTAGGTACTTGTCTTGACTACGTGTTGAGTTTCTTAATCCGTTGAGGTATTGCGCGAAGTCGGGGTGCCCTTTGACAAGACGGGACTTTCCTCCAATAGCCTGAGGAGCTTTGGATTGTCCGTGAACACCCAAACGATAGACCCGTCCTCGGCGAAAACAATCTTCTGAGACGCTTCTAAGTATTGTAAAATCCTTACCAATGTTCTGTATTCAATCTTATGAGGTAATTCCCGCATCAAAGCGCGGCGTGAGGGAAAACTTGCTTTATTTCGAATACAACGTTCGACCATTATCTGTGTGGTCAGCGTTGGGCTGTGGCCTCTGGACAGAATGGTCTCTGTCGCCGATCTTTGGGAAAACGCCTGCAACTCTCACACCGTCAATATACTTATACACGTGTATAACTATATACACATTGCTAACCGTAACTCTGTCGGGTAGCTTCCAAGTCGTTCCGGTGGCGTCACTCGTACCCTCTTCCTCTGTGGAAGAGATCTGTTACATACACTACGTTGCGTTCGACCGCGTGTATCGCACGAAAGTCGCCTATCCTTAGGCGAAAGAGATCATGTCGTTCCCTAGTTCCCCTCAATCTGGCTATGTCGGCGCTCGGTCTCGGTTCGCATGGGTTTTCTTCTAATGCACGCACCCCATGTATGATTCGTGCTCTCACTTTAGATTCCATTCTTTGTAGAGCCTTTGCAACTTCTCTATGAAGCCGGATTTCGTAGCGCCATCAAAGCTCGTCCAAGGAGACAAACGCTTTTTTGTCCTTCAGACGCTCGTACTGCCTACCCATGAACTCTTCGTAAACGGCGAGTGACATCAATCGTTTAAGGATCTCATCGTAAGTCTCTCCTTTCTTTCCCAACGAGCGAAGACGGTCCCTAGTTTCCCTCTCAACAGGGATAGTAGTAGTCGCCATTTCCCTTACCCGAACTGACGTACTCAATAACGGACAACTATCAAGAACATAAGCTACTCTGTTAAGCATATAACGAAACATGAACAGCCGGCGTCTGGTAGCGGGGCGCGGTTTCCATGGAAAGATCCCAACTCAAATGAAAAACCGTTGCCAGAGATTGATTACGTTACCAAACAAGCCAGGGGTTAAGTAAACGAAATCTCGTAGCTTGTTCGTAATCTTAGGTTGTATTCGTAGGGGTGTTCTGTTCTGTTTTGCGAAACAACGCGTAGAAGAGAGTTATGGATGCAACGTATAGGATTGTGCAAAGATAGAACGGCAAGCTGAGGTTCCCCGAGTTCAGTAGGGAGGCGCCGACAACAGTGCTCGCGGCGTTAGGGAGCCGCCAGATTACGACGTTAAAAGAGGAAGCGGTTGCCCGTTCGTCTTCCGCGATCTTGTTCATCAGAAACGTATCACCTAGCGGGCTAGACATGTTCATCAGGACCGCCCGAACCACGTAAAGTGGTCCCGCCACGATCGGACTTGGGCTGAAGGGAATCGATAGTAGGAAGATGGTTGAAAGCGCTTGGGTCATGACTATTCCCCTCACCAAGCCCACTCGTTTCGCGATGCTGGGTGCGACGAGGGCTGTTAGCCCCATTATTATGTTCGATGCGGCGACGAGGGGGCCGCTGAACACGTCGGTCACATTGAAGCGTAAGTAAAACCAGGTCGGTATGAGCGGAATGATAAGGCCCGCCCCCAAGCCGATCATAAGGTTCGCCGTTGAGAACTTCGCAATTATTCCGAGTGATTTGCGTGGGAGAATTCCTTCGCGTGAGTTTTTCGGCTTGATGTTGACCGCCCAGCGTGAAACTGAGAATGGGGTTGCCAGGCATGCGAGACCAAGGATGATGAAAGTAAGTCGGTGGGCTGCTAACAAATCCATGGGTAGCAGAGGAAATAGGCCGGGGATGAATGTGCCTATGCCGAAGGCGATCGTGAAAGTCATGAAGGACATGCTGAAAGTAGCTGCCCTAGCGCCAGAGGTCGTTGTGTCTGCTAGGTATGCGTTCCAAGTGGACAAATACATGGCCTCACCTATGCCACCGGCTACCGCTGACAGTTCTATCAGAAAAATGTCAGCTGTAACGCCCGGAATGAAAATGATGAAGCTTGCGATAAGCGCACCTACTAGCATTATGTGTTTGCGGCCATAGCGGTCCGATAGCACCGCGAATGGAATGCTGAAGATTACGGTGGTCAGCCCGAAAATTGTGAGGAGGGCTCCTACGTTTGTAACGGATATGCCTTCGAGGGGAAGAAAGACGGTTATTGCCACTTCGTAGAAGCCTAGGCCTAAAGCTAAGGGGCTAGCGCCGAGAACCACGTTAGCCGTGTTCCTTGGGACTTCTCCGAAAGGATGCAATCGCAATAACCACTTGCACGGGGTTTGGTTACGATGCGCACGCTAATCGAAAAACACTCCGCCTTGTTTTCAATAGCTCACAACATAAAATTGGTGCAGCTACATTCTGAAGCCGAATGCGGATGCGAAGGATTCGACTTTCCTGAAATTGTTGAGGAACTCGACGCCCTTCTGGGTTAAGCTGTAAGTCTTGTCGTCGATCCCGTTCTCCTGAATTACACCTAAGTTCTTGAGTTCGTCCAAATATTTGGTTAATCTGTCGTGGGACAGGTTTGCACCGTACAATATCCGCGTGGGTTTAGCTTCGTTGTTTTCGCGTTGGATGACGTGCATTATGTCGACGTAGATTCGAAACTGGGAACGATATTTCGAGACGGGCTTGGCTGCTTGGCCCTGTTCGCTGGGGATCATGTGGAATGGTTCACCCTCAGCAGCATCGCTAGCAGTAGCAGGAAACCGAACAGTTGTGCGATGTGAGCGAACGGGAAGAAGACGGGGGCGAGCGTGAAGAGTAGGAAGAATAGGTGTGCGACTGAGAGCGAAGCGAAGGCGCCGAAAACGAGCAGCGCACTCGCAGACTTATTCATGCTGTAATTCATTGCGGTATGAGTTGCAATGTAAACGAGCAGGAAGATCAAGATGAGTTCGGTTACGAGGTTGTGTTCGAAGAAGAGGACGGGTACCGCGGCCGCCGCGATCGGAACCTGTGCGCCGACATTCCTCGTTTGCTGCATGTACGCGAAAACCAGGAGGCCATAAGCCAAGAACTGCGCAACGAAATCAATCGTATAGCCAAACGCGGAGAGAAAGAGAAAGGCTCTGTGGAAGCGAACTAGGAGAACGACCAAGTTCGCAAGGCCGTCGATGAGCAACCCTGCCCCCAGCAAGCCGAAGCTCAGGTTCAGGTAGAGAAGAGTTCGTTCCTTCGAAAGCCTGTAACCTTTCAACGCCTGGTATGCGACTGCGCTCGCGATTGCAAAGCCGATGAACTCCATTAACGAGTCAAAGCCGAAGAACCAGAGAGGAGCAAGCATCAGCCTTCAACACAGTCGCCTAGAGCCCGTAAGGCGCACTTTTCAGGATTATGCATCCATCATTCAACGGAATTTGAGTTGTGAAAAACAGTATGGGGTTTAGGTTGCAGCTAACTGGACGAGTTTTCCGTTCATGAAGAACCCCTTAAGGCCGCACACTCCGCAGAGCGCTCCAAGCTGCAGGTCCGAGCCCTCTTCATAGTACACATCGAGGGTTTTCTGCCCGCATCTTGGGCAAGTGCCGCCTTCGGTTTTATCCATTCCTAACCATGCAATATACACACATGCATCCATATAGACCTGACAGATTAGTGAAACTAACAGAAATCAGTCTAGGGTTATGGGTACCGGCCAGAGGCAGGCCTATCCATTTTTCGGTTCAAAAATGCGTTTTTAACCACTCCAAATGAAGGCGCCCAACATGGACAACGTCTCCCTAATCGGCCTTCCACTCTATAGCCTCTCGAAATACCGTGGCATGGCCAAGGCCGTAACGGCCCTCCGCTCAGCTGGAATTGCCGAAACGCTGAGGAAATCTACTAAGCACTTTACCGATATGGGCGACTGCCATCTATCCGAGATCACCGAGGATTCAGGCCCACCCAACCTCAGAAACTTTCCGCAGTTCCTACACGATACGGAAGTTGTGCAAGAAATCGCGGGCAGGGTTGGCGGCAATGATTTCGTCTTCTGCCTCGGCGGGGAATGCACTCTCATTACTGGCACGTTAGCGGGGTTCAAGAATAGGTTCAAAGGGAAACCTGGAATGCTCTGGGTGGACGCCCACGGCGACTTCAACACACCCGAAACAACTAGCTCAGGGTTCCTCGGTGGGATGCCTCTCGCGTTCGCCTGCGGCCGCGGCCCCAAACTTACCCAGAGCGTGGAACACGCACGGCCGTTGCTTGAAGAGGAGAACGTTGTGCACTTGGCGAGCAGGTCCGTTGACCCTCTCGAATTCGAAGCCATGTCATCCTCACCAATGAAAGTCTACTCCGACTCAACCGCACACAAGGAAGGTGTACCGAAAGTAGCCGCGGAGGCAGCAGCTTACCTCGCGGATCACTCCGACTGGATAACCTGCCACCTAGACGTGGATTCAATCGACCCCACAATCATCCCCGCAGTAAACTACCCCGAACCGGGCGGCCTAAGCCTCGAAGAAGTCAAAACGGTTGTAAGGGCACTGCGGGGAACTGGTAAATTGAAAGTCTTCAACCTCACAGCCTACAACCCAACATTAGACCAAAACCAAGCCTCAGCCCAGAAGCTTCTAACACTGGTCGCGGAACTGATGAGCAATCCATAGAACAGGGCGAAAGTTAGGAATCGTCTATGTTCATTGG
>Ga0187889_10004842_pt1 | contig 10869 bp, 6 predicted proteins | sample June2016WEW_7_10_2_FD_132992 | JGI IMG/M metagenome (GOLD analysis project Ga0187889, IMG submission 132992) | Peatland microbial communities from SPRUCE experiment site at the Marcell Experimental Forest, Minnesota, USA - June2016WEW_7_100 | ecosystem: Environmental > Terrestrial > Soil >... | reverse complement strand
CGCTCATTTAGGAGTGGCCAAATGGCCCTGAACTTCTGCGTCAGCGCGGCAATAGCACTCATGTGTGGCTATCATACCACGATTCCCCGAAGTTGATACCTTTATTTATTTACGCCGCCTAAGCGTCAAAAGCGGCGGGATGCGCCGCACTCCAGACGCTTCGCGAAGCAGCGATGTGCGTCCGATATCGCGAAGCGTTTGGAGTGCGCGGGATTCCCGCGCTTTGGCGGCGTGCGCCGGCAGGACCACCGGAATTATCGGTGGCTGGTCATCCTGCGTCCACGCCGCCACCGGTTCGGCCACGGCCGCGCTGCCTTGAGTGCCCTTCACGGGAAAAAAAACAGCCAATGGACCAGTTGCCATCCAGGCCCATTTATGCGAAACCTCTCGCCGATGAGCGCAACACAATCCATCGGATTGAAAGCCCAAAGTCCGAAGCTCGAGGACCAATTCCAACCATTTTAACCACCCCCCCATCCCGTGCACCATCCGCCCCATAAACAAGCATTGTCATGAAAAACCAAATGCTCAAAGCGATTGAACTGGCCCTGGCCGGCGAATGGGACGCAGCCCATGGGATTGTCCAGCAATATGAGGCCGATACCACCGCCGCGTGGATTCACGCCGTCCTGCACAAGATCCAAGGCGACCTCGATAACAGCCGCTACTGGTATCGTCGCGCCGGCAAAATGGAATGTGAGACCGCCGAGCCGCGTGGCGAACTGGCACGGATCAAAGCAGAGATTATGGCACAGCAATGAAGGGCGAGCGCAGGCATTTCAGGTGGAGAACACATTCTGTTCCTTCACGACCTTGATTTTGCCCCAGAGTTGGGGTGTCAATTCCGCCTCGCTTGGCACGTCGGCGGAAATGCCGGCCGCTTTGTTGCTCCAATAGACCCGCTGCAGCGTTTGAAAACCGTTCCCGCGCAGGATTCCCAGGTCGCCCCGAAGGAGTTCGTCGGCAGGAAGAACTCGTGCATGGCGTCGGAGTATTCCGTTTTGTCAGGGGCAACCGGCGGCTTGCTGCTGGCGGCGGATTGGCCTTGACGCAGTGGCCTTGAGCAGCTTCGCTTTCGGGCATGCAGTTCCTCCCCGAAACCGCCACCTCGCGTCGCTACTTCCTTGCCCGGTCCCTGGCAGCGAGCGGGCTCGCCGCGGCCACTCTGCCCAGGGCGTCTTCGGCCCTGGGAACAAATTCCAAGAGCGGCGCGCTAAACGTGAAGGATTCTGGCGCCATCGGCGATGGCGTCACTCTGGACACCCTCGCGCTCCAGAAGGCCATCGATGCCTGCGCCGGCAATGGCGGAGGAACAGTGTGGTTTCCGCCGGGACGTTACCTGAGCGGCACGATCTTCCTGAAGAGCCGGGTCACACTCCGGCTGGATTCCGGCGCGACGCTGCTGGGCAGCCGCAAGCTGGAAGACTATCCCTTGACCCTCGCCTCGATTCGCTCGTACACCGACAACTACACCGAGCGGAGCCTGATTTACGCCGAGCAACTCGAACACATTGGCCTCGAGGGGCGGGGCGTGATCGATGGCCAGGGCGGCGCGTTCAAGGGACCCTACAAAGTCCGTCCGTATCTGCTCCGGATCATTGGCTGCCGGGACGTTTCGGTGCGGGATGTCACCCTCAAGGATTCCGCCATGTGGGTGCAACATTACCTCGCCTGCGAAGGCGTCAGCCTCGATGGCATCACCGTGACGAGCAAATGCAACGCCAACAACGACGGCATCGACATCGATGGCTGCCAGCGGGTCCGCATTGCCCACTGCGACATCCAGTCCGGTGACGACGCGATCGCGCTCAAGAGCACCCTGGAGCGACCCTGCAGGCATGTGGTGGTTGCCAACTGCATCCTCAGCAGCGACTGCAATGCGTTCAAGCTGGGGACCGAATCCAACGGCGGGTTCGAGAACATCCTCCTGAGCAATTGCGCGCTCTACGATACGCGCCTGGCGGGCATCGCCTTGGAGGTGGTGGACGGCGGGACGCTGGATGGCGTCAGCATTTCCCACGTCACGATGCAAAACGTGAGGGGACCCATCTTTATTCGGCTCGGCAACCGCGCGCGACCCTTCAAGGCAGAAATGGCTGCCCCGGGCATCGGCAGCCTTCGCAACGTCAGCCTCAGCGATATCCAGGCCATCGGAGCCGACCCCATCGGTTGTTCCATCACCGGCCTGCCCGGGCATCCGGTCGAAAAAGTGACCCTCAGCCACATCCGGATTCGGTTCGCCGGAGGCCGCAAGGCAGAGGACGCGCACCGCGCGGCGCCCGAAAAGCCGGGTGCTTATCCCGAGTATTCGATGTTTGGGGTTCTTCCCGCGTTTGGCTTTTACTGTCGCCACGCGCGGGACCTGGCCTTTGAGCACGTGGACGTGAACACGGCCGGGCCTGAGGAACGGCCGTCGTTAACCTGTGAAGACGTGGACGCGCTGCGCCTTTTCGCATGGGGTGCGGAGTCCAGGGTCCCGAGTGCGCCGATCATCCGCTTCGAGGAGGTGCGGGAGGCTTCGATTCACGGTTGCGTTGCGCCAGAGAAGTCTGGCGCCTATTTGCAGGTTGGTGGAAGGACTAGCGCCAGGATTCGGCTCTTCGCCAACGAACTCGGCGCCGCGGCCAAGGCCGTGGAGCTCAATCCGGATGTGCCGCCTGAGGCTGTGATTGTGAGCGGTCCCGCAGGCCAATGACTCTCGGCCAAGTCGCAGGGAACGCCAAAATCTGATGAATTCGACTCTCGGACTCCCTTTTAATCGTCAGTGCATAGAGCGTCACTGCGCTTCAGCAGGTGTCCGAATGTCTCGGAATGCGGTCCGGACGTTTTTGGAACAGGTGTTCGAATCGATCGAGATGCGGAGTTTGCTGGCTTGAACCGCAGGCAGTGGTGATTTTCGGGACGTTGACCATTGGTTTCCACGCGCGCATCCTTGGATTATGGCAAGCATCCAGGTCCGCATTCTTTCTGACAACGACATCCAAGGCATTCATGGCGCCAGCCTCGCCATTCTTCGGAACACAGGCATTCTGATACACCACGAAGAAGTGCTGCGCATTCTGGGCGAGACTGGCGCGCAGGTGGATCGCCATCGTCAGATTGCCCGCTTCCCGGAGAGGCTGGTGATGGAGTGTGTCGCGCGCGCCGGCAAACGGTATGTTCTGCATGGCCGGAACCCGGCCCGAGTCGCCCGGTTTGGGTATGGTGATCTCAATCAGATGTCCAGCCCGGGACAATACGGTTGGATCGATAGCGAAACCCAGGCGCATCGAACGGCGACCTTGGAAGATACTCGGACCGCCATCAAGCTGGGCGACGCGTTGCCGAATCTCACGATTGTCGGATCGATGGGGCAACCCAGCGAGGTCAGCGAGAAGTGCCGCGAGGTCGTGCTGACGGCGGAGTTGCTGAAAGGCTCGAGCAAACCAACGCGGACCTGGGTTTACAATCGTGCTACAGCTCGTTATGTGCTGGAGATGTATCGCACCATCGCGGGCAGCGATGCGGCCCTGCGGCAGCGTCCGATGACCGAAGCTTTCCTTGAACCGATTAGCCCATTGCAGATGCCGCGCGATGGTTTGGAGGTGGTGATGGAGTACGTCCGCAGCGGCCAGCCTGTAAGCGTCGGCCCGATGTCAATGACCTCCGGGACAGCGCCGGGGACGCTGGCCGGGACACTGGCGCAGGAGAACGCGGAGATCCTCGCGGGTGTGGTGATCACGCAGGCGCTCGGGCCGGGCACGCCCATGATGTATGGGGGGATCCCCCATATCCTGGACCCGCGCACCAGCATCTGCTCCTTTGGGTCTCCGGAGCAGGGGCTCATGGCGGTGGCGATGGTGCAAATGGGCCGGTTCTACGGTTTTCCGGTCTATATTAACGTCGGCCTAACCGACGCCAAGACCCTGGATGTGCAAGCGGGAATCGAAAAAGGAGCCACTTTGATGCTCGGAGCGCTGGCGGGGGCGGATACCTTCGGTCATACCGGGATCTGCGGCACGGATCATGGGGCGTCCTTGGAATGGCTCGCGACCGATGACGAAACGATGGCCTACGTTAAGCGAATGGTGCGCGGATTCGATGTCACCCCGGAAAAACTGGCGGCCGAAGTGGTCAACGCCGTCGGCCCTGGCGGCAACTACCTGGTGGAGGACCATACCGTGGCGCATTACCGCCAGGAACTTTGGGCGCCCGACGCCACCTGGACGCGGGAGGCATACGCAACCTGGGAAGCCGGCGGACGCCGCGCCATGGGAGAGCGCGTGCGGGCGCGGGTGAAGGATATTCTGGGAAAACACAAGGTCGAGCCCTTGGATGATGCCCTGGCTCGCGAATTGGACCGCATCGTCGCGGCTGCCAATCGTGACTTGGGATGTTAGCCTGACTTCCCCCCGACGCGCGGGAACGAAAAGGCGTTTTGTCCCTTGGCAACAGAAGTGCTTCGGCTTCATAGGACGAGTGGGTGGTGAACCCCGCTCACCAGTGGGGCTTTTGGTTGCGGGCGAACCAATCGCACAAAAGCCGCTGCCGGTCGGTGGGCGAGTTTGCCGGCCGGGTGTCCTGCCGGTCCGACCCGTGCTCAACGCTCCAGCCGCTCCACTCCCGAAACGCATGGTAGCTCCAGTCCCACCCATGCGCTTCAAAAATGTCAATGAGGTCGCTCAGGTACCGGCAAGCGCTGTTGTCGGGGGCCCAGCGGATGGCGCTGAACTCCCCGATGTAAATGTGAACATGGTAGCGGTTCTGAAAAGCAATCGCCGGCCGAAGCGCCTGTTCGAGTTGGGCCTTGTCCCACTGCTTGCCTTCGATCAGGCCGGGATAGCGATACGCCGGTCCTGGACCATGTACTCCTTGGTGGGTGAAGGCGTGCGGCAGATACATGTGAACGCTATAGATCACATTGGAGACAGCGATGGGGACCAACTCGGTCAAACCCTCCGGGCCGCCCCACTGGGAGGGTTCGATGATGATCGCCCGCACGGGATCAATGGCACGAATGGCCCGGGCGGCCCGTTCTGCCAGCGCCTGCCAGTCATCACAATCTTCCTCGCTCTCCTCTTCCACCGGTTCGTTTGCCAGGTCGTAGCCCCAGATCGCCTTGGCGTCTTTGTAGCGTGTGGCAATGCGGCGCCAGACCTCCACGAACTTCCCCTGAGCCTGCCTGTCGCTGAACAACCCGCTGTCCGAGCCGAGGTAGCCGCTGACCGTGGCTTTGCCGCCGGGAGGAGAATGGAGATCCACGACCACGAAGAGACCCTCTTTTTCGCACAGGGGCAGGACGACATCGAGTTTTTTCAGCTCGCCTTCCAGCCAGTCATCATAGAGGTCCGGCATCGCGGGTTGGCCGGCGCGGCCCAAACGGATGAGTTGAAAGCGAATGAGGTTGGCCTTCCAGTCCTGGCCCAAGACCCGGAGACTATCCGCGTCGATGCCTGGGCTGACCATTGCGCCTCGCAACCGTGGCAAGGGATGGCCTTTAAAGACCCGACCTGCCACAGGTTTTGGTTGTGCTCGGATCGGCTCCCGGGCCAAGGTAAACTTCACGTCGTCAAACCAAACCTTGCCCGTGACCTGTTCCAGACCCAGCACGAGCGTGAGGTTAGTAGCGCCGGACGCATTGGCCTTGGTTTCCAGAGCCACCGATTGCGCGCTCGCACAGCCTGACTCCAGCACCGCGGCACCGGACCACCCACTGAGCGCATTGGTGCCCTCGAAATCGGTCCGATAAAGGACCTCGCCTTTGGTGTGGGTTCTTGAATCCTGGACCAAAGTCAACGCAGGGGACAGGCTCAACGCCAGGATGCAAACCGATCCCAGGAGAGGAGCCCAACTACACCGACGCAACGCCGACCAGCGCCATTTGCTCGCCTTCATGGAGCCGATTGTGGCACAACGGAAAGCAGATGGCCACTGCCGGCTGGCCATGGCGGCTCGGGCGAACCTCCAACGCCACATCTCCGGGGAGTTGCCGGAGTGAGCCTCGACCCAATCCCAAGTGCTGAAACGCCAGATTCGCCTAAGGCTCCAGCCGCGTTTTCACGGCGACCTGAATTTCCCGGCCTCTCGCCGGCCTGGGAATGACCAATGCTGCGTCGGTGAAACCCGTCACCCGTTTTCCATCTACGGTCGCCGCGCCGATCGGCTGGCCGGCTGCGGTTCGCGGGTAAAGCACGATCTTGGATAACTCCCGCTGTGCTTGGTCCCCGCGCGGGATGAGCTGGATCGTGTAATTGAGTTCGTCGCCCTTCGGCGTGGGCTGGATCTTCAGGTCCAAATCCCCGAAATAAGTCGGCAGACCACGGACAATGACCGGTCGGTCGCCTTGGTGCCAGCGTCGGAATAGCGCCGGGGTCACCAGCAGCGTCGAGCCGTCTTCCATCGCGAACAGGTGCCGGAAGAGGTTGATGTATTGCGCGTCGGCCCACATGTGGGGCTGGTCCCCCGAGGCCATCGTGCAGCCATAGCCTTCCCCCCAACTGAAGGTCCCGCCCGCCTTGTCCACGTAGGCGCAGAAATAATCCAGGGCGCGGTCCGGCTCACCGCGGAGGATATAGCTCAACGCCCAGTCCACGCCGATATAAGGCCAGTAGCCCCCTTGCGCCTCGGAGAAAAGTCCGCCACCCCAGGCCTGGCTCATGCGCTCGAGCTTGCGCCACGTGGCGCCGAGCATCGGGTCATGCGGTTCGAGCGCCCGGCAGGGCCACAGCAGACAGCAATGGGCCCAGAAGCCGTACATCCCTACGCCTTCCGGTTCGACCCCAAACCACAGATGCCCATCGTAAAGACCGGTTCGCTTGAACGTCTTGGCGAACGATGCGTGGAGGCTGGCGGTCAACTCGGCGGCCTGCCCGGCCAAGAGTCTGTAATCATCCGTTCGGCCCAGCGATTGTGCCGCGTCGGCCGCTTCCCGCAGCCCGAGGATGGCGAACGCATTCATGTAATACATGTGCATGCCTCTGCCGACCTCGAGCACCTCCATGCCGCCCGGCTCAAGGAGGCCGAACCTGGGGTCGTTCGGGTCCTTTACCTCCTGGATATGCTTGCGGCGGGAGTCTGCCAGCCACATCGCCCCGCGCCGGATGTGAGGATACGCGATCTGCTCCAGCCATAGCCGATCCCCACTCAGCTTGTAGTGCTGGACCAGGGCCCAGATGTTCTGCCCCTGGGTGTCGAACTGGCCCGGCCGGGTCTTCCACAGCCCGTTTTCGAGCATTCCGAGTTGCAGCGGCTTGCCATCAAAGGAGATCGGCCCCTGCTTCTTCACGTCCTTCACGTCCATGCAGTAGGCACGGAGCACTTTTGCGGCACGGTCGTGCAAGCCGGCCAAATCGTTGGCGTACACCACGTAGGACTGGTCCCGGTAGGCATGGTCGAAATAGAAAAAGGGGCTGCACGCGTTATAGACCACCTCCTGGGTGATCGGAATGTCCAGGATGGCCCGGGTGGCCAGGCGCGACAGGTAAATGTCGTTCAGGACCGGGTCCGGCAGGTCGAATTGCGCCGCCTGTGCAAAAAAGCCCCTCCAGAAATCGAGCACCCGCCTCTCGGCCAGATTCGGGTCCGCCGCCTTGAGGGCCGCCACGCGGTCCGCCGGGAACGGCGGCACCGCCTCTCCGGGCAGGACCTCGCGGAAGGCGTGAGCGAGGTATCCCATGCTCACCGGCTCGCGCCGGTGGATGGGCGGCACTTTCAGCCAGTGCGTCCTGGTGGCATGCGGCGGCACTGCTTCCCCGTATCGCAGGAACAGGCGGGCAAAACCGATGTCGCTCTTGTCATAGATTTGGTTCTGTGAGCTTTGCTCAGGCGTTGCCCCCACGGCGATATGCCGCAGGCATCGGCCATTGAGCGAACCGCTGTACAAAGCAGCGGGATCGTCAATCTTCGACCCTTCCGGAAATACGCAGATCACGCTCAGTCGCGTCTGCTTGATCTTCGAGTTGGCAGCCACTCCGGACCGGATCTCAATGTACCCATCGCCGTCCTTGTCCTCGGCACCCTCGAATCGGACGTACAGGGGCTGGCTTTTCTTGCGCATGTATTCCACATAATCGAGCGTCTGCGCTGGGCAGCCCTCGACCTGGTATTCGTAAATCAGATCGCCGGCCTGCTTGGGGTTCTCCAGCCAGTAACCGGAGATGTGCGGCGTCGAGACCAGGCAGACCACATACCTCTTGCCCGGCTCGGCCTTGACGCGACAAACGACTGGCACCCCGTCCAGTCCGATGCGGCAATGCGCCACCGCCGGCTCGGTAGCGCCCGGTCCCGGCCCGGTCGCGCAGGCCTTGGCCCGCTTGTCGCAAAGCCCCCACTCGCGGAACTTCAGGGCCTGCTCCGAAGGCGGGTCCACGATCAGGAGCGGCGCCTCCCCAAGACCACGCACCACGCCATCTCCAAGCCGCATGTCCGGTGGACCTTCGAGAATGGCCGCCAGCTTGCTTGGCTGGGCGTTATCGGTCGGATTCTGAACCTCCAGCTTGTAGAGATCGAAGTTGCCGTTCTTTTCATCCGGCACGGTCATCACGGAGACCTTGTACAGCAGGTCGCCGTAGCGCCAACCGCCCCAGATAGCGGGCAGGCGGCCCTCCACCAGGCCGAGCCGGAACGTGTCCAACGAATCCGGCATCCCCTCCTTGCCCCTCACGGCCCTCTCCCCATCGAATGGGGAGAGGGAGGAGGGGCCGTCCACGATGCGGAAGCAAAGGTCGTAGAGCGGGTAACGCACATACATCTCGCGCCCCATGCAATTGAAGTCCCGGTCGCCAATAGCGCCAAACGCGCTCCATTCGTTGGCGTTGCTATTCCGGCCCGGCGCGCATTCCTCGAAGCTCGTATCGAACCGCTCGATATGCTGGGCGGTGTAATCCGGCAGTTGCGACGGCAGGTAATGACCCGTGCCGAGCCGTGAAAGCCCCTGGTAATCTCGCCCGCCAGACCCCGAGGCGCTCGCGCCGCGAATCACCATCTCGGAAAACACCCCCGGCTGGCCGCGCATTGCTCGTCCCTTGGACCACCTCCGCGGGCAGAATGAACCTGTCCTCCTCAGCCCAAAAACGGGCTGAGCTTGCGGCCAGAAGCAGGCCGAGGACGAAGAACTGATATGGAGCTGCTCGTTTGACCCGGCGCCGGCTCCTTGAGGCTGCGTGGGTGAGGGAGAATTGACTTTTGGTCTCGCTCATTCTGAGTGCCTCAGCCCTCTTCTCTGATGAGTGCCGTGTCCAGGTCCAAGGCCCAGGGTGGGAGCCAGCCGGCGATGTTGCTGAGCGGCAGGACTGAGTCGTCGATATCTATCCCGAGGGCATCCCGCATGAACCCGCGGCGCGCTTGCACGCGCTTCCATAGGTCCGGGAACCCTTGAGCCAGTTGCGCCCGCAATCGCGCGTCGGCCAGGACAATGCCGTCTTCGCCATTGATATAGCAAAAGGGGCCAAGCGACACCGGAATAATGTCCATCTGCAGCGCCATGCCCGAGCGGAGCCTGACGCGGCTCTCGGCGGAGAAAGGCGAATGGAGCCATTCGTCCAAGTGCAAGTAATGGCCGGGATTGACGGCGAAGCGGTAGAGTTTGCTGTCCCGGACATCCTCAACGGCGCGCGCCACGGAGCCGGCGCTCGCACCGACTCGAACGTTTTCATACCAGGTGGCAACCACATGGAAATAGTTCGTGGCCAAGGGCAGATAGAACTCGCGCAGGGCGCCGGTCAGATCGCCAGGGCCGGCAGCAACCATGCCGGCGCGAGAAGTCAGGGCCCCGTGGACGCCAAAGCCGACAGTATAGGGATCGCCCCGCTTGGCCCGTTGGGCCGATGGGCTGGACAGGCCGCGCCGGGCTTTGTCCCCGAAACTAACCATGCGGTGACAACTGAGCGGCAGGCCGTGCGTCTCAAGGTGCTTTTCCAATTCGCACTCGGCCAGGCCCGGGCGGAGGTGGCGCAACAAACTCAGGACACTTTCCGAAGTCACACACGAGGCGTATTCGAACTGCGCGATCTGGGCCGGCTCATTGAAGACTCGCAGGCCGTCGCGAACGTCCATGAAAAGCCCGGTGGCATTCACGACGCGCTTTGGGTCGCCCGCCAGTTCGCGCAGGAGGTCGGCAAGGTAGGCGGGCACATCGAGCGCCAGCGGGCCTCCCGGAAGCAGATGCTCGTCAAAATACTTCCAGCCGACGCACCCGATACGTCGAGCGTGGCCTACGCCGAAATCTCGCAAAATCTGCCTCAACGGTCGCGAGGCATTCCGTGGCTGACCCATGAGACTGAACTCCTGGAATAGTTCGACCTCCAATCCGAGCGCCTGGGTGTCAGGCAGGTATCCCAGGCATTCATTGCCGACTAGCAGCTTGCGGCGACCCTCGGACGACAGCAGCAACAGCGCTTCTTCAAAGCGGGGATCAAAACCGGTCAGATAAGCCAGGTTCGCGCAATGCTCCCGGTCGGCATAGACGACGAGCGTATCCTGCTTTTCGGCGCGCAAGCGCTCCACCGTCCGAGCCAAACGCGTCCGATACAGCTCGGTCGGAATGTCCGGACATGCGCGAGCGCGTCCGAAGGACGGGAGCGCGACGCGCCCGGTGGTGATCGAGGTGCCTTTCATGCGGCGACCATAATCCGAAAGCTACAGCACCGGCAAGTCACTTTAGAGATGGAGGCGGAACCGTCCGGAGCAGCTCGGTTGCATCCGGTTGCAGGCATCCGAACCGCCGAGCTGTTCATGTCCATAGCCATCGTTCACCAGGGCGCATCCCAGCTTTGTCGACCTCCCCCCAAATCTCATTAACGACTTAAGTTTTTTGTCGCGGCCACTGACGTCAGAGTACATGCGGAGCGTCCATGCCGCGACAAAAAACTGGGTTGAACTCAATCCGCCACT
>Ga0187889_10004840_pt1 | contig 10871 bp, 14 predicted proteins | sample June2016WEW_7_10_2_FD_132992 | JGI IMG/M metagenome (GOLD analysis project Ga0187889, IMG submission 132992) | Peatland microbial communities from SPRUCE experiment site at the Marcell Experimental Forest, Minnesota, USA - June2016WEW_7_100 | ecosystem: Environmental > Terrestrial > Soil >... | reverse complement strand
GGTGCATCAGGCAGCAATACCCTTTATTCACCAGCCAACCAAGCGGCAGCGACGACCTACTTTAACAGTCTAGCTCCGTGGGGTGTTATGGGTCGTGTTTCATTACGACCAGATGGTTCAGTAGCTTCTCGCTGCAATGTCAATACCACACCACTTCAAACCGGCGACAACTGCTACTCAGATATTGACACCACCGGCAGCGAGATGAAGATGGTGTACATCCCCCAGTTCTGTTATCACGTTGACCAATTAACCACCAATCAGATATGGTACTGGGTCGGGGCGGTTGGGGATACGTTCCGCCTATCAGACAACAGCGGTGATTATACGTTCAGCTCATCAGACATTCATCCCGCGTTTATATCAAACACGGTCGCAAAGTCAGGCGTTTACGTTGGCGCGTATGAAGGCTATTACAACAGTGGGACCACGAAACTCGAATCGCGCGGCGGCATCACCACCATAGCCGACACGCAACCAACGGCATTAGTTTCAATAACCAACTTCCGCACCTACGCAAATAACAACGGCGCAGGGTGGGGCCTTATGATGTATCAGGCGTGGTGTGCTGCGGCGCTCTTAGCGATTATCGAATATGGTTCGTGGTACTTGCGGAGTGTGCTTTCATACGGCATCTCCAATATTACGCAAAACGGTTCAAACAACTGCTCATGTAACACCGGCCATACTACCACGCTCGGCAACGCAAGCGGACAGGTGACGTTTACAAGTGAGGGCAACGGTGGCGCGACGCAGGTAACGACGTATGCTATGTCTTATCGTGGAATAGAAAATATGTGGGGTAACTTATTCCAGTTCGTTGATGGTATTAACATTCGTGCAGGGAGCGATTACCACATATTTACCGCTGATAATGGAACGCTATCCAGCACGTCGAGTAACGGCACAACAGGTGCAGCGTTCTCAGCGCCGTATGCCGATACGTCTATCGTTCAACTCAGTTCCGGTAATAACATTGAAATGTTCGATTACACACAGACGCTTAAATGGTTATTTATTGGCTCTACAGGGGGTGCCTCCACAGGACAATATACCTGTGCGTATCAGACGATAGCGGCAACTTCTAACGTACTCTTGATGGGTGGTGATTACGGATACGCTGGCGCAGGAACGGGGCCGTTCGTCGAAAAAAACATCACATATAACGGGACAAGCAGGAATTACGGCGCCCGGCTACAATACACACCGCAATAAACTAAAAAAATGAACGATAAAAACGTGTGGCTTGGGCCTAATTATCTTACCACCCCCAACTACCTCGACCTCGACTGGTGCGCGGCGAACGGGTGGGATATATCAATCGGTGCGGACACATTTGCAGATTATCAATCAAACGCTGCATGGGACGCAGACATGGCTGCAGCCCTACAACTCTGCCTCGAAAACAGAATCATGGTTCAATTCAACTTAAACGCGACGTCAGAACCGTGGGACGCAGGCGGCCCCGCGTTTAACGCAAGCACACCACCGAGTTCGTATCAAAGCACATTCGGCGACCTTATCGAACATATAGACTCCCTATGGGGGCCGGACGGTTCAGAAGGCTATGTCATCAAGAATTACTGGTTTGAAAGTGGGTATGATAATTTTATGTCGTGGTTACTCCCTAAAACTACGACACCACTGAGGCAAGGAATCTTCGGTCAGATGTGGCGCAATAGTGGCACGCAATACAGCCTATGGGCTGACTTCGAGACACGGCTCTCACAAGTAGATGGGGTAGATGTCGAGGTTTGGAACGTTTACGACGCAACGATAATACAACCGAGTCTTGTTGAGTATATGCACGATAACCATCCTGAGATGTCGCTTGGTATTGATTCGACGTCATGCGTGCCACCGGAATTTAATAACGGAACATACTGGACGATGACTGGCCAATACGGCGACGGTGGAAGCCCCGCAGACCCGAACCCGTCAATCGCGGAAGCCGAGCGGCGCTATGCGACGTATCTATGGCAACTGAAGCAACTCACGGCGCAGGGGTCATTCGATGTGCTTGAGTGTGAGGTTTCCAGTTCCAATGACAGTGGCAGATTATCCCCAATCACTACGCCGACGTGGTGGGAATGGGTACAACCGCAGATGGAGTTCCAACCGTCGTTACAACTGCTTGAGGGTTCGCACGTGGTTGACCTAATGAATATAGCGTATCTAACCTAAAAGAAGGAGAATAAAATAAGATGACAGTAGGACACTGGTATTCTAATGGGCGTTTATTGATGGATGCGAGTCAGAGCACGCCTTTTAAATGGAACGGTTCTACTACTAACTACGCGCTCTACGCTGCCCTTGTCAATAGTTCCATATACTGCCCCACAGGTTCTACGGTGCTTGATGATTACAACGATGCATATTTGAGTACCGCAATAGCTAACTCAGCAGAACCAGCGCAAGCAACTGGTTATCAGAGGATGCCTATACACATGGCTCCAGTAGTGAAGTTTCAAAAGACCAATCCAACTTCTAATTATATTATTTACCCTGTAAACGCCTCGTATCCATTATCATGGACTGTTAATGGCAGCCAGACGATGACTGCGGGAATTATGATTCTCTACTGGGATCTAAACGTGGCTAACTCATTAGTCTCTCCGCTCACGGCATACTATCCTTCTGGAACAAATAACACGCACGACTCTACAAGTCCGTTGTTAGGATGGTTCCCGTTCGTTGACGCAGTCACCGGGAATAACTATTGGGCCGGTGCTGCCACCGTTCCTTATACATACGATACTTCGTTTACGGGATATTCAACGTTGTTATATTCACAGGAGCGTTAAATGGCAAACAACGTCGCCGGGGTCGCAGTAGGTACGCATGATGGATTAGCATGCGGGCACGTTACATTAGCCCATAATTACGTTGTAGGGATCGCAGTAGGTACTCACGAAGGATTAACGTGTGGGCTCACGCTCGAAGTTTACCCGGATGCAAATATTGAACAAGTGAACACGGATCTCGTATTCACGGTTTTTTCAGAAAGTGGAGTACCTGTACTTGATGATGCAGATGTTGAGTTTGTTATCAGCGGCACTAACGGCACGGTGACTAAAACAACAAGCGATTATTCGGTAATCACCTTCGGAAACACGCTCGTCGTTCACATGAACGTTGGAGACTTTACTGCGAGTGAAACAGCGGGATACACTGCAACAATCACGACTGCTCTAGAAAACACCTATACAATGAGCGGTGAGCTGGTAATAGCCGTATTTAAGACTGTCGAACGGCTTTATGGAACACTTCAAAACCCCGAAACCAGGGTTTACGGTCGGCTCCAGAACCCAGCTATCCGTGTAATAGGAACACTTCAAAACCCCGAAACCAGGGTTTACGGCACACTTCAAAATCCAGTATCAAGACTCTATGGCGAAGTTACTACCGAAGTGAGAGTTTATGGTACACTTCAAAACTCAGAGCCTAGAGTGTACGGAACCCTCCGGAATCCGGAGTCTAAAGTATGCGGAACACTCCAAGACCCAACAACGAGATTGTATGGTATGCTTCAGGAGGTCGAATGTTAAGATGAGGATACAACATGGCAGATGATTTCACAATTTACCAGGGCGTAGATATTACGCCTTATGTAGCAGTCACGTCGAACGGACTGGCAAGCGGAACGCCTATAGACGTTTCAGGCTGGACAGCGGCAACGTGGGTGGCTTTTTCTATGCCATTAACAAGTTCTTCACAACTTCCGCTCATCACAAAGCACAAAACAGACATGAGTGTAGGTATTGACCCACTGGTTACACCTACACCAACAACGGAAAATAGTATATTAATCCCACTTAGTAACCAGGACTTAGGCAGCGCAGGCGCGATAGGGCAGTTCCGCCATGAGCTCAGGATTACGTTAGGTGGAAAAAATTACGTCGTGTATCCCTTAGTGGGCGTCCCTGCTACCTTTATGATCGACCAGAGCCTTTCGTGGACAACTTCAACAACGCCACCCGCACCGCGCAGTGAATTAGTCAGATTAGGCGGAACGCTTGACAAAAAAACACAAGATAAACTATGGGGTGAAGAAAAGGCATGACGCTTTCCACTGTTAACCCAACCCCGTTCTATCAAGGCGACTATACTACAATTCCATTCGTCATAACTGATGATACCGATACCGCCGTAAACATCTTTACTGCTACATTTACCTGGGCGCTCTGGAACGCGGGATTTGGGACGGTGCTTACGAAGACACTTGGGAACGGACTCTCGTTTGGTGACCCTACAAAAGGGCAGATAGCAGTAACGCTTGAGTATGTCGATACTGCAACTCTTGTAGCTACGCAATACGTTCACCAGCTTGAGATGGTATTGAGTAGTGAGAGTACGATCGAAGCAACTGGAACACTCACTGTATTGAAAAATTATACACTATAGAGGAGAGGTGCGATAATGAACGAAGACAGAAAGGAACCAATGGGAATGGACAGCACAGAACCAAAAAAAGAAAAGAAGATGCCAGTGGATAAGCTGGTAGACGAAACACGAGAACCTTTAAAAGAAAACCTCGGACTCGGTAGCGCACCGCTAACAAGCGGGCCGTTTACTCCTGAAAGACCGTTAGGCGCTAAACAGCTAATCTACATCTGGGATATTTCAAATCTCGTGTGGGTCGGGTTGGATGGTCAGGATAAAGGCGACCTGAAGCGGAAGCAGGACTCGAAACCTGCTAAGGATAAAGACAGTTTCCCGTATATCGACAAAGCAACAGGCTTCCAGGACTGGACTATTGACTTCAGTGGAAACTGGATTATAGACGCGGTTACCGGAGCGCAAGCCCCAGGGATTCAGCTAATGGACTACTACTACGATAACTACATCAGTCCAATTAAGGTAATGCTCGTAGAACCCGGCAATGCAGACATCCAACGTACGGGTGAAATGATTATCACGCAGTGGGATCTGATGGGCCCTGTTGACGGGGTAGTTACCTACAGCGGGAATTTAGACGGGAAGATGGGTTACACGACGGCAAACCTATTCTAAAGGAGAAAAAAGAAACATGGTTAATCCTACATTATTTACGGCAATAACGCCGACACAAAGCGGAACTGCTTTGACTTTTACGGCGGCTTCCGCGAGTTCAACGGGCGACCTCGTGCCGGTGGCACTATTCGGTATGACGGTGGTTCTCATTAAGAACTCCGATGCCGGAAGTACGCACACTGTAACGTTCGCATCGCAGGCAGACCAATGGGGCAACGTGGTTAGTAAAACAGACACGGTTGGGGAAAGCGGCACGTTAGCAGTTCAGCTCTCGCCGCCTGCTCGATGGTGTAATACCGCAGCAGGAAACACCTGTGCAGTTACTTACGATTACGATGCATACGCTGACCTGTCTATTGCAGTGTTGAACGTTCCCTGGCAGTCCATATAAAACAAGATGGGCAGATTAAGCGGATATCCACTCGACGCGGTAGAAGAAAGCAACCTTTACCCCTCGACGTTTTCTATCTACCGCGCCTCAAGAACGTTAACGTCACATGGGGCAACACCTATGACGTGGAGCCTGGTAGATACTGCGCCCGGAAGAGTCCGCGAATTAAACGCTCATGAAAGACTACAGGACGATGTTAGAAAGGATAAGCTCACCCATAGATGCTACTGTGCTCCCGATGCGGATATAGTCAGAAATGATGTAATTGTCGTATCTCCACCAGTCCAAGGCGGCGTAAATACCTTTCTCGTAGTGCACGCGCACCTCCCTGATAATATAATGCACCACTACGAGATAACCGCTAAGACAATCGTTTCAGGATCGGCTGAGTGGGCGGGGTATATGATCTAAGAATATGAGCGGCCTTAACGTAACAGCAGACTTTGAAGCCTCGATAGATGAGGATGCAGCGGCAGGAGTAGCTCAGAAGACATTAGGGCCATATTCAAAAGAAAAAGCCGAGAAGATACTTGAGATTTCACAAGGTCTTGTTCCAGTAGCAACAGGAGCACTACAAGCTTCTGGACACGTAGCGACTTCAGAAGTAGCGCTTATTGCAGAAACAAGCTATCAAATCGTCTATGACGCTCCAACTACAGACCAGAGTAAATGGAAAAGCTATGCTATATTTGTTGAGATGGGAACTGTAAAGATGTCCGCACAACCGTATCTCAGACCGGCGATAGACCAGGCATCTACTGAGTAATGTAGCGTACAAAGTTAATCTTGGATTAATAAAAGAGGGCTAAGTATTGGATGGAGAAACACCGCTCACCGCACTGGCCGGAAGTGCGTAAAGCTCACCTCCTAGCGCATCCAAATTGCGAGGGCTGCGGCGGTAAAGCCAAACTGAACGTACATCATATAGTTCCATTCCACCTACATCCTGAACTAGAACTTGTAGAATCGAATCTAATAACACTTTGCGAATCCCGAAGCTATGGTGTTGAATGTCACAGGTTCTTCGGACATCTAGGTTCGTATTTCAGTTGGAACGATAGAGTGCGAGAACAGGTTGTAGGCTGGCCGTCTGAGCTTAAAAATCGGCCAAAGAAACTGAAGAGCACAAAATGAACGCCCTAAACTATGCAGTAGTTGGCATGATTCAAGCAGACACAGTTATGCAGGCACTTCTTTATAGCTACGGTGGCTCTCCTGCGGTCTTTACGTTCATTCCGGTTCCAGAAGTAGACCCAGGTCCGCCTCCCAAACTCCCACTTCCATTTATCGTGACCGAGGACCCTGTAAGTGACGTCTTCGATGATACAACGACTACAGTAGGGCACAAGATAAAAAAAGACATCCGCTGCTATGATTTAGAGACAAATGACCCTACGAAAATCCAGACGATAGCGATGAGGATTAAAGACATATTCCACCGGCAAGAATCAACAATGACAAAGTATATTCTTAATTCTGGGGATGCGGAGCTCTTTACGGTTACGCAATGCTGGGCGAACGGCCCGCGACCAGCTCCGCATGAAGTTGATGAATACGTGCAAGGCAGGATAATTACACTCAATATACGACTCACCAGAATACCTAGCTCGATGCCCTATGCAGTATAGTATCTCAGACATAGATAAGAAAACGAACGTGCATGAAGGATGCTCGATTCTACCGTTTACTACTATACTAATCCCTGATAGAAGGAGACCAAACCAAGCCGAAGTCCCGGTAAGTATCAGGTACGATATAAAACACCTGCTTGAGATTGAACAACTCCTGTGTAAACCGCTTTGGGAAGTCGTAGAATTGGGGCTGATACAGTTGCTTGGTGAGGGGGATAACGTAACGGTGGTTTCGTTAGGCGTAAAATCACCACAATTAATTCAAGAACTATTGGATGAGTTAAACAGGGACGAGGCACAGAGAGTTTACCGAATGGCACATCTGGAAATAGCCAGGGCGATAGGCAATGACGTTGTCTATGACGACGAAGGAAACCCAATAAGCGTTACGCCTCGTAAAGCGGAATCGTATAAAAAAGCAGACGTCCAGGATTCAAGTGCGTTTTCTCAGCAGATAAAAGAACCAGATAACTTTGCTCAGTGGTATGAACTCGCACTAAAACAATTATTCAAAAGTGATGTTATACTCCCGATTAACGACCTGCTTTCACTTATGCCTATTGAACTTGAGACATACTTCACGGCACACGAATCACGAAACGTTTACGCACAGCAGATAGCCGTGCTTCAGTCGTGGTACACGGCTAACTTTATAGGGTATGTATGGAACGGAAAGAAGTTGCCTGACCTTACGCGCTTGCTTAAACACATAGAATTAGGGTCAGATAAACAGGCAATTTCTAAATACGAACGATCAGAAGCACAGAAAGTCATCGACCAGAACATAAAAGACAGAGCAGCATTTGAAGAGAAGCTACAGCGACATCAGCAGAAACAACAAGCGAAACAGAGCGAAGCATGAGAGGTAAAACCAAATGTCAGACGAAAATGAAGGTTCCCGCCAGGCGCTTGACGCTGATAGGCGACAGTATAGGATTGGTAAAAACGTAACTGAAGTTGTCGAGGTAAAGCTCGACCACGTCAGAAAGCTAACTTTTCGGTCAAAAGCGTTACGAGAGATGGAGCGGACGCTAAATAAGAAGTCTATCCAGATAATAGCAGCGATAAACGAAGCGGACTGGAGCCACGAGGATACCCTTAACCTTATTTGGGCCGGTCTGATAACCGAAACTCCCGATATAGCTCTTGATGATTTAGATTTGATATGGGACGCTACCCCCATGATGGACAGAGTAAAAGCGTTCGCGGACGTTGTCCACGCGGTATCCCGTGCGGTTGGGCTTCCCGTTGATGAAGAACGGTTTAAGAAGGCTATGGAACTGTGGAATAAGCAACAGAACGCAATTAAGAACGTATGAAATACAAAGACCAGTTTGATAAAACCGTACCCGTTGAGATCATAGACGCCCTGATCGGTAAAGAAGCGATTTTTAAAGAGGTATGCGAGACTACGAAAGCCAGTCCTGAAAAAGTAAGGGAGCTTCTCGATACGATACTTGACCAAGAAATTCCAGAAAATCTAATTAAAGACTATCAAAACGGCCTACTCACCGAAAAGTTCTGTGCGGGATGTGGTGCTCAGTGTTGCATGATGAGCGACCCGATTGCGGTAAACTGGCCTGACGTGCAAAGACTCGCAAAAGGATTAGGTACGAACAATAAGAAAATAGTTAAAGAATATCTTGAACCACATACGCTCTCAGATTTCTCGCACTTGGAGTATAAGATAAAGAAAACAAAGCCCTGTCAGTGGTTAAATGAAAAGACAAAAAAATGTACGATTTACGAGTTACGGCCACATATTTGTCGTACATATCCAGTAATCCCGAATAGAGAAGACCCTAGCGAATCAAAACTAGACGCTCCGATATTTTGTAAAGTCACGGCGAGCATGATAAAACAGGACATAATAAACAGGTTAGTATAAAATGGGCGGCGGCGATGTCGTAGGCACTGCGATAGTTAATCTTAAAAGTGATGCTTCAGGCTTCCTTAGCGATTTGACTGGTGCGTTAGGAAAAGGTAAAGGGCTTTTCTCAGACTTCGGTAGCGATATCTCCGGCACTATGAAAGGCGCTGGCGGCATCATGACCGCAGGCATAACCGCGCCGATAGTAGCTGTCGGAGCGTTTGCTATAAAAAGCGGGGAGATTGTAGAAGATGCTACGTCTACGATAGCCAAAGCCACGGGACAACAGGGGGCGCAACTTAACACTACGATGACGGCGTGGAAAAATGTATATGCGTCCGTTCCTGCATCTGCTTCGGATGTAACAGGCGTCGTCGTAAAACTAACCCAAGCAGTGGGCTTACAAGGTAAGCAACTAGAAGATGCTACCAGGTCTGTTATCAATTATTCAATCGCCACTAAGACTAGCGCCACCTCCGATGCCGCCACTTTTGCAGCGATGCAAAACAACATTAAAAAATTGCAAAATACTACTGTTACCGTTACGCAATTAACAGATATGGCAACGGTCGCGTATCAAAAGACCGGCGTGACAATGGATCAGATCGCTCCTGCATTTGACAAAGCCGGTGCTTCGATGAAGCAAATGGGGTTATCTATCCCACAGCAAATCGCTATGCTGGATGGATTGACACAAGCAGGAATAAAATCAAAACAAATTACTACAATATTACAAAGCATCGGTCCAGCAGCAGCAAAGGCGGGTGAAAGTTCTAGCGCCATGTGGAACGACATGATATCACACGCGCAAAAAGGCACGGCAATGACTGCCGCCGAGACGACGGTGCTCGGTAAGAATAAAGATATGTTTGTTGCCGCAGCCAAGTCAGGTACACTTAGCAATCAACAGTTAATAACCGCATTACAGAATAGCAAAGGAGCAGCAGATAAAGCAGGCGAAGCCTCTCAGACGTTTGGCGAAAAGCTCACGATATTTACCCATGAGGGAGAAATGGCGCTTGCTCCACTAGGGATCACGCTCATTAATATCGCTATGAAACTCCTTGATGCTTTGAAGCCGGTCATGAGTTTCGTCGCTACGCTCATGGGTATTTTCTCCAATATGCCGGAGCCTATCCAGATGATTGTCATCGCCATCGCGGGCATCGCGGCAGCTCTCGGGCCGGTGATGATGTTGATAGGGATGATGGCCCCCGCGATTGGGCCGATAGTTACGATACTAGGTATGATGGGCATCGAGATAGACATGGCGGCACTCTCCGCTGGCGGCCTTACAGGAGCACTTGGCGGAGCGGCAGCAGCAGCATGGGCAGTCAGTATCCCAATCATGGGGATGGAACTCCCGTTAATAGCTATTATCGCGGCGGTTGTAGTTATTGGCGCAATCCTTTATCTATTATATACCCGATTCAAACCCTTCCACGATGCGGTTCAAGCAGTGTTGGGCTGGGCGAAAAACCTTGTCAGCACCCTTCAGAACCTTAATTGGGGCAGCGCATTTAGTGGGGTCGTGGCTACAGTAGAGAGTATAGGGGGTAAGCTATGGAACTCCATCGTGAGCGCGGTCGGCGGCTTCGGCTCATGGTTATGGGGTTTAATTTCAGACCTTCCTGCTAAACTATGGGACGCCGAGGTAGCCGGTTGGAGTAAGATAGGCGATTGGCTTTGGGGGCTACTCTCGCCGCTTCCAGAGAAAGCATGGAACGCGTACGTAGGTATCTGGGCCGCGATAGGCTCATGGTTATGGGGGTTGATCTCACCGCTTCCTGGAGAGTTATGGGGCGGACTACAGAGCGCCCTTGGTGGATTTGGAAACTGGCTTTGGAACCAACTCACTTCAATTCCAGGTAAGTTAGAAAGTGCGATTAATGCGATATGGAGCGATGTCGCCAATGCGTTCGTAAATGCGCTCAAAGGGGCAGTATCAGGAGCAGCAAGCAGTATC
>Ga0187889_10004839_pt1 | contig 10871 bp, 8 predicted proteins | sample June2016WEW_7_10_2_FD_132992 | JGI IMG/M metagenome (GOLD analysis project Ga0187889, IMG submission 132992) | Peatland microbial communities from SPRUCE experiment site at the Marcell Experimental Forest, Minnesota, USA - June2016WEW_7_100 | ecosystem: Environmental > Terrestrial > Soil >... | reverse complement strand
GGACTCGGTGAGCGCCAGCTCGGCGTACTTGTCCGGATCGTGGATCAACGCGACATCAACGCGGTCGCGGCCTAGGCGCTCGAAGCTCGCCGCCATGGATCGGCGCACACCGTCTTTGGTGTAGTCGTCCACGAGCCTTCGACTGGGTGCTCCGTAGAAGAGGTCCCCACCCTGGACCCCGTCGTCGGCGTCGACGAGCAGGTGGCCGACCTTTGTCGAGACCACCGCATCGCCGACCGCTTGATCGGCCAGGAAGGCGCCCAGACGCTCTTCCGACAGTCCGACCCCGTACTGGGGGGCGGTGTCAAAGGCGCGAACCCCCTCGTCCCAAGAGGCCTCGAGAACGGCTTCGGCCCGCCTGTCGTCGACGGGGGCGTACATCCCGGCCAAGGGCGCGCAGCCCAGCATCAACCGTGTGACATAGACGTCGCTACGGCCGAGACGGACCCGCTCGATGCCACCAGGGGCTGTGGGGACCCCGGTCAACTTCTCGCTCATAGCCGGCGGATCGAGCTCGCGGGTTTGCTGCATGCCCGCAGGCAGAACGGAGCTCGATGTGAAGGAAACACCAGGTCCGATCCGATGATCGAGGTGCCTCTGTCGGTCGGCCAGCTAGCCATCTTTCACGGGCTCTGGGTGCTGGGCGCGCTGGCCTTGCGCTCGATCCAGGACCGCAAGATGTGCTCCCGCATCACCTCGGCTGCACCGTCCGGGTCGCGTGCGGCCAGTCGCTCGTATATGGCGGCGTGACCTCGATGGCTCATCATCATGTGGTCGGCGCTCACGCCTATTCCACGGTAGCGGACGTTAATGCGCGCCCGGGGGTGGATCGAGTGGATGATCGATCGCCCGAGACGGTTGCCTGAACCTCGAAGGATCAGGTCGTGGTAGTCGCCTTCAGCCTGCTGGTAATGCTCCGGCTGGTCCAGGAGCTTCCCGAGGTCCGTCAGGGCATCGTGCAGTTCGCGCAGCTGCGCATCGGTCATCCGCATTGCCGCGCGAGATGCCATCTGGCACTCGAGCGCGACACGCACGTCGATCACGTCGTCAAGGATCTCGAAGGAGTCGGCGTAGCGCATCGCGGCGTCGAGTATCAGCGGGTCGAGCAGGTCCCACTGCTCGGTCGGCCCCACCGTCGTACCTTGGCCCTGCTTGACTCGCACGAGTCCTTTCGCCTCGAGCAGCTTCAAGGCCTCCCGGATGACGGTACGGCTGACGCCGAAGACCTCACACAGCGCGGACTCGGTCGGGAGCGACGACTCAGGAAGGAGCTCGCCGCCCACGATCTTGTCGACCATGGTCAAGAGCACGGCGGTCGCGAGACGAGCAGGTCTGCGCGGAACAGCCCCTGCCAGGATGCTTTCGAAGCTCTTCGTGCGAGGTTGTTCCGCTAGGGTCACCTCTGGCTCATCTCCCGTCGGTGGCGTCGGCTGCTACCCATGAATTTGATCATACGTAGTATGTTAAGGCAACCCGATCGAACCGGGTGACGGGGTTCCTCCCGGTTGAGAGCACCCTGAGCGCGAGAGCCGCCGGAAGCCCCGAGTAGCTCGGAGACGCGGATGCCCGAGCTCGCGGCGCCAACACGCAGCCGACCAAAATCAATAGTTGTGCTGGACCTTCATCTCGCGGAGGCTAGACCGGCCGCCGCGAGGCGAGGACGACTGGGAGCAGCTGGTTCGTCACCGCACAGGCTGACGCGCCCTGCCCAAAGCGGCGTGCTTGCACGCTCCTAATAGGTATGACATCATAAGCCAGTCGTCATAGGAGTGATGTCAATGGCACGGGTGCGCATTACTCACGTCGAGACCTTCAAGGTGTTCGCACCGGGCGCCCGGCCCAATTTCGCGTGGCGTGAGGGACTTCGAGGCGGCCCCGCAGACGGACTCGTCGCCGTGCTGGGCCTTCACACCGATGAGGGCGTCGCCGGCGTCGCCGTCGCGCAGAACCGCGCCAGCGCCGTCGTCCTCGAGGACCTCGTCGGGCGTCTGCTCCGCGAAGAGCTCGTCGGGACCGATCCGCTCGAGCGTGAGCGGATATGGCACCGGATGTGGGAGCTCGACAGGACAGAGGAGTTTCCGATCTGGCTGATCGGTCTCGTGGACAGCGCGTTGTGGGACCTCGCCGGGCGTCTTTACGACTCGCCGACCTGGGAGGTGCTGGGCGGCTTTCGACGCGAGATCCCTGCCTACGCCTCGACATCGACCTTTGCCTCCGTCGGCGAGTACCTCGAGGTCGTCACGCAGTGCATGGAGCTCGGCTACCCGGCGATCAAGCTCCACGCATGGGGCGACGCCCGGCGCGACGCCGCCCTGTGCGCAGCGGTCCGCGAGCATGTCGGCGCGGGCTTCCCGCTCATGTACGACGGCTCGGCCGGCTTCGATCTCGCGGATGCCGTCTACGTCGGAGACGCACTGTCTGAGGCCCACTACCTCTGGTACGAGGAGCCGATGCGCGAATTCAACGTGACGGCCTACAGGTGGCTCGCTGATCGAGTGAGCGTCCCCCTGAACGTTGCCGAGACCTCTGACGGCGTCCACATGAACACCGCCGATTTCATCGCGAGCGGATGCGCCACGTTCGTCCGTACGAGCACTGAGCTGCGCGGCGGGTTCACCGGGGCGATGCGGATCGCCCATCTAGCCGACGCCTTCCGGCTCCGCGCGGAACCCCATGGGAACACCGTTTACGCGAGGCACCTCTGCATGGCGATCCCGAATTGCACGTATTACGAGTCCCTCGTCACCACCAACCCGGTTCAGCGCGAGTTCGGGGTCGACGGCAACGGCATGGTCAAAGCACCGACGGCTCCGGGAGTTGGCCTTCCCGTGGGCCCCGAGTACCCCAAAGAACTCGAGAGCTACGTCGTGGATCTGGCCGGGGATCCGCTCTCGCGTGACACCAGTATCCGGCACAGCGCAGCGTCATAGGTCCCTCAAACACAGGGCAAGCCAGCTACCACAAGAGAGGAAGGCAAACACAAAGACCTCACTCGGTACGGGGAGATCCCCGTCACACACTCACCAGCCGCGGGATTCGAACGGCAGTGGCCATGTTCACCGCCGTCGACATCGGCTGTGCTTCCGTTGCCATCGGGGCAGTACCTGCGGCGCCTAGTACCGATTATCCGCCCGAGCTCGCCAAGTACGTGGTCGAGCAGGGACGAAGGGAGCAGTTGCAGTCTTAACCGAAAGCAAGCATCACAAGACGGAAGGAGTTGAGCCTACAATCATGAAGTCCTTTTTCAACCTCGAATCCTGGCGAGGTCGCTCGCTACGGAACCGCGTCGCGCTCGCCACGGTTGTGGTCGCTGGCCTTGCACTCGCGGTGCCGGGGGCTTCGACAGCAACAACGAAGTCTTCGTCGAAGCCGCTAATCGTCTGGATCGACACTTCGCGCATTCCGTACGAGCAGGCGTACATGAAGGCCAATCCTGGTGCCAACATCAAGTGGGTTATCTACAACGGCAACGAGAATGGCACCGGCGTGCTGCAGTCGAAGTTCGCGCTGTGGAACCGCATCGGCTGGCCATCGGTCGCGCCGGACGTGATGTTCGACTCGCAGAACTACGACGCGGTCCAGCTCGGCACGGCGCCGTACAACGACCTGCTCAACCTGAGCAAGTACGTCCCGGCGAGCGTTCTCAAGGGCTATGCGGGCCACAGCATGAGCGCCTGCACCACCCCCTCGGGCAAGATCGTCTGCCTGCGCAATGACACAGCCGCGGACGTGCTCTGGGTCAACCAGGGTTTGTACACGAAGTTCTTTGGCAAAGCGCCAGTTCCGACGACCTGGTCAGGGATCGTCGCAGACGGACAAATGCTCAAGAAGAGCCACCCCGGCTACACGGTCGGGGACATCGGCGACGAGTTCGATGACGACTTCATCTATTGGGGCAACGGGTGTCCGCTCGACAAGGTCGTAGGCGCGAACACGGTCGAGATCGACCCGACCAACCTCGCCTGCACGAAGATCAATAACCTGCTCGACAACTCAGGGCTCGAGGGCAACGCCATCACCACCACCTACGTCTTTGCAGCTGGGGGCTTCCCCGCCGCCAAGGTCGTCATGATGGTCGGGCCGCTGTGGTACGGAACCGCCGTGTTCGAGAACGGCAAGAAGGCCCCGGACGGCGTGCCGAACGGCACGATGGCGGCCTATCCGCCGCCGCTGTCAGTCCTCGGCCAACCGATCACCGGTGCCCTCGGCGGCGGTTTGTGGCTCGTGTCGAGCCACTCCAGCCAGCCGGCTGCTGCGGCCGCGCTCGCCGAGTACATGTCGACAAGCCCGAAGGTCCAAGCAGTTGGCGTCGACGCGGGCTTGCCCGACTACACGCCGGACCAGGCCGCCTATGTCGGCGCGTTCGGCTCCGTCTTCGCCAACCCGGTCACCTCTGGGAAAGCATGGGAAACCGCCGCAGCCGAGGTCTGGAACGGTTGGGGCCCGACTCCGTGGAGCACCGACGCAGCCTGGGCGTCGACGGTGGTGCCGGGCGTGACCGCCACCCCGCCGAGCACACTTGGAAAGCAGATGAACTCGTTCGCCTTGGCTCTGGCGAACGACGCCAGGCTGGCCGGCTGGACGGTCAAGAGCACCAGCAAGTGCATCAACTCCTTTGGCGGCTCGGGCTGCTAGTGGGAGTTTGCAAGGCGCGACATGACTGACCCCCTGGTCACGGTTGCCCCCGGCGAGCGCGCAAGCGCTCGCCGGGGGCGCCGCTCCCGGTGGCGCCGAGAGCGCCCACCGGTCGGCGGCTCACGTACCGCGGGCTACTTCTTCGTCGCCCTCTACGTAGCGATGCTCTTGTGTCTCGGCGTCGCTCCCACGGTCTATGCGATTTCACTCGCGCTCAGGACCTCTCACGGCCTTGGTGTCGGGAACTTCGTCGACAGCTATCACCTGCCTCAGTTCATACCCGCTTTCAAACACGTGCTGTTGTTCGAAGCCATCTGGCTGGTCAGTCAATCGGTGCTCGTCGTGGCGCTGGCGCTCATGGTCCACAACCTGTCGCGGCGAGTCAGCGCAACCTTCCGTTTCATCTTCTATCTCCCGGGAGCTATGGCGGGAGCGGCAAGCGTGGTCATCTGGTTGTTCATGTTCACCCCGACCACAAGTCCTTTTGCCTTCATCGAGCACGCACTTCATTACACACTTCTGGCAAACACGGTCACGCCGAACAATCTTCCCGTGCTCTTCGCGATCATGGCGTTCTGGACAGGCGCTGGGGGATGGATCGTCGTCATGCACGGCGCGCTGAACAACGTTCCCACTGAGCTGATCGAGGCTGCCGAGATAGATGGTTCGAACGTGTTTCAGACCGCCCTGCGAATCAAGCTCCCGCTCATTCGGAAGTGGGTCGTTTACATGCTCGTGCTCTCGTTCGCGGCCGGCACGCAGCTGTTCGTGGAGCCGCAGATTCTTGGCATCGCGACCGGGGGCGAAGTCCCCCCGCAGTGGTCGCCCAATCAGCTTGCGTACTACCTCGCATTCCAGCTTGACCGCTTCAACGAAGCCGCGGCGATCTCGGTCGACCTTCTCGTGTTCGGCTTGCTCGTCGCAGTGCTGATCGTCTGGCGCGGCAAGCTCTTTGAGGTCCAGTGATGCTCGCGCGACACTACGCCTACCGCATCATCGCAATCCTCATCTTGCTCGTGTTCGCTGCATTCTTTTTCGGGCCTATTGTCTGGCTGCTCCTGGCGCCGACGAAGACAGATAGCCAGATCATCAATCAGACACCGCTCGCGTTCGGCAGCTTCGGAACATTTGGCCACACGTTCCACCAACTCATCAGCTACGAGGGCGACCTCGTCTTGACCTGGCTCAAGAACTCCGCCATCTACTCTTTTGGCGGTACCGCGCTCGCAGTACTGGCTGCAATTCCGGCCGGATACGGCCTGGCGCTGACTCACTTCGTCGGGCGCCGCGCGCTGCTCGCGATCACGCTCGTCGTGATGATCGTGCCGGCGACCGCGCTCGTCCTGCCGCTGTTTCTAGAGGCCAATACCGTGCACTTGGTCGGCACGGTCTGGTCGCTCATCTTGCCGTTCGGGTTCTTCCCGTTCGGCGTCTATCTCGCTTACATCTACTTCTCAACGACCATTCCGAAGGATCTGATCGGGGCGGCGCGGATTGACGGCGCCGGCGAATGGGGCGTGTTCCGGCGTATTGCCTTGCCGCTCGCGACGCCGATCGTGGCGCTCGTCGCCTTCTTTTCGTTCGTCGCGAACTGGAACAACTACTACCTTCCGTTTGTGATGACCTATGACAACTCGCAGTACCCGCTGCAGGTGGGCCTGCCGATCCTGCTGGGCAGCTCGCCGTCGATAAACCCGGTCGCGGCGACTGGCGGACAAGCGGTCATCTATAGGCCCGAGATGGCGATGGCGACGATCATCGCAATCGCACCGGTACTGATCGTATTCCTGTTCGCGCAGCGGACCCTTGTGGCCGGCATGCTCGCTGGATCGACAAAGGAATAGGGCTGGCGGAGGCGACAGTTGGCCCGACTGGACCAATTTCATCCTGCCCTGCGTGATGTTCTGCCGCGACCGCCAGTACCCGCTCCCGGTCGGCTTGCAGTACCTCCTGGAAAGTACAGCCGCGTTCAACCCGTCGCTCGGTGGCGGTGTGAGCCCGGTACTCCGGCCGGAGCTGGCGATGGCCACACTCGTAGCGATCGCGCCGGTATTCATCGTTTTCCTCTTTGCCCAACGTGCGTTGGTCACCGGGATGCTCACCGGCGCCACGAAGGGGTAACCCGTTCGTGCAGCCTCTGCGCGCGCTGACCTAACGAGGGGAGCTTGCGTGCGAGTTGTCTTCATCGGAGCGGGAAGTGTGGTGTTCACGAGGAACCTCACGCGGGACATCCTCACGTTCCCGGAGCTTCAAGACAGCGAGATCGTGCTCATGGATATCGACGGCGACAGGCTCTCGTGTGCCCTCAAGCTTGTCAGCCGCATGGCCGAGACGGCCGGGTCACCGGTGTGTGTCTCCGGCACAAGGGATCGTCGCCAGGCCCTCAAAGGGGCCGACTACGTGGTCGTCACGATCCAGGTAGGTGGGAACGACCAGCGGGAAGCCGACATAGGCATCCCGGAACGTTACGGGGTGAGCCAGTGCGTGGGTGACACCTTGGGGCCCGGTGGGATCTTCCGCGGTCTGCGACACCTGGCGGTCTTCGACGGCCTCACAGAGGACATGGCGGAGCTCTGCCCGAGGGCACTCGTTCTGCAGTACTCGAACCCAATGGCCATCCTCACCTGGCGGACAGCGCTATCGGGTTTGCGGGCCGTGGGACTTTGCCACTCCGTCCAACAGACGGCGCGCCTGCTTGCCGGGTACTGCGAGGTCCCCGCGGAGGAGCTCACCTACTGGGTGGCCGGGATCAACCACCAGGCCTGGTTTCTCAAGCTGGCACACCATGGCACCGACCTCTACCCCCGCCTGCGCTCGCACCTCGACAACCCCGAGACGCTCGCCTTGGAGCCCGTGCGGTTCGAGCTGATGCGCAGGTTCGGCTACTTCGTGACCGAGTCGAGCGGGCACGCGTCCGAGTACCTCCCTTACTTTCGCAAGCGGCCCGATCTCCTCGCCTCTTTGGTGGAAAGCTTTGAATCGGCAAGCTCCGACTATTCGGCGTGGTTCGGTTACGGACAGACGGGCGGCTACTTCGCCAGCATGCGGCTCAAAGAGCCCGCCTACGAGCAGGAGGTTGCCCGGCAGATCGCCGGCACCGAGCCCATCGAGATCCGGCGTTCGGAGGAGTACGGCGCTCTCATCATCCAGGCAGCGGAGACAGGCTCTGCCGTTCTCATCAACGGGAACGTGCCCAACGAAGATCTCATCACCAACCTGCCCGCCGGGGCTTGCGTCGAGGTCCCCTGTCTGGTGGACCGGGGCGGCGTGCACCCCTGTGCGGTGGGAGCCCTTCCACCTCAGCTGGCCTCCTTGAACCGGAGCAACATCGCCGTGCAGGAGCTTGTCGTCAAGGGCCACCTCGAGCGCGACAGGGAGGCCATCTACCAGGCGATGGCACTTGATCCGCTGACTGCCGCGGTTTGTTCCCTGGACGAAATATGGAAGTTGACCGACGACATGTTCGCGGCGAACAAGAGCTGGTTGACCCAGTTCGCATAGGAGCTGCCGATCGTCAGTGAGAGTGTTAGAACCGAGTGCGGGCCTTCGTTCGCCGTGCCTTCGGGCAGCGCTGTGTGCTCGGCGGGCTCAGGGCCGGTGCGCTCAAAGGCTGAAGTTAGACGACAGGATCCAGAAAGGTACCAGAATGCTCGACGACACCGGAGCAGCGCTCGAGTACTCCTCGGGCCATGAGCGCTTGCGCTTGGAGGCTTGGGGCGAAGACTCGATCAGAGTGCGCGCCAGCCAAGCCCAGTTAGCAGAGGAGCTCCCAGGCGCGCTCATCACGCCTCGCCCAGCCCCGTCAGCTGGCGCGACGGGTGACGGGGCGACCCTCGTCAACGGGAGGCTCAGGGCTCAGATCTCCCCAGACGGGCTGGTCAGCTTCTGGCGCTCCGACGACGACCGCGAGCTGCTTTCCGAGCAGAAAGCGCATTTTTGGTGGCCAGGGCCGAGGCTGTTCGTGGCGAATGGCAACGGGCACTACCGCATAGAGCAGCGCTTCAAAGCCTACGACGGAGAGAAGCTTTACGGTCTCGGTCAGCACCTCCACGGCCGGTTCGATCAGAAGGGCCTTGTCATGGACCTGGTCCAGCGAAATGCCGAGGTTTCGGTGCCCTTCATGGTCTCGAGCAGGGGATATGGGTTCCTATGGAACTCTCCAGCAGTAGGGCGGGTTGAGCTTGCCAACAACGGGACTCGCTGGGTCGCCGATAGCGCGCGCCAAATCGACTACTGGGTGACCGTCGACGACGAGCCCGCAGAGATCCTCTCGCATTATGCCGACGCCACTGGGCACACACCCGAGCTGCCTTCTTGGGCAAGCGGCTTCTGGCAGAGCAAGCTTCGCTACCGCACTCAAGAGGAACTGCTGGAAGTAGCCCGGGAATACGACCGCCGAGGGATCCCGCTGGCAGTGATCGTGAGCGACTTCTTCCACTGGGAGTACTTGGGCGACTGGGGCTTCTATTCTGGCGAATGGCCCGACCCGGCTGCAATGGTGAATGAGCTCAAATCGATGGGCACCGAGCTCATGGTTTCAGTCTGGCCTTCTATTAGCCCACTTTCGGTCAACTACAAGCCTATGTTGGATCGTGGCCTGTTGATTTCGAGCGAGCAGAGCGCGCCGGTGCACGTGACCTGGCCGGAACGGGGCGTGAAGTCCTGGATCGGGGTTTCCATTTACGATTCCACGAATCCCGTAGCCCGCGAGTATATCTGGGAGCAGGTCGAGAAGAACTACTACAAGGCGGGGATCCGGGTCTTCTGGCTCGACGCCTGCGAACCCGAGATGCAGCCAAACTACCCCGCGAGCTTGAACTTCGCGGCGGGGCCCGGTCTCGAAGTTGCAAACCTCTATCCCCGTGAGCATGCTCGCGGGTTCTACGAGCACATGGTCGGCTGCGGAGAGGAAGAAGTGCTCCTGCTGTGCCGGTCTGCTTGGGCCGGCAGCCAGCGTTATGGCGCGGCAGTCTGGTCGGGTGACATACCGTCGACGTTCGAGTCGCTTCGGGTCCAGATCCGCGCGGGGCTCAATATGGCCATGAGCGGCATTCCATGGTGGACGTCCGATATTGGTGGCTTCTACAAGGGCGATCCGGACGACCCGGCATACAGGGAACTTCTCGTGCGTTGGTTCGAGTACGGGGCTTTCTGCCCGCTGTTCCGCCTCCATGGGGACCGCCTCCCCAACGCTGCGATGAGCGCGGACATGACGGGCGGCCCCAATGAGATCTGGTCTTTCGGTAAGCAGGCTTACTCGGTCCTGAGGGACTACATCTTCCTTCGCGAACGCCTACGGCCTTACCTGCACTCGGTGGCAAGAGAAACGAGCAAGACGGGCGTACCTATCATGCGGCCGTTGCTCCTCGAGTTCTCACATGATGAGAGGTGCTGGGACGTTGACGACCAGTTCATGTTCGGCCCAGACCTACTGGTGGCTCCGGTGCTGGAGCAAGGAGCGGACGGTCGGTCCGTGTATCTGCCTGCCGGGGCGAAATGGACAGACACCTGGACGGGAGCGAGTGTGCTGGGCGGCGCCATGGTGACAGCCGACGCTCCTTTGGAACGGATCCCAGTTTTCCTCCGCGACGGAGCACGGATCGATATCGGGGTCTTCACGAACCAAAATTGAGCCCGACGGCCTAAATCGTTCGCACATCCCCACAGGGTGGTTCTCGGCTCCCGGGCTCCCGCTCGGTCCAGATGTTTCGGCCGGGTCGGGGCCCCCCGCCATCTTTATGGAACAGAGGAACACGACCTTGCGATCCCGGCATGTCAGGTTCTTACACGGTTGTTTCCGGTTAGCTCGCCGGGTAGCGCGGGATGGCGGTTTGACACGAACATAGCCTAGTATGAGCTAGCCTAAAGCGGCTTATGGTTGAGATTAGTTTGTTGCCCATCAAGGAGACGCCATGGCGACTGTGAACCTGGAGAAGGTGAGCAAGGTCTACCCGAACGGGCTGCCCGCAGTGTCCGACCTGGACCTGGACGTGGCAGAAGGAGAGCTGATGGTGCTGGTGGGACCGTCAGGCTCGGGAAAGACGACGGCTCTTCGGATGGTGGCGGGCCTGGAGGACATCACCTCCGGGACCCTTCGCATGGGCGGCAAGACCGTCAACGACCTGCCCCCCAAGGACCGCAACGTGGCCATGGTGTTCCAGAACTACGCCCTGTACCCGCACATGACGGTTGCGCAGAACATCGGCTTCGCTCTGAAGCTCAGAAAGTTCCCCAAG
>Ga0187889_10004836_pt1 | contig 10873 bp, 11 predicted proteins | sample June2016WEW_7_10_2_FD_132992 | JGI IMG/M metagenome (GOLD analysis project Ga0187889, IMG submission 132992) | Peatland microbial communities from SPRUCE experiment site at the Marcell Experimental Forest, Minnesota, USA - June2016WEW_7_100 | ecosystem: Environmental > Terrestrial > Soil >... | reverse complement strand
GAATCCGCCAGCAATTTCAGCAGGTGTAAAACCAGCTTGGACTAATACCGTAGTATCAATACCGTCTTTTTTAATCTTAGTCCAATTTACACTACCATCTGAATTAACATATCCTTGACTTGTTAATTGTGATAACGCTGTAGTCTGCGAATTATTAACAGCGTTCAATCCATCTTGTGAAGCCGTTACTACATCCTTGCCACTTTGAATATCGGCATTATATGTTTTGGTATAAACGTCTTTAAGATATACATTTAAATCACTGACTTGCGATTGAACAACGGCTTGATACCCTTTCATTCCGCCACCAGCTTCATTATATATATTGAGTAGAGTCTGGTTTTGAATAAATGCAGGACTTCCAAAGGTTAATCCTTTCGTTAAATTAGTCGCCCACGAACTAAAGTCATAACCCGATGTGGTTGTTACTGCGGTTGGAGTGGTAGATGATGTAGTTGTCGCTGTTGTATAACTAATCTGTCCTGTAATCGGGTCATAGCCAGTATAAACTGCACCTTTCACAGCAGTTACGGGATTTGCTTGCATAGCGTTAAATGCCGTTTGCCCTACATTAGTAGGATAACTTACACCCGCCTGATAAGGTACATAATTTGTGCTTGGCGGTTTTGTTCCGTTAGCAGGGCTAGGTACAAAACCTGCCGCCTCTGCCGCCTGATACCAACTAGGCATCCCATCATAAGGATTGGCTTTTGTAAAATCCGGCTTCCAACCTGAATCTGCGTAAACTTGTGGAATGGTTTTCCCTTGAATCCACTGGTTAAAATCTTGAATACCTTGATTCTTAATAACATTCTGTGCGGCTGGTGTTAATTCGTTATAGTAAGTATTAGGAATGTATTGCCCGCCATAAATCGCAGTATTATTCGCTAGGAAATTAGTTTGTTGTTGTTTCTGATAATCGTTAAATCCAGAAACGCCTAATTTGGTTAGCTGTGTTTGGTCTGCCTGAGATAATTTATTAAAGTCTACTTTTGAAACATACGAGCCATCGTCTAATTTCACGTTATTCTGCAAAAAGGTCTGTTGTGCGATTTGATTCTGCTGAGTTTGATAAGCATTAAATCCGGTAACACCTAACTTGATTAATTGCGCTTGGTCGGTAGGCGAAAGTTTGTTGAAGTCTGTTTTGGAAACGTAAGTGCCATCGCTTAATTTAACGTTATTCGCTAAGAAGTTAGATTGTTGTTGAGTTTGATAGGCGTTAAATCCCGCCACACCAAGTTTCATTAATTGCGCTTGGTCTGATGAAGATAATTTATTATAAACATTTGCGTCTATTAAATCGCCATTGGACAATTTAACAGTATTTGCAGGTTGCTGTGATGATTGCACTTGTGGATTTTGGGTAGTTTGTGGTCTATTCCAACCGCTTCTTAATTGCGCTTCTTCATTTAAGATATTCTGCTGAATACTAGGAACAGGCGCAGGTTGTGGAACACCCTCGTTTTTCACAACATTTTCCGCTTGCTGTTCGGATAAACCTTTTGCTTCCAAATTAGCAATCTGGATTTTCTGTTGTTCACCGCCAGAATTAGCTAATTGTGCGCCTGATGAAGATGAACCCGATAATCCTGCCATATTTCCTACTTCGTGATTTTATTTTTAACAATATGGATACAAGTGTAAAAGATAATAAAAAGAATGTCATACGGAAAAGACGCAACCAACATTCTGACTAGAGGCAACATTCCGGTAGTGTCCACGCTATGAAATAGCGGATTGAATATCGGGAATATAGTTAAACCCACAGTTCCGAATATCAATGCAAGGATAATACTTAATATTAATTCAGCCATTTTTCACCTACGATGAGTGGACACCTCTTAAAATGGATACTACCGAGAATATCATACCAATATCTATCGGCAAACATAATAATAGCCACAGCCAAATATAATTCCCTGAAAAGACTGTTGGCTGATACAAGAATAACATTCCTAAGAACGTCTGGAAATAGACACCAAGATTCCCGATAAATGTCAACGTGGCGGCTAACGCACCAGAAGAATTACTAAGCGAAACACTTAAAAGTGAGTTTATACCTGACGGATTGAACATATTTCCATTAGTCGCTAATAATTCGCAAGCGAATATAAAGAGGTACATCATCGCAACGCCGATTACCCATGAAGTTTTCACTTAATATACCACCTCTTTCTACTGGAAGTAATTTTCAATAGCCCAAATCCCGAAACCGATTACGATTAAAACGCCAACCATGTAACCTTGAACCAAATGTGCGCCACCAGCCATGATAGACAAGATAATCTCTGCCCCATACGCTACAAAGAAATTTTTAACCCTTAGATATAATATTATGTCAATGGCGACAATAATACAAACTGTCAGCCATTCCCAAGCGTGTCCTGAATCCGGTAAACCTAAACCATTAGGGTTCGTGGCGAAATTGGCGATAATACTTGAAAACGGCTCTAGGTTAAATCCACTTGTATCTGGTGCTGTGTTCAAATTAGTCAATGATTGGCTAGGAACTTGTACGCTATTACTGTTTGCCGCACCGCTAGGCAATGCAACCGCTAAAGTCGCAACCGCTAAATCCACCGCCGAGCCGTAATTTGCGCCATCATAGCCAAAGGCGGCGAAATAATAAACCGTTCCGGCGGTCAGTCCTATAATAGTAACTTGTGATTTTGTACTGTTATAGACGTTTGTGCCATCAGTAGGGCTTGTCGGGAATTGGTCTGTTCTTTCTTGAATCACGGTAGACGTTGAACTTAACGCCTTAGTCCACGATAAAATGATTTGAGTATCAGCCGGATTAGCCGTAAAATTCGTTACAGTACTAGGCGTAGCGAGAACAACACTACTTATTAATAATGCTAAGATTACGCTAACCGCACTTAATGATAATATCTTTTTTAACATTTTCCCTCTAAGTCGTTTTAATGAAGAACTGGCGTACACCAAAGAAGAAGAATATAATACAAATGACAATAAGCTGTTGAACTGGTAAAATCTTCCAGTAAGTTCCCAACCATATAATTGGCATACAGAGTAATAAAGCCGGTAAAGGTTTCCCGCCTTGGGAAACAGTATAACCTATGACGCATAAAACGAATATCCAAATAAATGCCGCTAAAAAGTCTTTACCTGTAATACCAAAAGGTGCGCCCATAATCGTAGCATCGCTTGAGATGTTCGTACCCACATTCGTAGTCCACGCTGTGTTACTATCCCATTGGTTATTAGCTGTGGTATTCGGGAATGCGCTATTCAACGTAGACGATGTAAAATCATTCGGTCTGATATTCGTTATATCTGGAATACCATTCACAAAGTATCCTACCGCATTATCAGTTATTTGAGAGTGTCCGTCTGCTAAAACTGTGGTATAAGTTTGATTATCGGTCAAAGCCATATTCATCCCCATAAGTATAATCGAAGAATCTAATTGCGTTAAATCACTACCCTGCCAATCCGCAGGTTGAATCAAGTAATCTTCATATGGATTAGTTGGCACGTTATAGCCTATTACTCTAATGTAATAAGGCGAACCATAAGTTATTGATGCCGTAGTAACCGTTGAATTAAGATAAATAGATTCCGGTCTATCACCCCAATTTTGCAAGTTAGAAGCCGCTAAAATCGTAGAATCATCAGCCGCTAATAATTGGACTTGAAAATATTTACTAGCTGTTTTTTTAGTATATCCGGTATAATTATCTACAACTTCCATTGTAATTAAGGTATCCGGCGCAGTCGGACTATTCGTGAGATAATTATTGAACACTCCAACATTGAAGATTTGTATAACTGTACTACCCTGTATTCCAGCGGTAAAATACATATCACCACCATAAACAGTTTGAGTATTTCCAGAACCATCTACATAAGTTAAAATAGCTTGATAATGGTAAGTAACCCCATTTTGTAATGTTATGCTGTTAGTAGAATCCAAACTATAAGAGAAAGAGGTTTGCGTTGAATAAGGTTGTGGCGGTGTATTACCATTTGTATAATTAGTATCCGTTCCCCATTCAAAATAAACATTAACGGTAGTATATGCGCCTAAAGAAGTGATATTACCGCTAATAATCGCTGAATTATTTGTTATAGATGATGCCGCTAAAGTTGAAACTGTAGGTGCAGTTGAAGAAGATGTTGTAAAATTTTCAGCTAAACCATAAGCATAACTTTGTGAACCATTATACAAGAATACTGCTTTATAATTATAAGCGGTAGAAGGAGCTAATCCTGTTATTGTTGTATCAAATACACCCGATGTCGGATAGACAATGGGATTTTTAGTAGTTGATAAACTAAAATCACCTGATAGCCCATAAACAAAATATTCGTAACCAGATGTATAACCACCCCAAGAATCTAAACTTCCTGCCATTGTTACACTGTTAGAAGTAACAGTTGGGGGAGATGCAGATGAAACAGAAGGTGGAGTTAATGGTTGTAAGGCAGCAATAGAAACTTGAATCCTGCTATTAGAAGGCGAACCAGAAGTTGAAACTTGATATGTAATCGCATCACCAGCGTTAAAATTAATAATATCTGAGGTATCACTTGCAGAAGTATTGGAATTTGAAATAGTTGCAGTAACCGCAGTCGCAACTCCATTCCTCATAATTGTTACTATAAAACTCCCGCCTGTTCCTGGTGCAGCAGGAACAGTAACGTATAAATCGGTAACTTTATATGCACTAGTATAAATATATTGCTGAGAATATGTAGAATTGGGTATAACGTTACCCTGACAGTTTAGTATCCCATAAACTCCTGAATAAGACTGAGCGTATATTGGTGCTCCATTCCCAACAAAGTAAGAACCAGAAACAGATGGAATAAAGGTTGTTCCTATATCCATATATACACTAACAGTACCATTTGACGATGACTTAATACCTAATATACCACCTGCCGAAACACTAACTGTATTAACTACATTAGAACCAGAAACAGATGTACCCGTTAAAGATGTTAATAATGAAGTATCGGCATATCCTGAGCCTGAGTTATATTCTACAACAAAATTATCAAAATTACTACTTGGAGCTACATCAACTCTAACATATAAATTCTCTAGTGTTCCTGCAATCGGAATAACCATACCAGTTAAATCAGTAGAAGTCGTGGAATTATAAGAAGAACCACCAATACTGTCATAGTAAATAGTTCCATTAAAAACATCAGCCGTACCATAATTTCCAATCACCCAATAGTTATCCGCATTAGTTGGAGTAAAGTCCATCTTCCACCTTATAGTTCCAGGCAATGTTGGCGAACTTGTTGGTGCTATTTTTAAAGTAAGATAGTCTCCACCAACTACAGAAACAGAATCAGATAAATCACTTCCTGTTGTTGCTGTTCCTGTTAAATTAACAGTTAAAGAAGTAGAGCTTCCATCTTTATAAATAGTATAAGTCCAATCAGTACTTCCAGATGGTGCAGTATCACAATAGATATAAAGATTATTGATTGTGCCAGCAGGTGAAGCCAATGAATAATCTTGAACTTCTGCTGTTGATGCCATATAATTTCCATCTAGTGATGAGTAATAAGTAGTAGAACTACTCACCACGCCAGTTTGTGTTCCTGAAATACATTGAGATACACCAGTCGCAAAAACAGGACTGACATTAACAAATAAGTTCACCCCTATAATAGAAAGAAATAGGAACATCGCTATCCCTATTCTTAGAAACTTCTGATTAAATTTCATACATAAAATCCTAAAATAACTTTCTCCAAATAGACTTGGCTATTTTCTTGTTCTTTTTCCCGACATTCGCCCTATATTTATCAACCCTTTTCTGTTGTGTTTTAGTAAATTTAATTCCGGCGATACTTCTATTATTAGACGATAAAGGAATAGGTAAACTCGTAGTTGAATGTTTTGTAGCTTTTTTGACATTATGCAAAACTTTTACAACTCTCGGAACGCCTGTATATGCTTTCCGTTTCGCATAAGTACCATTTTGAGTATGTTGCATCTTTAACTTAGGTTTTTCCGGCTCTTTCTTTTCAGGAAAATCTACAAATCCCATAAGTTACCTCTTTTCGTGGATGTTTCTAGCTACGATACTTTTCTGTGCATCTTTCTTAGTCGTTGAACTGCCGACAGTCTTAGTATGCCCGCCACGCAGTTTTTCAACTATCTTGTACGGACGTTCCCCGCCACGTTTTACCACTTTATAAGGCATAATTCCGCCTCTTTTATTTTCGTGTTTTGCGGTCAATGTTTGAGAACTTTTGAAGATTCTTGCGGTTTGCTTTATCGAGTTTCTTCATTTCGTCTTTCTGTTTCTTCTCGATTCTCTTTTTGTCAGCTTGAAACTTCTTGTCTAATTTCGCCTTGTCTTTTGCATCCCGATTTGTCTTTTTGATGTCTTTTCCGTGAAACATTTTACCCTCCTTTATAATCCCGAAAATGTATTTTTTAACTTCTTAGTTTTACGAACTGATTTCTTTGAAGATTTCCCCGCCAGTTTCGCTTTCATTCTACGATTTTGCGCCTCTAATTTCCGCCGGTGTTCCTCATTTTTCACCTTAACTTTATGTCTATGTCCATTCTCATCTAAGACATAGATAAACGCCCCAACAACCGCTAAATCCAATAATCCGTCAAACATATTATTTCTTCTTCTTTTTATTTGTCGGGTCTATCTTATTAATTCCGTCTTTCATACCGAAGAAAATGCTCTTATCCATCTTTTTACCCTGCTTGTCCATGCTGTTCACCCCTATTTTCGCCTTTTATATTCATTCCATCTTAGAGAATGGCAATCAGGATTAGGGCAAATCTTCGGTTTATTTCCACCACGATTAGCCCATTTATGTCCACATTGCCTACAAGTGAATATCTGGAGTCCCATTCTTAATCCTATACTTATTAAGTCGTACTATTAGTAATATATATTAGACTCATTATAATCAACTGTCAAGTGATACTTTAAGATAATACTTGACAATGTATATATCATTGTGATATATTAATGATATAAGGAGAGTGATATAAATGAGTAAACGATGTCTATTAACCCTTTCTGACAATTTAGACCAGTACATTGAAGAATCAGCTAAGAAAATGGGCGTAACTAAAATGGACTACATCCGATACGTAATTATGAAGGACAAGGAGAATAAGGGAAAATGAAAACTATTGAATTAACAGACGAAGCATACACAGAATTATTGGAACTAAAAAACCACATCAGTGTAAAAGTTCGTGAGGTAACAAACAAAGAAATACTTAATAGTCTTAAAGATGGTGAAGCTATGCCAAAGAAATTCAGCCCTCGCAAATATAACTACGAACCTGAATATACTTTTAGCGAATGCTTAGATGATGTTTGTAAAATGATTTGGTACGAACAACAATCTGGCAACGTAGCTTATATTACGTGATGGAGATATAACGAATGGATTTAGAACCTAAAGCCGGAGATACAAGATTTCGCTATGCCCATAATGAGCGATATATGGCTTGTGCTATGTGTGGCAAACTATCATGGAAAAGATTGAATATTAATGGTACTGCTAAATATCCTTTATGTTTTTCTTGCGCTAGAAAACATCCTCAATCTGAAAGTAGTAAAGAGAAGAAACGAATATCACAAATAAAAGCAATGAATGACCCGATTAAAGGTAGAAGAATAAAGAACGGTTTGAATAGCCGATGGAAAAATGAAAACGAAAAACGTAGCGCAAAACAATCCGTTCATATGCTAGAGTGGTGGAGCAATCCAGAAACCAAAAAACGTATGGGTAAAATTCATGCTGAAACTTTTAATAATCCAGCTACTAAAGAAAAGCATCGTAATTCTATTATAAAGTCTTACGATAATCCCGAATTGCGCCAACAACGTAAGAATGTAATGATTGAACGTAATTCCCATCCAGAGGAACGTGAGAAAATTAGACAAGTACATATTAATAGATACAAAGACCCGAATGAGCATAAAAAGACTAGCGAATTAAATAAGATACGTTGGCAAAATCCTGAAAGGCGAAAGCACCATAGTCAGAAAATGATAGAGAAATGGAGCGACCCTATATACAAAGAGAATACAGTATCGGCTACTTTTAGGGCGTTAAAATTATCTCCTAATATTCCTGAAACAATAATCATTAATGTATTAAATACATATTTCCCAAACGAATGGGAATTTGTTGGTAATAACAATAAATTTCCAGTTGACGGTAAAAGACCTGATTTTAAACACAATACTAATAATTGGGTTATAGAACACTTTGGAGACTATCATCATACAGACAAGAACAAAAATATTAAAGAGCATCAAACATATAATGGCAGAATAGAATTTTTGGCGAAACGTGGATATAAAACTCTCATATTATGGGAACATGAAGTGAAGAAAAGACCTATGCTTGAAATAGCTCAAAGAATAAGTACGTTTTTCAATTGTCCGATGAAACAAGAAGTGGGATGAGTTTTTAGGCTCATCCCACTTTAACCGATTACATATTGAAGGACTCACGCATAGCAGCCACGACCCCGAAGATAATCCGTTATGTTAACTAACTTTTAAGCTAGGTTCGGAACATACCACAATCCCAAGAGGGATTCGCTCCATCTGTTCTCTCCGCATGGCACTGATTCACTCTCAGTATTAGTTCGGCGATTGGCATGACACTGGCTAGGTGTTTTAGCTTCCCCCGACTTTGGAGCGTTATTCGATAACGATCGCTCGTTAAAGCCACAATTATTACTTATGGATGCAAAGACGATGAGTATGACGGCGACCATTCCGGACACGCCACTGGTGTATGTCGGCGTGGTGATGGTAGCGATTGTGGTGTTAAGACCCTTAGTGTTACTACCCTTTCGGAATAGGTTCGGACTATATCACCATCCTGTTTCAAGGATGTCTGCCGTTTAGTCTCTGGACGTGGCTCTAGTTCGATTCCTAGAATTAGCTCAGCGGTTAGCTTGCTCATTACTGAGTTTAGCTTTCCCTGCATTTGACAGATTATTCGATGGAAATTACTTTCCAAAGTCCCAGTCTTTTTAGGAAGCAGGTTAACACCAATGTAGACAAAGATAGCTGCGAGGATTAACGAATAAATAGCCTTCATTTGTGTTCAAAATAAACCTCCAGCTAAGTATTTACTTATATAAGTAAAGCACACAAATTAATAAATGTCAAGTGCCAATTTTAAACAGGCGATTTTTCGGCAAAATAAAAAGGACTCCATTTGTGCTGGACATATAGTCCTTGGAGTCCTTTCCCTACTGAGCGAACTTGACGTTGTACGCCAATGATTCGCAACTCAGTACATTTATACTAGCATTAAACCAGATTATTGTCAAGTAGTTTCCGGCGAAAATCCACAAAATAAAAATCCGCTAATTTGCACTTAAAGACGCTTTGCGACTTCAGAGGTGTAGCGGATATTTTTGTTGGTTGCGGATAATGAGAGTTGAACTCACTGTCTCCAGTTTATGAGACTGGCGTAGAAACCGTTTTACCCATCCACAATGTTGGCGGGAATTTCACCCGCTCAACAGATGAGCTGGCTGCTATTGTTGATTACAGTCATTTATACTGGCGTGGCACTCACCTTGTTTTTAATCTATCACTAAATAGGCATTTTGTCAAGTCTTAGGATTATATGCCCAAGCCTGTAAAGCTAACTTTCTGCGTGGTGTTGGTTTCTTGTCAAATTGAACTTTAGTTCGGGCGATAAATCCACGCCGTTTATTTTTCCAATTATCGCTTAGTTCAGCAGGATTGCCGTTAGCCCTCTTATACGCAGTTAGGAAACCTCGTGGGCTACGAGCTACCTCGCTGACTTTCAACCGCTTCATATCCGGTTCTTTTTGTTTTATTTGGGATAGAGACATAAATCTGTAATTTATTTTGTTTGCCATCTCTACTATCCTAATTAATTGTTTCTGTCTTGCCGTTGCGGTGTTTGATGGTGATTTTTTCTCCACGACCTTCTGCTATCAAGAGTTTATTGCCGCCGAGCCGACCAAAAGCGACAGCGTTCTCATGGCTCAATGGGAATTTGATTCCTTTTCTCTTTATACTTTTCTTTTTTGTTTTCATTGTAGTCTCTCCTATCTAATGGCTTAACCCTATTCATATCACGTTTCCGGCGTTTTGTCAATAGCGGTTTTACATCTGAATCGTATCTAAGGGATAAGCCATCTAGTCTCTAGGTTTTAAGGGGATTTTAGGCGGTTTTACCCTGTCGTGGAATCAAGCTAGATACGACGGGATGCGACGGGGCAAAATGCCTATGCGACGGGATACGACGGGGCGGATTACGTCGTATTGCGTCGTTTCAGCCTATCCTGCAAACTTGCTACACTGGCAGCCAAACCGATTAAACCACCAAATATACTGCTAATCGGTTTTAACGTGCTAGTTTTCGATTGTAGCGATTGACAAGCTTTAATAAGATGGTTTTATCAGCTTGTAATATCCGGCGGGTTTATCGTGGTTATTGATTGATATTTTATGTGGTTTTTAGTGGGGATTATGGCCGGTTTTTATTCTCTATTGTTACCAGTACGAATAATTAATAAAATTCCCTAAAAATAGTTTGCCTACTTTACCATAATTTTAGATTTTACACTCAGACTATGGCGAAACAATGCGATTGAGCGACTTTGTGATAGTGTGTTAAATATTATTATTCGTGCGGTTTTATTCTAAACTGTCTTAAAACACTTTGAAGTATATGTATGACTAGATTACGATAATATCAGATTCTAAATTATGGAGGCTAGCTTTCACAGACACGCACTTTGTACGCACTCGCAGGGCTTGTAAAACCCGTTACCACTACACGCAAAGGCTAGCGATAGAAGTCACGCTCAGGATAGCGGAAAGCGTAAAACTCACGAGTT
>Ga0187889_10004831_pt1 | contig 10877 bp, 20 predicted proteins | sample June2016WEW_7_10_2_FD_132992 | JGI IMG/M metagenome (GOLD analysis project Ga0187889, IMG submission 132992) | Peatland microbial communities from SPRUCE experiment site at the Marcell Experimental Forest, Minnesota, USA - June2016WEW_7_100 | ecosystem: Environmental > Terrestrial > Soil >... | reverse complement strand
GATAGCACTGGTCATGCTCCTGGTGTTCATATGCGGCGTGGCATGCGGGGCCGGGGCATACTGGCTGGCGCTGCACCGCTAGGGGGCTAGCGTGGACAAGGTGACAGTGTTCAAGATAGGGTACAAGGAATGCCATGGCGTGCGGTACGAGTGCCAGTGCGGCGGGGAGTTCGCCGTGCTGGAGGGCGAGTGGGAGCCGAAGGCATGCCCCCGCTGCGGCTGTGCGGTGGAGAAGGTGTCCCAGCCAGATGAGAGGCAGGCCACCTGGGAGCAGATAGACGCCTTCGACAGGCAGAGGAGGCAGGACGACCTGCTCGGCACCAGGGAGCGCCTCAAGGCCCCCAAGGGGATGTTCCGGATAGTGGGGGTGGACACCTTCGAGGGCCCGAGGGCGGACTACCTTATCAACGACTTCGAGAGCCAGGAGGAGGCCATGAAGGTGGCCAAGAGGCATGGAGGGGTGATGAACCCCGTGCATGTCTATGATGACCAGGGCACCAGCCTGAGAAGGTTCGGGAGCGTATAATGAGGGCAGGGAGGTTCCTGTCTGCCTTCCTCGGGGCAGCCGTGGCAGTGATGGCCTCGCAGGGGGTAAGCGACAGGGTAAAGTACGAGCGGCTGATGGACAGGGCAGGGTATGTCCTGGAGCACGCCGGGGGTGACCCTGGGAAGTGCGAGGAGGCCATGCTGCTGTACCATGATGCCCTGAACACGAGGCCCAAGTCTGCCGAGGCAAAGGCAGGAGAAAAGAGGGCAGGAGAATGCGCCAGAAGGAAAGGCTCGCAAGGAGCAAGGCCTACGCCAGCACGGTAGGGAGCATCGACAGGGAGTACGGCGAGTTCGCCCTCCTGGACAAGCCTGCCGACTTCCAGGAGGGGCTGTTCAACGCCGGATGGGAGGAGGGGAAGAGGTATGCCAGGGCACAGGGGAGAAAAAGGCGGGCCTTCGACTCGGACACGGGACGCTAGAGCCGCAGTAATCTTCGACAACGGGGCAAAGGCCGCCGCCGAGCCCCCGGAGTGGAACAGCTTCGAGGGGTACCCCATTACCGGGGACAGGGCGCTGGAGCGGGCGGTGACGGACATCAGCACCATCGCCGTAGCGGGAGGGACAACGATATACAACGCCCCGGCCGTCAGGAAGGTCCTCCTGGACCTGCTCAATGCCGAGTACGGAAGGTCGAAGTGGTGGAAAAGGTAAGGGTAGAGGGGCTGGCAAGGGAGATATCCCCCGAGGACAGGGCCAGGAGGGAGGGGCGGAGGATTGCATACGGTGCCGCCCGCATAGCCACCCCTGGCGACCCCGGCTGGATGGAGAGGTACCTCCTTGCCCGCATGCCCAGGCTCCTGCCGAAGGAGCTGGCCATGCTGGACGCCGAGATTGAGCGGCTGGAGGCAGAGGGGGGAGAGGATATCCCGGACGACATCGCCCTCGCCGCCTTCCTGGACATGCTTGAGCTGCCCGTGGACACGGCACCGCCCGTGATAGACTTTACGCCCAAGCCAGACCAGGCAGCAGAAGGGCCTAAGCCTGTTGCCCCATTGGATAGGCTGAGGGGCCTGCTCTCAAGGATATGGCAGAGGATATGGGACCGCAGCTCCTAACCCGCGAGGGGTTCCGTGCAGGCGTGTTCGCCCGCGACGGGCACAGGTGCGTCCTGTGCGGTGCCCCCGGCATCGACGCCCACCATATCCTGGACCGCAAGCTCTTCCCGGACGGCGGGTACTACCTCGACAACGGGGCAACCCTGTGCGGCGACTGCCACCGCTCGGCGGAGGCATCGCAGGACCGGTCCTTCTCCCCCGTGGCCATCCGGCAGAAGGCGGGCATCCTGGCCACCGTCCTGCCTCCTGGGTACGACCCCGGCATCGAGTACGACAAGTGGGGCACGCCGGTCATAGACGACCCCTCCAAGTACCCCCACACCCCGCACCTGCCGTGGTCCCCAGGCTTCGACAAGCAGGAGGACATGATACTGGCGTCCACCGGGCACTGGGAGGGCACCGAGGTCGTCATCACGGAGAAGATGGACGGGGAGGGCACCAGCATCTACAGGGACAACTTCCACGCCAGGTCCACGTCATATGCCCCCCATCCCTCGCGCTCCAGGATGCGGGCGATATGGGGGTCGGTGCGCCATGAGATTCCCCTGAACTGGAGGATATGCGGCGAGAACGTGTCCGCCAGGCACAGCATAGGGTACACCGACCTCCCCTCGTACTTCCTGGTATTCTCCGTATGGGACAGGAGGACTGCCCTGGCATGGGACGACACCGTGGAGTGGTGCCAGCTCCTCGGCCTGGACACCGTGCCCGTCCTGTGGCGGGGCACATGGAGCCACGCGAAGTGCTATGAGATAACCTGCGGGCTGGACCTCGACAGGCACGAGGGCATCGTGGTCCGCCCGGCGGGAGGGTTCGAGTGGGAGGCGATTGCGAGCCAGTGGGGCCCGCTGGGCAAGTGGGTGAGGAGGGGGCACGTTACCACCGACGAGCACTGGATGAAGAGGCCAGTGGAGTGGAACGGGCTGAGGGGGGCAAGATGAGGCTGCTGAAGGGAAGCTACTACAGGGTAAGGCTGTCCAAGGCATATGGGGGGAAGTGGGCGGTAGCGGAGTACGTCGGGAACGACGAGTGGTTCCTGTGCGGCAACGAGTGCGAGGTAAGCACCAGGGAGCTTGACAGGGTCGGGTCGGCCGTGCGGCTCCCGAAGGGAAGGGCATAGCATGAGGAAGCTGCTCCACAGGCTAGGGATTCACCAATGGGACTGGGTGGCGTACTGCGACATGTTCCTGAGCAAGTCGCTCTACCGCTGCCGTATCTGCGGCAAGGAGAGGGTCAGGGGGTGGGTCGCATGAGCATGCTGAAGCTCAAGACGTTCACGTCGCCCGTGGAGACCATGGGCCCGAGGCCCATAGACAGCATCCAGATGGCAGTGGACTGGGCCAACCACAACCAGATAGTGCCCCCTGCCTGCACGATAGTGTCCATCGACACCGTCCGTGAGTGGGGGAGCTGGATAACCACCGTCTACTACCTGGACAACGGGGAGTACCAGGCATGAACTACAGGATAGCGGTAAGGATGGTCGGGGCAAGCGCCAGCAAGGGAAAGCCGTCGGCCCTCGCCTGCCGCCCGAGGTGCTGGGCGGAGCCGTGCAACGAGCGCATCATCCCCCACGGGGGGTACCTGGCGCTGCTGCCGTCGATCGACGGCACGCCGGAGTGGTATATCCTGTGGGAGCACGGGGGCGGGCCCGTCAGGGCGGAGTTCGACCCGGACTCCTGGCTCCTGCTGACGGACAGGGAGGAGTGGGAGGTCTTCCCCCTTCCGGGGGACGGAGGTGACCATGAGCATGACTACCACGGTGAGGGGGTTCCGGCCCCCGGACGAGAAGTGGAAAAAGATGAAGGCCGTCTGGGATAGCTGCCAGAAGGCCGGCATCGAGGTGCCGGACGACGTGCAGGCGTTCTTCAACTGGGTGGACCCGGACCCGAGGGGCGTCGAGACGGACCTGACGGCAGGCAAGAGCCCCGCCGCCAAGGAATGGGGGGATAGCGACAGCCAGGGGTACGAGGTTGACCTGTCCAGGCTGCCCAAGGGGCTGACGTTCATAAGGTTCTGCAACTCATGGTGACGCTATGACACTGGAAGAGCTGCGCACTGCCGCCGAGAACGTGCCGTTTACAGGCAGCATGGAGCTGGCGGCATTCGAGGCCTTCCGGGACGTGCGGAAGGTACTCCTGGGCATCATCGGGCACCTGGAGGAGCTGGAGGGAAGGCAGGGGGACACCCACCACGGGAGGCTGCTCGGCAGTGACCTGGAGTGCGAGAGGTGCCACGGCACGGGGGCGGACCCGGACTCGGCATTCCTCGCATGCACCAAGTGCGGGGGGACAGGGGGGGCATGATGAAGAGGGACGAGATAGAGCGGCGGCTGCGGGCGCTGGTCTGCGAGCAGCTAGGGGTAGAGGAGGCCGAGGTAAGGGCCGATGCCAGCTTCGTGGACGACCTGGGGGCAGACTCCCTGGACGCCGTGGAGCTGGTCATGGCGGTGGAGGAAGAGTTCACGATTGAGATACCGGACGAGGATGCCGAGAAGGTCGTTACCTTCGACAATGCCGTGGACTATGTATGGGGAGCAACCAGCCTGGGCAAGTATAAGCTGAAGAAGGCGGCAGAGAAGAGGATGGCCGCATTCCCCCACGCCAAGAGCCATGAGGCGCTGACCCCGGTAACAGACTTCAGGATAGGGGACCGCACCCTGAGCCTCTACACGGTGGAGGGGCGCTTGGCGTCCGAGTGCTTCAGCCTCTACTTCAACGACGAGCACAACCCCGTGCAGCACAACATGACGCCCTACGAGGTCTTCTGGGCTCTGCACGGGCTGCTGGACCCGGAGGGCTAGCATGGAGAACGGGTGGTACTGGGTAAGGTGGCACAGGGCGCTGGGCGGGGAGCTTGAGGTCCTGTGCTACTCGGACCTCCAGGGCATATGGCTTGCCTCGGGGGACTCAGTGCGGTACGACCCCAGTGACTTTGCCGTGGTGGCCAGGGTGGAGCCCCCCAGCACGGAGCGGGAGCCCCTGGAGAGGATGCTGCACAGGGAGAAGTAGGGAGGACAGGATGAAGAGGCTCCTAAGGGCCGTCTACGGGTGGGCCATCGAGTACTGCTTCAGGCACCAGTGCTTCATGAAGCAGTGCTGGCTGGCAGCCTGGTGCCCGCAGTGCCAGGCGGAGCGGAAGGCACGGGCCATGGAGAAGAGGCTGGCCCGGATAGCCTGGCTCAGCACCTAGGATTTTCAGTATCTACAAGAGGATGCCCAGGACGGCACCGCCGCCTGGCCCTCTATCCCAAGAGAAGAGAGGAACTACCATATGCCAGAGACCCAAGGCCAGCTCGTCCTTGCCCAGAACCAGTACGCATTCATCCAGGACGCCACGAAGGGCACGGTGCAGGTCTATGCCGGCCCGCACGTCCTTGCCCTGTCGCAGAACGACCGCCCGGTCAACTACGACAAGAACACGGATACCTTCGTCCAGGTCCCCATCGGCGAGGCCATCAAGCAGAACCCGCTAGTGCCGGAGGGGCACTACCTGGTCCTTGAGAACCCCGCCACCGATAACAAGAAGGAGCTTACCTTCCCGAAGCCGGGGGGAAACAGCCCCGTCGCCCTGGAGGTCGGGCGCAAGATTAACATCCTGGGGCCAGCGACGTTCCCGCTCTGGCCGGGCCAGGTGGCCCTGGCTATCTCCGGCCACCACCTCCGCTCCAACCAGTACCTCGTGGTCAGGGTCTACAACTCCGAGCAGGCCAACAAGAACTGCCCCGACTTCACCAAGGGCAAGGACCTGACCCCTGGGCAGCAGATTGTCATCAAGGGCACGGACGTCAGCTTCTTCATCCCCCAGACCGGCTTCGAGGTCTTGCAGGACAACGGCAGCTACGTGCGCGAGGCCCTCACGCTGGAGCTGCTGGAGTACTGCATCCTGCTGGACGAGGACGGCAAGAAGCGGTACGAGCGGGGCCCGCAGGTCGTGTTCCCCGAGGCGACAGAGCGCTTCGTCAGGAAGAGCGAGGGTGCCGATGATTCGCAGAAGGGCACCTTCAAGTTCAAGGCAATCGAGCTGAACGACCAGATGGGCCTGTATATCAAGGTCATCGCCGACTACACGGACGAGGGCGGGAAGGAGCACAGGACCGGAGCTGTTCATAACAGGCAAGGAGCAGCGGATATACTACCCCCGCCCCGAGCACGCCCTCATCGAGTACGACGACCCCACCAAGGGGTACAAGCGCCAGCGCTACTACGGGGTGACCATCCCCAAGGGCGAGGGGCGCTACGTCCTCGACAAGGCGGCGGGGCAAATCCAGAAGGTGACGGGCCCGCAGATTTTCCTCCCCGACCCCCGCAACCAGGTCATCGTCCGCCGTGTCCTGGACGACAAGACGGTAAGGCTGTGGTACCCCGGCAACGAGGAGGCCGCCGCGTTCAACCCCTCTGCGACCACATGCGCTCCCTGCTGAAGGGGCAGCTTAAGAAGCAGGCCGTTGCCGAGACGTCGATGCACAGGCTGGAGGACGAAATCCGGCAGGCGGTCAGGCAGCGCGAGGCCGAGATAGAGGCGGAGAAGCAGAGGGACCTCATCGCCGCCTCGGTGATGGGCCGCCGCAGGACGGAGGGGGACTACGACATAGGCCTGGAGGCCCAGAGGGTAGCCTTCTTCGAGAAGCGCATGGCCGCCATCGTCCCCGACCTGGTCCAGGCCATGAACACGCTCGGCCAGGCGGAGTTCGCCACCAAGCTGGCGGCAGCAATCGCCCCGCTGGCAATCAACGAGCAGCTCGGCCTGGGGACGACGCTGGAGAGGGTCTTCAAGGGCACGGCCTTCGAGACCATCCTGGCGAACGTCCAGGGGCGCGGCAAGGCGCTGCCCCTGCCCAAGTAGTCGTCTCTGCTGCTCGGGGGCAGGGGACCGGCCCCTGCCCCAATCCTTATCATGGACAACAGGCCCCCCAAGAGGACGCCGAGGCGCTCCCGCCTCTACATAGACATCGACGACACCATTTCATGGCCAGGTCCGAGACCTTCCTGGAGCCACGCCCTGCCATAGTCAGCCAGCTCCGCGTCCTCTCCCGCCTCTTCTACTGCTACTGGCTCACCTGCTGGCCCTGGAACCATGACAGGGGGGCGGACGTCAAGAGCCTGATGCGCTCCCTCTACGCCATCGACCTCCTGAAGGACATCCAGTACATGCGCTGGGAGGCGGGCCATCCCGACCGCAAGGCCGGGGCGGTCCTCGACCCCGTCATGCCCCAGGACTTCTGGTGGCTGGAGGACAGGCTCGACAAGGAGGAGCTTGCCGCCCTCCAGCGGGCCGGCAGGGCGGACAGGTACGTCGAGGTTGACAGCCTGGGCCCCTGGGGGTTCGCTGATGCCTGCCTGGAGCTGTTCCGCCGTGCTAGGATAACAGAGGCCGACGTCAAGAGGGTCGGCGGCAGCATGCGCCTGTTCCGCAAGGAGGAGTTCCTCTCCCCGGTCATAGCCCCCGCATAGAAACCAGCCTTTCCGCCACCTAGTTAGGAGACAACGGTGGCGGACGCCTTCGAGATTCCCAGCAGAACCCTTCCCTACCCCAGCGGCCCCTACCGGGAGACGCTGGCGGGCGCGGTCACGTCCTCGGCCGGCGGCGGCGATGCAGGCAAGGTGCCCGTCCTCGGCCCGGGCGGCAAGCTAGACCCCTCGTTTATAACGGGAGGGGCGGGAGGCACTGGCTATACCGGGTACTCAGGCTACACCGGCTACACGGGGCAGCAGGGACCCGGAGGCACCGGCTACACCGGGTATACCGGCTACACTGGTCCTGGCGGGACAGGCTACTCCGGCTACACCGGGTTCACGGGCTACACCGGGCCGGGAGGGACTGGGTACACCGGCTATACCGGCTACACCGGCTCTGCCGCCAGCGCAGGCACCTACCTCCCCGTACACCAGCCGGGGCACGGGTTCAGCACAGGGCAGGCCATCTACTACGACGGCAGCAGGTGGGACCTGGCCTGCGCCGACAATGCCGATACCCTGGGCAGTGCCATTGTCTCCTACGTGGACGCCGACAACTTCAACGCCTGGACGAGCGGTGCGATGTCCGGGCTCAGCGGCCTGTCCCCCGGCGACTACTACTTCGTCAGCGATGCCACCCCTGGGCTGCTGTCCATAAGCGCCCCCGTGGCCCTCACCAGCTTCCAGAACCCCATCCTGTTCGCCGTCTCGGGTACAGAGGGCATCGTGCTGGAGGAGCGCCCCTCCGCCATAGCCCTGGGCGTCCCCCAGACCGGCTACACGGGGTATTCAGGCTACACCGGCCCTGGGAACTTCACTGGGTACTCAGGCTATTCGGGCTATTCGGGATACACAGGCTACAGTGGGTACTCAGGATACACAGGCTATTCAGGCTACACAGGCTACACAGGCTACACAGGTCCAGGCATAACAGGGTATTCGGGCTACTCAGGCTACACGGGATACACCGGCCTTGGGAACTTCACGGGCTTCACTGGCTACACTGGCTACACAGCCTACACAGGATACTCAGGCTACACAGGTTATTCAGGCTACACGGGATATTCAGGCTATACCGGCTATACTGGCCCTGTCGGTGCCTCCATATCCGCCGTCCCTACCCTCGTCCAGGGCACGGCAGGGCCGGTGGCGGACCCTGGCGGGGTGGACTACTACATCTTCAACAACTACGGCACCATCACCTTCGATGCCCCTGCGGGCACGGCGGGGATGCAGAGGATTTATGCCAACTACGCGGGAATCACGTCGGCGATGACCATCCAGATGGCGGCCTCCAATACCGCCGCCCTGTACGGCGTGAACGGCTCCTCTGCCGGGACGCTCGCCTCGGCCGGGGCGGCCGGCGATGCCATCGGCATAGTCTGCGATGCATCGAACCACTGGACGGCGTTCGTGCTGTCGGGGAGCTGGTCCAAGACATAATGCCATACGCGCCCCATATCCTCGCAGGGATGTACGGGAGGCATGTGACCACGCCAGTCCTGGTCCAGTCCGCTGGCGCTCTCAACTTCAACGGCAACATCACGGTCAACCTCGGCAGCACCCCGACAGTGGGCGACACGCTCCTCTTCATAGCGATATGGAGCGGCCTTGCCCTGACGACGACGCCGCTCCCCAGCGGCGTGACGGTAACGGCCTCGACCCCCTCGTACGGCACGGGGGCCAGCACCGGGTGCAACCTCGGCACCAGGATAGTGCAGGCGGGCGACGGCAAGGCATGGGTGTTCCCGTCCGCGGCCTGGCCCTACCCCTATAACGTCGGCGGGTACGGTTGGAACGTGGGCGCGGTGATTGAGATTCAGGGGACGTCGGCCGTCTATAGCTGGACCCCGGCAGCCTTCCCCACCCTGGCCGCCTATGCCTACGGGACGCTGTACTGGGCGAACGTCAGCTACCCGAGCCCCGCATACTACATAATCACCACGGAATGGTACTTCAACGGCGGGTTTAGCAACCCCTCGTGGACCCCGTCGTCCTTCGGCGGCCTTACGAGCCTGTTCACCGCCCTGCCCAACGAGAGCGGCATAGGTGGGAAGGCTACCCCGAGCGGGCTGTGCTACGCGCAGTCCTTGGCCAGCGAGGTCGGGCAAATCCAGACCTATATTAGGAACAACTCTGGCGGCACGAGCACGTACGGGCAGGGGATGTTCGTGATAAGCAAATAGGGGGGCCCTAAGCAGAGATGGCCAAGAACGTCGTTATCACTCCCGGAGGCCCTACCGGATATTCCGGCTACACGGGGTATTCAGGCTACACGGGGTACTCTGGCTACACAGGCTACACAGGTCCGGGCAACTTCACTGGATACTCAGGCTACACAGGGTACACGGGGACCGGGGCCTACACCGGATACAGCGGCTATTCTGGCTACACTGGCTATTCTGGGTTCACGGGCTACACGGGACCAGGGAACTTCACGGGCTATTCCGGCTACACTGGCTACTCAGGCTACACAGGCTACACAGGATACACGGGACCTGGGAACTTCACAGGCTACTCTGGATACACCGGCTACATCGGTGGTAGCGGCTACACAGGGTACTCAGGCTACACAGGATATACCGGTCCTGGCGCTACCGGCTACACGGGCTACACAGGACCGGGATACACTGGCTACACCGGATATTCAGGATACACCGGCTACACAGGCCCTGCAAGCCCTGGGGGCACAGGCTATACCGGCTACACAGGGTTCACAGGCTACACTGGCCAGCAGGGGCCAGGAGGGACGGGGTACACCGGCTACACAGGCCCAGGGAGCTTCACAGGCTATACCGGGTACGGGGCCACGGGGTATAGCGGATACACAGGTTACACTGGTTATACCGGATACACTGGACCTAGCGGCCACGTATCAGGCTACACCGAGACTGCTATAACCTGGAACTCCCCGGCAACTTTCTTCTCCGGCACGAACCTGTATCAGTCGGTACAGGGCTTCACGGGGTTCAAGCGCATCCGCATCAGGTGGACTTGGAACATGGTCTATAATGCCACCTACGTTTATTACGACCTATACGTATCCAAGGACGCCACGTCCACGTCCGGGCATGGCTATACCTTAGGGATGACTATACCCAGCAGCGGGGAGTTCTACGCCTACAGCCAGTACAATAACAATACGACCTACACCACTATACTAGGTGCTTCGAACACGGGGCCTGGCCTATGGGCTGGGGAAAACTACTTCGAGTTTATTATCGACGTCCTGGGCTCCAGCTCCAACATAGTGTCCATGGTAGTCAACGGCACGCCGTTTGCTGGAAGCTCATACAATGCCGCCACCAGGGACACGAACATAGACATGTCTTCGGGCACGTTCTATGTTTACGTCGGAAACCTTGCGTCTGCTACCAGCGGTCAGGCCACGAACTTCGTGGGAACTATGGTAGTGGAGACGTGGTAAGATCGGCATCGTCCCAGGGTTGGAGGCGCTGGTGACGTACTCTATGAGCATGTAGAAGAACGACCATACGGAAGCGCCCCCTCCCAGTATTACCCCGCATGAGGCCCACCCTGGAGGAGATGGTCATGCCTGTCCTCGACCCCGAGGGGGAGGAGGGCAGGAGGCATATCCTGGCCGGCGTCCTGGCAAGGTACCAGGGGCGCACCAGGGCCAAGGACGCCGCCTACCTGGCGTACGGGCTCCACGAGCACAGGAGGATAGAGGGCCGCCTGCCCGGCCGCTACGCCATGGCGGCATGGCTCTACCACGACTGGGAGCCTGGCGACGAGGGCATCTCCTCCGTGGCCTTCCTGCGCGACTGCCGCAGCCTGGGGTTCTCCCTGGAGGAGG
>Ga0187889_10004827_pt1 | contig 10887 bp, 11 predicted proteins | sample June2016WEW_7_10_2_FD_132992 | JGI IMG/M metagenome (GOLD analysis project Ga0187889, IMG submission 132992) | Peatland microbial communities from SPRUCE experiment site at the Marcell Experimental Forest, Minnesota, USA - June2016WEW_7_100 | ecosystem: Environmental > Terrestrial > Soil >... | reverse complement strand
TCTTCAAACTGTATGCCTATACCATGTCCATATAATAGTGATGGCAGTGCTCCTACAAGTTCTTCGTTAACTGACTTTGCGGCCTTAAGTATCTCTGATCCTTTGACCCCTGGCTTCATAACTTTCATCGCAGCTTCATGCGCTTCTTTTGCTACCTCAAGCAGTTCTCTTTGTTCATTTGGGATCTTTCCAAATCCTATTCCTCTGTCAAGATCACAACAGTAACCCTGATATCTTGGTGTCACATGAAATTCGAGCATTGTTCCCTTCCTTATAGGAACGTCTCTAGCCTTTCCAAGCATTGTCTCCTCATACTTTCCGCCCATAACCAAAATATCAGAATTGACCTGATCAGCTCCATAACTTATCGCAGATACTATTATCTCTCTTGCAATCTCCGACTCCATCTTACCAGGTTTAAGGATGGTTTCAGTTATATCTTCATATACCCTATCGGCTATTGCACCAGCTTTTTCAAGAAGTTTAACCTCTTTTTCATCCTTGATGATCCTCATCGAATCAGGGATCCTTGAGTCGATCATCTCACCCATTGCTTCTTTGATTGATGTGTAGATTGGATATGGTACTATGTCTTTGCCAGTAAAAGCTATCCTCTTCAGCCCTTTTTTTTCCTTTAATCCTTTTAGAGTACTCAAGGATTTACTCCAAGGCTCAAGCCTTATCCAAGGTTGATCTTCTATAGGTTCTACCTCCAAAGTAATGGAATCTACAAAACCATCTGGGACAAAATAAATTGGTTCACCATCAATTGGTATAGTGAGAAGAGAGAAGGGCCCATATGGCGCCTCATAGTCTGTGTTAAGCGCTGCAAAGGGAGATAGCCCCGCAAAATATCTGAAGTTTCCATCCCTCCAGGAATCTCCATATATAATCAAGAAATCTATTCCATCTTTCTTCATCCTTCTTTTTGCTTCCTCTATTCTTCTAAGATAATCGTCCTTTGATATTGACATAATCTTTCTTTTCCGTCTCCAATATTTAAATCTTAAATTTGACATTAATCTTAATTTCAATTTGGATAGCCCAAAAAGGTAGGTGAATGAAAAGAGAAGTCGCCAAAATTATGAGATAGATTAACAATAAATAACGAAGACTTGAAGAAGATAGTTTTAAAACGTCTGTCGCATATATCATTATAAGTTAATGCAATATCTGAAAAAGTCATGCAATTAGAACACCGAAAATCAACCATTTATATTATTGTAAGAAGATAAAAGTTGATGCATGGTCCGGAACACCATTTTCTGGTCCCGGCAGTCCTTTTATCCTCTTTCTGGTCCCGATGTCCTGATGACGGCGTTGGGCGTAGGATTCGCTTTGGTTCGTGGGGAGCGACTCTTCTTATCCTTACCATCGTCGGGGTCGCACTCGGCTATCACATCCACGTCGAGGAGACGCTGCTCGTCTCTGAATTCGGCGACGAATATATCCAGTATTCAAAGCAGACAAAGAAATTGATACCATTGTTGTTATAGAACATTGGGTAGAGCGATTTTCACTCCTATGACCCTCGTCACCCCACCAGTAAAGAAGTCGGCTGCTAGGGTATTTCAGCTCGTGGGAAAAGGGGTTTATATGTAGAAGCTTTTAGCAGTAGCTCTTGTTGTTCTTTCTTGTTCATCGGGGTATAGCGTTCAGCGGCATCTATCATCATCTTGGCTATTCTGATATCAGAGGAACTGGCCGCTGTAGTTACGTACTGGGATAATGTAAACCATAGGGCTTCATCAACCTCTTTCTGAGTGTCAAAGGGTTGATACCAGCAGTTATAAGTTCTCTCATCAGTGGGCCAAGGCTTCTTCACAACCGACTTCATGGCTATTACCCCAAGGTTTCTCTTCTTGGCTAGGGCGAGTACTGGTTCGTAATCATTCTTTGGTTCAGGATGGGCATGTAGAACGTAGTTGACAGGAAGTAGAACTGTATCGAAGTCAAAGCTTTTAAGTGCTTTCATAATGTTTTCAGGATTGTGACTAGTTATACCAATGTACTTAACCAAGCCCTGCTTCTTAGCATCTAGTATAGCTCTTATTGCACCGTCCTTGCTTAACGCAATTTCGAGTTCTTCTGGATCATCGAGTCCATGCAGTTGATAGAGGTCAAAGTAGTCGGTCTGAAGGTTCTTTAGACTTCTACTGAACTCGTCCGCAGCCTCTTTTTTTGTCCTCTTCTCTGTCTTACACGCAATGAATAGATTTTTACGGTATTCCTTAACCCATTTGCCTAGAATACGTTCTGCCTCACCGCTGCCATATGTGGGTGCTACATCGATGTGATTCACCCCGTAATCTAAAGCCAGTTTAATAAAAGCGTCTGATTCTTTGCGGGTAGTTGGGCGTACGCTTGCGCCACCTAAAGTAATTAACGTACTTTTATGTCCCGTCCTTCCTAGGATTCTCTTCTCCATTTTAACTCAATTATAAATTATTGTAAAATACTATTTAAATTTTTATTTTTTTATCATTTACTACTTTTCCCATGCTTAAATGGGTGTTTTTCGGGCTATTTTGCGGGTTTAAACCCTTTTTCTGGCTTATTTGGACAGGGAACACCCAAAACAAGCCCATCTCCAATATTTGGTTGGACAAGTATTATTTTTAAATATATTTTTAAATAAGAATTCTGAATTATGAAGGTAGATGTACCAAGATTGGAAGAGCTTGGTTACATCATACCAGATGAAAAAGTTATCATAGAAAGTTATTCACTTTTGTAGCAATCAGCACATATTGAAATGTTTGACAAAAAAAAGGTCTAGATATCAAAATATAAAAACTTGATTTTGATAAAATTGATGTCTCCTTCAAAAAGAATATTCCAAATATAAGCCCAAGTCATATGTTCAAGGAAAAACAATTCATCGCCGTCAACAAAGACTTAAAGCAAGCTATTTTCTAGGTATACTAAAGAAAAAAGGAGTGAACGAAATGGGTTTTAGAGATAGACGAAGTTCTAACCGCGCGCGCAGTCCTAGAGGTAGGTATGGTTTTGATCGCAGCTCCATAGAGATGCATAAAAGTGTTTGCGCTGACTGTGGTAAGGAATGTGAAGTTCCATTCAAGCCAACAGGAGATCGCCCTGTCTACTGCAAAGAGTGCTGGGCTAAGAGAAGACCGCCAAGAACAGAAGACCGCCATCGAGGAGAATATCCCAGAGAAGACCGTCAGAGAAGACCTTCACTGGCTCCAGAAAATGTTGATCTCCAAATTTTGGCTGAGTTAAAACGTATTCGGGAGCTTCTAGAGAAGGGGAGGCCTAACTGAGAGGCGGAAACGATGTCGCATCAAGTACACGATAAAGAATCTTCAGGTTAATAGCAAGCTAAATTTAAATTTTTATCATTTTGTGATTGATTACCCAAAATGAATGTAACAAACCGCTATCTAGCACGCCTAATAAATTTAGTGTACATGCAGCATGTTGAGCTTTTCTATAATTGGAAGTCAAATTTTGGTTTGAATAGCTCTTTTTATATATAAACCATCAATATTTCATGTGATTCGATTTGAGTTGAAGACATCTTGGGCGGGAGAATATAACGATTAACACCCTTTTGAATAAAGATTGGCTCCAAGGAAAGACTTGGCTTCGACTTTTGCTGGGGAGTTCACCCGCATTATCTGCTCTGCGTCCTGATTACCTCTAATTGGTTCACGACATCTTCCAGCTTCAAATGCCTAATAGGTCCTCATTATATTGATACACTCCAATATCAACTACAAAGGATTGAGGGTTTGATATGACGTATTATTCAACTTCAGGAAGAGAGAACTTAGATAAGACCTTGGCTTTGGTCAAGAAGATAGCTGAAGAACTGGGAATAGACGATGTTGTGATAGCATCCACTACAGGCTTCACCGCTAAAAAGGCAGTAGAAACGTTTAGCGGCACAGGCGTAAAGTTGACGTTCGTCGGCACGGCGAGGGACAGGTTTCCAAGCGAACTAATAGTAGAGTTGAAGAAGAAGGGCTTTAATGTCTGTTTCAGCAACGAGGTCAAATACGATTATCCTGAACCAGTAAAGATGGCCTATAGAAGATTCTGTCAAGGAGTAAAGGTGGCTGTCGAAATCGCGATGATAGCTGCTCAGGAGGGCTACGTCTCAACTGAGAAGGACTTAATCTCGGTTGGAAAGTGGGACACGGCCCTTATAATAAAGCCATCGATAAGCACCCGTTTCGAAGATCTAACGATCAGAGAACTGATATGCAAACCACGATAAGATAGAGAAGAAGATAGAAAGAACAGTTCTCATATTTAACTTTCTATGCATCAGGTATCAGGGGGCACAAGGTCACTCTTCAAGAATCCGAGATCAATATGCTAAACTCGATGTGCAATCATCTACGTCTATGCAAAGGATGAAAGCAAGGCTTGCGTTCCCAAGAGCCCTACCAATTAAAAGAAAAAATGTTTCAATAATCTTTCAGAGGAGTTTGCTGAATTGAGTGTTGGGCTTTGGATTCCGTTTCCTCCATTCTTCTATAAGCGATATTTGATTTGTCATAGATATTCTTATAACTTATTATCCTGGAGAACTTAAGGAGGTAACTTTGAATGTTGATCAAGTCTCAAGATGCAGAGAGAGATGGTGCGCTAAACATTGCGAAATTGATGTTGGTAGCTGCCAGAACCGCTCCCAAGGCGGCAGGACATGACAGCATAACAACCGCCATACTTGACGGAGAGGATAAGGATAAGCTTGCCAATGAGATGGAGCGTGCTGGCAAGGAGAAAAAAAATCCAAGAAGAATCAGAGATGCTGGAAACGTGAGGAACTCTGACCTAGTAATCTTGGTAGGGGTCAAATACGGGGGAGAGATCTCAAACGAGTTGAAGCTGATAGACCTTGGAATAGCAGTCGGCTCAGCCGCCAAGATTGCAAGCGGCTTAAACGTTGACAACAGGATCATGCGTAGCATTGGAGACGTTGCTGATAGTATGAAACTTCTGGAAGCAGATTACAGCTTAGGGATTCCAATCTCCATCAAAGGCAAGAACATCTACTTCGACAGACCACCAGTTACAACCACATAGCAATTTGAATAAAAGGAGTTTGAGGCTTCATACGTGCTACCATGACTGCAGAACCTGATCAAGAGAGCTCCTGATAAAATCGGAGGTTTTCGAGGGAGTGAATACTCACTTCCTGTAATTCTCGCGCTAAACGGAAAAATTCCTGAACCATTTTCCCTCTATCCTTGACCCGTTTACTGATTGAAGCGCAACTGAGCAATCTAAGGTCTGGGGTTGATTAGGAATTCATATTTTCGTATTCTGTGACAAGCTGATCTAATGGAACATTGAAGAGGTCTTGGAAAGAATTTCTTGTATAGGTGTTACCTATCAGCCTTTTTGAAAGTAATGTTACAGCACCTGGATTTTTCTTTTCAAGCCAAAAGAGTAAATGTGCTGTTGTCTGATATCCTGAAAGAGCCTTTCCCTTTTCAAAGTGCGGATATGATGTTGCACTTTGAAAACCAAGGGTATCCCTAACATAATCCGCTATTCCTTCAATAAGCCACGATGTTTCTCCATCGTATCTTGGGCAACGGTGGATTGCATGTGTAAACTCATGTATTATTGCACCGTCGTCTGTTTGTTGGCTGAAATATTGGTTGCTTAGGGTTACTGTTGTTCCGGAAGTGGAAGCAGGCACTTGAATCTCATTTGAGACTTTGACTTCAATATTAGGAACATCTGGAGAGTCAAGTATAGACTGGATTCTAGGTGAATACTCCTTGTAGAGGCCGACTGCTCGCGACCAGAGTTTATATTCAGGAGTTTGGTCACTTGGCAAGTATGAATGTAAACGATTAAACCAAGACATATCAAAAACTTCTTAGTAATAATCTGATTATTAACCTTTAGGAATACGAAAAGAGATGTAAACCTAGCTGATGGAGATAAAAAAACGCAAAGGACTGACTTTTTTTCAAGATCGATTTAGCACATTCTTCCAGCTGTCTCGAAGTGAAAATAGTGAATCAAGGTACCAACGATCTAAAGTTATCTAATTCCAAAATACCCGATCGAGAGACTTAAAATCGTTTTCAACAAACCTTTCTTCTAAGGTAAACACATCCAAGGATCCTTAAAGCATCTGTGGTATGTAGTATAAGCCGAAGACTGTCGCCTGTATCACCAGTGCCTTTCTCACAGAAAATAGGTGTTCAAGTCTAGTCTGTAGAAAGTCTATAAAGGGATGTTTAGAATAACACTTCGTGTTAGGAATCTTTGGAAAAGCGCCTTTAACTTCCGATCTAGGACTATTTCTAGAACTAGGTATTCTAGTCGTGCTTCTTATAGTGTTAAGATTTCACAAGATAAAGACAAAACAGGCTCTTTCAAGACATCATCGCGCTATGGTTGTTGTCACAATCCTAGGTTTTATAGTTACTCTTTCCATCATGGTGCCTTCATTTCTAATTTTCTTTTCTGCCAAGGTTGATTTACTGTCATTTTTTGCACTCTTAATCATATTTCATGCCCTGACGGGAGCTTTTGCGTTAGCTTTTGGTATAAGACTTGCCATAAACGTAAGACTGAAAAGGCAGAGAAGATGGATGCGCACTACGATGTTCTTATGGTTATTTGCTATAACTCTTGGTTTAATTTTATTCCTACAAATATATGGTTATTTGCTATAGTTTGCATGTGTAATCAGATAATTGGTATACTTAAACCCACAATAGATTCTGCTGTGAAATGGCGTTCTATTGCAAATGTTCTGAATAAAATTGATTTCCTTTTTAAATTATTAAAGTATCTCAATTAAAGTGAACCCTTATATTCGGGGTAAAAAGTACTAAAATAGAAATACATGATTCGTAAAGTAGTATTAGAGAAGCGGTCTTAAATGAACACACGGAATTTAGTTGTGATCGTGGCAGTGATTGTAATCATTATCATCGCTGCAAGTGCGTATGCGCTTTTTACGATGGGGCCAACTAGTACAACAAGCCCTACAACCTCGATGGTGATGAGCACAACCTCGACTACAGCAACGTCGACAACTTCCACCTCAACAACGTCGACAACGAGCACAACTGCTGGAGTTATAACTATCACTATGGTTGCCCGAAATATAAGGTTCAACGCGACAAACCCGACGATCTATCTGAAGGTTGGTCAAACGGTCAAGTTTGTGTTCATCAACAACGATACTGACTCGATACCTCATAGTTTCTATATAAAGAATTTCCCTAACGCTTCGACGCCTACCTTAGGCCCAGGCCAAACCGCGTCCTTTACAGTCACATTTAGTACTGCTGGGAACTATACCTACGCCTGCATAGTTCATCCAGGATTGATGGACGGAAAGATAATTGTTCAGGGGTAATTGCTGCTTTGTCCTTCCTTAACACGAATGGATCATCATCAACCCGTGTCACCCAAATTCATGACTGAACTCGCCTCGTTCTCAACGACCTCTACTATCGTCTTTTCTTACTAGATAATTGGAATATCCCATCTTGTCTATGACCTTCATGATTTCGGAAATGTTGGTTTTCGACTCATCATATTCTACGAAAATCTTATCCAACATGAGGGCAGTTCCGACGCCCTTTACGCCGCATATTTTCTTCACCTGTTTCTCAATCGCGAGTGCACAGGTAGCGCAGTCCATGCCACTGACAGTGAAGACGACCCTCGACGTCTTCTTGCCCGGTTTTTCTGACAGGTTGCATCACCAAAGATTCGGTTTGAATCCGAAAAGTGTCAGTGAGTTGCTTATTACTGTAACCGAGCTGATGAGTGTGGTATTCCCTGAGCCGTTAGGCCCGAAGAGGATATGATTCACAACCCTCCTTGAGACTGAAGTTCAAATCTCTTAGAATAAGCTTGCCTTCAACTTTAACTGATAAGCCTTCGACTTCAAGAATATCCATGGCAATCAATAAGCCTTGTTTCCAAGAAAAATAAACTTTCCGACCTTCTCCTCCGATGACCAAAAATTTAACGATTTCAATAATTTTGCATAAAGAATAATCCTCTCAGAAGATTTGCTTAATAGCATGCTAAAAATTTATTTTCGTATCAGAATTATCATCATAGCTCTCCATTAGTTTCCAAACAAGTTCCGAATCTTCCGTTCCCAATTCCTTTTTTTCCAATTTCGTTTGCTGTAGATATCTAGTAACTTTCATTTATTTTATCGAGTACAGACCTGCTTGCATGTAAGAGTACCATAGAATTTCCGCGGTCGAAAATCCAGTCTTCCTCAAAAGCGAAAGATGGTCCATTATGGTAATTGGAAAGTATTCGACGTCGAATCTACGAAGATTTCTCTCAACGGTTGCGGCGTCTCTTCCCTTTGCCAGTTGGAAATGTCTCCAATATTCTTTTCCAAATACAATGCCTTCAGGTGTCACGGGCCGTACATTTTCAAAGGTTATGTAGACCCCTCCGAGTGGCAACAGTTCAAAGCAAACCTTAGTTGCCTTAGCTCTCTCACCGCTCGCTAAGTAATGATGGGATTGAATCGCTGTGATGACATCAAGTTTTTTCCCAAAATCTCCCAAATCTTGGGTTACTACAGGCTTCATGAACTCGACCCTGTCGCTGGATACATACGCCAACTTTTTCTTGGCCATTAGAAGCATCTTTTCAGAAGGATCAGCCAGTATGAAGTGAGTGTTTGGAAAAGCAAACAATGCCTTTTCAACGAATGTACCAGTTCCACATCCCGTGTCAAGCCACATATGCGGTTCCTTTCGCGTCGCTTTTACAAAGTTGATCGCCTCTTCATGAAAAGTGTCATAATAAGGAATTGTAGCGCGAATTTGCGCGTCATAATCTACAGCTAAATATGGAGTGGCATTGTCAAACTCCATGTTCATCTCTCCAGAAGCAAAAAAGATTATTTGTTTCTTAAAGCTTTCGCTTCTGAGCAAGAATTCTTCTCAAAAACATATCCAGCGCGAGCTGGATGTAGGCCAAACAAGATTCTATAACCTACAAAAATAGACTGTAATTAAATTTTTATTCTTATTAGAAAACCTTTAATCATCAAAGGTGAAAGGTTTGTCAAGTTGAATTTCCACATAACAATCATCATCTCGTCTTATAAAACTTTTCAACATCCTCCTTACTTGTTTTGATTTCTTTCTTCAAATTAAAATAGAATGTGCTTTGACCATTAGTAGAGATTTTATTAACGTTATTGGACGTGCACCAGTTATATATTTAAGAACACATCGCAATCTATGTCTCGACATGAGAAATAGGGTTATGAATGCTAATGTGGAAAAATTTATCAGATTCTACAATAGCGAATTCGGAAAAAAGATAATGGAAAAAGAAACTGAATACGTCTGCAATGAGTTAAGGAATTGTGAACAAATTCTCGATGTCGGTTGCGGCATAGGTTCATTTGAACAATATCTCCCTAACCTTAACATCACAGGTTTAGACAGTTCAAAGGAAATGTTAGAAGAAGCAAGAAAGGGAAGCGACAAGACTTTCATCCTAGGCAACGCGGAGGACCTTAAGTTCAAAGATTCCACATTCGACGCAGTTTTCACCGTGACAACCCTGGAATTCCTTGACAACTACAAGAAAGCCGTAGAAGAGATAGCCAGAGTTACAAAACAACGTGGTAAAATCTTGGTTATGATGCTGAATCCTGAATCCGAATATTTTAAAGAAGGGATAAAGAAGCCTGGTGACTATTTCAAAAAAATAAAGTATATGAGTCCAGAAAAAATGGGAGCTCATATATCACATTTCTATGCAATAGCTAAGGAAGAATATTTTCTAGGTATCAGAAGCCAAAATATCTTTGACACAGGTGATGAGAGATATGCGAGTTTGTATGTGGTTGTTGGAATAAAGAAATGAAGCAAATAGTAGCGATTTCTATATGAAACGTAGTTGGAATATAGCGGTTTTGGCAGCCCAGGATACGCCACTTATCTCGTTTAAATGTCTCTTGTTCTAAAAGCCTTCTAATCGTCTTATTCTAGTTCTGGTATTTGCCTCTTAAGCTCAACCCATTCTCCCGCAACAGCTTCCCGAATAAGAGGTTTAAACCCAGCAAAAACCTGCGGAGGCATCAAAGTCATCCAAACCCTCGTGACCGTGACACGGTCATCATGATTTAGTAAAGGGAAAAGCCAGTGAACAAGAGTAGGATTTCTGCTAGGTGGCACCTTACCTGCCATGCGCCCAACTATAGAGGCCTGCTCATCCTCTGACATTTGCTCTCGCAGAATAGGGTACAAATAAGCGTCTTCTTTATCAAGATGGAGCCTTAGATGTGCGTTTAGGACAGCAGTTGCTCTAGCAGCTGTTAAACCATCTGGTGCTTTCCGAATCACTTCAAGTCCGCTAACCATTCTGTCCAGTTCTCGATGATCTATGACATAGGTCTTCGTTATAAGAGGCGCAACCTTGTCCACAGCGGGGAACACAGCCTCTTCCTCACCCTTCGCATGGTAGTCCAGAATTTCCCCCATTATGTGAAATCGATCTAAAACGTGAGTGAGATCCCCGCCACCACGGGTTACTTTATAAACTGTATCATCAATCTCGAATATATCACGACGGAATGCATTATGTAAGCAAAGTACTGCGTCAATCGGTCCAGACATAGTATCTACTTTCCCAAGACATTAATGTAAACATTATAAATAAAAACATTTTCAATTGTTCTCGTAAACAAGATTTAATCATCGAACCCCCTCCTTCACTGCAAATTTGGGTTGGGAATCCAGTAAAGCACCTTCCATTAAGGCTAAGATTTTTTATGAAAAGTGCGCTGTTCAAAAATTAGAACAGCAGATCTTCCCCTAATTCTAAGAATAGCACTATATCTATACTCCACCTTGCCTAAGGCCATGCAGAAGATAAAGACAAGGTTTC
>Ga0187889_10004825_pt1 | contig 10890 bp, 8 predicted proteins | sample June2016WEW_7_10_2_FD_132992 | JGI IMG/M metagenome (GOLD analysis project Ga0187889, IMG submission 132992) | Peatland microbial communities from SPRUCE experiment site at the Marcell Experimental Forest, Minnesota, USA - June2016WEW_7_100 | ecosystem: Environmental > Terrestrial > Soil >... | reverse complement strand
GGTCTTCCGAGTTCTTGTGAAAATACACCCGTAGTTTTCTCGCGAAAGCCACAAATATCCCGGTGGTGCAGCTTTTAATGGACCCCGGGACCCTCTGCTGTCCTTTCGTCACGCAAGAGGGCTGTCAGGTCTATGAAAACCGCCCATGGGCATGCCGGATGTTTCCGCTCGATCTTTCATCCACCGACGCACAGTTCCGGCTCATCACGGGCAAAGAGCGCTGCAAAGGACTTTTCGAGCGATCGAAGGGCACTGTCGGGGACTGGCTGGAAGCTCAGGGGGTTCTTGAATATGCGGAGATGGACAGGGCATTTCAGTCGGTGGTTCCAGCGCGCTTCAAACCCGGCGCCCCGATGAACGAGGGCCTCGGCCGGTTGCTGTTCATCGCATACGATCTGGACCGATTTGCCGAACTGATCAAAGACGGCCGATTCGCGACGTTCCACGATGTGGACGAAGAAATGCTCACACTGGCCGGGGAAGATACCAAAGAGCTTTTGAAACTGGCCTTCCGGTATATCCGGGCACAAATGGATGAGCTGTACCAAATCCTTTGATTTGACGCGAGTACTCAGCAGAAAAGAACTCCATGAGTGCGGGGCGGACTGCGGGGAAAAATGGAAATAACGGAAACGGCGCCTGATAGTATCAAGGGGAAGATCAAACCAGTCGAGAATGGAGGGTTTCGATTCCGCTGCCATCCCGGTGTGCCTTGCTTTACCGAGTGCTGCCGTGATTTGAATCTGCAGCTGACTCCCTACGACGTCATGAGGCTCAAAAACCGGCTCGGCCTGTCTTCGGATGACTTCCTGGACCGCTACACAGACTGCGGCTTCGATGGAAACCGTCCACTCCCCATAGTCTATCTCCAGATGAGCCCAAACGGGCGAAAGACCTGCCCGTTCGTATCTCCTCAAGGCTGTCTCGTCTATGAGGACAGGCCTTCGGCCTGCCGTATCTATCCTATTGCAAGGGCCTCACGGCTCCATCGGATACACGGCTCGCTGCTGGAGAACTATTTCGTGCTTCACGAAGACCATTGCCTGGGGTTCGAAGATGAGCGGTACTGGAAAATCGATGAGTGGCTGAAGGACCAGGGGCTCGAGGACTATCGCCGATATAACGACCTCTGGATGGCAATAATCACGCACCCCAAACTCAGGAACGCAACGCTGCCGCAAAAACAGCAACAGATGTTTTTTGTTGCAGCCTACAACTCAGACAGATTCCGGCAAATGGTTTTCCAGAGTCGCTTTCTGGATCTGTTCCAGATCCAGCAGGACGAAATCGAACAGATAAGAATCAACGAAACCGCTTTGCTGGACCTTGCCTTCAAGTGGCTGCAATTCTCGTTTCTTGGCGAAGCTGCACTCAAACCCCGGACAATATGAGGGGATGTTGCAGAAGTGGAACAGGATCGATGAAACATCCACCGCAGAGGCGCAGAGAGCGCGGAGAAAACCTTAGACAGGATTAACAGGATTTACAGGATTGAAGCAAAAACGCTGAAGTTCATCACCTGTCATGCAGGGCAAGAGTAAAAAGGGTAAAGGGCAACACGGGTTCTTTCCCCTTTTTTCTTTTAACTTCTGCCTTCCGCGTCTCTGCGGAGAGATGCTTTTTCGAAAAATCCGAATCGGGAATTGTCGTGTATTTTCCGGAGCTTCCGGACGGAAACCAAGTCGGCTCACGCCCGCATGTCGCCGGGCTTTCCGTTTGCAACAGGAGTTCAAAGACTTATATAGGAAGTGACCTGTTTTCCGAGTTGACATACCCAGGCAACAGGAGGCATTAATCCATGCAAGTTCGTTTACAAATCCCCTGACCGACCCATATTCGAGGCCCATGTGATCGAGAAAACGCTAGCCATTTTCGTCCTGCTCATGATGACCATTGTTCCCCTGCATTGTTCTTTTGCATCGGATAAAGAGCGTTGTTCCGGAGGAGGAATGAAAGAGTTCAGATTGGGTGAACTCAAGCTATGCATAAACGACGAATCGGAGGACGGCAATTATCTTCTGCGGTTCTCAGTGGATAAGGAAGTGATTTTTACCGGCGAGTGCGCTTTCAAAACACAGGAGCCGAAAATCGTCCAGAATGCGCCCCTGCCCAATTGCAGCTCTCTTCTGGCCTACTGTTTCTCCGGTGGCGCACATTGCTGCACTACGCTTTTCATCGCCACCGAATGCGGCCACAAGATCTCGCTCGATGCAGCGGACCTGGCCCATAGCGACGGGAGGGTTAATTTCATCGAGGCAGACGGCGCGCCCCGAAAGGTGCTTAGAATCTTTGACTGGCAGTTCGCTTATTATGCGCCTGAAGATTCGCAGATACAGCTCTCATTCGCCAGTTCCCCCGCAATGGCTCGGTTGCTGGTTTTCGATGATGGACACTGGCGGCCGGACAAAATAGGAGAATTCAGCCGGTTCTATTCGCACCTGTCCCGTCAGGCCATGCACGAGGCCGGCGCCGGCGACTCGAGGAAGGAACCGGAGTCGGCCGCTTCCGTGGCAATCAAGGCCGCCTATTACAGCATCATGAGCGGCGAGCCTTCCGAGCGGACCACAGAGGTTTTGAATCAGCTCTTGCCCATGCAGTGGAGGCCGGAATCCCCTAAGGTCGTCGGTGACATCCGGCGCGCCGCCTCCGAATTCAATCCTGTGGAGAAGATCCGGTGATTTTCACCAGGCAGGAACGAAATTAAATGTGATTCGATGCTTTCAGCTAAAAATCGAAGAAAAAAAGAAATTGCACTTCCGACTTTCTTGAGTTGACCCGCTCAAGCATTAGTAAGTAACTGGTATTTCAGCTAAATTCTATTTATCAAAACTGGCTTTCATCTCAAGATGTTGCAGCCCTCGCAGCCTAAGTGCTTAATTAAACGGCAGTTTTTCGCTTCGAGCCATTTTGTGTGTCTTCCCCAAAACTCTCGAAATCAAATTTGCCCACAGCCGCGACCTCGGTTATAAAAGCACTTACAAGGGGGGATTTATGCCGGTCGCAGACAAAACACAAGAGATCAGAAAACTACATGAAACAATGTATGAGCAGAGCCTCGTATTTCTTGCCTTGAGAACGTCTCCGGGCGGCGATGCGGAACTGGCTCAGACGCGAGACCTGATAATGCGGCTGTATAGCGAAATTCAGAACATGGTTTAAGGTGTTCCGGCCCTGAGGCCTGTTATTCCCCCGCCTCTACGCTGCACCTGAGATCTTTTGCGCCTCTTCCACGAATTGAAACCGATCAAGTCTGTTAGTCAATGCGCCGGGAATGCGGCTTCGTCCCTTCCGAAATCATCGCTGTAATCGTCTTTGCTCTCGCTTAATAACGCTTATTACGTTTACGCTTCAACGACCGGACTGCAAGTTCGGTCTGTCATTGCTGTGGGTCCGGTTCGTTATTCGGACAATGAAGAGCTCACGTTCGACTCGGCTGAATCCCGTTTCCGCTCCCCTGTTTATGAGGACCTTTCCGAAACGTTGGCGAGGATTTCCTGCGAAATGGATTGGGCAAGGTTATTTGTGATTCGGTTCATCTCTGTAATAAACCCACCACTCGAGGTAGCAAAAGGAGAACCAATCGACTTCTCCGTCAGTTCTCTGCGGACCTCAAAGGTATGTTCCGGCTTATCGGTTTGGCCAAATCGATATAGCATTACAACTACCGATGCATTTAAATTGATATGGTTCAAGGGCTTTTCCCAAACCTGAAAGGAAACCACCTTTATTTTCAGCATGCGATCCGGTGGGTTGGTCTGAAGGGCGCGGGTTGCACATTGGCCGTCTGAGCAGACCGTAGCATTCGGGAAAGAACCAGCCAAACCGGACTTAAGTACCTCAACCAATATTCTTCCAAATGGGATTACGATTCGTGAGTCAGCCCAACTCTTCCCGTCGTCGACCGCAATGAAACTTCCTTTGGGGCCGGGGACAATATTGGGCATACTCTTAAGGTGTTCTTGAGGTCTCTTAGGGAAATCCAAATTGGCCTGCTAATCCTGAAATCTGTGATCACAGTTAATTTTTTGCACATTGACGGAGAAGATTTTCTTCAACTTGCCCTTTTGGAGAAGGTAATAAAATGCCCCTTCCCTTTCCTCATCTTCGTCCAGTGTTCCTATCGCAATCAATAATTTACTATTTACTTTGTACCTGAGCCCCCAAAACTGGCCACCACCGCTGTCTTTCTCAAATTCATCTGCGTACAAATGAGCGCCGCTAATGACCGTAAAGTCGTCTGGGAAAACGACCTCGCCAGACTTAAGATCGACAACTGCAAATTGAACACACGATGTTCCGCAGCCCCATCCAACGACAGCATAGTGTCCAGCAAAGTTTGGCCCCTTTGCCACGCCTCTACGCAACATTGTCCGATATTTACGAGCCATTGCAGAGCTTTTCAGGTTAACTTTAGCAGGATGCCGAATTTGCTCAGCCTTGGAGGGGTGCTGGTCGAATCGTGGAGCATCTTTTCGGGTTAAATCATCAGCAGTGATAGGGTAGCAATTCTTGCTGCTCTCCTCTGCTTCTACAGTGATTGCAGCAAAAATTATGAGCACGATTACGCATATCAGTTTTTTCTTCATATTGTATCCAGCCTCCAGTTCGGACACATGCTGAGTCACAATTTTGTATTGTCAGGCAATTCTTTGTTTGACCATTCTCCTGGCCTAAGCCAATACGGCCTTGAGCAAAAGGGTGACATCTTCAGCCCTCTTTGAACCCTCGGATGAGCCTTCTTTCAATGCACTTCCAGCTTCAGGCCGGACAACCTCACCAGAAATTCACCTACCACCACCAGCTTCTTGTTTACTTCTGCACTGGAGGCACGATCAATATTTTGGATAACCTTGATCTTTTCTCATTTTTTCGAATCCTTCGGCAATCGAGGCAACGTACATGTGCGTAGCGCGAGAGTCTCGAGCAGTTTTAGACCAGTTAAAGAAATATAAGATTAGGTCAGATAAGACCTGTTGTCTACTGACAGTTTGCACACCAGGCAAAACCGACGGTACTTTTGATTTGACAATATTTTTAGACTTTTTATACTTGAAGAGGCGGATACCCCGGTCGAATCGATATCAATAATTTCCTCATATCCGAAAAATTAACAGTCCGCCCGCGCCGCGTTGGAACTTCTCAAATAATTCACAATTCAAAGAAAACAGCTAGAGGTAACAGGATGAGAAAGCCGCTCTGGGTCCCCACTGCAGAATGGATAGACAAGGCTAATATCACCCGTTTCATCAATTTTGTGAACAGGACCTGCGGCCTTGATATCCGGTCCTATGCCGAGCTGTACAGGTGGTCCGTGGACAGGATACCGGAATTCTGGGCTTCGGTTTGGGACTTTACTGAAATCAAAGCCTCCCGCAGATTCGATAAAGTCGTAGCGGATCTCGCCAAATACCCCGGGACCGATTGGTTTCCCGGCGCCAGGCTCAATTTCGCGGAAAACCTTCTAAGGTTCCGCGACAACCACCCGGCCTTCGTATTCAGGGGTGAGGACGGCAAAGCGGCCACTATGACCTATGCCGAACTTTTCGATTCGGTTGCCCGTTTATCCAGGGCACTGCGAGATATGGGAATCGTTGCCGGGGACCGGGTTGCCGGGTACATGCCCAACCTGATCGAAACGGCGGTCGCAATGCTGGCCGCCACCAGCATCGGGGCGGTTTGGTCGTCTTGCGGCACGGAGCTGGGAGCCGGGGCCGTCGCCGACCGTCTGGGTCAGATTGGCCCTAAGGTGTTGTTCACGGTTGACGCGCAGGTTTATAAGGGAAAAGTCATAAACGTCCTTGCGAACGTCGAAAAAATTGCCGGCGAAATCCCCTCGCTTGAAAAGATAATAGTAGTGCCATTTGTGGAGAGCCGGCCTGAAATCGCAAATCTCAGCAAAGCGGTGCTCCTTCCCGACCTCATGACGCAAAACGTCCCGGAACTGCAGTTTGAACAGCTTCCGTTCAACCACCCGGTTTACATAATGTTTTCTTCAGGCACGACCGGAAAACCCAAGTGCATGGTGCAGGGACCAGGCGTTCTCATAAACCAGCTCAAGGAACTCGTAATCCATACAGACCTCAAACGCGACGACAGGATTTTCTACATAACTTCGCCAAGCTGGATGATGTGGAACTGGCTTATCTGCTCGCTGAGCGTAGGCGCGACCATTGTGCTATACGACGGCAACCCCAACTACCCCGACTGGGGTGCGATGTGGCAGCTGACCCAGGACGAGAAGATCAGCATTTTCGGGTGCAGCGCCAGCTATCTGAATTACCTCCGGAGCGTTGGGGCGAAGCCGGGAAAGGCTTACGACCTGTCCTCGCTCAGGGCCATGTCACAAACCGGTTCTCCGCTCTCCGCCGAAGGCTTCGAATATGTCTACAGAGAGATCAAACAGGACATGCACTACAATTCCATTTCCGGAGGCACGGACATCAATGGATGCTTCGCGCTCGGAAGCCCCGTCCAGCCGGTATATGCCGGCGAATTGCAGGGTCCGGGTCTGGGCATGAAGGTAAAGGCTTATGACGAATCGGGCAATCATGTCGTAGACAGTGAAGGAGAACTGGTCTGTGAAGCCCCCGCCCCTTCCATGCCTCTGTATTTCTGGGACGATACGGATTTCGCAAAATACAGGAGGGCCTATTTCGATCTCTATCCCAAGGTCTGGCGGCATGGCGACTGGATCTATTTCCACGGCGATTCAGGAGGGATAACTTTCCTTGGACGATCCGATTTCACATTGAAGCCCTCCGGGGTTCGCATAGGCCCGGCGGAAATCTACAATGTCGTGGAAAATATCGAGGGAATAGCCGACAGCATGGCTGTCGGCCAGGACTGGGAGGGCGATCAGCGGATCATTCTCTTCGTAAAGCTTGCAGCAGGATTTGAACTCACCAGGGAGCTTGAAGACCGTATCAGGGGCGATTTGCGAAAGCATGCTTCTCCACGCCACGTTCCAGCCCTGATAGTCGAGGTACAGGACATCCCGTACACTTTCAACATGAAAAAAGTGGAGAGCTCGGTCGCCAATATACTGAATGGAAGGCCGGTAACCAATAGAGACGCCCTGGTCAACCCTGAAGCACTGGACCTTTACGAAGAGATAGCGCGCAAACTCGGGCTGGGTTCGGGATCGAAGACCGTCTGAGACAATGACTTGATTTTTGACGGCGAATCTGTCGCGGGGAGTCGTTTCTTGAGAGGAGGAAAGCGGTATGGGAGTCGAGAAGGTTCAGGACCAGAAAATACAAAAGGGATCGGCCCTCGAGAGCATCGGCCTCGGACTGGCGGCCTGGAGCGAGAAATGGTTTCCAGACGCATGGATATTCGCGCTGATCGGGATCGTATTTATCTTCTTTTTCGGGATCATCATTGGAGAAAGTCCCCTCAATCTAGCTCTGGCCGGCGGCAAACAGTTTTGGGTATTAATACCTTTTACCATGCAGATGGCCATGATCATCATCGGCGGCTACGTGGTCGCTTCGACCCCAGCCGTGTACTGGCTCATTCGTAAAGTTGCCCTGATTCCAAAGAACGGAAGGACGGCCATCGCCTGGATTGCCTTTTTCTCAATGGCAACATCCCTGATATCCTGGGGGCTCAGCCTTATTTTCAGCGGTCTCCTGGTCCGTGAGATAACGCGCCGCCTCGACGACATGGACTACCGGGCGGCTGGGGCCGCGGCCTACCTTGGGCTGGGCGCAGTATGGGCCTTGGGGCTTTCTTCCTCTGCCGCACTGATGATGGCCACCAAGGGCGCGATTCCGCCCAAGCTCTTTGAAATCAGCGGCCTTATCCCTCTAACCCAAACACTGTTCATCTGGGCGAATCTTTGGACGATAGTGGCGCTGATCACTCTGTCGGTTGTAATCGCCTACCTCTCCGCGCCGAACCCGAACCGTGCAAAAACTGCAAGAGATTTCGGCCTCTCATTCGAACAGCTCGATATGAGCATTGAACCGAGACAGAAACCGGGTGAATGGCTCGAATACAGCCCCCTTCTGATTCTTATCGTGGGGGCCATCCTTGTCTACTACCTGATAGACGTGTTTCGGACTTCACCAACAGGGGCGCTGGCGGCACTCGATCTGAATACCTATAACCTGATTTTCATCACCGTCGGCATGCTCTTGCACTGGCGGCCGAAGAGGTTTCTTAAAGCTGTCGCCCAGGCGGTCCCAGCTACCGGCGGAGTGTTGATTCAATTCCCCTTCTACGCCGTTATCTTCGGGATGATAGTCGGTACCGGCATAAACGGATGGCTGACCGATCTGTTTTACAAGGTAACGACTCAAGGCACTTATCCGCTTCTCGTAGCCCTGTATTCGGCCGTCCTCGGGGTATTCATTCCATCGGGTGGATCAAAATGGGTCGTTGAGGCCCCCTATGTTCTTCAGGCCGCCAATATGCACCACGTAAACCTCGGGTGGGTAACCCAGATATATAATGCCGCAGAGGCGCTTCCTAACCTGCTGAATCCTTTCTGGATGCTGCCTCTCCTGGGCTTGCTGCACGTAAAGGCAAGGGACCTTGTCGGTTATGCGGTTTTGCAGATGTTGCTTCACATTCCGCTTATTTTCTTTTTATGCTGGCTCTTCGCCCAACTCATACCTTACGTGCCTCCGTTGAAATAGACCTTTCCGCGCGGCGCCACCCGCCGGTGGCGCCCGCGCAACCGCTTTTGAGCCTTTCACCCGTGAGAGGCCGCTGTGCTCTTGTGTTGACAACCCCTCACAAGTATGGTTTTGCTTCGAGATTACACACTCCCGGATGCGAAATTCGATTTGAATATAAGGAGGCGTTAAAATGTCTTTCCGTTTTGGCAGGCCATGTCGTCGATTTGTCCGACTCTCATGCGTTCAGTGTTTTGTCCTGGCGTTTCTGGCGCTTGCCTGCGCCTCAGAGGCGTGCCTGGCCTCTGAGGGTTCAGATGCAAATCTCATCTTCATTCTTGACGCTTCAGGAAGCATGGCCGCCAAGGTCCAGGGCCGCCCAAAAATCGATGTGGCAAAGGAGGTCCTCTCGGGCCTTATCAAAGATCTCCCGGCAAAAACCAAAGTCGGCCTGGTCGTCTACGGACACAGGCAAAAAGGGGATTGCACCGACGTGGAGGAGATTTCGCCCCTGGCGCCCGTCGATAAAGAGGCCCTGCTGAATAAGATCAAAGGCATTACTCCCAAGGGAATGACCCCGATCACTTTCTCCGTAAAAAAGGTCGCGGAAGGATTGAAGAACCGCCAGGATGAGTCGACGATCGTGTTGGTAAGCGATGGAGAAGAAACGTGCAAAGGCGATCCATGCTCGCTTGTCAGGGAACTTAAGGCGTCCGGCACCAGGTTCGTCATGCACGTAATCGGCTTCGACGTCAATGAGAAGGAAAAACAACAACTGTCCTGCATCGCACGGGCCGGCGGAGGTTCATATTTCACGGCAAGAAACGCGGGAGAGTTGATGCTGGCCGCCAGAAAAGCGGTCGAAAAAGATAAGGAACAGAAAGCGGCAACCCTGACGGTTAAGGCGCTGATGAACGGGAAGCCCTTGAGGGCTTATTGCCAAATTTATAAGGGTGAAACGGACCCCGCCAACGCAAAGGAAAAAACCGCGGAAGGCTGGACTGACAATGGGAGCAGGGCCTTTCAACTCAAAGCCGGCAGCTATGATCTCAGGGTCGAGAACAGTGAGGGACCCGACAAACAGGCAATGAATTTTATGGCGGTCATCGTCGAAGCCGGGCAAAACGTTGACAAACTGGCGGACTTCTCAGGCGGGACTTTGAGAATCAAAGCACTCAGGAACGGCGCACCATGCAAGGCTTATGGCGTAATCTACAAACCGGGCGCCGGCGAGGAAAAGGTTACCGAGGGACCGGTAGAGGCTGAAACCGCCGGATTCAAGCTCGCTCCAGGCCTTTATGACGCCTCTGTCGAAAACCGTGAGGACCTGAATAAACCCGCTGTTGTTTTCCAGGCGATCCGGATCGAGGCCGGAAAGACCATCGAGAAGGTGGCGGAATTCTCCGGGGGGGCTTTGAAGATCAGGGCCCTCATGAATGAGAAACCTTTTCGAACCTACTGCCTGATCTATAAAGCACAAGAGGAAGACAACGAAAAAGAAAAGATAGCCGAAGGATGGACAGATCCAGACAGCACCGGCTTTAAACTCACTCCCGGCCTCTATGATGTTGTCGTTGAAAACCAGGAGGACGCCGATAAATCCACCGTAAATTTTACCGGGGTCCGTATAGAACCCGCAAGAGCAGTTGAAAAAGTGGCCGACTTCTCGGGGGGGACTCTAGTAATCAAGGCAATGAGAAACGGCAAGCCGCTCTCGGCCGACTGCAAGATCTATAAAGCAGAACTGGACGAATCTGAGGGAAAGAACGTGCTGAGCGAGGTCTGGACGGGCAGCGAGGGGGCGGTCCTCAAGCTCAGGCCCGGTGTCTACGATGCGATTGTGGAAAACCGTGAAGATGCAAATGCACCCTCCATAAGCTTTAAAGGCATCACGATAGAATTCGGGAAAACCCTTGAAAAGGTGGCGGACTTTTCCGGAGGCGCTTTGAAAGTAAAGGCGCTCAGAAACGGGAAAACCTTCTCGGCCAATTGCCAAATTTATCAGGCAGATACGGATGGGGAAAAGCAGCTTATCACCAGTGGATGGACAGGGGAGGATACGGCGTCTTTTGAGCTGATTCCCGGCTCATACGATCTCACCGTTATAAACAGTGACGATGCAGGCGAGCCCAGACTCAGTTTCCAGGGCATCACTATCGAGGCTGGAAAAACCGTCGAGAAAACAGCGGACTTTTCCGGAGGGACGCTGAAGGTAAAGTCGCTCAGAAACGGGAAGCCCTTCTCGGCCAATTGCAAAATTTACCAGGCG
>Ga0187889_10004824_pt1 | contig 10891 bp, 9 predicted proteins | sample June2016WEW_7_10_2_FD_132992 | JGI IMG/M metagenome (GOLD analysis project Ga0187889, IMG submission 132992) | Peatland microbial communities from SPRUCE experiment site at the Marcell Experimental Forest, Minnesota, USA - June2016WEW_7_100 | ecosystem: Environmental > Terrestrial > Soil >... | reverse complement strand
GATGATGGAAAACAGAGGGGTGAAAAATATAATTGGGATCGCGAACGGGCCGGGGAAACTAACTAAAGCGATGAACATAACTATGGAACATTACGGAATAGACCTTACAGAGGAGGGGGAGCTATTCGTTATAGCGCATGAAACAGATGAAAAACCTTCTATTGTAACCTCCAAGAGGATTGGCATCAAGAAGGCCTCCGAAAAGCTGTGGCGATTTTACATAAAAGACAACCCTTTCGTATCAAAAACCTGATATATCAACTATCAAAGCTCAGCCCAAATATTTGGGTGTGACTTATAAAGAAGACTAAGCAGACCATAGGTTAAGAGCAAAATAGATGTGAAAGCGCACGCTATTTTAGGAAAGCGTCTTATCCAGAGCTAGTTGGGAAACTTTATTAGTCTATACAGATAATAATAAAAGTATATAGTGATTGTTTTTGAAGTGTGAAAAATGAATTATAGTGAATTAGTTGAAGTGGCTTTTAAGAGACTGGAAGAGTTAGGTTTACACGATGCGATTAGAAGGTTCAAGGGAGAACCTGCAGGTTGTGAGAGCGGTTACACTTCTGTGACAAATAGGAAATTTTTTGATCAAATTTCATTTAAGATGAGGCTGATAGACTCAAAATGGGCGGACACTAGTACCGAGTTGTTTGGTCAGCGACTAAAGACACCCGTTGTGAGTGGTGCGATGAGTGGTATGGCTAATCTTGAGAAAGAACCTCTTCGGAAAATAGCCTGGGGGTTGGCTGAAGCCGGCTCAATGATCTGGGTCGGAATCTGCTCAAACGAGGAGTTGGAGCTAGTTTTTGGGGAGAAAGCACCTGTAGTAGTGATCTCGAAACCTTGGATTGAAAATGAGAAGATCATCGAGAGAATAGGTTTTGCTGAGGATCTTGGTGCTGTCGCCGTGGGTGTGGATATCGATCACTCATTTGGTCCCAAAAGCGGTGATGAAGTACGTTTGAAAGATCAGGTGGGACCAAAAACCTTGGATGACCTGAAGAACATAATTTCTACTGTACATGTTCCTTTTGTGATTAAGGGAGTTCTGAGCGTAGAGGACGCGATCAAGGCAGGAGAAGTCGGAGCAAAGTCAATTGTCGTCTCAAACCACATGGGATCTACCATAGACTACGCGGCTAACCCACTCCAGATCCTTCCCAAAGTGGTCGAAGCCACGTCAGATAAACTGGTTATATTGGTGGACAGCGGCTTCAGGAGGGGAACAGACGTCCTTAAAGGTTTGGCCTTGGGAGCAAAAGGAGTACTTATGGGAACCAACATCTACATGGGTTTAGCTGCTAATGGTGCAAATGGTGTAAGGGATATGATCGTAGCGGTCACTGACGAGTTGCGCAGGGCTATGAGCCTCACCGGATGCGCCAAAGTTGACGACATAACCAGTAACATACTCATTTCCTAAGTGCCTTATCGTGATTTGAGAAAGATGAAGCTGACCTACTACATAATCTTTCAATGCGCACCGACGGTTTAAATGCTCAAGACTTTATGATGTAATCGATTATTTATGGTAAAAAGTATTAAATATCAGTAGAAAGAATAGAATTTTTATGAGAATCACTAAAGTGGAGGCCCTAGTATCCGCTACAAGACCACCATTTGTCTATGCAAAGGTTAGCACAAGCAACGGTCTCGTTGGATACGGCGAATGTGAGCATATGTTCGAATACGCTCCACCGGAGAATTTCACCACATCCATAGAAGCCTTAGGTAAATATGTTGTTGGAATGGATCCCTTCGACACAGAGCTGGCATGGTACACTTTGACACAGACTTTCCACATGTGGAACGCGCAGGGGAATCTCGGGGCTATCGGAGCCATAGATACCGCGCTCCTAGACATCAAAGGGAAAGCCCTTAACACGCCGGTCTACAATCTCCTCGGCGGGAAATTCCGAGACAAGGTAAGGCTCTACTGCCACATCTTGGAGGGCTCAGGAGGGGAGAGAAAGGATGAACGGGAGAGGAAGACGACGCCTGAGACGATAGCAGAGGGCGCCAAGGAGCAGGTCAGACACGGCTTCACCGTCCTAAAATTCGACCCCTTCACTATAGTCTACTGGGAAGAGATCGATGACCCCCAGATTTCCGCTCAGGGCGTGGTCAGATCGGCAAGGTTTCAGAGAGACTTCGGCATGAACTACCCCAGGAAACTAGTGCCAAGAGCCATTGAACTGGTAAAGGCAGTCAGGGATGCTGTAGGTCCTAAAGTGGACATATGCCTCGACATCCATGGACGGTTTGATGTAGAATCCGCCGTAAGGATCGGAAGGCTCTTGGAACCATACGACCTATTCTTCTATGAGGAACCGATTCCACCAGGCAACATTGAAGCCCTAAGATATGTGCGGCAACGAGTAAACATTCCAATCTGTGTAGGAGAGCGAAGATACTTCGTTGATGAATTTCGACGACTCTTCGAACTCGAGGCTACCGACATAATCATGCCCGACACATGCAGAATGGGGCTATCATGGGTGAAGAAGATCTCGGACATGGCTCTGATTTACCATGTGCCAGTGGCTCCACATGTCGTAAATTCCAGTCCTCTAAATGCCGTTATTGCAGCTCACGCTTGCGCATCGATACCCAACTTCCTTATCTCAGAATCCATGGGGCCTCAGCGGCTGGAACTCTACAAGGACTTGCTAAAGCCTCAGATCCTCCCCGAGAATGGATACCTAAGAGTTCCTGATAAGCCGGGACTAGGCGTGGAACTCAACGAAGACAACCTTACCAAGGAATATGACACATTGGAATAGGATAGTTTATTATCAGATTAAATTTGGATCCTAGGCCCCCTTTTTAATATAATTACCCTCAGATACACCAGCTGTGTTAGATTTTTACTAATTCTAATATTTAGGTTTTAAAAAAGAAAGTAGGTTAGTTGGCTTGTCTGTTGATATTTCCCTATCGCTATCAGCATTTTAGAAGATTCTAAAAATCGTTTCATGCGTTTTTGAACCCTAATTAACATTAAGTTATATTTATTTGATTAAGACTTGTTTTAGATTAAAACCCATTGCAATTGCATTATCTGCAACATTTGCATATATTGAGAAGAACAGCTTAACTACAAAGTAGAATATTTTAAATGAATGCCAGCACAGTAAAAGGCTGCAAATCACAAACTTTATCAACATCCTAAGTGCTATGTTTAAAATAGATTTGCCGGTTTTGTCTCTAGCTCCGTTCGTTCCATCTCCGCCCATAGTTGTCGACGCGATGCTTAAGTTGGCGGATCTGAAGGCTGGTGAGAAGCTATGCGACCTCGGCTGCGGCGACGGTCGCTTTCTCATTTCCGCCGTCCAAGGGTATGGAGTGAAGGCGGTGGGCGTTGAATACAATCATGATCGAGCCGAAGGGGCCATGCGGAGGATCCGTGAACTTAAGCTTGAAAGCATGATTCAAATAATCGAAGGCGACGCCATGAACGTCGATGTTAGCGACGTTGATGTAATTGTGCTTTACTTGACGCCCACCGGTAACGAGAAGTTGAAGCCAAAGTTTGAGAGGGAGCTGAGGCATGGGACTCGCGTCCTCAGCCATGACTTCAAGTTCCACGGTTGGAAGCCTTTAAGGAAAGGGAAGATCAGTGAGGGCAAATATTTTTGGTCCAATCAGCACACCATCTGGGTCTACAAAGTCTAGATGGTTCGTTCGCCCCCGCGATTAACTTATGCCATGAGACAGTAGGATTTCCGTTCCGCGTCTACTCATCCCCCGAGAAGCTTCCTTCAGCAAAGATGGTCATGGCAGCGATCCTTATCGTAGTAGGCATCCTCCTATTTTCAGCCATCATTTCCTTAGTTAATAATTGAAAACCTTAAAGCTCATGACCACATATAAATTCGATAGATTTTTTAAAACCTGTATCCTAGGATGTAAAGAAAGATCCTTTCAAAGCTAACCTTATATAGAAATAGAAATCTAAAGTAAGACACTGGTTTTAAACCTTCTTCTCACTTGCATTCTGAATAAACGTCAGCCATTTGTTATCTCCCTTATCGGAGCACGATCAATGGGTGCTTCTATATCCAAGTCACTCCTAGAATCCGATTGCCTCCTTAACTAGCACAACTGTAGCTCGACCCGGCATCTTCTCACTGTTTATGATGAGAATCTTCGAGATGGAGCTGGGGTTTCCGATCGCCTGTCGTGAGCGAATGTCTTCCATAGGGTAACTGTAGGTTTCAATCCGCCGCATGGCTGTTTCAAGGTCGGGAACGATCTTCTGAGCTCCGACCACCCATACTACCCTTCCTGCGCCTGCTGCGTACGGCCCAAGCTGGCTGCCAGTTGCCGACGCCACCACTAGACGTCCATCCTCGGTTACGGCGTGTACGCTACCGACAACGACATCCGGGGCAGCCCCGAGCTTCACCATCTCTCGGAATTGCGTCTTGCGATCCATTTTAGCGAGCTGCTGGCGCAGCGATTGATATTTCCCGGACTGATTGATGTCCTCATACAGCCCCGAGAGCCGGATGGTCTCGCTTGTAGCTGTGAATATCACCTGGTCGTGCGGTAGGATGCTGTTCACAAATATCCGGGCACCGGCGACCGTATCGACAACCTCCACCACGAAACCATGGCTGCGAAGGGCTGTTGAGGCATGCTGAAATCCATCCTCAGAGGTGGGGATTGCAAATCGATAGTCGATCGGTAGCCCGTACTGGGTCGTGGACGTGCCACCGCTTCCCGTGCTAATCATGCAGTATCACCTTTACTAAACAAAGCAGCGATCCACTCATAATTTTGAAAAACACGTAGATTCTTTTAAGCTTTGAGAATTATCATGAGTTGCATACCCAAATGAAGGTAAATCTCGGATGTCGCATTCTAATATCATCATATTATAGGCACTTGCACCCATTTTTTAAAAAACCTTTAATAAGGCTTAGAAGTCAAAAAAATATGGAAGTTTTAGTTTTAGGCTGCAGGGGTTTTGGTAGAATACACATTGATGCTCTAAAAAAGTTAGACGTGGAAGTGAGCGCCTTCGCAAGAACTGAAGAAGCGTTAGAGGAATGCTCTAAATACGCCAAGTTGAAGAAATCCTTCACCGACATCGATGAAGCATTAAATTCTCCAGCTGACGTAGTAGACATCATACTGCCCCACAGCATGCACAAAGAGGTCGCCATCAAGGCGTTGAAGAAGGGAAAACATGTTATAGTCGAGAAGCCAATAGCTACAACGGTTCAGGACGCGTGGGAGATGATTAAGACCGCTAAAGAGATGAAGAGGAAGTTCATGGTCGCGGAGCAGTTCTTCTTCGACCCCTCTGTCAAAGTTGCAAAGAAACTGATAGAGGAAGGGAAAATAGGAAAAGTTCACTCCATTATAATGAGGGACCAGATGAAGTGGAATGTGGGAGAAAGATGGTATGGTGGTGTACGAGGAGGATGGAGGCTTAGCAAAAAAGAGATGGGAGGAGGGAACCTGATAGATGGAGGAATCCACTTCATGGACACCTTCCTCAACCTTGGAGGGGAGTATAAGGAAGTTAAGGCCTTCACCTATAAAACTGGGAATATATTGGAGGGGGAAGATGAAACCATGGCGCTTTTTAGGTTTAAATCTGGTGCGTACGGCATGTTCTACCATAGCTGGGACTACCCTTATCCTCCTTTACTCCCAAGATTCGAGGTTGTCGGCGACGTAGGAAGCATAGTTGAAGATGCACGGTCGAGGAAAAAGAGGCCTTACGGGTCTCTCATCGTGAACGGAAAACTGTTACCCGTCAAAGATGTCGACTTACATTACGAAATGCTGAAAGGTTTCATTACGAGCATTAAGGAGGACTCCGAAGTCCCCTTCCCCCCTGAGTTAGAGGTGAGAGATTTGGAGGGGATCATGGCAATATATTCAGCAAGCAACTCGTTTAAGTAACGAACTTCGAAATCCTCCTCTTAATTTACCAGTAAATTAATGCGCGAATCCCACCCCTAAAGTAACTAGTAATCGCTATGTTTATATAACATAGCAATATCATCGGTGGGAAATAGACGAGCTTAGAAGGGAGAAGCATAGACACTATATGAGAGGCTACTATCGTAGAAATAAAGTTCGTATCCACGACTTGGATAGGAAAAAAAAGTTAGCGGAAAAGATGCCTAAAAAGTGCCCTATCTGCGGTGAAACCAAAGTTTTCGCCCCCAAACATAGGAAATACTGTTCAAGTAAATGCTTGAAGAAAGCTTTGAACTTAACGACTAGAAACTATCATAAAAGGTGGGAAAGTAAGAAGTTTTCGATTTTGGTGCCTAAACGGCCTATTCTACAAGATCTTCTGCAAAAATTTGAGCAAGAACGCCAAATAAAGGCTGTGTTCAGCCTCACCAGCATCGACGGCGAAGTGGAACAAAACAAAAATGGCAGCCTTTATAACCAAAGGTCTTTGACGACATAGTCTAAACCATACTTCTTCAGCGTTTCAGGTAAAGGCTTGCCTAAGCTATCCCAACCCATTCCTGTGTAGTAGGCATCCAGCATTTTGTCCCAAACCTCTTTGAGGCTTTTACCTTTTCCTAGGCCTGCGTCGGGCTCTGAACCATATCTCTGTGAGGGCCTGTCCATTTCTCTTCCAATTATTCCATGCCTTATGTTAAAGGCTCTGAGAAGATGGATTATTCTTCGTCCAACCTGTAATCCTTCATCCCATGAAAAATCCCATCCTGTAACAGCACTCAATGCTTGAGAGAGGAGGTCGACATTTGTTCTGGTATTGAATCGACATGTTACCAGTGAATCCTCAAACATCATGCCACCTTTATCGTTAAGGTTGACAGCCACTATGTCTTCCCACTTAGGAGTTGTGCCAAGTGGTAAGGGGCCTCCCCAAGTTTCAAGCGTTCCAGTGTTAGATATACATGTATCAAACTGTTCAGTCCACCTATTACGGTAATCATGCCCTCGTGGCGTGTTTCCTTTTAAGGTATGGATGGCAAAGGATTCCGTCCCAACGCCTATCTTTTTAGCAGCCCTCATAACGCCTTCTGCCAATAAATCTCCGACACCTTCTCTGTAGGCGATCAAGTGCAGCAACAGCCTAGCACTGTCTGCTTTCCCCCAAGAAAGGTCTAGGTCATTTGCTTTCTCTCCCGTGAGAATCCCCTTTTCGTAGCATTCCATAGCGAAGCCGATGACCCATCCAGCCTCGTTTGTCTCCATGCCTAACCGATCGACTTCCTTGCTTAACATCATCGCTGCTGTCACGTCTTCTTGGCCTATAGCTGAAGCCCATGCTGCAAACTGTTCATACTCAGGTTCCTCCATCACTTCGCCAGCGTATGGGCCTTCTGTTATCTTCATTATGTCACAGTGATGTATCTGACATGCCCAACAAGAGTTCCTTTCAATCGAAAATTTCTCTCTTATGTATTGACCTCCGAATTTCTGCCACTTATCTTCCTCGATATTCCACGTGCTTGTTGTGTAATTCTTAACAGGTATCATGTTCGTAAGTCCATTACTATGAATCCCATTCAAGGTTCCGTATTCATAAGTCGTTCTTGCTTGTGACTTAACGTTATCAATAAGCTCTTTAGAGATCTGCTGAACACGGTCAGCATCATGCATAGTTACTTTTTGTGTTCCTCGTTTCACAGATATGGCTTTAAGTCTTTTAGATCCCATAACAGCTCCTAACCCATTGTGTGAAGCAGAATGCCCGTGATCGAAAAAGATGCCTGCAAACTTCACTAGATTCTCTCCAGCTGGCCCAATAGAGGCCACACTCATTTCGCGTTTCCTTAATCCATGTTCATGCTTTATAAGGTCAGATGTCTTGTAGGTGTCCATGCCTTCAAGCCAGCTAGCGTCCTTAAGTTCCGCGGATTCAGAATCTACATATAGGTATTGGAGATTCTGAGCAACTCCTTGAATAATTATCCCGTTAAGTCCACAGAGCTTTAGATACGATCCGAAATAGCCGTTTGCTTGGCTACATCCAGCTCCGTTCGTAAGCGGTCCTTTTGTAATGACTGAGATAGATCCAGACCCTCCTATAGGAGTGGCGTTAAGAGGCCCATTTGCAAAAATTAATCTGTTCTGTGGGCTGAACCATTCGGTTCCCGGCAGCACTTCATCATATAATAACTTCGCTCCTAACCCTGTTCCCCCTATGAACTGCCTAAAAATTTTTTCATCAACTGTGAATCGTTCTATTTTCCCTTTTTCTAAATCTACCCTCAGAATTTTTGCGATATTTTCTTGGGACATAGTTTATCCTTACTAATATTTACAAACTAATATTTATTCCATATGATATCCTAGTAAGAAGATGAGCGTTCTTGCATGAAAACATCAAAAGAAGGATCTAAAATTAAACTTATGTGGAAGAGCTCGGATCCTGAAGATGTAGATAAGGCCAAGGTTTTCTTCACGAACCTAACAAGGCAGGGATGGTTCGCAGCGACATGTGCCGACAAGCTCGAAAGGGTCCTTGAATTTAAACCAGGGTACAAAGAGCTCTTTTTCATTCCACCCTCTGAAGGCGGATGATTCTATGACACTTTTCATATTTGGCAATTAAAAGGCCATCTAGCAGCATACCCTCATAATTCCTTTGAACGATCGAAGGGTTTTATGATTACAATTCAGCTTGTTTAAAAGCTTCTAGCGACTTCTTTAAAGTATCTATAGACATATTTAAAAAAAGATAGGTAAATATCATTTTGAGAATTTTTAGAGTTTGCAAAAATTCTAAACGAACCTTTTAAATGCATTGTCAGCCTTAGCTCTATCTGTGGTAATAGATTCATTTTTGGTGAAGAGAAGTGTCTAAACATAATGAAGGAATGAAGAAACAAAAAAAAAGAAATAACAAATTAATGATAGTTGCGATAGCGATTCTTATTATATTATTTATTGCTTATATGTATTGGATAGTTATCCCTGCATCAAAGGTTACTTCTAATTCAACAACTCCGATATTCTCTTCTACAACTCCAACCATAAGTCCAACAAATACCACAATAACTGATACGACAACAGGAATTACAACTACACCTATTATAGCAACTGGAACTTTAAGTATATCTATATTAAATTCTACTACCGATAATTTCAATATAGGAGCTAATATTAGTTGGACAGTTTCTGGATTAACTGTTGGCGCAACTTATTGTGTTGCGGTTGCTGATACTTCAACATTTGTAACAGAAGCAAGTTGGGTAGCATCATCTTCAGGTGAGAGAGGGACGTTCATAGCAACAAGTAATATAACCAGTGCTGGGGAACTCGAATTATTTAGTGGAAGTACTCCTAATTTGGATAATTTACTGACCGCAAAACCTATGACCGTTAATCCTTAGCTACAACGACCATAACAGAAGCAACTGGGGCCTTTCCAGTTTCGTATGCATTTAGTCTTCTTTATTTTTCTAAGTCGTTATTCTGTTCATAAAAATTCTTATAAAACGCTTAGAATCAACGTCAACGCAAACCTGAATGTTTGAATTTTCGCTTTCCGAGGCGATGGTGAAGCCCCGCGTTAATTCGCCTCTCGTTTCAACATATACCAACTTTGACTGTGTTTTCACAAGCGTTGGATCAAAACAAGTGGCTACTGTCAGCGGATCGTGGAGAATAGGCCAGTGACTTTTTCCTACATTCTTTCTCCAAGCTTCAGTCATGTCTGATAGAAGTTTAGTTGTTGCCAGCCCTCGATTTTCTAATGTTTTCACGTCCTCCTCGGTTAAACCGCACCTTAAGGTAACGTCTAAACCCACCATAGTTATTTTGATACCTGATTCAAACACAATTTTTGCTGCCTCAGGATCACATCGGATATTATGTTCTGCTAGGGGTTTGGTTACGCATCCCCCCATGACAACCAGATTTGCTTTATCCACAATCTTAGGCTCTTTGATGATTGCTGCGGCAATATTGGTTAAGGCCTCTATAGGAATAACGGTCACCTCTTTTCGGGCGTCCATAACAGTTGATATTATGAGGTCAACAGCGTGTTTTTCTGACGGCCTTTGCAAAAGTTCATCCTCTGCTAAGACTGCTGCTTGGTTAGGCGTTTCCAAAACGGCTTGTGGTCGAAACGTCTTTTCGAGGAAAGGTCTCCCTATACCCTCTCCCACTGGAATGTCCTCTCTGCCAAATGTTCTAAGGAGCTTTAAAGCCAGTTTTGTCCTAATTCTAACGTTGCCAAACACTGTGGTGACGGCCTTAAGATTAAGCTCAGGCGACTTTAGGGCAAGGGCGAGTGCGTACGCATCATCGATGTCGTCACCAATATCGGTGTCGATGAGGATGTCCCTCAAATTCCCTTCTCTCCTCTAAAACACGCTATACCTTTTATATTAATTTAAATGTTAGATATCGCCTTTGCTTAAGTTATAACCCTTTGTGATCGAGGAGTCATTCTATTAATTGCCTTCTCAGAGGAACTATTTTCTGGAATATTGAATTTCCCTTGTATTAATTAGTACCAATGTAGTTTAGGTCTTGGGGTAAGGTTTTATCAAGGTATCGTCTATCAACTACAGCATGCCTTTTCAAAGTTCTCAGATTTGATGCATAGAACGGTTAATGTAGTTGACATGAGGTAAAATAGCGTCAAGATGGGACAAGATCGCAGAAATAGAAGGAGTCCCTTTTAACCACATCACCCTTAGCCCATTTTATAGGATAACTGAAGATAGGACCATCGTACACAAATGTGTGGAACTCTCCGTTCTCTCCACATGTATCTACGTTAGAAGGCAAGGCGTCTAGGAAGTCTTTATCCAGGATTCTGCCGCAGAAGGAGGCATCAAGAAACCTTGGATCTATACAGACTGTAACTGCTTTAAAGCCTAGGTTAATGAAATTTGATATCAACTCCTTTGTATTCATTTTCCAG
>Ga0187889_10004817_pt1 | contig 10899 bp, 10 predicted proteins | sample June2016WEW_7_10_2_FD_132992 | JGI IMG/M metagenome (GOLD analysis project Ga0187889, IMG submission 132992) | Peatland microbial communities from SPRUCE experiment site at the Marcell Experimental Forest, Minnesota, USA - June2016WEW_7_100 | ecosystem: Environmental > Terrestrial > Soil >... | reverse complement strand
TCAGAAAAAGATTGGGCGCAGTGCGACCGCTGCTACCAGTTTGTGTGCCTCGTGCATGATGATTTCTATGACGTGCGGCATTCACCACCCCCTTGTTGGGAGTATGCCCCAGTTGATCGATTATGTCCCTTTATTTATACGCTGGCGTATAGCACATTTCGCTTGACAAGGCGCCATTTTCGTGTCATGTTCGCTTATAAGTAACGGTATTACTATCATAGTAACATATATTACTCTTATAGTAACATGCGTTACTATTATAGTAACATATATTCCTCTTATAGTAACATGCGTTACTATTATAGTAACATATATTCCTCTTATAGTAACATGTGTTACTATTATAGTAACATTAACAGAGGTTATTATGCAACCTGATTCTGCGAATCAGTATTTTTCTAAGACGCTTGAAAAGGGGCTTTCCATTTTATCCCTTTTCAATCGTGATCATACCCGTTTTAGTCTTTCTGAGATTGCTCGTATCTGCGGTTTCAACAAGACCTCTACATACCGTCTAGTGAACACGCTCGTCGAGTTGGGCTACCTCAAAAAGCACTCCGGTAGCAAGGCCTTGAAGATTGGTGAAAAAGCGCTATTTCTCAGTTACAGTTTTCTGCAGGGCTTCGAGTTGCTACAGAGTATCAAGCCGCTAATAGACGAAATCTTCAGCAACTTGAAGATAACGATCGACTCCGCTCTGCTGTTTGACCTTACGCTCGTCACACTTTACCATCGTCAGGCACCGAGCACTGTTTTTTTCCGGCATAATGTATTGAATCATGATCTTCACGCACGGTCGATGGGAAAGGCGGTTCTATCCCGGCTGCCTCCCGAAGAACTTGACGGAATCCTTGAAAAGATGCATCTATCGGCCAGGATGCCGAACACGGTCACCGACACGAAACGGCTCAAAACTGAGCTGGAACAAGCGAGGTCCAAGGGTTATGCGGTGAATAACGAAGAATATTTTCCAGAGCTGGTATCCATCGCGGCACCGCTAATAAATTTTCGAAAAGAACGGGTACTCGGCGCTGTCAGCTTTGATTTCGCTGTTCGGGAGCAACCTTTGTGTGTCATCGAGGAAAAGTATTCTAGCGTTTTGATCAAACTTGCAAACGACATGTCTGAGATGATGACAATAACCGAGAACTGATCTCCGCATCGGTGGACCAAGTTGCGCGGATGGAGTACGAAAATGATTTTTTTAGCTGCATATGGGATAGGGAGAAGTAAAGGGGCATGCGAAGCGCCGTGAATCGCGGTTATAAAGGATTTGTCGAAGCAAAATAACACGCATCCAGGAGGCCAGTTCAAAACCGGCCGTTTTCTTTGAAAATTGTGGCGTCGGGGGCAACGTTATGTCTCAGTCTAAAATTTCAAAGGGGGAGGTTTATCTATGAAAGCCGCGCGTTTTTACAAGCAAGGAGAGCCCTTGAGAGTTGAAGATGTAAGCATTCCAGAGATAAATGAAAAGGGAGGTGTCGACATGCAAAAAGACGCTATCAAGTATTCACCACAGGAAATACGCATCGCCAGCGAGGAAGCCATAAATCTGACTAGTGAGGAAGGCAGAAAAAAGCGTGCTCGGGTAAGCCGCATGTTGAACAGAATACATCGAAAAACACCGCGACTGTCAGTTGACCGAGCGAAATACTTTACAGAGTCTTTTCGGGAAACTGAACATCTACCGCTGACCCTTAGATGGGCTTTAGGTATAGCCAACGTCATGGAAAAAATCCCAATTTACATTCAAGAAGATGAACTTATCGTTGGACGTGGAGGGCCTCTAGGTCGATATGGTATTTTTTACCCTGAGCTCGAAGGTGCTTATTTTGTCCGCGATGAACGCCTTCTGGACCAACAAAAGGGTCGCCCGCATATTTTTACCGCCGAAGACATTAAAGTTATTAAGGAAGATATCGTTCCATATTGGAAAGGCAAAACTTTCCGAGAGGCTTTGGCGGCAATGCTTCCCGATGAACTCAAGAATTTGTTTTACAAGGACGGAGATATTTATGAACCCTCCTTTATTCTGCACGAAACGGCCACAGTACGTCACTCAATTCAGTGGTCTTTGGACTACAAGAAAGTTCTTGAGCGGGGATTCGACGACATTAAACGTGAGGCCGAAAATAAGCTTGCATCTTTGGACATTTGGAACCCAACCAACAATTTCGACAGGATGCCTTTCTATAAAGCGGTCATTGTCATCTGTGATGCTATGAAAACATTTGCTAAGCGTCATGCCGATTTAGCTAGACAAATGGCTCAAAATGAAACAGACGCTCAACGCAAACAAGAGTTGCTCGAAATTGCTGATGTTTGTGAACATGTTCCGGCTAAGCCAGCAAGGACCTTCCGCGAAGCTATCCAGGCGCAGTGGTTCTCTCAACTGGCATCCAGATTTGAACAACTTCATGGTGGTGTTATAGGCAACGGGCGTATCGACCAATATTTATACCCTTATTATAAGAGAGATTTAGAGGAAGGCCGGCTAACACGAGATGGAGCTTTGGAATACCTGGAATGCTTATGGCTTAATATGGCCCAATTTGTAAGGCTGCAACCCACTTCGGCAGGATATCTTATCTATGAAGGAAACGCTCATTGGGAGCATACTACCATCGGTGGAATCAAGGCTGACGGAAGTGATGCAACTAATGAACTGACTTATTTAATTCTGGAATCTAAAAAGGACTTCCCCCTTGATTATCCAGACTTGAGCGTGCGTATCCACTCTGAAACGCCCCAACCTTTGCTGACGGCCGCAACAGAGCTTGTCAAGGAAGGTACGGGATTCCCCAAATTTCTAAACGACGAGGATATAATCCCCGTTTTGTTGGCCAAAGGAGCAAAGCTGGAAGAGGCAAGGGACTACACAGGTAGCGGCTGTACTGAGGTGCGTTTACTTAACCGGAATACTTATTTCACCGGTACTACTTGGATCAATTTAGGGGCTGTGTTAGAGATGACACTTTTTAGTGGCTGCTGCACAGCGGGTGGTGACAAGCGATTAGGATTAAACACTGGAGATCCTCGCACATTCAAAACTTTTGACGAATTGTGGAATGCTTTTGAAAGACAACTACGCTTTGCTGAAGAGCAAATCTTTAAGCAGCAATATATTACGGACGCAATTAGGCCCACTTGGATAGCTTCTCCTTTTCTCTCCAGCCTGCATGATCTGTGCATGGAGCAGGGCAAAGACATCAGCGTAGGTCGCCTGGAAGGGGGTCTTAGTCTAGGCGGCCAGACTGCACCGGTTGGCTTCGGTACAGTGATCGATTCGCTAGCTGCCATAAGAAAACTGGTTTTTGAAGACAACTTTATCTCTATGGACGAGTTGCTTTGCGCAGTTAAGAACAATTTCGAAGGCAAAGAGCTACTTCGCCAAAAGTGTCTCAACGCACCCAAATTTGGAAATGGAGATGAACATGTAGATGAAATCGGTCGAAGTATACAATCCGTTTTAGTTGGCATGTGTGATCTGCATATCAATTATTATGGCGGAAAACCTGAGATTTTTTATGTACCAGTTACTAGCCATGTGGCTATGGGTAAAGTAACGGGTGCAACCCCTAATGGACGAAGGGCGGGCGAAGCTTTATCGGAAGGTATTTCGCCAACTCAAGGGGCCGACATAATGGGGCCAACTACTACTCTACGCTCTATTGCCTATACCAAAAATACTCCGCATGTACAGCGGCAAGGCAGACTCCTTAACATCAAGCTCTCACCACAAGTTGTTGCGGGTGACGAAGGAACCCGCAACCTGTCTGCTTTCATTCGTAGTTGGTGCGATCAGAAACACTGGCATGTGCAATTCAACATAATTAACCGAGAAACACTTTTAGCCGCTCAAAGGGAACCTGAAAAATATCGCAATCTCCTTGTACGTGTGGCTGGCTACAGCGCATACTTCGTGGATCTTTCTCCTGCACTCCAGGAAGAAATCATTAGTCGGACAGAACATAATGAACTCTAGCACAGTGCTAGTCCGGAAATGCCGGTGATGTAAAATATTTTGACTACAACTGGAAGGCCGTTGCGCCAGATCCATGAATAGGAGAATCGCTAAATTTAGGCTAATAAATTAGCTTAACCGTCTTGGCTGAATATAGGGGCAGAGGTAATGGGTTGAAAGAGCCTTTGAAGTGGGGCGTCCAAATTGGCTCCGGAACTTTTCCCGGTATTCGGACTCCCGGATTTCCGATTCAGTGCCTCCCACATCTTGGATCGGGGTATTTCACAGGGGACCAAAAACCGGGCAATTAATCTCGGGTGATTGGGGCCGTTTTTCGACGCTCCACCTTTCAAGATGGAAATAAAGGCGGCATGGCTTATTATCAAGTCAGGAAATGGAATGGGTGGAAACATAACATGACTCTGGTCGTGATGGCTATGTTATTTATGCTGAGTGGTATCCTCTGCTTTCGCTCTCGGATACAGAACAGCTTCTTGCTCGTTTTCAACCTGTCAGATGTAACCAAGAAGTAATATTGCAGTTACACTTGGGGTTGAGACGCAAGTGAACGAATCGCTGAAAAGGCGTAGTTATCGAGTAACTATTTTTTGGAATACGCCACTGACTGCATCGGACCGGAGAAAGAGATGGGAAATGATGTAGTTTCATTTCGCCGGATTTGCATCAATTTCACGCAGCCGCCGCTGACATTTATTATAGAAAATCAAGGAAAAGCAAAGCGGTGAGACCAAACCGTAAGAGGGAATGATGAACTGTCAAACAAACGGTTTGGAAACGGATACTGCTATATTTTTTAATATCCAGCGATTTTCTGTTCACGACGGTCCGGGTATGAGGACCATTCTATTCGCCAAGGGTTGCCCCCTCCATTGTTTATGGTGCTCAAACCCGGAGTCCCAAAAATTCGAACCGGAAGTTGCGTATAAGGCCAGCAATTGTATCGGTCTTAAGCAATGCGGCTTATGCATCGATGCTTGCCCGCAACATGCTATTATCCCCGACAATGTGGAGAAGATATGCATCGACCGCACACTTTGCGACAATTGTGGCCGATGTGTCGATGTCTGCCCAGCCAGCGCACTAGTTTTGTTCGGTAAGATCTATAATCTTGATGAGTTGGTTAAAAAGTGTGAAGAAGACAGCACTTTCTATTTTCGCTCGGGCGGTGGCCTCACTATCAGCGGCGGGGAGCCTTTTGCGCAGCCAATGTTTTTAGGCCGACTTATGACAACCCTCAAAACCAAAGGCTATCATACTACAATTGAAACCTGCGGATACTTTAATCTAAACGACCCTGGTGTGTACAAGTCACTGAAGAACACAAATCTCCTTTTGTATGACATAAAGCTGATAGACCCCGAAAAACACAAAGCATGCACTGGCCGATCAAATAAGCTGATCTTGGATAACATTCAGGAAATATCGAAGTCATATCCCGAAATTGAGATTGTAGCCCGTACACCTATCATTCCTGGTATAAATGACACTGAGGAACAGATCCAGGCAATCGCAGAATTCTTGTGTAAGGTGAAAAACCTAAAAGATTATGAATTACTCCCTTTCCATACATTTGGAGAGCCCAAATATAAACAACTTGGTAGAGGATATACGTTGGCTGGTCTTAAGTCGGATAGTAAGAAAATAATAAAATTACGGGAAGTGGCATTCAGGGTTCTCGACACAAGGCAAAGTGGCGTAAATATCAAGGGCCGAACTGAGAATGTCTAGTATGGTACCTAGGCTTGCGTAGTCTGCTGTATATTACAGTATAAGAGTACTTCAATAAGGGCCCTAGGGTTTTGAGCCAGTAGCGATGAATGTAAATAAGTTGCTGCTTGGGTAGAATTCTCTTTCGCTTTTTCGGAGCAACTTTTAAGTTCATCGAGGAAAGGTATTGTAGTTCCAAACGATTTGTCCTCGGCGCTGTCAGCTTTATGATAATAACCATGAACTGATCTGCGGCCGGCCCGGCTGGGTGCACGAATGGGGGACAAAATGAATCTGGCGAAGTTTCCACGCAGGCGTTATACCCCCAATTATACTCCAATCTATCGGCTGGCTCTCATCTGGGAGGACCTGATATTTATATAAAGAGGGATGATTGCCTGGGCCAGAGCGGAGGTGGCAACAAGACGCGGAAACTGGAATTTTTCCGATTCTAACGAATTTGGCGGGACATCAAAGTGGCGCTGGCTTTATTCATGGCACTGAGGTATCTTACGTCGGGAAATGCAGCGAGCGTCTGGCGGTAGGCAGTTCGCGGTTCCGAGGTAAACGTTTAAACAAAAAAGGAGAAAATCAATGAAGAAGGTACTCTGCGGGGTTGTTATAGGGATTTTTTTGTTGTGTTTCGGTCCGTTGGTTTATGCCGGGATATTGGATCAAATTCAAAAGAAAGGGGAGTTCGTTGTAGGCGTGCGTGACGGGGCCGTTCCCTTCGGTTTTTTTGATAAGAACAATGAGCGGGTTGGCTTCGGTGTGGATGTCGCCAAAGAGATAGGCAAGGCGCTCGAGGCCAGGTTCGGAAAACCGATAAAACTTATTCTGAAGTCGGTTAACCCGGAGACTCGGGTCCCGCTGGTGGCCAATCACACGGTAGATATGGTAGCAGAGGCCACTACCCATACGATTGGTAGGGAGGATTCGGTGGATTTCTCGATTACTTACTTTTTGAGTGGAACTCAGATTTTAGCCAAGAAGAGCGCTGGCTTCAAGAGTTATAAGGACCTAGCGGGAAAACGCGTCGGTGTGTCTCAGGGCTCGACTAATGAAAGGTTCTTTAGGCAAATGAACAACGAAGGTAAAATCAAGCCGCCGGTTAAGATCGTCATATTCCAGGAACATCCACAGGGGTTAACGGCATTGCAGAAAGGCATCATCGATGCTTACTCTACGGACGGCATCCTACTGGCTGGACTAAAAGCCAAAATGCCCGAGCCGGATAAATATGAGTTGGTGGACGACCTACTCACATTTGACCCGTATGCTCTCGTTCTCCCGCATGATGATTCCGCTTTTCGTAATTTCGTTAACGATCAGCTGGTCAAGATGATCAAGGACGGCCGGTTTAATCAACTCTACAAAAAGTGGTTCGGGCCTGACGGTGTTGTACCGTTTCCGATGAGCCAGGAATTCAAAACATTGCTGCAACTCGAGGCATGGCCGGAGTGACCCAGTGGGTCGTGCTGAGGATTCCTGCGCGGCCCAGCCTCTTGGAGAGTTTTGGTGTCATTCCCTTCAGTGGAGGAGGCCAGAGTATGCTTTCCTATCATTTCAACTGGTCCATAATCTGGACGGAACCGTACGGGCGATGGATGCTCCAGGGCATCTGGGTGACAATCAAGCTCGGTATCATCTGCTGGTTCATTGCATTGATTCTCGGCATCATCATAGGGACTTTCCGGGTCGCTCCATTTCGCCCGCTCCGGATGTTCGGAGCCATATATACGGAGGTATTCAGGGACATTCCGCCGCTAGTGCAGTTGTTGTTCTGGTATTTCGCGGTACCATCGATCCTTCCAAAATCGATCGGAATGTGGTTTTATAGGTTGTCGAATGCCGATTTCTGGATCGTGGTCTTGGCGTTGTCGATCTATACTTCATCTCGTATCGCCGAGCATATCAGGGCCGGCATTAAGTCGATCTCCCAAGATCTTTTCCATGCAGCGCTCAGTACCGGATTCACACATTTTCAGACCTATCGCTATATCATTATTCCCTATGCAGTGCGCATTATGATGCCGCCGTTGACCGCCGAATGCTTGACTACATTCAAAAACACGTCACTCGCTATGACTGTCGGGGTTCTCGAAACTACATTCATGAGCCGGCAGATCGAAGCGTATACTTTCCATGGAATAGAGGCCACCACCGCAGCATCTGTAGTTTATATGGGCATCACGCTGACCGTCGTGATCCTGTTGGGGCTCATAGAGAAACGGCTCGCGGTGCCCGGCCTGATTACGCGGTCGGAGGGAGGGAGGTAAGGCGATGGGAAGTTTCGATTGGCGCGTGATCCAGAATAACCTCCCATTTTTGATGCAGGGACTTCTGACCACCTTCCAACTCGCATTGGTGGGCATCAGCGGAGGATTTCTGCTCGGGATACTTGTCGGGATGGCCCGCCTGAGTTCGATAAAGGTCATTTATTACCCCGCCACCGCTTTTGTGAATGTGACGCGCAGTCTCCCTTTAATACTCGTTATATTCTGGTTTTATTTCCTGGTGCCAGTGCTTTTAGGCCGGTCGATAGGTGATTTTTCCTCCGCATGCGTGGCGTTCGTCGCTTTCGAAGCGGCATATTTCGCCGAGATCGTAAGGGCGGGAATCCAGTCCGTTTCCACGGGCCAGATGCAGGCCGCCTATTCCACTGGGTTCGATTACCGCTTGACGATGCGTTATATCATCGTTCCCCAGGCCTTGCGCAACATGCAGCCGTCCTTATTGACCCAGTCGGTGATAGCATTTCAGGATACTTCTCTTGCATATGTGATAGGGCTCAACGAATTCCTTCACTCAGCGTCGATAGTCGATGCCCGTGAAATGAGAAGCGTCGAACTGTATACGTTAGTAGGGGTCGTTTATTTCCTGATTTGTTTTGAAATGAGCATGTTGGCCAAGAGGCTGGAAGCAAAGAAAGGACATGGCCAATGATCAAGATCAAGAATATTAGCAAATGGTACGGGGACTTCATGGTTCTCAACAATATAAATGAGACCATAGAGCGCGGCCAGGTCGTTGTTATTTGCGGGCCTTCGGGTTCCGGCAAGAGTACGATGCTCAAGTGTTTGAATGGACTTGAAAAATTTCAGCAAGGCGACATCATTGTCGACGGCACTTCCTTAAAGGATCCGGCGACGGATCTTATCAAGCTTCGGCAGAAAATGGGCATGGTGTTCCAAAGATTCGAGCTTTACCCTCATTTGAAGGTTATAGACAACATTACAATAGCCCCGGTCAAAGTGAAAAAAATCCCGATCAGGGACGCGATCCAGCGCGGGATTGAGCTTCTGGAGAGGGTCGGCATCCCCGAACAGGCCGACAAATATCCGGGAAATCTTTCCGGTGGGCAGCAGCAGCGGGTAGCAATCGCTCGGGCGCTTGCGATGGACCCGGAGATAATGCTCTTTGACGAGCCCACTTCGGCGCTGGATCCGGAGATGATCAAAGAAGTCCTGGAAGTCATGACCGATCTCGCAAGGTCAGGTATGACAATGATTGTGGTGACCCACGAGATGGGATTCGCCCGCGAGGTGGCCAACGAGATTATATTTATGGATGAGGGGCGGATCATTGAGCGCGGCACCGACAAGACTTTTTTTACCAGCCCAAAGACTGAAAGGGCCAAGGATTTCTTAAACAAGATTCTCCTTTAACCGTGTCCTTCCGGTAACATGACCTCCTCACCGGGCTTAGAGAAGGCGCGGATGATGAATGACATCGTCTCGCTGGACCCGGCTCCGACAAGGATGTTTTCGGGCTTGACACCGACATACTTCGCGATTGCCTTGCGCAAAGATACCGCGCGGTAGTCAGCGTAGCGGTGGAGTACCTTTGAGGTCTCCAGGACGGCTTCAATGGCCTTAGCCATCGCCAGAGCTTCCAGCATGATCCGTTCCATCTCCTCTTGTCCGAGCAAGGCTTTCAAGAACAGGCAGAACTGAACTGGTCTGAGCCGAAGAAGCTCCCGTACCTTCTTGAGAGCGGACTCTTCCAGCGTTGCGCGATCTGCCTCCACATTAATGTCATCGAAATCGCAGAAAGCCCACTTGAGGGCTGACGTAATGCGCCAGACGTAGCGATTCTCCAACGGCAGTTCGGAAATTACCTCCAGCGCCTGTTTCGGGTCTTGCTGTTTGACGACCATCTTTGCCAGTTGCATGTATGGCTGCATATTGGGGGAGGTCAGGATTTCCTTTGACCCTTCCTCAATCGTGAGGTCTTTGATCGGTATTGTCTCAACCTTCTTGGGCTCCTTCCCGGCAAATCCTTTCTTGTGGAATGATTCCGCATAGCCTCATGCAAGCATTAAGAGGAATCCGCTCAATCCGCTCGGACGAATGACACTGACTCCGCCTTGTGCACGATGCCTTCGGACTTACCACATTTCGGGCACTTACGTTTACCTTTCCCCAAGAACCGACTGACGATATACACCTGCCCACACGGGCACTTAAGCGCAACGTTGTTCCCCCACCAGTCGAGCACTATGCCTTCCCAGTTTTCGGGTTGGTCTTTTTGGAAGTCTTTTTGCCGTTGCATCTCTGCCTCTGTCGTCGCCAAGGTGGAAGTTGACTACTCCGATTGTCTCGCAAGCTCTACTTCGCAATAATGGTTTTGTCTCCCACTGCCTTCGCTATCTCCACTGCAATGCTCATGTACGCTGTGAGGAAACACAGGAGTCCAGTGAACCCGAGTGCCACAACCACTGCCGATTTCTTGACCGTGTAATACGTCGGGAAGTACAGGGAATGCTGGCTGTGCCTTAGCAGTCATTCTATTCTCACCAGCCGTGTATCAAATGACGCCGCCATGATGCGCCTCTGAACCCGATCTGGGCAAGGTGCATTTGCTGTGAACGGGAATTCATCATACGTCTTTCCGGCCAAGGTGCGACCGGTTTTCTTCTTCCGGACACCGCCCCACTGCTTAAAAAAGAATGGAACTTTGTACGAACGGCAGCAGCGAAGCAGGTTCCGTACCCATGCTTCGTCCATCGGTCGTGCGCCGGGACCACTCTCCCCTCCGACAATGGCCCAATCAATATCAGATAAATCTACCGATCCTAGATCTTCTAGAGCGGTTCCCATGAAGCTATATACCGTATCCGCAGTGTTTGAACCAAGCTGCGGCGTTGTCCGGGGTGATAGCTGCGAGGGCCAGAGCAGCAGCCTGTTCGAGGGCTTCCAGCAGAC
>Ga0187889_10004807_pt1 | contig 10914 bp, 9 predicted proteins | sample June2016WEW_7_10_2_FD_132992 | JGI IMG/M metagenome (GOLD analysis project Ga0187889, IMG submission 132992) | Peatland microbial communities from SPRUCE experiment site at the Marcell Experimental Forest, Minnesota, USA - June2016WEW_7_100 | ecosystem: Environmental > Terrestrial > Soil >... | reverse complement strand
TGGGACTTTGCTCGACGAGATCCTCGCCGCGCCTGACAACATCCATTACACGCTTGTGAGCTTCAACGGCTGCCGATTCGACCACTTCCTTCTGGCCGCCGCTGCGCTTGAGCGCGGACTGCTCAGCACCAGCAGCGTCTTCGCGACCGACGCTGGTATAAGGTCGCTGAGAATCGGCCGGCACGCCACGCTGGATCTGGCCAAGATTGTGACGGGGACGAGCCTCGACAAGGCGTGCGAGGCCTTCTCGACCTCCCCCCGCAAGGTGAAGGGGTTCTCGCACCTGATTCCGCAGCGCGCGGCGGAGCAGGGGAAGCTCCAGGAGTGGCTGCGCGATAACCGGGAGCAGCTCGCCGATTACCTCAGCGGTGACGTCCTCAGCCTGGCCAGCCTCTACATGAAGGTCCGCGCGGCCATTCGCGCTATCAAGCCTGGGGTAGACATCGCTGGTCCTGAGGCAGTGCAGACTGCCGGCAGCCTCGCTTGGCTGCTGATGTCCTCGTCTTGCGCGATCCCTAACCCGGTGTCATCACGGGAGGTCGATGATGAGATTCGGGGCGCGATCACGGGAGGACGTGTGCAGGTCTACGACTCTGTGGACAGCAAGCCTGTTACGGTAGAGGGCGAGCCGCTCCGAATGGTGGACTTCGTCAGTCTGTACCCGACGGTCATGGCCGCGGTGGACCGAGCCCAGGAGTGCTTCGAAGACCGGCATGGCTGGGGGCTGTTCCCTAGCGGCAAGCTAAATGGCGACCCAACCCGGATTGCCGGCTACGCAGGCCCAGGGATTGTCGGAGTCTACAAGGTCACCGTGAAGTCCCAGCCAGCCCCTAACGTGCTCCCTAAGCGCGGCGAGACTCTCGACTGGTCTTTCCGTGGGGAGTTCGATACTCAGGCGACCCACTGCGACATCGAGCTGATACGCGAGGCCGGCGGAGTTGTTGAGGTGCATTCAGGGCTTGTGTGGCCTGTCGCGCGGCGGGATCTCTTCCGCCCCTTCATCCTCCAGCTCGCCCAGAAGAAGAACGAGCAGGACGAGCTAAAAAAGGCGAAGTCGCCCGACTACAACCCAGCCCTCAGAGAGCTCTACAAGCTTCTGATGAACTCGGCGAGTGGAAAGTGCGCCCAGCAAAACTTCGACGATGCCGTCGAGCTCGCGGTGGGAAGCAAAGCGCAACTTGCCGCAGAGAACAGGATGTCCCGCGACCATCCGGTGCAGTGGGTGCCTATCGGCGGCGAGGCCTGCCTACTCATGGGGAAGAAGCCTGCAGAGAAGGTCTATAGCAGGCGTGCTGCGAAGCCCAGCATCCTCGCCGTGCTCATCTACAGCTACAGCCGGGCCCTCCTATACAAGACCCTTCTGCAGCACAACTGCCTGTACTCCGACACAGACAGCGGGGTGTTCCGGTGCAGCGACTACGACGCCATCAGGCGGTCCTTCCCTGGACTGGATCCGACAGGCCGCGCAAAGGAGCTCGGGGACCTTGAAGAAGAGCTTGGCCCTCACGCAGTGGCGCGCGCGTACTTCATGGCGCCCAAGGACTACGCGATCTTCACCTTCGATGCGGACGGCAAGCAGGTGGCGGCAAAGCTGCGCATGAAGGGGGTGAATCAGCGGTCCGACCGCCTGGTGATCTGCCCGCCGAAGATGGTTGAAAGCTTGACGCTCATCGAGAAGGCCGATGAGTACAACGCCGCGGTAAGTGAAAAGACGGTCTCACTCGCGGCTGACCCCGAGCAGTTCTTCAGGAGGCGAGCGCAGGGCGAGACGCTATCGGTTCTCTGCTCGCAGCTCACGCGTACGTTCAAGGATGGGGACAAGCCCTTCGCCCTCGAGCAGCGGTTCCTAGTGAAGACGTTCAACGCCCCCTAGCAGAACAATAATTATGCGACGAGATTTTTTCGTCGCTAAGTATACCAGGAGGACAACCATGGACATCGATGATCTCAAGAGCCAGCTCGCCGAGGAGAAGGCCGCGCGTGAGAAGCTAGAGGTAGAGGTCGCGGAGATCGACCACAACCTCGCGCTCGAGCAGACGAAGGTCGAGGAGCTCGGAAAGGACCTTGCCGAGGTGAAGAAGCTCTGCCTCGAGCTCAGCCAGCTGCTGACGACGCTGACTGAGCAGGCCGAGACGCAACTAGGGGACAAGGAATAACCCATGGCCCTCTTTTCCATCCGTCAATACACACGATGATCGGGCTCCTTGCTGCCGCCGTAGCGAGGCTTAGGGAGCTCTTCTGCAGCCCTTACAGCCAGAGCCTCTCGATGAGCCTCGACTGCTCGGGCTGCTGCGCCGATAGCAGTGTTCACCCCCTTGACGCGCAGCAACAGCCGGAAAAGAGGGACTTGCTCGTCGAAACGAGTTGCTGCAGCGGGAGCTGTCGGATAGTGAGCCGCACGAGACAGCACGGCGCCCCTACTCCGGCTGGTGATAGCCCAATGATAGGGGCGACGGCGTTCAGCGGCTCTAGCGCACCGAGAACTGAAGGGCATAGCCCCCAGTGAGGACCCAGTCGGCGATGAGCTTCTGCCCGACCTGCCCGGCGGCTTTGACGTACTTGCCGGTGGCCGGATTATGGACGAGCACCTCCTTGCCCGCGGCAGTAGCGGCGCGGATGTCGTCCAGAGTGGGGGAGTCGGGATCGTCGACGTCGACCTGCTGGCAGCGGATCTCAGCAATGTCCGACTCCGTCGTAGAGATGTTGTCGGGTCGGGCGACTGCGGGAGGGCGAGGCGCAGCCGCGGGCGCGGGCGCAGCAACGACAGCAGCCGCGGGCGCAGCCACCGCCGCACCGGCCAGCCCCAACTTGGCGAGCGCGGCCTGAAGGGTCTCGGCTTCCCGCCGGGCCCGATCGGCGATGAGGGCGCACTTGCTGCAGGCACCTCCAGCAAGGGAGGTCCATTTTCCGCAGACGCACGCGCTATGGGATGTCTTCCCTGTGTGGGCGCCGCAGCGGGTGGAGCCGGGGGCGGCCCGGACGCCACACTTTTCGCCGTTTCTTTGAATGTAGTCGCACTTGGTAGCCATGGCTATACAAGCCTCGTAGAAAATGGCTCGAAAATATTTACATAGACCAGGCGGTTAGTTGCGCTGACCCATGAGGGCGGCCTTGGAGGCGCGCCCGTAGCCCTGCATGGCTGCGATGTCCGAAACGATCTTCGGGGCCCCGAACTCCACGAGGCCGCGGCTCACCAGATGCTCCTTCTTGGCGATGTCCTTGAGGGCGTGCGCGCCCTTCTTCAGGATGTCGATGAACTTGCGGTTCACCTTCCCGCCGTAGATGTTGCTCGTCGGCACGTTGAAGTGCTCGGGGAGGGCGACGCCGGAGGCCTTGACGCGGACGACATCCTCGGGCTGGAGGACGTCGATGTTCGTGATGGCAGAGTTGAGGCCCAGGTCGATCGTACCGTCGCTGATGGTGGCCAGGTAGACCATGAACGTAGACGCGTTGCCGCGGGTGCTCTTGGAGAGGTTCGTCACGCTGATGCTCATCTGGAGCTGCTTCGAGGTGCCAACGGAGACTGCTTCTGAAGAGTTGTCGAGGCCGAAGTCACGCCCGAACTCACCGATGAAGATCGAGCCGGTGCTGTTGTTCCACTGCTCAAACGACATGCGGAGGCCGTTCGCGCGGGAGATCTCGTACAGCTGCTGCGTGTTCGCGCCGGCGTAAATCCCGTTTTGACTGGCCCAGGTGAGATTGATCGAATCGATGCGGAAGTAGCTGTCGCTGTACACCTCGGAGGGGGCGGAGGTCGGGAGGTCGGCATCCTGCAGAGCCTTGACCCAGAGCATGAAGCGGCGGGGGATGTACGCGAGGGTCTGCGACTGCGTCGTGATGTTTTGCGGCGTGGTCACGCCAGGCAGGACGGTCTGGTTGTTCGTGAACGTGTAGACGTTCATCACGTTGTAGCCGTACGAGATCACGTCGGGGATCTTCTCCGTGATGTCGGGGGTGAGGAAGCGCAGGAGGAGATACGCGGTTGGATTGCCCGTCATGGTGATGGACTGGATCATGCCGGGACAGCCCGCGACGGCCGCCTGGTCGGCGAAGGTGGCCCCGGGCCAGATGTCCCCGGCAGGGAACACGTGAGACCAGATCTGCCGAATGGTGTTGGTGAAGTTGCAGGTCACGTTCATGGTCTGGATCCCCATGAGCGCCAGGGCGTCGTCGTAGCGGCTCCCGCAGCCGAAAGGGGTGACGAGAAGAGCTTCGGTCGTGGTCAGCGTCAGCGTAGCCGTGGTGAGCGTGCCAACCGCGACGACCGGGTCGACGTAGTTGGTGATCTGCCAGCCCCCGCGTGTCTCCCGACCCTGGGAAGAAAGGCCGTTCGAGGTGAGGGGGTCCTTACCGGGCCCGGTGTTCTGGGCCGCCTCCCAAGGCACACGGCTGCTGGCGGGGGTGTTGCGCCAGGGGTCAGTGTAGCTGTTGGTGTAGTCGGGCATGCTGGGGAAGGTCGACATGTCGCGATCGAGCTCGTCCCAATCAAGGCCGCAGCGCATGAGGGGGTCGACGACCTGCCACGAGTTCAGGCTCGGAGTCGCGTTGTTGAGCTGGACCGCGATGTTCGCGATGATCGAGTTCAGGGGCGCCCTGCGGGGAGCGTCCAGCGAGCCCAGCTTCAGGAGGGTGCCAGTGTTGCCAGCGAGCCCAGTGAACGTGAGGTTGAAGGATACCTGCATCCTGACGTCGCGCCCAAGGGCGACGCCGGCGGGGGGCTGGAACGACCAGCTCAGGCCGCTGGGGGAGGAGTTCTGGCTCGCCAGTTGCTGCCATCGCTGGTATTTGGCTCCCTCGGTCACGGGGAACGAGGCCTTTCGGGTGAAGTCGACGGCGGGGTCGCGGCTGAGGTAGAGGTCGAGGCCTTTGGCGGTGAGGGTCATCGTGCTTGCGTGCTGCTATACCCTCCGCCGAAAAACACCGGCGAGCTAAATCTGCACCCGCTATAGCAATCAAAATGTCGGGGGCCCAGAACGTCTACGCGAATGTGACCCTGTCCAACCTGGCCGATGGGGCCCAGCCGGTCCCCCTCAAGCTGAGCACGACTCTCCCCTCCGACATCATCAAAAACAGCGACTCTTACTTCATCAGCATTGCCCGGTGGAACCTCGATGGTGGCGCCTCCCTGCCGATCTTCATCTGGCCCACACCCGGCCAGGGGAACGACATGTTCGTGACTCTGGCCTACGGCGGCGCGTCCGTGACCCAGATCCTCCTGTACCCTGGCTATGACGGCTGGGGCCCGAGCACGGCCGGATTTCCGACCAACAGCATCTACAGCTACGGGACCTTCGTCAAGGCCGTCAACACGGCGCTGACTACCGCCTTCACAGCTCTCTCCATGTCTACGCTCCTTCCGGGAGGAGCGACCGCGCCGTCGATGTTCTGGAACGGGAACACGGACAAGTTCGATCTGCTGTTCGACGGGTCCTACCTCGAGAGCCACGCGCTGCCGAACCGGATGCAGCTCAACATGTCGAACAACCTTTACCGTCTCTTCCAGAACTACGAAGCGACCCTCTTCACCAACGGGGGCCCTGTCCCCATCCCCGCCGACCCCACCCAGCCGCAGTTCCTCATCCGCGTCTACGACCAGTCCGGCATGAACTCCCCTCCCGTCGCGAACATCCCCGCGGGCAAGTACCTCATGACGCAAGAATTCGCGAGCCCTGGGCGCCTCAGCTACTACAACGGCGTGGCGACGATCAGAATTAAGTCGAACACCCTGAACGCCCGCTTCGAGTACATCGTCGGGATTGACGCTAGCCTCCAGGCGACCTCCGCGGGGAGCGCCATCCCCACCAGCAACGTCATGAGCACCTACGTGATCGCCGGTGGGCTCTCCGTGGCCGACCCGGCCGGGTATCGGCAAGAGATCGTGTATCTGCCGACCGCCGTCTACAAGCTCACCGATCTGCTTAGCGGGCGCCTGAACACCATCGATTTCGTCGTCACGTGGCTCGACCAGCAGGGCAACGAGTACCCTTTCATGTTGATGGCAGACGGCGTCGCCAACATCGTCGTCGCCTGGTTCCACAAGGATCTCTACCTCGCCGGAGGGCTGCAGTCGCGCAAGCAGTAAAAAAGGAATAGCCGCATTTTGCCGCCCCTGAATACACACACCATCGCCATGTCTTCCAGCGAACTCACTCCCGCAATCCGTCAGCGCCTCAAGGCGATCGATCTCCAGAACGCGGTCTACTCTCAGGGCCGCCTTCGCGGGCAGCCGATGATCGAAATCAAAGGCGGCGCACGCCGCCGCGCGGCGACCGAAACCGTCGCGGCTCACCACGTCCATGGCTATGAGCGCCCCCCTGAGCACGTGAGAGCCCACGTCGTCCACGCCCACACTGCGCGGGCCCACGAGAGCCACCGCGGCGCGACGCGGTACCATGTCCCCGAGGAGCACGTCCGCGAGCACGAACAGCACGCGTACGAGCGCCACGCCGGACCCGTCAGAGGCTACGAGATGCCCGCGCACCAGGTCCCCATCCACCACCACATCGAGGACATGACTCGCCGCCTCCAGGCACTCGAGACGGGCCACCACGCACGGTCGCACCACGCCCACCACTCAGAGGGCGGCGCAGTCTACGGCGGGGCTGTCTACGGCGGCCGCCACCGCAAGACGGACCGCCCCCTGACGGCCTACCAGCTCTTCGCCCGGGAGCACCTTCACGCCGCCCGGCAACGCGCGCTTGCGGAGGGCCTGAGTAGCCGCGCTGCCTCGACGGCAGCCCTCCGCGACGTCGCCGCTGCCTGGCGTGCGGCCCACTAAAAATTTGCGTCACCCTGGTGACGACAGTCGTGTGCATTTTGCGCGCTCCCTATAGCTTTTACCATGCCTATGCTCTCGTTCGTCCCTAGCAACTGGCCGATTGCGATCATCCGCGGCGGCCGGGACGCCGGGCGGATTATTTACGCCCACACCACCGAGGACCCCCGCCTCATGATCACGGGGAGGCGCCCCTCATCCTACTTCGCGGCCAGCGAGTTCGGGAGCGGCCGCGCGCAGCCCAACCTGGACGACGTCGACTCCCTCTACCGGGCCCTTGACGGCCACGGGTCCGTCCCGCACCACCTCGCCGGCCAGTTCGCACGAGCAAGCGCCGAGGCAGAGAAGCGCGCCATGCGCCAGTTCAAGCTCGAGGACCCCGACGCCAAGCTCGGCGTCGTCCCCCAGGCCGTGCCCAACCAGCGGGAGATGACCCTGATCGCGGGGCCCTCTGGGACGGGGAAAACTACCTGGGCAGCCCAGTACGCCCGCATGTACAAGGCGGCCTTCCCCGGGCAAAAAGTCTACGTCTTCACCTCGAAGCACGAGCTTGACCCGGCGTATGCGGGGCTCACTGAGGAGGACCTGCCCTTCGATCTCGAGGGACTCGACCAGCCGCCGTTCCTCGCGCCGGAGCATCTGCGCGACTCCCTCTGTATCTTCGACGACGTCGAGAATGTGCAACCGAAGAGCCTTCGCGACGCCGTCTTCGCCCTCAAAAAGGCGATCTCCGAGACGGGCCGCAGCTCCAACGTCTACCTGATCGTGATCAGCCACAGACCACTCCGCGGGAATGAGACCAAGGACGACCTGAACGAGAGCGACGGAATGATTGTCTTCCCTCGCCGCGGCACGACCTACCACGCGAATCGCATGCTGCAGGTCTACGGCGGCCTGAACAAAAGCCAGGCGAAGCGCGTCATCGAGGACACGGAAAACACCCGCTGGGTCTACTGCAAACTAAAAGGCGACATCCCCGCTTACTTGGTGAGCGAGAGTGAGATTGCCTTTCTGTAGAGGCCGTGCGCCTCGCCTATCTGAGTAAGCGGTTCGTCCAGGCGGTCACGACCTGATCCGGCGTGAATTTTTCGCCCGGTCCCGGCAGCCAGAGAGACGCGAACTGGTCCTCACTCAGGAAAGGCATCATGGCCCGCGCTAGGGCCCACCGCCCGCATGTCGCGACCTCGCTGGAGGAGCTCTGCAGGGGCCACTCGTTGCGCCAGATCTCGATCGGGTCGGGCGCGGCGCCGAGCAGGTGCGCTAGGTAGCAGATGTCCTGGCGAGACTCCCGGGCCCACTCCGCAGAGTAGTCGCGAAGCGGGTCGTCCACAGGGTCGCCATATGGGTCGGTGTAGAAGATGCGGCCGGCTTGGGGGCCCTCTCCTCGAACGACGCTTACCCAGTGGCCGCGGTGGGGCGACTCTTCGTAAAGGACGATGAGCTTCCCGTGGGCGATGTCGAGAATCCGCATGATGTCGGGCGGGAGGTCGTAGAGGCGCTGGTAGTTGATGACGAGGCAGTTGCCGCCGAGGGCGCGCTCTAGGTCGGTGTTCGAGAGAAGGCGGTCCATCTGCCTATAACCGCCGCGCAAAAATCGCTAGTCTCTCAGTGGTAGTAGCGCAGAGCGTCGCAGATGGCGCACTTCGGGTGTCCGCCGCGGTGTCCCTTCACGCGACGGCGTCCTCCCGCGATCTCCGCGACCGTCGCGCTTTCTTCGGCGGCCCGCGCGGCAGCCTCGGCCTTGGCCCGCTTCCGCTCCTCGAAGATCTGTTGGGGCGTCTTCTCGAGGGGGACGGTCGTCGCGGCGACCCGACCGACGAGGCCGCTGCGGGCTGCCTCCGCGGAAGCCTCGACCTCCTCGAGCGACTTCTCAGCCCGGCGCAGCTTTTTCTCGGCGATCTCGCGCAGCAGGGCCTCTCGGGATGACTCGGTCGCGCCCTTCGGCGGCGGCTTCGCTCTCACAGGAGGCGGCGGCGGGGGCGCTTCCATCTCAGCGCGGGAGCGGTATCCTGGCGGCGGCGGGGGCGGCGGAGGCGGGGGCGGCTCGAAGAAGTGCTCCTCGACCTCGACGCGGTGGGGCACGGGCTCGGCATGGGCTTCGACGGCGGCGTGGTGCTCCTCAACGGCTGCCGCGTGGGCTGCTGCGGGGTGATGGCCGCGGCGCTTCGGCGGAGGGGTGAAGAACTTTTTAATCCGCGTGAGGATGGCGGGAGTCTTGCGGCGGCCCTCTCCTTCGAAGAGGTTGATGAAGCCCTCGAGATGCTCTGGCTCGATGACCCCTGCAGCCGGCGGGGGCGGGGGCGGAGGCGCGGTCCTTCTCCTTTCCTCCTCGATGGCTCGCCTCTCCTCCCCAAGTCTCCGCCTCTCGGCCTCAATCTCGTGGGTCCGGTGTGCGACCCTCGCTCTCTCCTGCTCCAGCTTCTTCTCCTGCTGAGCGAGACGGAGGCGTACGGCAGCCTTTTGGCCGGTGATTTCTGAGGCGGCGAGAAGCTCCTCGTGGCGCTTGGCGGCTGTTGCGGCTTCGCGAGACGCTGCTGCGGCGGCAGCCCTCTCCGCGTGGGAGTGCGCGATGGCGGCCCGCCTTTCGCTCTCGGCCAGATCAGCTCGGTGAGCGACCAGGGCGCTCTCGACGCCCTCGAGCCTCTCGATCTGTGCCTGGATCTCATCGAACTTCTTCTTCTCCGCGGGGGAGAGCAGAGCTCGTTGGGCGATCCGCCTCTCCTCGGATTCGAGGGTTTCGCGCAGGCGACCCTGCTCGCCGGCGTTTAGGGCGTGGGCCTTTTTCTGGGCGGCAGCCCGGGTGAGAGGGCCCGAGAAGGTGCGGGTCTGACCTGCATGCCCCTTGCGCGTGTCCGGGCCGATGACGACGTACTTCGGGGGCGGGCCGCGGCCTACTTGCTGTGTGCTATAGACCATCGTGCGTGCGTGGTGCGTTATAAGCACCCCGGAAAACTTTCCAGGGGCGGTATAAGCACCATGGCCGCATTCACCACTGTTTACGCGCAAGGGCTAGTCGCCAAAACGCTCAACGGGGCGACCATTGGGACCGGATTCGCTCCGATGACCCCAGCGGTGACTTTCGTCAGCGTCCTCTTCGGCAGCGACACAACCGGTGACGGCTCGATGACGGCCCCGTACAAGACCATTCAGCACGCGATCAACCAAGCCGGGGCGCCTCCCCTCGATATCACCTACGTGGTCAACGTCATTGACGGTGGGACCTACCCCGAGAACCTCGTTGTCCCGAACGGCTTCAACATCAATGCCCCCGGAGCTCTCCTCGCGCCCGCCACGGGAGACGCCCTGACCATCGCCGACGCCCGGGCCTATTTCGAGGACATTACCGCGGGCGCGGGCGGCCGCTCCATCGTCTCGACGGCGATCAATGGAGGCGGATACGGCTCCGGCGCAATCGTCGACTGCCGCGTCGCCGACGGCGGCAACATCGAAAATACCGCCACGGGGAACCTCAGGGTGACGGCCCTCTCCCTCGCGGATACTCCCCAGGTCGTTGTGCACACGTCGGGGCTGATCTTTCTGGACGTCGCGATCGGCCTCCCCGAGCTCGTCGGCCAGGGGGTCGCGCCTATCGGAACCTCGATCTACAGCAACAGCTCGAACAAGCTCCTAGCATTCGACGGGCCCGCCTTTGCCGATTTCTCCTCGGTGACGAACTACAACGCGAGCCTTGCCTCCCCCGACATTCTCGCTGTGAACGTCCCCGGGTCGACGGCCGTGACTGTCACGCTGCCAGCCGTCGCTACATCTTCCGGATCGCGGATGTCGGTGACAATCGAGGCGCCCGCTGCTGGCTGCACGCTGACCGTTGTCTGTGCCGACTCAAGCGTGATCCAGGGCACGGCCGAGATCGGGCCCTCTCCTCTGCCCTACTCCGTCAACCTCCTCTGCGGCCTGACCAGCTGGATCGTGATGTAGGCTTGAGCTAGGCTTCTTTTGCGCGCCCTATATAAGCATCATGGCCGCTTTCACGACCGTCTACTGCCAAGAGATTGACACAGTCCGCATCAACGGCGTGCCGCCCTCAGGCCTGATCATCAGCGGGAGCATCGCCGCCGGCGACATCCCTGTCGGGACGGGTGGCCTTCCGCCGCTGACCGACTCTGGCATCAATGTCACAG
>Ga0187889_10004801_pt1 | contig 10929 bp, 3 predicted proteins | sample June2016WEW_7_10_2_FD_132992 | JGI IMG/M metagenome (GOLD analysis project Ga0187889, IMG submission 132992) | Peatland microbial communities from SPRUCE experiment site at the Marcell Experimental Forest, Minnesota, USA - June2016WEW_7_100 | ecosystem: Environmental > Terrestrial > Soil >... | reverse complement strand
GCTCAGGGCGGTGCTTGCCGATCTCATTAAACCTTTCCAGATCGTTTTCCTCATAGTAATGAGACATGGCTTCTCCTGGAGGAAAGAATTGGCGGGGTCTTATCAAAGCAAGGACGGCTTGACAACCCGCCCCTTGGATGCTCGGGAAAGATGCGGCCCTCTCTGAACCGGGATTATGCAGCAGCCTTAGCCACCGCAATCCCAAAAAGGTTTTTGGGGACTTCTTGGCTTCGGTGAGAATCTCCCCAAGGCGCCATTTCTTAAGCCGCCTCCTCTCATCGACGACATAGTACCATAAATTGCGCGGTAAAAATAATTTTCCCCTGAATTTTGGATACCCCGCACCAGACTATGGTTTCCCCTTCCCGGTAAGCCACTTCACCTGCTCCAGCACCGCCTCGGCTTCGGCTTTTTTCCCTTGCTGGCTATAGGCCAGGGCCAGGTTGCGGTAAAAGCTGACATTGGTAGGGTAGAGCCGGATAGCCAGCTTAAATTGCTCCACCGCCTCGTTGAACTTACCCTGTCTGGCGTAGACGACGCCCAGGTTATTGTAAGCATGAGAATAGGAAGGATCCACGGCAATGGACTTTTTGTACGCGGCGATGGCCTGGTCCAATTTGCCCTGGTCGGTGTAGGCCATGCCCAGATGGTGATAGGCCATGTAGTTGTCCCCGGTAACGCGAATAGCCTCGAAGTAGAGGGACTCCGAGTTCCGCCAGTAGCCTGCCTGCATCCAGGTGGAGACCAGACAGGTCAGGAGCACCGCCGCGGCGCTCAGGGACAGGATGGTTTTCCGGTGCCGCCAGCCGGCGGTGGCCTCGGCAATCCCCCAGGCGGCGATGATAAACAGACCGATAAACGGCACATAGGTATAGCGGTCCGCCATCGCCTGCCCTCCCACCTGGACCAGTCCGATTACCGGCGCCAAGGTGATCAGATACCAGAGCCAGCCTACCCCCAGGTAGGGATGGCGCCGGGCCCCGTAGAGCAGGAAAACCGACAGCAGCGCCAGGGCCAGGCCGGCCCACACTGCCTGCCACCAGGGTATAGGGGCCAGGGGATAAAAGAACGCTAGGGGGTAAGGCCAGAGCAGCTTCACCACGTACTTCAGGTAGGCGACCAGGGCGTTGGCGATGCGGGCGTCCAGCGGCCGGATGGCCAGGGGCATCACCGAGCCGCTCCCTCGTTGCGCCAGCACGGTAATCAGGCAGGAAAGGGCGGCCAGGGCGAATAAGGGGATTTTTTCCCTGATCAGCGGCCAGTAACTTTTCTTCGGTGGCCCTGTTAGTGGCGGGCTCCCCTCGATGGCGCCCCGAGGCGGGGCCACCTCTGCGATCCGGCCCAACGGCCAGTAATCCAGGAGGAGCAGCACCAGGGGAAGGGTGACCAGCATGGGTTTGGCCATCAGTCCCAGGACAAAGGAAAGGACTACGGCCAGGTAGCGCCTGAGCGAGGGTACGGCCACATAAGCCCCGTAAGCCCACATAGTGACTAGCCAAAAAAAAGTGCTCAGGACATCTTTTCTTTCCGAGACCCAGGCCAGCGACTCCACGTGCAGGGGGTGCAGGGCAAACAGAGCCGCCACCATGGCGCTGGGCCAGAGGGCGCCGGTCACTCGGGAAAAGAAGAGAAAGAGGAGAATCGTGTTGGCCAGATGGAAAAAGACATTGGTGAGGTGATGCCCCCCTGGCCACATTCCGTAAAGCTGGCAATCCAGCATGTGTGACAGCCAGGTCACGGGATGCCAGTTGGAGGAGTGCACCGCGGTAAAGGCCCACTTTACCCCCGGCCAGGTGAGCCCGGCGCGGACCATGGGATTTGCAGTGACGTACATGTCGTCATCGAAGGTGATGAAATCGTGGTCTTTAACCTGGATATATGCCAGCAAGGTTGCCCCGGCCAACAACAGGCAGAGGAGCAGTTGCAAGCCGCCCGTGGTGCGCCAGAACCTGCTCCAGGTGAAATGGAGGCGCAGGGGGGAGACTGTTTTGCTTTTCCTGTTTTCTGTTTTCGGCATGACCAAGACTGTTTTCCGTTTTCTGTTTTCTGTCTCTGCTAAGGGGTCTTTGATTTTGATTTTGCCTTTCACAGCTAATGGAGGTCGGGCACTGCGCACCAATTCCTTGCCGTGCTCCACCGGGTTGAAGGGAATATAATCCAGATGTTTCCCGAATTTTTGGGTCTGCGAATAATCTCCTTCTTTGAAAAGCAACCACCGTAAAGAAAAAGGCGCCGCCCGAGGTTTTGGATCTCAGGTAACTGGGCATTTTTATTATAAGGAATTGGCGGGCACTGCCCACCCTACAATTTTTCTCCTGTTTACTGTTTTCTGTTTACTGTTTACTGTTTTCTGTCTCTGCTAAATGGCCTTTGACTTCGATTTTGATTTTGCCTTTCACAGAAAACAGATAACAGAAAACCGCTTTAAAGGCAACCCAGGTTTTGCTTTAAGCTGATCGCTGAAAGCTGAAAGCTGGCCGCTAAAAAGGCCTCCTCAGTCCGGCGGGCTGGAAGGCCTTTAGTGCCATTATTAATCAGAGCAACAAACAAGTTCCTGATAAGGAATTGGTGGGCAGTGCCCACCCTACATTTTTTCTCCTGTTTTCTGTTTACTGTTTTCTGTCTTTGTAGGGGCGGGTTTAAAACCCGCCCCTACCTTGCCTTTGACTTTGATTTTGCCTTTCACCGAAAACCGAAAACCGCCTTTATCAGAACTGCCAGCGCAGGCCGGCGCTGATATAGTGGGCCGTGTAGTTGCCCCGGCCCACCTCGGCGTTGTAATCCAGTTGCACCTTCAGGTTCTTCTTGGTGGCGATGGTGACGTCGGCACCCAGCACCGCAAAATTCCGGTGCGGCTCCCCGGTCAAAAAGGGGAAGGCGCTGCCAACCTGACTGAGGCGGGCGTCCAGGGTCCGGCTGCTGTCGGAATACTCATGCTGATAGAAGGCGTACGCCTGGGGGGTCACCGTCACCGAGTTCCGCTGCATCGGCACCGCGATCTTGCCGCCCACCCCGGTTTGCAGCGATTGGGCGTTCTGGGGGCCCACCGTGAGGTTAAGTGCCCCGGCGCCGCTTTCCGTAAAGCCGTCCAGCCAGAGTTTCGAGTAGGACAGGGTCACCGCCGGGGTCAGCACCACCGGGTTCACCCTCAGGTCGTAGCCCGTCTCCCCGTAGGCGTTGAGCTGGTTGCCGGTGGTGGAGCTATTGGCGGCGCGGCTCAGGCCGCCAAAGTTGATGTCCCGCTCCAGGTTGAAAAGATTCAAGGCATAGCCCAGGGAGCCGTAAGCGTAAAAAGGCTTAGGCAGGTAAGCCGCATAGGCCGTGAGGGGCCAGGTATTACCATGCACATAGCCCCCGGAGCCGCGAAAACCGGCGCTGGTGTAAGTGTAGCCGGTATTTAACCCGAGCAGGAGATCCTGCCACACCCGGTAGTCCGCCCCGGCGGTGAAGCCGGCCATGGTAAAATCGAAGCCGGTCTGGTCCACCGAGGACCCCTGGCCCCCGAGGATCAGACCCGGGTCGAAGTAGACACCCCAGGGCTTCTCCATGGCGCCGGAGTCTTTCTGGCCGCTGAGCAACCCGGTGAGGCTGGAGGCGGTGGAAGCCACCATCAGGCCTTCCCCCTGGGCGTAGTTGAGATTGAAGGAGCCGAGCCCCCCGGCGCCGAGGCCGGCGTCTCCGGGGCCGAAGCGGAGGTCGGTGATCCGCCGGGACAGGGTGCTCTTTTGCAGATTGGCTCCGGCAAAGGCCAGGGTAGACAGGGCCGCCGCCTTCTCCGGGGAGATCTGCTGGTAGGCGTTGGCCACCGCGCTGTTGCTGGTCAGGCTGTCGATGGCGTTCAGGACCGTACCCAGATCACCTGTGGTCACGCCGGCCACGCTGTTAAGCATGTTCCCCACCGCCCACTGGTTGTGGGTGAGGTTCAGGGACGGATTGGTATAGTTTCTGGCGACCATCGCCCCGTTAGTTTGCAAGTCTACGCTATTGGCTCCGTACAAGACCTGCCAATACAGGGTAGGGGTGATGTACTGGTTGATAATGGTATTAAAGGTGCCGGAAACGCCGCCGGCGCCGGCGGCGGTAAGGATGCCGGTGAACTTCTGGCCGTAACCGGGGATGTAGCCACCCAGGAGCTCTATATCCAAAGTGCCGTTCAGGCTGGCGTTGCCGGTCACCACCAGCTTGCTATAGCTGCTGGCCGAGGCGATCTGCTCCACCAGGGTGCCGGAGGCAGTCTGGGTGTAGTTGCCGTTGACGGTCATGGTGCCGGGGGCGTCGCCGGGTTTGACGGTGCCGCCGTTGGTGAGATTGCCGTTGAAGGTGGTGGCGGTCAGGGTGCCGCCGGTCATGGTGAAGCTGCCGCCGCTGTTGAGGTTGACCGTGTAGGCGTTTAGGAAGCCGCCGCTCAGCGAGTAGGTGCCGCTGCCGCCATTGCCCAGGTAGAGGACATCGCTCACCGTATGAGTGCCGCCCGTCTGGGTGAAGGTACCGCTGCCGGGGTTGCCGATATACTCATCGTTCACCGAGAGGCTGCCGGTACCGCTCAGGGTGTAGGAGCCGCTGGTGCCGGCTGCATTGCCCAGGTAGAGGCCACCGCTCACCGTATGGGTGCCGCCGCTCTGGGTGAAGGCGCCGCTGCCGGAATTACCGATATACTCACCGCCGCCCACCGAGAGGCTGCCGCCGCTCAGGGTGTAGGAGCCGCTGGTGCCGGCTGCATTGCCCAGTACGAGGATATCGCTCACCGTATTAGTGCCGCCGCTCTGGGTGAAGGCGCCGCTGCCGGAATTGCCGATATACTCACCGCCGACCACCGCGAGGCTGCCGCCGCTCAGGGTGTAAGTGCCGCTGCCGCCGGCTATATCGCCCAGGAAGAGGCCCTCGCTCACCGTATGAGTGCCGCCCGTCTGGGTAAAGGTCCCGGTGCCCTCATAGCCGATGTACTCTGAGCTAGCCACCGAGAGGGTGCTGCCGGAGCCGCTGTCACTCAGATTATAAGTGCCGCTGGAGCCGGTAAAGAAGGCCAGGTAAAGGCTGTCGGTCACCGTGTGGGTCCCGCCGCTCTGGGTAAAGGCGCCGCTGCCGATAAAACCCACAACCTCATTGGTGGGATCCAGGAGGCCGGCGCTCAGATTATAACTACCACTCGCCCCGGAGCTTTCGCCCAGGTAGAGATTGCCGGCCACCGTATTGGTGCCGCCGCTCTGGGTGAAGGCGCCGCTGCCAGAATTGCCGATATATTCAGAAGCCGCCTGGAGGCTGCCGCCGCTCAGGTTATAGGTGCCGCTGGCGCCGGAGTTATCGCCCAGGTAGAGATCACCGCCCACCGTATTGCTGCCGCCGCTCTGGGTGAAGGCGCCGGTGCCAATGACGCCGATATCCTCATAGAGGGCCACCGAGAGGGTGCTGCCGCTGCCGCTGTCGCTCAGGTTATAGGTGCCGCTGCCGGTGGAATAGTAGCCCAGGTAAAGGCTGCTGGTCACCGTGTTGGTGCCGCCGCTCTGGGTGAAGGCGCCGCTGCCGGAGTTGCCGATGGTCTCATTGCCGCCCACCGAGAGGCTGCCGCCGCTCAGGTTATAGGTGCCGCTGCCGCCGGGGTTATAGCCCAGGTAAAGCTCGCCGGAGGTATTGGTGCCGCCGCTTTGGGTGAAGGCGCCGCTGCCGTAGTTGCCGATATACTCATAGGGCGCCGAGAGGCTGCCGCCGCTCAGATTATAAGTGCCACTGGCCCCGGGTTCATCGGCCAGGATGAGATTGCTCACTGCATTGCTGCCGCCGCTCTGGGTGAAGCTGCCGCTGCCGCTTTCGCCGATAAATTCACCGCCGGCCACCGAGAGGGTGCTGCCGCTGCCGCTGTCGCTCAGGTTATAGGTACCGCTGCCGGTGGAGCTGAAGCCCAGGTAAAGGCTGCCGCTCACCGTGTTGGTGCCGCCGCTCTGGGTGAAGGCGCCGGTGCCGGAACTACCGATAATTTCAACGGTTGTGACCGAGAGACTGCCGCCGGTGCCCAGGGTGTAAGTACCGCTGCCGCTATCGCCCAGGATGAGGGCGCCGGTCGTATTGGTGCCGCCCGTCTGGGTGAAGGCGCCGCTGCCACCTTCGCCAATCGACTCATATTCGCCCACCGAGAGGCTGCCGCCACTCAGGTTATAGGTGCCGCTGCCGGTGGAGTGGTAGCCCAGGTTGAGTTGGAGGCTCACCGCATTGGTGCCGCCCGTCTGGGTAAAGGCGCCGGTGCCGTAGTTGCCGATATATTCCGAGCCATCCACCGAGAGATAGCTGCCGCTGCCGCTGTCACTCAGATTATAGGTTCCGCTGGCCCCGGAGTTGTAGCCCAGGAAGAGGTCACCGCTCACCGTATTGATGCCGCCGCTCTGGGTAAAGGTGCCGGTGCCGGAATAACCCACATATTCATCGGTGGGGTCCAGGAGACCGGCGCTCAGATTATAGCTGCCGCTGGCCCCGGAGTTATAGCCCAGGTAGAGGTTGCCGGATACGGTATTGATGCCGCCGCTCTGGGTAAAGGTGCCGCTGCCGGAATAGCCGATATATTCATTAGGCGCCGAGAGGGTGTCGCCGGCGATGTCGCTCAAGCTATAGGTGCCGCTGGCCCCGGCATTATAGCCAAGGTAAAGGCTGCCGCCCACTGCATTGGTGCCGCCGGTCTGGGTGAAGCTGCCGCTGCCCGAGTAGCCCACGTATTCATTGGCCGCGGTGACGGTGCCGCCGCTTAAATTATAGCTGCTGCTGGCGCCGGCGTTTCTCCCCAGGTAGAGGTCGGTGAAAGTGCCGATCCCGCCGGTTTGGTTGAAGGTGGTGAAATCCAAGGTGCCCCCGGTCTGGTTAAAGTTGCCGGCGGCGTTGAGGCTGACAGTCCCGGCCGAGAGGCTGCCCACCTGGAGGTTGTAAGTACCGCTGCTGCCGGCAAAGACCGCCAGGCCGAGGGTATTGGTCGTATTGGTGCCGCCGCTCTGGGTGAAGATACCGCTGCCGTAACCACCAATGTATTCAGATACAGCCCAACCTGTGCCGCCCACCGAGAGGCTGCCGCCGCTCAGCGAGTAGGTGCCGACGGTGCCGGCGTTATATCCCAGGATAAGGGCGCCGACCACCGTGTTGCTGCCGCCGGTCTGGCTGAAGGCGCCTGTGCCGTGGTTGCCTACATACTCGGTACCGGAGACCGCTAGGCTGCCGGTGTCGCTCAGGTTATAGGTGCCGCTGGCGCCGGAGTTGTTGCCCAAGATAAGGTCACTGCTCACCGTGTGGGTGCCGCCGGTCTGCGTGAAGGCGCCGCTGCCGAAGTCGCCTATAAACTCGTTATGGGAGACCGCCAGGCTGCCGGTGCCGCTCAGCGAGTAGGTGCCGCTGGCGCCGGGATGAAAGCCCAGATTAAGATCGGTGTTCACCGTGTTGCTGCCGCCACTCTGGGTGAAGGTGCCGCTGCCGTCGTAGCCGATATACTCCGGGCCGCCCACCGAGAGGGTGCTGCCGCTGCCGCTGTCGCTCAGCGAGTAGGTACCGCTGCCGCCGGAATTGGCGCCCAAGGTCAGGCCGCCGGGCGCCGCATTGCTGCCGCCAGTCTGTGTGAAGCTGCCGCTGCCGGAGTTGCCTACCACCTCGCCACCGGAGACGGAGACCGCCAGGCTGCCGCCGCTCAGCGAGTAGGTACCGCTGGCGCCGGGGGCGTTGCCCAGGTTGAGGCTGCCGGCCGTATGGGTGCCGCCGCTCTGGGTGAAAGCGCCGCTGCCGGAGTTGCCGATGTACTCCGAGCCGGCCACTGAGAGGATGCTGCCGCTGCCGCTGTCGCTCAGGTTATAGGTGCCGCTGCCACCGGAATAGCCCAGATAGAGGTTGCCGGATACGGCATGGGTGCCGCCCGTCTGGGTGAAGATGCCGGTGCCGGATTGTCCGATATACTCCCCGGCGCTCACCACCGAGAGGCTGCCGCCACTCAGGGTGTAGGTGCCGCTGGCGCCGGACCTTTCGCCCAGGGTGAGTGAAATGTTCACCGTATGGCTGCCGCCGCTTTGAGTGAAACTGCCGCTGCCGTTGTCGCCGACGACCGCATAAGCGGTCATGAGGCTCCCGGCGCTCAGCGAGTAGGTGCCACTGCCGCCGGAGCTTTCGCCCAGGTCGAGTTCACTGGCCACCGTATGTGTGCCGCCGCTCTGGGTGAAGGCGCCGTTGCCGGAGTTGCCTACATACTCGTAACCGGTGGCCAGGCTGCCGTTGCCACTTAGATTATAGGTGCCGCTGGCCCCGGAATTGTAGCCCAGGTAAAGGCTGCCGGTCACCGTATGGGTGCCGCCGCTTTGGGTGAAGCTGCCGCTGCCGGAGTAGCCGATATACTCCGGGCCGCCCACCGAGAGATAGCTGCCGGAGCCGCTGTCGCTCAAGTTATAGGCCCCGCTGCCGGTGGATGTATCGCCCAGGGTGAGGCTGCCGGCCACCGTATTGGTGCCGCCGCTCTGGGTGAAGGACGCGGTGCCCGCGTAGCCCACGTATTCATCGGCGGTATCGAGCAGGCCGCCGCTCAAGTTATAGCTGCCGCTGGCCTTGGAGTTCTCGCTCAGAGTAAGGTCGCCGGATACGGCATTGGTGCCGCCCGTCTGGGTGAAGGCGCCGCTGCCGGAGTTGCCGATGTATTCACTAGCCGCCGAGAGGGTCCCGGTGTTGCTTAAAGTGTAAGTGCCGCTGCTGCCTGTACCACTACCCACATAAAGGCTGCCGGTCACGGTATTGACGCCGCCGCTATTGGTGAAGTTGCCTGTGCCCAGGCTGCCGCTGTATTCATTACCGCCCACCGAGAGACTGCCGCCGTTTAAATTATAAGTGCCGCTGCCCCCGGCGTAGCGGCCGAGAGATAGATCCCCAGTCGTACTGTTCGTGCCGCCATTCTGGGTGAAGGCCCCGGTGCCGGAGCCGCCGATTTCCTCATAGGTCGCCGAAAGGACCCCGGTGCCCCTTAAATTGTAGGCGCCGCTGCTGCCCGCGGCGAAGCCCACGTAAAGATTGCCGGTCACTGTATCGGTGCCGCCGCTATTGATGAAGGTGCCAGACCCGTGGCTGCCGCTGTATTCATTGCCGCCCACAGAGAGAGTGCCGCCGGTTAAATCATAGGTGCCGCTGGCCCCAGACCAGTGGCCCAGAGACACATCTCCAGTAGTGCTATTGGTCCCGCCGCTTTGGGTAAAGCTGCCGCTGCCATACTCGCCGACTCGCTCATTGGCAGCCGACAGACTGCCGGAGTCGCTCAAGGTATAGCTGCCGCTGGCCCCGGTGGCATAACCCAGATTAATGTCGTTGGCCACCGTGGCGGTGCCGCCGCCCTGGCTAAAGGAGCCGTCGCCGGAGTTGCCCACGTTGAGGTAGCCGGTCGAAGTGGAGCTGCTCCCGCTGACCGTCAGGCTGCCGGCGTTGAGATTGTAGGTGCCGTTACTCCCCGGATCCAGGCCCAGGTTGAGGTTGTTATCGGCTATCGTGTTAAGGCCGCCCGTCTGGTTGAAGGTGCCGCTACTGCCGGTGTTCACGCCGATGGTCTCAAACCCGCTAGGGGTACCGGTGCCGCCAGTCAGGGTGCCGCCACTCAGATTGTAGGTGCCGCTACTCCCCGAATTCAGGCCCACCCTGAGGCCGGTGGTCACGGTGTTGGTGTAGCCCCCCTGATTGAGGACGCCACCGGAGGAGCTGGTGCCGATGTATTCATTGGCGTTAGTAATGTCAGTGGTCATCGAGTAAGGGCTGTTGCCGTCGTCCACGGTAAGATCGGCTGCAGCCGGACCCGGCGCCAGGACCACCGCCAGCAAGAAAATGGCTCCCAGGAGCCACCAGCAAAGGCGAGTTCTCGGAGTCTTTTTTCCCATATTCACCATCCTCCTCGAGTCAGCCGGCAACCCATTATCTCTGGGGCGCGGGAGGCTTCTTGTTAACCGGTGTTCCGGGAGCCGCGGGCGCAGGCGATGGGGTCGCGGATGGAACTGGAGCTGCTGCGGGATTCGGAGCAGGCGCGGCCTCGGCCGGATGCGCCTGGACTTCCCGGATGAGCAGAGCCACCCGGGAGTCCGCCGCCACCGGTTCGATGAGCACTATGTGCCGGGTGTTGATCCGCATGAAGTCCGGGGCGTGCCACTCGCTGCCCCTTTTCACCAGGAGGCTCTGGACTTCCTTTTTATCCGGGCTCGCCTGCTGCTTGATGTAGAAGACGTCCCGGAGGGTCAGGTAGGAAGAGCCGTCATCCTGGAGCCGGCCGAAAAAGACCTGGCCATTGTCCAGGAAGATAGCCTGGTACTCGGTGGGAAACCTAAGGTCGCCGCGGCCGCACGCCGCCAGCAGGACCAGGAGCAGGCAGAAAAACAGGATGGTGTGGTAGCGCCAGACACGGCGGTGACGGGGCTTTTCTCGCATAACCCTCCCCCGGCTCACTGCGAGTTCGGCACCATCCTAGGTTATCCCTGTAAGGAATGTCAAGAAAATTTTCTTCATATTTCTTATCTTAACAGCAGGGTCCGGCAACCAGCCTCGGCCTTTTCCCTCTCCCCCCTTGGGCATAAGCGCTGCCTTAAAAAGGCGGTTTTCGGTTATCTGTTTTCTGTTTTCTGTGAAAGGCAAAATCAAAGTCAAAGGCAAGGTAGGGGCGGGTTTTAAACCCGCCCCTACAGAGACAGAAAACAGTACACAGAAGCTCTATCTGGCGCAGGCTGCAGTTGATGTAGGGTTGGCACTGCCCACCAATTCCTATCAGGTTGTTGAAAAACGGGTTTTTATGTCATCCTGAACGATCAGTGAAGGATCTTTAGATCGAAAAATTTCATAAAAACTTGGGCTGGCGCTTTTCCAGAAAGGCCGCGGCGCCTTCTTTGGCGTCCGGAGAGGCAAAGCACAGGGCAAAGGCATCGGCCTCCAGGGCGCAGGCGTTTTTCAAATCCAGGT
>Ga0187889_10004798_pt1 | contig 10934 bp, 10 predicted proteins | sample June2016WEW_7_10_2_FD_132992 | JGI IMG/M metagenome (GOLD analysis project Ga0187889, IMG submission 132992) | Peatland microbial communities from SPRUCE experiment site at the Marcell Experimental Forest, Minnesota, USA - June2016WEW_7_100 | ecosystem: Environmental > Terrestrial > Soil >... | reverse complement strand
TCCAATGATCAAGCCTCTAAGTAATCAGCAAGGTTAGGTTGTGTCGGAGTGCTGGGAATTGAACCCAGTGTCTCTTCGTCCCGAACGAAGCGTGATACCGATTCACTACACTCCGGTGCTACAATTGGCGGGTAGGCCAAACAGAGCGTTCTACCGAGGAACTACGCCCCGTGAAATTAATTTTAAGGTTTTTTGCGTTAAAATACAACCTATTTAGTTAGATAAAGCAAGATTGCCCTAGATTAACAAGTCAATTCTAATTAACTAGGATTAGTTTATGCGTCAAAGATTGAGCAAGGCAAAAATAAAAGAAATTCAATACCTAAGAGCTAGGGGATATACGATTCCGGAAATTTGTTCAAAACTCAAGATAGCTAAGACAACAGTGTTTTATCATGCGGGGAAAATAACAATTTTACCAGATTTTATGGATAGTTGGCGTATTAAAAGGGGAGGAAGCAAAAGAATCAAAAGCTTGAAAGAGGAAAGAGCTCTTAAGGAAGCAGAAATACTCTTAAAAGATATTTCGAAAAAAGAAAAAACCCTTTTTATCTCGGCGCTTTATTGGGCAGAGGGAAATAAGAAAGACTTTATGTTAACAAACACAGATCCAAATTTAATAAAGGTGTTTGTCAGCGGATTAAGAGAAATTTTTAATATTCAAAATGAAAGATTGAGAATGAGTATTAGAATATATGAGGATATGGATGCAGGGAAATGTTTGGATTTTTGGTCGAATGTAGTTAATTTGCCTAAAGAACAGTTTCAGCATATTAGCGTTTTAAAGGGAAAGAAAAAAGGAAAACTTGAATTTGGTATGTGTCGAGTCAGGGTGTCTAGAGGAGGAGATTTATTAAAGAGGTTGAAAGCGGTAAATAAAGTCTTTTCGGATTTGGTTGAAAGTAAAGCTGATTTAAAGTAAACTTACAAGTAGTGTCCCCGTAGCTCAACGGATAGAGTAGTCGCGTCCTAAGCGATTGATGCAGGTTCAATTCCCGCCGGGGATACAATAGCAATTTCTAATTTTCAATTATGAAACCAACAGAAGCTATCCGTTTTTTAATTCTTCGTACTATTGGGAATTTCTTGGTGCTGTTTGCAATTTTTGGTATTTTGGCCACTTTCGGGCCGGCGCTGTATTACGAAATTGCTTATAAGGTGATTGAGTTAAGGGGAGTGCATTACGCTATCGCCGCAAATCCCAAATCCCAAATCCAAAATTTCAATAATCAGTCATCGGGCGGGACTGCCAGCTTTGCTGATGTTTTAGCTGGACCGCAGGAACAAATTCTCGTACCTAAAGATACGGACTTTTCCATTTTAATTCCCAAAATCGGCGCCAGCGCCAAAGTCTTCCCAAATGTTGACCCAAGCAATCAAGATGCGTTTCTGCCAATTCTAATGCAGGGCGTGGCGCATGCGGCCGGAACGGTTTTCCCGGGTATGAACGGCAATGTATACCTCTTTGCTCATTCCACCGATAACTTTTGGGATGTTGGTCGTTACAACGCTGTTTTCTACCTTCTCAAGGACTTAACAAAAGGGGATGAGGTGGTCATTTTTTACCAAAATATGCGATACAACTATATTGTAACTGGATCAAAAATTGTCAATCCTTCGGACGTTTCGTATTTGGTGAATAGTCAAAATCAAGATAAACAGCAGTTAATTTTGCAAACCTGTTGGCCGCCTGGCACGACTTTCCAAAGGCTCCTCATATTTGCCAGTCCGAAGTAATTATTTCAAGCCGATGGTGTAAAGATTGGGGGCGATGTTGGGGTTACCAAGATTCGTCAGAATGACCAGCTGGGTTGCGTCGGGCCACGGGAAGACATAATCGTCAACAAACGGACCGGCATAAACGGTAGTTTGGTTTTGCGCGTCGTAGTCCATCATATCAATACGCCCATCGTGCACATAAACCAAGTGTTTTGAATCTGGATACCACATTAGCGGCAGTTCTCCGCTGGCAATCTCAGGAGCCGGCAGCGTTGATAGAATCAGATAGTTCCTGTCCTCCTTAATATCGTAAACATAGACCTGGCCTTTAATGATATTTCTAACCTGTGGCGTCGAGTCGGTTCCTATCAATGGTGGGTTGATGATCAAAGGAATAGTGGCAGACTGTGAGGCTTGGTAGAGAATTTTTGTTTCGTCGGCTGACCATTGTAAGACGTTAAAATTAGCAGCGACGACGGTTCTCAATACTTTGGGCAGACTATTCAGTTGAGCCGTATCTTTGTCAGTCTTGATACTTTGCCAATTGGCGTTGATGGCGTCAAGGGTTTCGGTGACATCCTGAGGAGTTTGATTAAGCGTGGTTGTATCTAAAAGGTATTTGGTGGAGGTATTTTCTTTGTTGATGGTAGCTAAAATCTGGGCGCTGTCGGGCGACCAAACAAAAGTTGCCTGTGAAAAAGTATTGGTTAAGTCCTGAACGATTTGAGAAGAAGCGTTTTGCAAAGTTAGAATCGGCCGAACGCTCATGTCTAAGACATAAATGCCGTTCTTGACCGCTGACTGCGAAGCAACGGCGTAAGCAATTTTACTAAAAGATGGGTCAATGACGGGATTTAAAACTCCGACGTTAGTAATGCTGGTAAGCTGGGGCGCGGTTGGATAGAGCAGTGCATCGGCTTTGCTGACAACTTCATTTTTAACCGTAATTTTTTTCTCCCAAGGAAAGTAACCCTCCTTAAAAATTTTGACATCATAGTCTCCGGGGGCGAGGTTAATCGTGTTATCGGTAGCAGTGGTCAAGTGGCCGTTAATAATCACCTGCGCTCCGTCAGGCGAGCTGGTAGCAACCAAGAGGCCCGTTCCCGATAGAATTGAACCGTTGCCGTTAAAATTTAAGCCATAGCCTCTGCCCAGCATAATTACAATGGCGGTGGCAACAATTAAAAATAAAACAATCAAAACGGGGATTAGCAATTGCTTCTTCATAACGCAATTTGCATTATACATCCCTGACAATAGCTCTTGCAAGAACTACAAAGGAGTTCTATAATCTAAAAAGCTGGAAGCTGTAACAAAATTTTGATACGTTAAGTATATATTTTGATACAGTAAAAGGTTTGTTTTTAATTTTATGGCACTTTCTAAACGCATCGGGATTGACCTTGGCACCGCAAACACTCTCGTCTATGTGGCGGGAGAAGGAATTGTTCTTAACGAGCCAACCGTCGTGGCGGTAACAGTCGAAGAAAACCGCGTTGTGGCCGTTGGCAAAGAGGCCAAGGAAATGCTTGGCCGCACCCCCGGGAACATCATCGCCTTAAGACCGCTGCGAGACGGAGTGATTGCCGACTACACCATTACCGAGGCAATGCTTTCTTATTTTATCGACAAAGCGGCCGGTAAGTCGCGTTTTTTTAAGCCGGAGGTCATGGTTTGTATTCCGTCGGGCGTGACACAGGTGGAAAGAAGAGCCGTTTTGGATGCTACCATGGCCGCTGGAGCCAAAGTAGCTTATCTAATTGAAGAGCCGCTGGCGGCCGCCATCGGCGCCAAGATACCGATTGCTCAGCCGGCAGGGCACATGGTGGTGGATATCGGTGGAGGCTCAACCGAGGCAGCGGTTATTTCTTTAGGCGGAGTGGTCGTGCATAACTCGGTGCGGGTTGGCGGCAACAAAATAGACGAGGCGATCGCCAGTTACATTAAGAAAAAATTTAATCTTTTAATCGGGGAGCGAACCGCGGAGGAGATAAAAATCGAGATGGGCAACGCGCTTTTGGACGACAAAAAGGTTTCCGACCAGTTAAAGAAAGAAATTCGGGGTCGAGATTCGATTACCGGTTTGCCCAGAACGATTGAGTTAAACGAAGGCCAAATTAACGAAGCAATTTATCCGGTGCTGATAGACATCATTTCAGCGGTAAAAGGCGTAATGGAGCAAACGCCGCCGGAATTAGCCAGTGACATTATTGACAAAGGGGTAGTGATGTCGGGTGGAACATCGCTTCTGACCAACTTTGATAAGCTAATGACAAAAGTTACCGGAGTACCCTGTCACATGGCGGAAGACGCACTACTGTGTGTTGTTAGAGGAACCGGCGTGGCCTTGGAGAACATCGAACTTTACAAGCGAAGTATCGCCAGAAAATAATAATTAATGTCTTATATTAATTAAGCAATGTGATAAAACATTGAAAACTTAATCCGTTTTGAATTATCTTTTCACATAAAGAGGGGCTATAGTATTTAAGACAGCAGTTCTTTATAAAATAGTCAATAATGAGACAGCCAGGCGGAAACTAAAATCATAGTTCTTGAATAATAAAAATGTTCGAAAAAGTGATTTTGATAACTTTTAAGATTTGTAAAAAAGTCTTATAGCAAAATGGAGAATTTTAAGAAAATATTTTTACTCGGAGTAGGGTTAACGAACGCAACAGAGCAAGAAGTCCTAGAGTTTATAGTTACAGGACTAGGAAAGTCGATCGAAAAATACTACATTGTGACCCCAAACCCTGAACTTTTGGTAATTGCCAACAAAAGCCCAAAGTATAAAGATGTCTTGAACGGAGCAAAATTAGCCTTGCCGGACGGCATAGGGGTAATGATGGCAACTAGATTAGCTGGTAAACCTCTAAAACAACGAATACATGGTGTTGACCTAATGGAAAACCTCTGTAATGAAGTATCAAATCGGCCTATAACGGTGGGCTTTCTTGGTGCCGGGCCTAGCATAGCAGAGAAAGCAGCAGAGTGCTTAATGAAAAAGTACCCGGGATTAAAGGTTGGGTTAGTTGCCAGCGAGTGGTCAGATGCTTTAAAAAGCAAGCAGGTTGACATACTTTTTGTTGCTTTTGGCTCGCCAAAGCAGGAAATTTGGGTCGCCGATAATCTTGAAGCTCTTCCTGGCAGAGTAATCATCGGAGTTGGCGGCGCTTTTGACTTTATTAGCGGTAAAATTCCCAGGGCGCCTAAAGTCTTAAGGGGTATCGGACTGGAATGGTTATTTAGACTAATCATTCAACCCTGGAGAATTAAGCGCCAGTTATCTTTAATAAAATTTGTCTTCCTAACTTTTAAAGAAAAAATTAAATCTTAACCCCCAATTCTTTACAAATTCCTTACGGACAGAAAAAGCGCCGCAAACCGTTCAGTAGATTTTCACAGAGCGTCATTAATAATTGTCCACCGACCAACAAACAATTAATAATCAATTAATTAGGTAAATCAATTAGTCATCGTTAGCCATTGATTTATAATTAAGTAAATCATCAAGCAGGATAACGATATTGCCATTAAAGCATAATTACAAAATACAAAAAAGTTATAAACTAACAACAATTATTATCTGGCGCGTCATTTATTATAAGATACATGTGCAAAAAATCACTAGAAAAAAAATTTATAAAAACTGTATAGAGGAGGTGTGAAGCTAAAAATAATAGGGCATATAAAATGATATAAAAAGTTATAGATTTATCATAAACTAGCCTAAGTAGCTATTTAAGCTAAGACTGGAATATCCGTGGAAAAGTGAAATTTTACATATTCTAAAAAAATTCTAGTATAATTAAGGCTGAAATACTACATTTACCGAGTAATTACCGTAAGGTAAAAAGGCAAAACCGAAGACAGCCTAAGGATAACTTAGAGATTTTCACAGATTTAGCATTAAAAAGTGATGCAATATGCTTTTGCGTGTAAGACTCCGGGCTCTCAAATTATCATTACTAAATTATCTAATTTTGATAGTGTTAAACGACGATTTTTGATATATAGCACTTGCTATTGCTAGCTGCCAGAACTTATCCTTTAGTATTTTTTGGCGGGATTTCATAGCTAAATTGATTGGAAATGCCATCTTCGAGGTCTTTCGATTTATTTTCGTATCTTTTCTTCCAGAGGGCGGAATGCCATTCTTTTTAAATGCATAGCTTTATTTTTGGAAAAATAGTTAACGACAGAAATTTTACTATAAATATAGGTTGTTTTCAATACTAGGATATTCCTCATAAATTAAGACAGATATGCCTTTGTAAAATCCTTATCCTTGCATGTTGTTTATAAATTGTTGTTTAATTAATAGAGATGGATTTTAAATTTGTCCAAGACCAAGTTTCGAAAAAATGGATTATCTCGGCGCCAAGGCGTTCCGATAGGCCCGATATCGCCAAGGGGGAAGAGCCAAAGTGTCCGTTCTGTCCGGGGAATGAGTTGATAGATAAGGAAGTTTACCGTATCGGCGGAAAAGATAATGACCAAAACTGGTTGACAAGAGTGGTCAACAATAAATTCCCCTTTGCGCCCATTCACGAAGTTATTGTGCACTCTCCCGACCATCACAAAAACTTCGAAGAACTGCCGCTTTCACAATCAGAGCTTGTTCTCAAGACTTACCGCCAACGTTTCCAGACACATCAGGACAAGGGTCAAGTGTATATTTTCCATAACCACGGCGAGGCTGGTGGCGAAAGCCTGCCGCACCCGCATAGCCAATTAGCGGTTGTGCCGGAATTCGTCAAGCTAGAAATTGCGCCGGTCAGCTTTTCAAAGCAAGAGGAAGATAGTCAGGAGACGGAGTATTTCCAGATTTTTTGTCCGTTGGCTTCGGAATGGCCCGATGAAGTATGGATTTTGCCCAAAAATGACAATGTTTTCTTCTCACAAATTTCTGACGCCGAGATCAAAGACCTGGCGAAAATCCTTTACCGCTTGATCCAAATTTTTGACCTGCGCCACGGCCACGAATTTCCGTTCAATTTCTACATTTCGCCGCACAAAGGTTGGTATTTAAGAATTGTGCCAAGGCTCAAAAACCTGGGGGGATTTGAAATCGGAACAGGCGTTTCAGTAAATACTCAAGACTCCAAAGAAACAATCGCTTTTATCAAGGAGCATTTTGAAACGCCCAATGAGGAGAAAATCCGCACTATCCACAGAGCAAGCTACAAAAGAGCAGTGTAATGGAGGTAATTTCTAATTTTTAATAAATTCCTCAATTCTTTAATCCTTAATTATTTATCATCAATTCTTAGTTAGCAGCCGACGGAGAGAGTCCAGCCGGAGCGGATAATGGAGGAGTAATTCAGGCTGGGGAAGGCAGTTTTATTGGCGTTCCAAATCTGCAGGTATTTAGTCCCGGCGCCTAAAAGTTTTTGGGCAATTACCCAGAACGAATCACCGGGCAAGACCATGTATTGCGAGCAACTTCCACCTACATTGGCATTACTGGTGGCATAAGCAGTATTTCCTCCGGACGTAGAATACGCAGTCTTAAGATTTAAAGTGTTTGACCATTCTCCGGGCATGCAACCGTTATCTGCTCGGACTTTAAAGAAATAGGGCGTAGCGGCGTTAAGGTCGTTTATGGTGTAGGGGATTGCGCCGCTTTTATCAGAGTAGCTAAAGGTGACATTATACATGTCTGCGCCACTGTAGAGGCCGTAGCTAATGGTGTAAGAATCTTCCGGGTCGACGCTTGGAACAAAATAAATAGTGGCCGTAGTTTGAGTCGCCCAAATTTGGAAAATCTGCGGCGCTGCCGGAATATGATTTGTGCAAGTGAAGCTTGGAGGGCCGGAGGAGCCTGAAGAAGAATTGTTATTGGATGAATTATTCGAAGGGGCTGGGGTCGGAGTCACTGTGGGCACCGGCACTTGCACTGCCGAAAATTCGGTCAGATAACCCCATTCTCCTCCATAGGGCGGTCCATAAGGAGGATCGGTTACCGTGGTGGGGGAGGTGGGATCAAAATAGTCGCTTTGGCTTTGGGTCGAGCCGGTAACATAAAAGTCATTCGAAGAATCAAAGGCGGCGTCCATAGCATTATCATTATCTGCTCCACCCCAAACATAGGTGTAATTATAAGTTTTGTCAGGATTAATTACCGTCATAAAGCCATCATCTCCGCCGAATCCAAGCTGGCTGTCGGAACTTGCGATCGGGTCATAATTGGTGGTTCCGGCGCTCACCCCAACCAAATACATTAAATTGTTGCTGTCAAAAGCAATTTTATTAATACTTAAACTGTTGGAACTCCAAACTAAGGTATAACCATAACTTCCGTCGCTATTTAGCTTTGACAGAAAGCGCTGGTCGGATATGGTAGCTGTTCTACTGTCGGTTCCACCGGTTGGATCAAAATTAACCGTATCATTAAATCCGCCGCTATAATAAACGTTGTCATTATTGTCAATGGCCAGAGCTTCGGCCGATTCGTTGCCGGTGCCGCCGATAGTGTAGGTGGCCAAATAATTGCCACTTGCGTCGTACTTACTCAAATAAAGATCATTCGAGCCGTTGGAGGTTTTATTATCGGTTCCGCCGGAGCCGTTGAAGTTCATCGGGTTGGTGGGAGTAGCGAAAGCTCCATAAAGGAAGATATTGCCGGCGGAAGTCGTGGCTATATGATCTGCTTCGAGATACTGTGAGCCAGTATTTTTAAAGGTACGCGAGTAGCTATAGGTATATGGAGTTCCCGCGGCCAGTCTGGTGTAAAAAGCCATGGTGTCACCGGCGTCAAGAGTTTGTACATCGCTGCCGCCCAGCGGGTTAAGATTGGCACTCATAGTGCTGGTGCCGTTGTCTAAAACACTGCCAAGAAGAAAGATGTTGTCGTTTTTGTCAATTGTTATATCGCGAAGTGTAATATTGGGGTCTTGCCACAGATAAGTGCCTCCATAAGTACCGTCATAATCGACCTTCGTTAAAAAAGACCATGTCCCGCCATTTGAGGAGTGGAAATCCGCGGAGGCGCTCGAATCAAACGAATTAAAATTGACAGTGCCGGTAAAAGAGCCAAGCAAATAGACATTGCTGGCGCTGTCGGTGGCAATTTTTGTCAGCGAAATAGAAATATTTTGGCCGTTAACGACGGTCGGAGCATCAGCCTCAATAATGTAGCTAGTGTTGTACCTAAGGTCAGAATTGATTTTGGTCAAAAAGATGGCACCCGTAGTAGCGGTTCTCATATCGCTTACTCCGCCGAGATTGGGATCCATTTGGACGGCCGAGCCGCTGGCAAGGTAGCCGGCGTAATAAATATTGTTTGCAGAGTCAACGACTACGGCGGAGGGAGTGGCTTGGACCGTCCAAGTGAAGCCGTAAGAATCTTTAGCCAGCGCTTTTTGGGAAAATACAGACAGCAGGGTAGTCCCGAGCATTGCAAAAAACACCAACCTTAGGCAGAAATTTCTCATCCAAATATATCATATGCATACTTTTTTGTGAAATGCAAGTTTTCACAAATCAAGAAGATTTTTTGCCCAGTCTTTTGTAGAAGTAGAGGCCGACAAGTAAAATGATGATGATTCCGAGGCCGATTTTAGGGAAGTCAAATATCCCTTGGGAGAAAAATTTAACGCTGGCCGATGTCTTTTTATTGGTATTGCCAAAATGAAGGTTAACAGTGGCGGTATAAAAACCGGGCAAAAGCACTTTTTGGTAAGGCTCAATGGTTGTATCGTAGCGGCGAATACTTTCGGGAAGAGAATCCAAGGAGCTGTTGTTGAAAATCTGCTTGGCCACCAGATTGCCCAAGGGGTCATAAATCTGTAGCAGGCCATAAGGGACGACATAAACGTTGCCGTTATTCTGAAAGCGTACGATGAAACTGTTAGGGAATTCCAGCCAGTCTCGGGAGGGTTCAAAAGTGATTATTTTTCCCTCTTCGATTTCTAGTCCGGTGGCGGCCCGGACAAACAATAAACTGGAAAGCACCGCCTTTAAATTTGAATTTTGTTCGCCGTTGGGATTGCCGATTTCAGCTAGGATAGCAGCATAATGTCCGCCTTTGGTAATTCTGGCTTTGTCAATATAGACTTTGATAGCCTTTTTTTCGCCGGGATTAAGGTCAAAATTGCTATTTCCAAACGAAATCCAGGAAGACAGCGAATATTTGTAATTGGCGGCGTCTGCGGGAGACAGATAATCAATCTGGTAAGTATCGTTAAACTCGGAAAAATCCTGCACGCTTAAAGTCAGGCCAACTGCGTAATTGGTGCTATTAACGTAGGTTAAGTCGTACTCGGGCGGGTCGGTGGCCAGGTCAAGGTGCATAATGGAAGGCATAACCGTGATGCCTTTCTGCGTTTGGGCATGGGTTGTTCCGGCAAATAGCAAATAGCAAATAGCAAATAGAAGGACAGAAACAATTTTTAATTTACAATTTTTAGTTTTCAATAAATTTTCCAATTTTACAATTTTCAGTCCATTAATCATTTATCATTAATCCCTAATCATTAATCATCATACCAGATGTTTCGCGGGATGTTAATATTTGCTATCATATCTTTGTGTCTTTATGAAACTTTCGCTTAAACGCATTTTCTTACTGCTTTTCTTAATTGCTGTCGCTGCCTTTTCCCTGATTGCTTTTAATATCCTGAATCGGCCTTCAAAATCTTTGACCAAGGCCGAAGAAGAGCAGGCTTTGGAAAATATGTTAGGGAGACAGGTTAACCTTAACCCTACACCGATACCGACCGGAAACACTCAGCACCAAGGCAAATACGTTTCGTTTATGTATCCAAAAGCCGCCAAAGAATTCATTGCACTTAACAACGGTCAGCCGGTTAAATTCAATGATTTGGAACATTTTAGTTTTGACATTAGCGATTCCAATCTGCATTTCTTTAGTCAGGTGCTTACTTATCCTTCTGCGCAGAGCCTTAGTGATTATCCGGGTGTTAGGTTAAGACAGTCGGAGCCGGATGTTTACACCCAATCGTTAATTGCCTCCGCGGACAAACAGAATGGCTTGGCGTTTGCCAATTACGACAGTCAATTGGGTTATCAAATGACTGGCTTTTTTCTGGTCGGCGGCAAAATTTATACCTTCAGTGTTCAGGGCCCGGACGAACAAGCGGTGAAAAATTTATTCGAAAGCATTATCCCGACGGTAAAATTCCTCTAGCTAAGCGGTTTTGGTTCTTTTAGCAATTTCGCGGTTGATATAAGTCTTAATCAGCCATCTT